>Ga0213872_10000524_pt1 | contig 29991 bp, 27 predicted proteins | sample VelepicomBERX_R2_FD_160071 | JGI IMG/M metagenome (GOLD analysis project Ga0213872, IMG submission 160071) | Rhizosphere microbial communities from Vellozia epidendroides in rupestrian grasslands, the National Park of Serra do Cipo, Brazil - RX_R2 | ecosystem: Host-associated > Plants > Roots >...
TAGACCGATTCCTTGACCGGGCCGCCTGCGCTGCTGGATGTCGCCATGATGTGTTTCCTATTCGTTGGTGCAGCCGAGCACTTCTTCCAGGCTGGTCAGGCCCGCTTTGACTTTGACCAGGCCGGACTGGCGCAGCGATTTGACGCCTTCGCTTTCCGACTGTGCCGCAATTTGCATGGCGTTGCCGTTCGCCAGGATCAGCGCCTCGATGGCGGGCGTGATCGGCATGATCTGGTAGATACCCACCCGGCCCTTGTAGCCGCCGCCGTTGCAGCGCTCGCAGCCGACCGGGCCGTAAGGCTTCCACGTGCCGTCCAGGTCTTCTTCCTTGAAGCCGGCCTTGCGCAGCAGGTCTTCCGAAATGTCGACCGGCTGTTTGCAGGTGCACAGGCGGCGCGCCAGGCGCTGCGCCGTGATCAGGATCACCGACGAGGCGATGTTAAACGGCAGCACGCCCATATTCATCAGACGCGTCAGGGTGGACGGCGCGTCGTTGGTGTGCAGGGTGGAGAACACCATGTGGCCGGTCTGCGCGGCCTTGATGGCGATGTCGCCCGTTTCCAGGTCGCGGATCTCACCGACCATGATGATGTCGGGATCCTGGCGCAGGAAGGATTTCAGCGCCACAGGGAAAGTCAGGCCGGCCTTGTCGTTGACGTTGACCTGGTTCACGCCGGGCAGGTTGATCTCGGCCGGGTCTTCCGCCGTGGAGATGTTGATGCCCGGCTTGTTCAGGATATTCAGGCAGGTGTACAGCGACACCGTCTTGCCCGAGCCGGTCGGTCCCGTCACCAGCACCATGCCGTAGGGGCGGTGGATGGCGTCCATCAGCAGGGCCTTCTGGTCGGGATCGTAGCCCAGCGAGTCGATGCCCATCTGCGCCTGGGTGGCGTCCAGGATACGCATCACGGTCTTTTCGCCGAACAGGGTCGGCAGGGTCGAGATACGCAGGTCGATGGTCTTGGTGGGCGAGACGATCAGGCGCATGCGGCCGTCCTGCGGGATACGCTTTTCCGAGATGTCCAGCTTGGCCAGCACCTTGATGCGCGACACCAGCTTTTCCTTGATCGAGACGGGCGGCTGGGCATGCTCGATCAGCACACCGTCGACGCGGAAGCGGATGCGGTAGAACTTTTCAAACGGCTCGAAGTGCAAGTCGGAGGCGCCCAGGTTGACCGCGTCCATCAGCATCTTGTTGAGGAAGCGCACGATCGGCGCGTCTTCCACTTCGGCGGCGGGATCGGCGGCTTCTTGCGAGGCGGGGGCTTCTTCCTCGGCAAACTGGATATCGGCTTCCTCGCCAGCTAGGTCGTTGATGTTTTGCTGGCTATCCTTGCCCAGGTCGGCCAGCAGCTTGAGCAGGGCGTCGTGCGGCACGATCACCGGCTCTACCGAGGACTCGGTCTGGAACTTGATCTGGTCCAGCGCCTGGATATTGGTGGGGTCGGAAATCGCCACCGACATCTTGTTGCCGCGCTTGGCCAGGGCCACCACGCGCTGGCCCTGCATCAGCTTGGCGTCGATGATCTTGGGCGGGATCAGCTCCGGATTGAAGGCCCCCAGGTCCAGCATGGGATAGGAGAAGGTCTCGGAGCAGAACATGGCCAGGCCGCGCGCGTCGATGGCGCCGCTGCCGATCAGGGCGTCGATGAAGGCGGTTTTTTCGGCGACAGCTTTCTTCTGCAGGGCCTCGGCCTGGGGGGCGGTGAGGCGGCCTGCTTGCAGCAATGCGCGCGCCAGCCCCGGCATCGGGGTCGCAGGCGTGGCGTTGGGAAGGACTGCTGCCATAGATGCGCGCTGTCAGAAAAAGCTAACGTTAAGGAAGCGGCCGGACAGCGGCCACGATCCAGAGATGATGCCTTGGAGCATCATTTTTGTAAAGCTTAGTGGACGCGCTTGTTGCCCAGTCGTATCAATTTGACCACTTTGATCGATTGCTCCTGCACTTGCACCACTTCGACGATGCAATTGCCGATCTTGACGCTGATGGCGGCGTCGGGAATGTCCTGCAGCAGTTCCAGCAGCATGCCATTCAGGGTTTTCGGCCCATCCAGCGGGAAGTTTAATCCCAGACGCTTGTTAATGTCACGCAATGCGGTAGAGCCTTCCAGCAGGCACTCGCCATTCTTGTCCCAGTCGAAGCGGTCGGCCCGCGCCGCGCCGGGCGTGGAGGTGGTGAACTCGCCGATCAGCTCCTCGATGATGTCGTCCAGGGTGACCAGGCCCTGTACCTCGCTGTACTCGTCGACGATGATGCCGAGGCGCTCCTTGTTTTCCTGGAAGTACTGCAGCTGGGTGAATACGCCCGTATCCTGGGGGATGAAGTAGGGCGTGGTCAGCAGGGCGCGGAAGTGGTCCACCGTCAGCTCTTCCTCCTGGTTGAGCAGGGCCACCGCCTTGCGCACGTGCAGGATGCCGACGATGCGGTTGATCTCGCCTTCGTAGACGGGCAGTTTGTTGTGGTAGCAGGTGGTCAGCTCGTGCTTGATCTCGTCCACCGACTGTTCCAGGTTGAGGGCTTCGATCTGCACCCGCGGCGTCATGATGTCCTCGACCGAGATGGTTTCCAGGTCGAACAGGTTGAGCAGGATGCTTTTGTGCTTTTGCGGGAAGAAGTTGGAACCTTCCAGCACGATCGAGCGCAGTTCCTCCGGCGACAGGCGGGTGTGGTGGGCGCTGTCGCCCTGCTTGATGCGCAGCGGCTTGAGGATGACGGCGACGAACAGGTTGACGAACCAGATGACGGGCTTGGCCAGCGCCATCAGCGGCTTCAGCAGCATGCTGGTGGGCAGGGCGATGGCTTCCGGGTAGGTGGCGCCGATCACCTTGGGCGAGATTTCCGCGAACACGATCAGCAGGAAGGCCACCACGCCGGTGGAGATGGTGATGACGTTGTCGTCGTTGCCGAAGGTTTCAATGGCGATGGCGGTGACCAGGGCGGTACACATGGCATTGATCAGGGTGTTCATGATCAGCACCAGGGACAGCAGCTTGTCGGTGCGGTCCAGCAGCCAGAGCGTGGTAATGGCGCGCCGGCTGCCGCGCTTGGCCATATGGCGCAGACGATAGCGGTTGGCCGCCATCAGGGCGGTTTCGGCCATGGCAAAGAAGGCCGAGCACAGGATCAGGAGAGCGAGCGCAAGGAGTTGCGCCCATAAGGGAACGGTGTCCAATTGTGGCCGTTAAGAACGCTTGCAGGAGGAAGCTGGGATTCTAAGGCAAGTTTGTCAGCTTGTCATGCACGGGCGGTGTAATTGTGTTTGTACCAAAAAACTTTGAGCAATGTCCCGATAGACGTGCGGATGGGACGTGAGGTTCAATCAAGCGGCGCTCAAGCTGCTTTTTAAATTGGGCGCGGATGCTGTTGTCCAGCTTGTGCCACTCTTTCAGGGCATGCTCGTTAAATTCGAGCCGGTAGCTCATAGGTCTTCGAGCGATACCTTGACGGTCTTACCTCCGCTGCGGGTGCGCACGATCTGGGCTAGCTCCAGATCTTCCAGTTTGTCCATCAATGCTTCAAAAGCTTCCGCGGGGACGAGATAGGCGGTTGCGCGGTTGCGGCTGAGTATGGCTACCGGAGCGTCGCCAGCCTCCTCAATGATGGCAGCTGGGTTGCGGCGCAACTCGGTGATGCTGACCGTGTTAGGTGCGTAGATGGCGTTGGTTAAGCTCATGATTTGCCCCGATATTGCACACTAAAGTGTGCATGGAATGGTGCAATATTAGGGGCATTTATCAGCGCATACAAGCGCAAAACCATGAGTGTTTGAGCTAGCCGAAGTCAGTTGGAGAAGCTGAACGCTTCGTTCATGCTCAGCAGCATGGCGCTGTCGGCGGACTCGGGCTTGATGACGGAGGCGTGCAGGTCGGCCCATTTGCCCTTGTCGGCGAACAGGATGCGCACGTGGTGCACCTTGGTGCTGGCGCCGTCGATCTGGTCGTAGGCGATGTAGCTGATCAGCACGGCTTCCTTCGCTTTCTTGAACTTGATCGATTGAGAGACCAGGCCAGGAATCTTGTCCATCTGGCCGAAGAAGCAGTCGAACTGGTCTTTACGCGAAACACCGCCACGGCAGTTCGGTTGGTCGATGGTCAGCGACAGATTGAATTTGCCCGCATTGCCGGTGTAGTGGTAGGCATCGGCAGTGCTGGTTTCCTCGACCTTGCTGGTCGGCGGCGCGTCGAAGTGGACTTCCCAGCCAAGCTCGTTGGCACGCAGGACGGTCGGGTCGGCAAATGCGGCAGCCGAGACAAATAAGCTGAGTAAAGCGATAAGGTTTTTCATGTTGTCACCTCGCGCAGTCCCGGCAGCACGATGACCTGGGATGGGGAGGGGCTCTAGAGGATGTTGCGCAGGGAGCAGAAACAGTCGTGCTGGAAATAGATGTGTTTCTGTAAAAACACATCTATTGTACATCAGAAATTAATTTCAGCCTCAGAACAGCGAGCAGTACTGGGTATTGTCTTCCAGATTGGGACCGGTGTTGCCGTCAGCAGCCAGGGTCTTGATCCAGCCATTCGGATGCTTGGTGGAAGGCTTCTCGCCGCAATTGTTGTGGACCCAGTGGATGCCCACGCCATTCGTGTACAGCTGTCCGCACAAGGAAACGTGATCCTGCTCGCGGATGCTGCCAATCGATGCCGGCACGCTCTTGGTATTGGGCGTGAATCCCGCAGCGAACACGTTGTCGATGGCGACGTCATAGAGCTGGCCATTCTGATCCGCCTTCACCTTCAAATGGGTGTGCGACAGCTCCACACCTTTGCGGAACTGGCCATGCGCAAACTTGGGCCCCTTGACCACGACGCCCGTCAGATAGCTGCCGCCGTCCGCGTGGCATTGCGCCGCTTCGTCGGCAAAAGCGCTGGACGCGGCCAGCAGCAACAGGGTGGCGATGAATTGTCGCATGGCGATGTTTTCCTTTTATTCAGCAGGCGCGTATTGTGCCAGACCGTTACCGAAAGACCAGTTCTCCTTCTTCACCTCGATCAGATTGATGAACACATCGGCGGCAGGAATATCGGTGGTCTCGGCAATCGCGCTGGCGATACTGCGGTACAGATTCTTCTTCATCTCCACCGTGCGTCCTTCATTGGCGGTGATCTGGATGAAGGTGATCTTGGGCGAGTAGCGGATGCCCAGGTATTCCGGCGTGCAGACCAGATCTTCCGGGCTGACTTCGGTGAACAGCTGGAACTTGTCGGCGTCCGGCACATTGAAGGCCGTTACCAGCGCGGTGTGAATAGCGTTGGACACGGCCTGTTTGACAGCGGCAGTGGTGCCCTTGGCGACGGAAATGCGAATGAATGGCATATGGTTCTCCCTGTTGAGAAAAACTTAATATACGCCAGTTTCGCGCAGCGTGCAGAGGACTCAGCTGCCGCGATAGGTGGAATACGCCCAGGGCGATACCACCAGCGGCACGTGGTAGTTCTGCGTGACGTCGGCAATGCCGAAGGACAGCGTCACTTCGTCGATGAAGCGCGGCGACGGCATCTCCACGCCACGGGCGGCAAAGTAGTCGCCCGCGCTGAATACCAGCTCGTATTTACCCGCCTTCATGGTCTCGCCTTCCAGGAAAGGTAGGCAGCGGCCGTCGCTGTTGGTTTCGTCGGTCTTGATCAAGCTGCGGCCTTGCGCGCCGACGGCATACAACGCCACTTTGACGCCCACGCCGGGCTTGCCTACAGTGATATCAAGTACGTGGGTGCTGAGCTTTCCCATGATGTGTCCTATATGTGGAAGTGAAGATGCGTATTCAGCAAATCATATACCGATGCCTTTGCACCAATATATTATGGGGCGTATATCCTTCATGCCCTTTTTTACGATGACTACTTACGACAACTACCCTCGCGACATGATCGGCTACGGCCCTAAACCGCCGCACGCCCAATGGCCTGGCCGTGCCCGCGTGGCGCTGCAATTCGTGCTGAATTACGAGGAGGGCGGCGAGAACAATGTGCTACACGGCGATCCGGCCTCCGAGACCTTCCTGTCCGAGATCATCGGCGCGGCGGCTTTCCCCGCCCGCCACCTGAGCATGGAGACCATCTACGAATACGGTTCGCGCGCGGGCCTGTGGCGTTTGCTGCGCATGTTCGAGGAACGCAAGCTGCCGCTGACCATCTTCGGCGTGTCGATGGCGCTCAAGCGCAATCCGGAAGCAGTCGCCGCTTTTAAAGAACTGGGCCACGAAATCGCCTGCCACGGCCTGCGCTGGATCTCTTACCAGAACATGGACGAAGCCACCGAGCGCGCGCACATGAAGGAAGCGGTGGAGATCATCAAGGAGCTGACCGGCAGCGCGCCATTGGGCTGGTACACCGGCCGCGATTCGCCGCATACGCGCAAGCTGGTGGTGGAGCACGGCGGCTTCCGCTACGACGCCGACGACTACAGCGACGACCTGCCGTTCTGGAAGCAGGTCGCCTACACCGACAAGGAAGGCCGCGCCGCCGTTGCGCCGCAGCTGGTGGTGCCGTACACGCTGGACACCAACGACATGCGCTTTGCCGCCGCCCAGGGCTTCAACTCCGGCACCCAGTTCTTCGATTATCTGAAGGACGCCTTTGACGTGCTGTACGCGGAGGGCGATCCGAACGGCCTGAATCAGCCCAAGATGCTGTCGATCGGCCTGCACTGCCGCCTGGTGGGACGCCCCGCCCGCGCCGCCGCGCTGGCGCGCTTCCTCGACTACGTGCAGAAGCACGATAATGTGTGGATCACGCGCCGCATCGATATCGCGGAGCACTGGCACAAAGTCCATCCCTTCGCAGGCTAAGGAGAGTCCATGTCCGACCCGATCCGTTTTTACTACCGCGGCAAGCTGCAGGAATTGAACGGGTCGGCCACGACCCAGACCGTACTGCAGTATCTGCGCGAGGAGCAGCACTGCACCGGCACCAAGGAAGGCTGCGCCGAGGGCGACTGCGGCGCCTGCACGGTGGTGGTCGGGAGCCTGAGCGACAGCGGACAGCTGGAAATGAAGGCGGTGAACTCCTGCATCCAGTTCACGCCGACCCTGGACGGCAAGGCGCTGTTCTCGGTGGAAGACCTGCAGCAGCCCGATGGCGCGCTGCATCCGGTGCAGCAGGCCATGGTGGAATGCCACGGCTCGCAATGCGGCTTCTGCACACCGGGCTTTGTGATGTCGTTGTGGGGCATGTACCTCGACAAGGACGGCCAGCCCGCCAGCCGCAGGGAAGTGGATGACTGCCTGTCGGGGAATCTGTGCCGCTGCACCGGCTACCGTCCGATCATCGATGCTGCGCAACGTATGACCGAGCTGCCCAAGGTGGCGTTCGACCGCGCCGCGTTGACGCGGCAGCTGGCGGCCTTGCAGCGCGCAGCGGTTGCCGATGGCGCCGCCGCGTGCTATCGCGCTGGCGGCCGCAGCTTCCATCTTCCTCGTACGCTCGACCAGCTGGCGCGCCTGCGCGCCGCCCATCCCAAGGCCACGCTGCTGGCCGGGTCCACTGACGTCGGCCTGTGGGTGACCAAGCAGATGCGCGATCTGGGCGACATCATCTATCTCGGCCAGGTCGCCGAATTGAAAACCACGCGTGAAGCCGGCGGCATGCTCGAAATCGGCGCCGGCGTGTCGCTCAACGATGCGTATGCCGCCCTGTGCCAGCACTATCCGCAAGAGCTGGGCGAAATGTGGCAGCGCTTTGCCTCGCTACCGATCCGCAATGCTGGCACCCTGGGCGGCAACGTCGCCAACGGCTCGCCCATTGGCGACTCCATGCCGTGGATGATTGCACTTGGCTCGCAAGTCGTGCTGCACAGCGTCTCCGGCCAGCGTGTGCTGGCGCTGGAAGACTTCTACCTCGACTACCAGAAAAAGGACATGCGTCCCGACGAAGTGGTCGCCGCCGTTCGTGTGCCGCTGCCGCGCGTGGGCGTGCAGTTCCGCACCTACAAGCTGGCCAAGCGCTTCGACCAGGATATCTCCGCCGTCTGCGCCGCGTTCGCGGTAAAGCTGGATGCCGGCCGCGTGGCCGAAGTCCGCATCGCCTTCGGCGGCATGGCCGCCACCCCCAAGCGCGCCGCCCGCGCAGAAGCCGCCTTGCTCGGCCAGCCCTGGGACGAAGCTTCGCTGACTCGCGCCATGGAACAGCTGGCGCAAGACTATGCACCCCTGAGCGATATGCGCGCCTCCAGCGCCTACCGCATGAAGACCGCACAAAACCTGCTGCGCCGCTTCTGGCTGGAGACCCGCACCGACGCGCCGCTGGCGCTGGATGCCGTCAACGTCTTCGCCTGCCGCGCCTGAATGAAGGAGCCATCATGAACCATCCCGGCGTCCCCGAATTGAAATCGAGCCTGCAATGGAAGGCGGTCGGCGTCGCCCGCCCGCACGAATCGGCCGAGCTGCACGTGCTGGGCCAGGCCACCTATACCGACGATATCCCCGAGCTGCAAGGCACGCTGCATGCCGCGCTGGGTCTTTCTTCCAAGCCGCACGCGCGCATCACGGCCATGGACTTCGCGCCCGTACGCGCCTGCGCAGGCGTAATGGCCGTCTACACGGTGGCTGACATCCCCGGCGTGAACGACTGCGGTCCGATCATCCACGACGATCCGATCCTGGCGGCGGGCGAGGTGCAGTACGTTGGCCAGCCCATCTTCATCGTGGTGGCGGACACCCACGACAACGCCCGCCGCGCCGCCCGCAAGGCCGTCATCAGCTACGAAGACCTGCCCGCCACCATGACGCCGCAGGAAGCCAGGGCCGCGCAGTCCTACGTGCTGCCGCCCATGCATCTGGAGCGTGGCAACAGCCAGGCCGCCTTCGACAAAGCACCGCACAAGGTGCAGGGCAAGCTGTACGTCGGCGGCCAGGAGCAGTTCTACCTGGAAGGCCAGATCGCCTACGCCGTGCCGAAAGAAGGTAGCGGCATGCTGGTGCAGTGCTCGACCCAGCACCCCAGCGAGATGCAGCACGTGGTGGCGCATGCCCTCGGCGTGCATGCGCACAAGGTGCAGGTGGAGTGCCGTCGCATGGGCGGCGGCTTCGGCGGCAAGGAGTCGCAGTCGGCGCTGTGGGCCGCCTGCGCGGCCATCGCCGCCCAGCATCTGCGCCGCCCCGTCAAGCTGCGCGCCGACCGCGACGACGACATGCTGGTCACCGGCAAGCGCCACTGCTTCTATTACGAGTACGAAGTAGGCTACGACGACAGCGGCCGCATTCTGGCCGCGCGGGTGGATATGACTTCGCGCGCGGGCTTTTCGGCCGACCTGTCCGGGCCTGTCGCCACGCGCGCGGTCTGCCACTTCGATAACGCCTACTACCTGTCGGACGTGGACATCCGCGCCGCTTGCGGCAAGACCAATACGCAGTCGAACACCGCCTTCCGCGGCTTTGGCGGGCCGCAGGGCGCCATCGCCATCGAGTACGTGATCGACGAGATCGCGCGCACGCTGGGGCGCGATGCGCTGGATATCCGCAAGCTGAATTTCTATGGAAAAACTGAGCGCAATGTCACGCCTTACGGCCAGGAGATTGTCGACAATGTGATCCACGAACTGGTGGCGGAGCTGGAGCAGTCCAGCGAGTACCGCAGCCGTCGGGCGGCAATCGATGCCTACAACCGCGCCAGTCCCGTGCTGAAGAAAGGGCTGGCGCTGACGCCTGTCAAATTCGGCATCGCCTTCAACGTCACCCACCTGAACCAGGCGGGCGCGCTGGTGCATGTGTATGTGGACGGTTCTGTGCTGGTCAATCACGGCGGCACGGAGATGGGGCAGGGTATCAACACCAAGGTGAATCAAGTGGTGGCGCATGAACTGGGCCTGGATCTGGATCATGTGCGCTGCACGGCGACCGATACCAGCAAGGTCGCCAACACCTCGGCCACGGCGGCATCCACCGGCGCGGACCTGAACGGCAAGGCGGCCCAGGATGCGGCACGGCAGATCCGCGAGCGCCTCGCTGCGCATGCCGCCAAGCTGTATGGCGGCGCGGCCGAGCAGGTGGAATTCTTCGACAACGCGGTGCATGTGAACGGACAATCCGTGCCGTTCGCGGAGCTGGTGCAGAAGGCCTATCTGGCGCGCGTGCAGCTGTGGTCGGACGGCTTTTACGCCACGCCGCATCTGCACTGGGATCCCAAGACAATGAACGGGCATCCGTTCTCCTACTTCGCCTACGGCGCCGCCGTGTCGGAAGTGGTGGTCGATACGTTGACCGGCGAATGGAAGCTGCTGCGCGCCGATGCGCTGTACGATGCGGGCCAGTCGCTCAATCCTGCCATCGATGTCGGCCAGGTGGAGGGCGCCTTCATTCAAGGCATGGGCTGGCTGACCACGGAAGAGTTGTGGTGGAACCCAGCGGGCAAGCTGATGACGCACGCGCCTTCTACCTACAAGATTCCGGCGGTATCCGACTGTCCGGAAGACTTCCGCGTGCAGCTGTTCCAGAACCGGAATGTGGAGGACAGCATACACCGCTCCAAGGCGGTAGGTGAACCGCCGTTACTGCTGCCGTTCTCGGTGTTCTTTGCGATCCGCGATGCGGTGTCCAGCGTGGGCGGGCATAAGGTGAATCCGCCGCTGAATGCGCCCGCCACCAGTGAGCAGATCCTACGCGCGATTGCGGCCGTCGAGGCGACGGGCTGACCATGGACGCCTGGCTGGCAGCGCTGAGCGATGTTCCGGCCGTGCTGGTGACGGTCGCCATCGTGGAAGGCTCCGGTCCGCGCGAGGCGGGCGCCAAGATGCTGGTCACAGCGGACGGACAGTTCGACACCATCGGCGGCGGGCACCTGGAAATGTGCGCGGTCGATATCGGGCGCAGCATGCTGCGGCAGGCAGCGCAGGCAGCGAGTGCGGGGCGCGCGGCTGACGAAGCACCGGTCACCGCGCGGCTGGAGCGTTTTGCCCTCGGCCCCAGCCTGGGCCAGTGCTGCGGTGGCGTGGTGCATCTGGCCTTCGAGCGCATCGACGCGCCGCTGCGCGAAGTGCTGGCCACGCTGGCCGGGCGCCGCAGCGAAGACCTGTGGCGTGTCAGCGCCATCGACGGCCCATCCAGCGCTGCGCTGTACGACGAGCAGGGTGCGCTCATCGCGGGCGCATGCGGGCAGGCGCTGGATGCCTTGTCTGCGGGAACGCCTGCTCACGCAAGCGGCGCATCCGTCGGCCGCGTGCGCGAATGGCTGCCCGCCACGCTGCGCGAGCGCGGCACCTGCATGGTGCGCGACGCCGACGGCCTGCGCTGGCTGATCGACGCCTGCCTCGCCCCGCGCGCCCATCTGCTGCTGTTCGGCGCCGGCCATGTTGGCGCCGCGCTGGTCAAGCAACTGGCCCAGTTGCCTTGCACCGTCACCTGGATCGACGAACGCGACGACATGTTCCCCGCCCAGCTGCCCACCAACGTCCGCATCGAAGCCACCGACACGCCCGAAGCCCTGGTCGTCGCCGCACCGCCCGGCGCCAGCTACCTCGTCATGACCCACAGCCATGCCCTTGACCAGCGCCTGAGCGAAGCCATCCTCTCGCGCGACGACGTCGGCTGGTTCGGCCTGATCGGATCGAAAACCAAGCGCGTGCAATTCACCCGCCGCCTGCGTGAGCGCGGCATCGCGCCCGACCGCATCGCCGCCATGGCCTGTCCCATCGGCCTGCCCGGCATCCGCAACAAGACTCCGGCCGCCATCGCCATCTCTGTCAGCGCACAGCTGCTGATGGTATGGGAAGCCCAGCTGGCCGCCGCTGACGTACAATCAAAGTTATCGCAACCGGCAGCTGTACTGCCGTCCGCACTCCAGCGCACGCACTAGTTTTTGGAAAGGCAGTCATGGAAGCTTACCGCGCCAGCCTGCTGTATTTTTTCGCCGATCCCGCGTTCCACACCCAGTCCCATGCCTGGCATGAGGACGGCCTGCTGTTGGTCGACGACGGCAAGGTGCAGGCCGCCGGCGACTACGCCAGCCTGCATGCGTCCCTGCCGCCCGGCTGCACGGTGCACGACTACAGCGGCAAGCTGATCACGCCCGGCTTCATCGACACCCACGTGCACTATCCGCAGACCGACATGATCGCCTCGCCCGCGCCCGGCCTGCTGCCCTGGCTGAACACCTACACCTTCCCGACCGAGCGCGCCTTCAACGACCCGGCCCACGCGGCGGCGGTGGCCGAGTTTTTCCTCGATGAGCTTCTGCGCAGCGGCACCACTACGGCCATCGTCTACTGCACCGTTCACCCGCAATCGGTGGAGGCATTTTTTGCCGCCAGCAGCCAGCGCAATCTGCGCATGGTGGCGGGCAAGGTGCTGATGGACCGCCACAGCCCCGACTTCCTGCGCGACGAAGCGGAAAGCGGTGTGCTCGAAAGCGAGGCGCTGATTCAGCGCTGGCATAACAAGGGCCGCCAGCTGTACGCCATCACGCCGCGCTTTGTGCCCACTTCCAGCGAGCGCCAATTGCAGTTGGCGGGCGAGCTGGCGCAGCGCTATCCCGACACCTTCATCCAGTCCCACGTGGCGGAAAACCAGGACGAATGCGCCTGGGCGATGCAGCTTTTCCCGCAGGCGCGCAGCTACCTCGACGTGTACGACAGCTATGGCCTGATGCGTCAGCGCGCTTTCTACGGTCATTGCATCTGGCTGGACGATGCCGACCGCGCGCGCATGGCGCAGACCCGGACGGCAGCGGCGGTGTGCCCGACTTCCAACCTGTTCCTCGGCAGCGGCCTGTTTGATTTCGAGCGCGCCGACAGCGCTGGCATGCCGCTCTCGCTGGCCACCGACGTGGGCGCCGGCACTTCTTTCTCCATGTTGCAAACCATGGGTGAAGCCTATAAAGTAGCGCGCTTGAACGGCGCTTATCTGCCGGCTTTGCGCATGTTCTACCTGGCCACCCTGGGCGCGGCGTGCGCCATGCGGCTGGAGGGAACCATCGGCAGCTTTGTGCCCGGCGCGGAAGCAGACTTCATCGTGCTGGACCCGCAAGCCACGCCGCTGCTGCAACGGCGCACCAGCCGCTGCGCCAGCCTGGAAGAGCTGCTGTTCGCACTGGCCTTGCTGGGCGATGACCGCGCCGTGGCTGCCACCTTCAGCGCCGGCCGCCAGGTGCATGTGCGCGAAGCCTGAAACCAACCTCACTAGCGAGAACAATCCATGTCCAAAAAAATCGCCAGCCTCACCTTCCTTGCCGCCGCTGCGCTGTCTTGCGCTGCCCATGGTGCGCAGGCAGCAAGCAACGAGGAAATCACCAAGCGCCAGTATGCTTCGCTGATCGCGGGCCAGCCAAAACTGGCCGAGCTGACGATGTTCTTCACCATGTTCCCCAAGGGCGGCGATCTGCACCACCACTATTCGGGCGCGCTTTACGCCGAGCAGTATCTGGAGTGGGTCGACCAGCAGCACTACTGCGTCAACAAGAGCAGCTACATGATCGAAACTGATGCCAAGATCATCGCTGCGGAACTGGCCAAGCCTGCCGCCGACCGCGCCTGCCTGACCGGTGCCGACGTCATGGCCAACAATACCGTGCTGTCCAATCTGCTTCAGCACTGGTCGGACAAGGACTTCTACAACCACAGCGGCCTGCAGTCGCCGCCGGACCGCCAGTTCTTCGACACCTTCGCCTACTTTGGCCCGGTGGCTTCCAATCACGCCAAGGATGGCCTGCAGCGCCTCAAGCAGCGCGCCATCCAGGAAAACCTGAGCTACATCGAGACCATCTTCGAGATCGCGCCGTTCGCCCAGAGCGCCGACTTCGATCAGCAGGCGCTGAACGGCGGCCTCACCGACGCCATGCTGGCTGACTGGATGGCCAAGCTGGAACAGGACCAGAGCTTCAACGGCTGGATCGCTGCCTACCTGGACAACGTCCGCAAAGGCAGCGAAGGCATTGACGACGCCAATTTCACCATGCGCTTCCAGCCCTTCGCGCTGCGCTTCCTGTCGCCCTCGCAGGTGTTCGCGCAGATGGTGTCGAGCTTCAAGCTGGTGCAGGCCGAACCGAAGATCGTCGGCGCCAACATCGTCGGCCAGGAAAGTGTGAACGTCTCCATGCGCGATTACAGCATGCACATGCAGATGTATAAATTCCTGAAAACCAAATATCCAAACGTCAAACTTGCTCTGCATGCAGGCGAGTTGGCCTTGGGCATGGTGCCGCCGGAAGGCCTGACCTTCCACATCAAGGAAGCCATCGATGTGGGCGGCGCCAGCCGCATCGGTCACGGCATGGACATTGCGCATGAAACCGACGCCCTCGGCATTATGAAAAAGATGCACGACAAGGGCATTGCCGTCGAAGTCAACCTGAGCAGTAACGACTTCATCCTCGGCATCAAGGGCGATGCCCACCCGGTCATGTTGTACAAAAAATACGGGGTTCCCTTCGTCATTTCCACGGATGACGCGGGTGTTTCACGCAACAATCTGTCCGGCGAGTACGTGCTGTTTGCCAGCCGTTACAAGCCCGATTACAGCCAAATCAAGAAACTGTCCTACGACAGCCTGCGCTATTCCTTCCTGGCGGATAGCGACAAACAGCGCCTGATCAAGGCACTTGACGTCAAATTCGCCAAATTTGAAGCCGACATCGCTGCAGCCGCTCGCGCCGCACATTAATTCCCGCCCAAATGCCCGGCCCTGCGCCGGGCGATAGAACTTTGTCGCATGCGTACGACAAAAGTTGGTGTACTTCCTCTAGGCCTGTAAAATCCGTCCATGAATAAAATTCACCTATTTGTGGCTTCGACGCCATTTTGGGTTGTCTAACAACCCTGTTTCGCCTTACTGTTGGCGAATAAGTTGAAAATATGAGAATTTATATGCAGAAGATATAAATCTCTAAAGTAAAACGTATTTGTGTCCCTTTTTACGTTACGTCATAGTTCGGGAAAATGAGTCAAAAGAGCAAGATTTTTTGCTTATCACACAGGCAACTCCAGCTTCAGCAGTACCGTCTTCCGGCGTCAAAACAGCGTCACATAGTTGTCATAAAGACGTCACAGCCTTGAAATAATTATTCTCTACACTCGCACGCTGCTCCGGAGCGGCGTTGCGTTTCGGACCACTTTTGCAGCATCAGTAAGAAGAGGATGGAAACCTGTTACCGACGGGGATTCAGCCATAACAACTAGTCTTTATTGGGGTTATACAATGATCAATCACAAACGGCTCCGGATGACGCAGATTGCGCTCAGCCTGTCCCTGGCGCTGGCGGCGGTCCCGTCGTTCGCGCAGAACACCACTTCGGCGATTGGTGGCCGCATTCTGGCTACCGACGGCAAGCCAGCAGCTGGCGCCGTCGTCACCATCGTGCACAAGGAATCCGGCTCGACCACCAACGTGGTGACCGATGCGGAAGGCCACTACGTCCAGCGCGGTCTGCGCTCCGGCGGTCCTTACACCATCACCATCACCAAGGATGGCGTGACCGAGAAGCGTGAGGACGTGTTCCTGCAACTGGCTGAAACCGCCAGCGTGGACGCCACCCTGGGCGCGCCTGCCATGCAGACCGTGACCATCGCGGGTACCGCCGGTGGCCGTTCCGAGATCTTCTCCAAATCGAATATGGGCGCGGGCACCTCGATCACCCCGACCCAGCTGGCAGCACAGGCTTCGATCAACCGCAACCTGCAGGACTATGCGCGCGCCGACCCCCGCGTGTCGCAGACCGACAAGGAACGCGGCGAAATGTCCGTGGCCGGCCAGAACTCGCGCTACAACTCCCTGACCATCGACGGCGTGTCGGTATCCGACACCTTCGGTCTGGAAGCTTCCGGCAGCCCAACCGCCAAGCAGCCGATCTCGATCGAATCGATCCAGTCGGTACAGGTGAACGTGGCCAACTACGACGTAACCCAGAAGGGCTACACCGGCGGTAACGTCAACGCCGTGACCAAGTCCGGTACCAACACCGTCAAGGGCAGTGTCTACTACGTATTCCGTAATGACCGTATGGCCGGTGACCGCTACAACGCGACCAACGACACTTACTCGCCACCAGCTCCGTTCAAGGAAACCACCAAGGGCGGTAACGTCGGGCTGCCGCTGATCCAGGACAAGCTGTTCATGTTCGTCGGCTGGGAAGAATTCATGTCGACCCGTACTGCGCCTTCCTTCGGCCCGCTGGGCAGCAGCCTGACCAACGTTGGCGTGACCTCGTCGGCGATCGCCTCGGCGCAGTCTATCGCCAAGAACAAGTATGGTATCGACATCGGCACCATGGACACGCCTCCAGGTTTGGCGCTGAACTCGAAAGACCAGCTGGTCAAGTTCGACTACAACATCAACGACAACCACCGTGCTATGTTCCGCTACGCGAAGACCTCGCAGAGCGAACCGCAGTTTTCCGGCCTGTCCGCTACCGGCCTGTCGCTGAACTCCGAGTGGTACCAGCAGGTGAAAGCGATCGAGACCAAAGTTGGCCAGCTGCTATCCGACTGGACCCCAACCTTCTCGACCGAGCTGAAATTCTCCAAGCGCGACTATGACTCCGTGCCGAGCCTGAACGCGCAGCTGCCGCTGATGGGCCTGCAGTTTTCCGGTCCGCTGCCAGCCGGCACCCCGAGCACCGTGTCGAATGCCAACCGCTTCCTGAACTTCGGTACCGACAACAGCCGCCAGGACAACGTGCTGGGCACCAAGACCACCGATCTGTACGCCGGCGCCAGCTGGTCGCATGGCGACCACGAAGTCAAGTTCGGCGCCGACTACAGCAAGAACGAGATCTACAACGCGTTCCTGCAGAACGTCTGGGGCAACTACACCTTCTCGTGCGTGAACGGTATTCCTTATAGCTTCCTGGCCGCTGGCGCGACCATGAACTGCGGCACCGCGACCAACGCGCAGATCGAGCAAGCCGTGCTGGAAAACTTCAGCCGTGGCCGTCCTTCGAGCTACTCGCTGCAGGTCGCCAACCCAGGCCTGACCCTGAACGATGCCGTCTCGCAGTTCACCATGAAGGATACCGGCGTGTTCGGCCAGGATACCTGGACCATCAACTCGCGCCTGAGCGTGAACGCCGGCGTACGTGTTGACCGCACCACCGTGGGTGGCCGTCCGCTGAAGAACACCATCGTGGCGCAGCCTGCTGTCCCGGGCAATCCAGCCACCGGTACCCGCGCTTCGGGCGGCTTCGGCATGGACAACACCAACACCTTCGATGGCCAGAGCCTGGTGCAGCCACGCGTTGGCTTCAACTACCAGCTGGACACCGCTCGCCAGTCGCAAGTACGCGGCGGCTTCGGCCTGTTCCAGGGTTCGGCCCTGACCGTATGGCTGTCCAACCCGTTCTCCAACACCGGCGTGCAGACCAAGACCGTTGGTTGCGGCATCTCGGGCTACGCAGCCTGCCCGACCACCGACGGTACTTTCAGCCCGGACATCACCAAGCAGCCTGCGAATTTCACCGGTTCGATCCCTGCTGCTAACGTCGACATCCTGGCTCCAGGCCTGCGTCAGCCTTCGGTCTGGAAATCCAACCTGGCATACGAAACCGAACTGCCATGGTACGGTCTGGTCCTGAGCGCGGAATACCTGAACACCAAGGCTAAAGACGCGATCTACTACCAGAACTTGAATCTGGGCGTACCGACCAAGACCGGTACCGACGGCCGTCCGCTGTTCTACACCGCGGCAGGTTACAACCCTGCTTGCTGGAGCGCCACCGGTAATTCGATCACCACCGGCTCCTGCTCAACCTTCCGTTCGAAAGCCCTGAGCAACCCGGCCTTCAACAACGTGCTGGTTGCCACCAAGACCGATCAGGGCGGCAGCAGCGTCGCCACCCTGTCGCTGAGCCAACCAATGACCAATGGCTGGAACTGGTCGCTGGCTTACAGCTACACTACCGCCAAGGAAGTGTCGCCTCTGACTTCGTCGACCTCGTCTTCGAACTACAGCGCACGCTCGACCTTCGACCCGAACGAGAACGTCAACGCCAACTCCAGCTACCTGGTCAAGGACCGTATCAGCGCAGTGGTTAACTTCCAGAAGCGTCTGTGGGCTTCGTACAAGACCACCTTTGGCCTGTTCTATGAAGGTCGTTCCGGCAAGCCATACAGCTGGACCTTCAACAATGACGTGAACGGTGACGGCCTGGCCGGCAACGACCTGATGTACATCCCTTCGGCGCCAGGTTCGGGCCAAGTGGTGTTCCTGGGCGATACCGCGACCAGCCACCCGAACGAAGACAAGTTCTGGTCGATCGTCAACGCGAATCCGATCCTGAAAAAATCGGCTGGTGGCGTAGTAGGCCGCAACACCGACTTCGCGCCATGGACCAACAGCTTCGACACGCGTATCTCGCAAGAACTGCCTGGCTTCTTCAAAGGTCACAAGGCTTCGTTCACCTTCGATATCTTCAACATCGGCAACCTGCTGAACCGTAAGTGGGGTCACATCAACGAAGTGGCCTTCCAGACTTCCGGTGCGACCGCGCGTAGCTTTGTTGACTACGTTGGTCTGGACCCAAGCGGCAAGTACATCTACCGCGTACGTGATCCTAAGACCATCGACATCCGTCAGGTCAAAGGCGAGTCCGAATGGGCGATGCAAGCGACCTTCAAGTATGAGTTCTAAGCTCTTTGCTTGAGTCGTAGATAAATGAAAAACGGCTGGTGGCGACACCGGCCGTTTTTTTATTCCGGCTTTGTATCTGATGGGTTTTTGCGGCGCGATAGCGCTGTACAATATCGCGATGAACCGAATCTTTCGTCCGCTTGCTGGTGTTGTCCTGGGTGCCGCGCTGGCCGGCTGCGCCTTGTTTCATCCGGCGCCACCGAATACGGCGGTGGTCAATCTGGTCGCGCTGAACGACTTTCACGGCAACCTGGAAGCGAGCCGCTTCAGCTACACCAGCAGCGGCAGCACGCAGGAGCACACCATGCAGGCCGGCGGCATTGACGCCATCGGCGCCACCCTGCAAGCCTGGCGCAAGGACGATCCACAACTGATGCTGGTGGGTTCGGGCGATCTGGTGGGCGGCAGCCCCGCCATGTCCTCGATGTGGGCCGACGAACCGACCCTGGCCGCGATGGACCTGCTGGGCATGCGCGTCAGCTCGGTGGGCAATCATGAATTCGATTCCGGCCGTGCCGAGTTGCTGCGCCAGCAGAAGGGCGGCTGCAAGTCGCTCCGTCCGGAAAAGGCTTGCCAGTTCGAGGGCCATTTCGACGGCGCCAAATTTACCTTCCTGGCCGCCAACGTGATCGACATGGTCACCCGCAAGCCGGTGCTGCCCGCTTACAAAATCGAAGAGGCGCACGGCGTCAAGATCGGCTTCATCGGCGCCGTGCTGCGCGACGCCGACGAGAAGGCGCTGCCGTCCGGGATCGCCGGGCTGGAATTCGCCGACGAGGCCAGCGCCATCAACCGCGCCATCCCCGAGCTGCGCAAGCAGGGCGTGGGCGTGTTCGTGGTGCTGGTCCACCAGGGCGGCCGCACCATCGATTCTTACGACCAGCAGGACTGCGCTCATCTGACCGGGCCGATCGTCGACCTGGTCAAGCGCCTCGATCCCGCCATCCGCGTGATCGTCAGCGGCCATAGCCACAAGGGCTACGTGTGCCGCGTCGACGGCCGCCTGGTGACGGAAGCGGAATTCGCTGGCCATATGCTGTCGCGCATCCGCCTGGAAGTGGATACCACCACCAATACACTGCGGTCGGCCAGCGCGCGCAACGAGATCGTGCAGCCGGGCCGCTACGCCGCCGATCCTGCGTTGGCGGCCTACCTGGCGCGCGTGCGTGCGCGCAGCGAGGAAGTGCTGTCGCGTCCCGTGGCGCGTCTCGCGGTCAGCCCGGTGCTGCGCGAACAGCATGGCAGCGACGAGTCTGCACTGGGCGATCTGGTGGCGGACGCCATCCTGCACGCCGGCCATCCCTATGGTGCGCAGATCGCCTTCATGAACAGCCGCGGCATGCGCCAGGATCTGGCCAGTGGCCCGAGCCTGGTTGCCACCGCCGGCCAGGCGCAGATGGTGCTGCCATATGCGAACACGCTGGTGGCCATGAACCTGACCGGCAAGCAGATCATCGCCGCACTGGAGCAGCAGTTTGCCGGCGGCCGCAATACGGGGCGCGGCATGCTGCAGCCTTCGGAAGGCTTCAGCTATCAATACGACCCGCACCAGCCGGAAGGCAGCCGCATCGTGCCGGACAGCGTGATGCTGCACGGCGTGCCGCTGGATCCGGATACGCCTTACCGCGTCATGGTGACCAACTTCCTGGCCGAAGGCGGCGATGCCTACGCGGCCTTTGTGGGCGGCAGCAACCGTGCCGAAACCGGCATCCGCGACATCGACGCGCTGACCGGCTACCTGGTGCAGCGCGACCAGAACGGCAAGCCGGCCGGCACTCCCGCACCGCAGGGCCGCATCCAGCGGCTGCCCTGATGATTTTTTGATTCTTCCCCGACCCTGAGGATTTCTTCATGCTTCGTTTTAAGCCTTCCGTCATGCTGGCCGCACTGCTGGCGACTTCCGCTGCCGCCCACGCCGAGTTCTCCATCCCTGGCTTTGAACTGGTGCAGACCGCGCCGGTGGAAACCACCCTGCACAGCGACGACCTGCGCGACCCTGCCACTGTGTGGAGCGAAATGTTCGACAAGGCGCAGAAGGAAATCGTGCTGGGCCAGTTCTACGTGGTGAACCACCCCGGCAGCAAGTTCGAGAAAGTGGTGCAGCATCTGGAAGCGGCGGGCAAGCGCGGCGTCAAGATCCGCTTCCTGCTGGACGCAAAAGGCGTGAACCTGTCGGAGAAGCCGACCATCGACCAGCTCAAGGCGATCCCGAACCTGGAGCTGCGCATCCTCGACGTCAACAAGATCACCGGCAACGGCATCATCCACGCCAAGTACATGGTGGTGGACGGCGCCACCGCCTACGTGGGCAGCCAGAACTTCGACTGGCGCTCCTTCGAGCATATCCACGAGACCGGCCTGCGTGTCACCGATCACAAGATCGTCAGCCAGGTGCAGGCCGTGTTCGAGCAGGACTGGGCCGCACAGGCGGCGATTGCGGCGGGCGGCAAGGCCAAGGTGCTGAACACCGAGCGCGTGCAGGCCGACTACAGCCAAGACGCCTTCCTGCTGGCCAGCCCGAACGCCTACAACCCCGCCGGTATCGGCGATTCCGAAACCGGCCTGCCGGCGCTGCTGGCCCAGGCCAAGAGCGAAGTGCGCGTCCAGCTGCTGGACTACGCGCCGCTCAGCTACGGTCCGAATCACACCCGTCCTTACTACGCGGTGATCGACAATGCCGTGCGCGCGGCGGCCCAGCGCGGAGTCAAGATCAAGCTGATGGTCTCCAACTGGAACCTGGAAAAGCCTGCGCAGGCCTATCTGAAATCGCTGGCCGTGCTGCCGAATGTGGAAGTGCGCATCGTGACCGTGCCGACCATGCCGCAAGGCTGCATTCCTTTCGCGCGCGTCACGCATAGCAAGACCATGGTGATCGACAATCAGATCGCCTGGGTCGGCACCAGCAACTGGAGCGGCGGCTACATGGATAACTCGCGCAACCTGGAAATCGTGATGCGCAACGAGAAGATGGCGCAGCGCGTGGCGGCCGTGCACGAGCAGGAGTGGAGCTCGGCCTACAGCCAGCCGCTCGACATCAACAAGGACTATCCGCGTCCTAACAAGGGCTGCACGGAATGAGGCGGCTGGCCACGGCGCTGGCCGCGGCGGGCGCGCTGATCGGCGTGCTGGCCAGCGGACAGGCCCTGGCCTGGGGCAGTGAAGGCCACCGCGTGGTGGGCGCCATTGCCGACCAGCTGATCGCCGGCACCGCCGCCCAGCAGCGCGTGGCGGCCCTGCTGCAGCCGGGCGAAAGCCTGGAGACGCTGGCTGTGTGGGCCGACTGCATCAAGACCACCGCACCCGCCAGCTGCGGCCCGCAGACCGGGGAGATGAAGGCCTTCCTCGCGTCCAATCCCGGCCAGGCCGGCTATCACTACACCGACGTACCGTTCCAGCTGGAGCACTACCAGGACCACGCGTTGGGTACGCGCGCGGACGACATCGTGCAGATCCTGCGCCAGGCCATCGGCGTGCTGCAAGGGCGTCCGGACGTGGTGGGCAATCCTCATCAGTTCACCCCACGCCAGGCGCTGCAGATGGTGGCGCACCTGGTCGGCGATCTGCATCAGCCGCTGCACGTCAGTGGCGCCTACGTGGCGCCTGATGGCAGCCTGGGTTTGCCAGCCACGCGCGCCCAGCTCAAGGACGGCAGCTTCTACGAAACGCGCGGCGGCCAGGACTTGCTGGTGGGCGCCGACCGCAATCTGCATACCTATTGGGACTTTGTGCTGGTGGAGGCGACACTGCGCCAGGCGGGCGTGGGCACGGGGCCGGACGCGCCGCAGCGCTATGCCGCCAGGGTAATCGAAGCCGGGCCGCTCAGCCCCGCCGACACAGGTGCGCCGGAAAGCTGGCCCTATGCCTGGGCCGATGCCGCGCTGGCTGCATCCAAGCCGGCCTTCCATGGCATTGTGCTGGGACCGAAGCAGCTGCGTACCGACGACCATGGTGTTCAGCGCTCGGCCTGGCCGGTGACGCTGCCGTCGGATTACGAAGCCACGGGCAGCGCGCTGGCGCAACGCCAGCTGGTACAGGGCGGCTATCGCCTGGCCGAGCTGCTGCTGGCACTGTTCCCCTGAACTACTTGCCCGTCAGCGGGTTGTACCACAGCTCCTTGCGTGTCAGCGGCGTCTGCGGCGACAGCTCGGGGTTGGGGATCTCGATCACGCGGCGCTGCTTCAGATTCGCCTGGCGGATCACACCAAGCTTGTAGTGCTCGAACAGCGCATCCAGCGAACCGTCCTTGATCATGAGCTCCAGGCCCGCCTCGATGCGCCTGGCCAGGCGCTCGCCCTCGGCGTCGCGTCGTACGAAGAAATACACCGGCAGGGGATAGCGCAGCAGCAGGGTGGGTTCAATCGCCAGCTGCGGATGGCGCGCCCGGCGTTCGCCCAGTTCGCGGAAAGCCTCGTCCACGCCGCGCGAGAAATAATCGAAGCGTCCCGCATCCAGCATGGCGAACAGGCCGTCGTAGGTACGGCCTTCCACCACGGGCAGGCCGGCGGCGCGCAGGATCGGTACATCGGCCCAGTCCATGCCCAGGCCCGCACGCAGGCTGCGCAGGTCTTGCAGCGTGCGTACCTTGGCAAAGCGCGGCAGCTGATCGGTGCGGACCAGGAGTACGCGGTAGCTGAGCAGACCACGATCGGCCGGCAGGCGGATGGGCAGAAAGTCTTTTTCCAGGCCGGGATCGGTGGCGCGCACCAGGATGTTGATATGGCCGCCGGGCGTGCGCAGCTCCTGGCTGACACGCTGCGGCGACATCGGGATATCATATTGGCGCATGGAGAAGGCGCCGAAGCGGGCGTCGGTCTTGTGCAGGGCGGTGCGCAGCACGTCCCAGTCGTAGTCGTAGCGGCTGTCGCCGCCGCCGCCGGTGAGCGGATAGATAATCTGATCGGCGCCGCGCGCGGCCGCGCCCATGCACAAGGCCAGCAGCAAAGCCCCCGCGCGTAATGCCTTGTTCAATTCCATGCCATGTCGCCGCCCCAAAATCGCGCCCAGTGTGCCTGTGAAAGATGACTGCTTCAAGACATTTTAAGATGAAAAAACGCCTTCTCCTAATAACGCTGGGCTTCATGGCCTGGCCGCTGCTGGCTGCGGCGGCTGGCGACGCGGTGAGCGGGCAGAAGCTGTTCAAGCCTTGCGCCTCCTGTCACGCAGTGGGGCCTTATGCCAGCGCGGGCTATGGACCGCAGCTGAATGGCATCATCGGCCGCAAGGCGGCGGCCACGGCGGACTTCAAATATTCGGAAGCGATGAGGAAGTCCGGCATCGTCTGGAACGAGCAGAACCTGGCGGCCTTCATGCGCGCGCCGGACGAGGTGGTGCCGGGGACGAAGATGCGCTTCTGGGGCGTCAAGGATGCGCAGCAGATCGCCGACCTGCTGGCCTATCTGCGCAGCCTGCATTGACTCAGGCCAGGGTCACGCTGATCCCCATTTTGCGGTAGGGCGCCAGCAGGCGCTTGGGCGTGTCCGCCTGGACCACGATGCCGCTCACATGCGACAGCGGCGCAATCTGATAGGGCGAGGCGGTGTCCAGTTTCTCCGGCGACGCCAGCACCACAGTGCGCTGGGCCATGCTGCTGATGGCGCGCTTGATGCCCGCTTCGTCGAAGTCTCCGGTGTTGATGCCGTGCTCCGGATGCAGGCTGCATACGCCCATGAAGTAGATATCGGTGTGGATCTGCGCAATCGCCTCCAGTGCCGCCGGCCCCATCGCCACGATGGAGTGCTTGAACAGGCGGCCGCCGATCAGGATCACCTCGATCAGCGCATGCTGCGCCAGTTCCAGCGCGATCGATGGGCTATGGGTCACGACGGTACAGCGCAAGTCCGGCGGCAGGTGGCGCGCCAGCTGCACGGCCGTGGTGCCGCCGTCGATGAAGACCACCTGGCCCGGCGCGATCATGGCTGCCGCCGCGCGCCCGATGGCCGGCTTGGCGTCGGCGCCGATCGACTGCCGCTGCGCAAAGTCGCCCATGGCCGGTGAAGCCGGTAGCTGCAGCGGCAGGGCGCCGCCGTGGACGCGCTGCAGCAGACCGTCGGCGGCCAGCTCGCGCAGGTCGCGCCGTATCGTATCTTCCGACAGGCCCAGTTCTTCGCTGAGCGATTTGGCGACGATCTGGCCATCCTCCTTGAGGCGGGCCAGCAGGAGTTCCTTGCGTTGGCGTGTCAGCATGGTATGCATGAATTTTCTTGATATTGCACGATATTGCATGATATCGTGAAAAAACACAAGCCAAGGAGACTGCCATGTCTGAACCACGCGTCCGCATCCAGAAAGTGGAAACCCTGTCCAATGACTGGTTCCTGCTGCAGAAAACCACCTTTGATTTTCGCCGCAGCGACGGCAGCTGGCAGCGCCAGACCCGCGAGACCTATGACCGCGGCAACGGCGCCACCATCCTGCTGTACAACCGCGCGCTGGAGACGGTGGTGCTGATACGCCAGTTCCGCTTTCCCACCTATGGCAATGGGCACGACGGCTTTCTGATCGAGACGGCCGCAGGGCTGCTGGACCAGGCCACGCCGGAGGAGCGCATCAAGGCGGAAGTGGAGGAGGAAACCGGCTACCGGGTCGGCGAGGTGCGCAAGGTATTCGAGGCCTTCATGAGTCCCGGTTCGGTAACCGAGCGCCTGTACTTCTTCGTGGCGGAATACGATCCGGGATCACGTGCCGGGGCTGGCGGCGGTATTGCGGAGGAGGGGGAGGATATCGAAGTGCTGGAACTGCCGATGGCGCAGGCGCTGCGCATGATGGCCGCCGGCGAAATCGCCGACGGCAAGACCATCATGCTGCTGCAATACGCCGCATTGCACCTGATGCCCGCAGGTTGAGGCGCACTGGGCTGCAAAAATCCGCAGCCTCAGCCCCACTCTTTGTGTCTGCTCAATTGGAAAATGGATTGGAGCCATACAGTGACGTATGCTTGTCACTCATCGGTATCTGTTGACGCAATTCTGCAAACGCCACCCAGAGGCGAACGCTGCCATTTCACGTTGGGAAAATGTGATGCAGGGTTTCCTGTTCACTTCTTACAATGAATTGCACACCGTTTTGCGTAGTGCCGATTACGTGGCGCCCTTCACGGTCTTTAATGTCGGCGGGAACAATTACCGCATCATCAGCATGATTGACTATCCAACGCGCACGGTACGGATCCGTGCAGTCTTGACTCACTCGGAGTACGATAAATGGACCAAGCAATTCCAGCGTGGACAGTTCAAGAAATGAACGCATCGGCAGACGAAATGGTAGATCTGGCTGCACTCACGGTGGCGTGGCGAGACTTTGACCGGCTGGCCCGGCTCAAGCCCTTGGACACCGAGGAGGGTTATCGGAACGCGCTCGCGTTGCTCGATCAAATCTGGGAGGTGGCGACCAGCGAGGCGAATCATCCCTTAAGCAGTCTGCTTGCGCTTCTTGCCAGCCAAATTAATACCTATGAAAACCTGCACTATCCGATGGGCGAATCGGAACCGCAAGAAATACTTCAGTTTTTGATGGAGCAGGGTAAGCGGACGCCTGATGATCTGGCGGAGGTGGTGGATCGCACCACCCTTTCGGAGATTCTTGCCGGAAACCGAGAAATTGATGGGGATATTGCGGCACGGCTGGCTCAGTACTTCAAAGCCGCACCGCAATTATTCCTGAAGAAGAGGCCGCTTAGCGCGACTTGACGAATGGAGTGCCGAGGGCCTTCGGCGCCACCGACTTGGCCATCAGGCCGGCCAGCACGATCACGGTCACCAGGTAAGGCACCATCTGGATCAGCGAGCCGGGAATGCGGCCGATCACCGGCAGGTCGACGCCTTCGATCTGGATCTGGATCGCCTGGAACAGCGCGAACATCAGGCAGCCCAGGAAGGTGTAGAACGGACGCCAGTTACCGAACACCATGGCGGTCAGCGCCAGGTAGCCCGCACCAGCCGACATATCGCGCAGGAAGAAGCCGCTCTGCACGATCGCCAGGTAGGCGCCCGAGAAGGAGCACAGCACGCCTGCGATCAGCATGGCCAGGTAGCGCTGGCGCTCGACGCTGATACCGGCGGCATCGGCCGCGTGCGGGTTCTCGCCGCAGGAACGCAGGCGCAGGCCGAAGCGGCTGTGGTAGATCACCCAGTGCACCAGCGGCACCAGCGCAAACGCCAGGTACACCAGCACCGAATGGCCGCCGATCAGGTGGGCATACAGCCAGCCGATGAAAGGCACGCCTTCAATCGCGGCGGAACCAGGCAGGATCACGTCGAACAGGCGCGCTTCGCCCAGGTCGGGAGTACGGCCGCCCTGCTGGAAGAAGTACTGCGCCACCACGAAGGTCAGGCCGCTCATGGCGATGTTGATGGCGATGCCCGCCACCAGCTGATTGCCCTTCTGGCTGATGGCCACGTAAGCCTGCAGCATGGCCAGTGCGACCGAAACGGCCATGCCGGCGGCCACGCCGTACCACGGGTTCTTGGTCGCGAAGGCGACGGCGGCGGAGACGAAGGCGGAGGCCAGGATCTTGCCTTCCAGGCCGATGTCGATCACGCCCGAGCGTTCGGCAAACAGGCCGGCCATGGCGGCAAAGATCAGCAGCGGCGCATTGCGTACGGTCGATACCAGCACGCTGGCGATATGGAGGTCTTCGAAAGTCATGTGCTTATCCTTTACGCTTGATCAGGCGGGCGATGGCCGGCGCGTAGAAGTTTTCCATGGCGCCGCAGAACAGAATGATCAGGCCCTGGATGAAGATGAAGGTCTCGGTCGGAATGTTCGGCTTTTCCAGCGACAGGTCGAAGCCGCCCTGGATCAGCGCGCCGAACAGCACGGCCGACAGGAAGATGCCGAGCGGATGCTGGCGGCCCATCAGCGCAATCGCGATACCGACAAAGCCCGCGCCGTTGACGAAGTTCAGGCTCAGGTAGTGGGTCGAACCCATGATCGAGTTGACCGAACCCAGGCCGGCCAGCGCGCCCGAGATCAGCATCACGGTGATGATCATCTTGCTGATGCGGATACCGGCGTAGTGGGCGGCGTGCTGATTCAGGCCGGTGGCGCGCAGCTTGAAGCCCCAAGCGGAGCGCTGCACCACCACGCCGTAAATCACCAGCGCGGCGATGGCGATCAGGAAGCTGATATTGAACGGCGTCTCGCCCAGAATCGGGAACCACTGGTTCAGCAGCGGCATGGCGGCGGCATCGGCAAACGCCCGGGAGGCGGGATTCTGCTCGCCCACCGGCACCAGGTATTTGACGATGATGAAGTTCATCAGCGAAGCCGCGATGAAGTTGAACATGATGGTGGTGACCACGATGTGGCTGCCGCGCTTGGCCTGCAGATAGCCGGGCAGGAAGGACCACAGCGCGCCGAACAGGGCGGCGCCCAGCATGCCGATCGGGATCAGCAGCCACCATGGCAGCGAATTGTCGAAGGCCAGCATGGCCACCGTCAGACCCAGGCCGCCGAAGTACATCTGGCCTTCGGCGCCGATGTTGAACAGGCCTGCCTGCATGGCGATCGACACGGCCAGGCCGGTGAAGATGAAGGTGGATGCGTAGAACAGCGTGTAGCTCAGGCCTTCCGGATTGAGCACGGCGCTGTGCACCAGGATGCCCAGCGATTCAATCGGGCTTTCGCCCAGCAGGTAAATCACCAGCGCCGCGACCAGCAGGGCCGACAGCAGGTTCAGCACGGGCATGACAAAGGCAGTGGCCCAGCGTGGCAAGTCTTGATTGTTCATGATTTATGCATGCCCCCCATCAGCAGGCCGATGCGGGTGGTATCGAATTCTTCAATTTTCAGTTCGCCGGTGATGCCGCCGCCGCACATCACGAGGATGCGGTCGGCCAGCGCGCGCACTTCTTCCAGCTCGACGGAAACCAGCAGGATCGCCACGCCCTGGTCGCGCAGGGCCAGCAGCTGGCGGTGGATGCTTTCGATGGTGCCGATGTCGACACCACGGGTCGGCTGGCCCACCAGCATCAGCTTGGGCTGGGCCAGCACTTCGCGCGCGATCACCACCTTCTGCTGGTTGCCGCCGGAGAGCAGGCCAATGCGCAGGTCGTGGTTATTCGGACGCACGTCGAAGGTCTTCATCAGCTCCGCGCAGCGCTTGGCGATGGCCTTGAAGTCGAGCAGGCCCCAGCGGTTTTTCAGCTTGTCCTGGTAGCCGAAGATGGTGTTGTGCATGACCGAGAAGGCCTTGATCACGCCATCGCGCAGGCGGTCTTCCGGCACGTGGGCAATACCGAGCTCGCGGAACGCCAGCGGCAGGCCGTCGGCGTCGCTCTTGCCTTCAAACGGCAGCGGCTTGCCCAAGTAGTCCAGCTTGCCGGAAGTGGGCAGGCGCATGCCGGACAGGATTTCCATCAGCTCGCTCTGGCCGTTGCCGGACACGCCAGCGACGGCGACGATCTCGCCCGCGCGCAGCGTGAAGTTCAGATCGCGCAGCAGGCGCACGCCCTGGTCGTCCGACAGTTCCAGATTCTGCACCGTCAGCACCGGCGCGCCGGGATTGTAAGGTGCGCGCGGCAGATAGTTCTCGACCGGACGGCCGACCATCATATTTGCCAGTTCTTCCTTGGTGGTGCCGGCGGTCGGCACGGCGCCGATCACGCGGCCGCCGCGCATCACGGTGACGGTGTCGGTGATGTCGAGGATTTCCTGCAGCTTGTGGGTGATCAGGATGATGGTCTTGCCCTGTTCCTTGAACAGGCGCAGGATTTCGAACAGCGACTGGGTCTCCTGTGCGGTCAGCACGGCGGTCGGTTCGTCCAAGATCAGGATGTTGGCGCTGCGGTAGATCTGCTTGAGGATCTCCACGCGCTGCTGCGCGCCCACCGACAGGTCGTGGATGGTGGCCAGCGGATCGACGTCCAGGCGGTAGCGCGCGCAGATTTCGCGCAGCTGCTTTTCCACTGCGGCGCGGTGCTGCGCCAGGCGGAAGCCGCCCTCGCTGCCCAGCATGACGTTGTCGAGCACCGTCATGTTCTCAACCAGCATGAAGTGCTGGTGCACCATGCCGATGCCGAGGCGGATCGCCTCCTGGCTGGTGCGGATGTGCTGGGCCTGGCCATCGAGCAGGATCTCCCCGCCGTCGGCGCGGTAGTATCCGTACAGGATGCTCATCAGGGTCGATTTGCCGGCGCCGTTCTCGCCCACCAGGCCATGGATCGAGCCCTTGGCGATGGAGAAGCTGACATCCATGTTCGCTTTGACCGCTCCAAAGTGCTTGGAGATGCCGCGAAATTCTACTGCTGGCTGCATAGGATCGCTATGAAAGTGGGGTAAATAAGTGGGTTCTGCTACTGAAAACGCGCCGCGCAGAGGTTCAACTCCACGCGGCGCGCTCCGTTGGTCATGCTTTGATTAGGCCGGGCAGTTGGCGCCCGAACGAATGTCGATGACTTTGACTTTGCCGTCGATGATGTCCTTGCGCGCACCCAGTACGCGCTTTTCG
>Ga0213872_10000525_pt1 | contig 29968 bp, 25 predicted proteins | sample VelepicomBERX_R2_FD_160071 | JGI IMG/M metagenome (GOLD analysis project Ga0213872, IMG submission 160071) | Rhizosphere microbial communities from Vellozia epidendroides in rupestrian grasslands, the National Park of Serra do Cipo, Brazil - RX_R2 | ecosystem: Host-associated > Plants > Roots >...
GCTGCAGGCCCAGGTCAACGAGGTGCAGGCGCATCACGACGAATTCGTCGCCGCCTATCAGCTCCTCAACGCCACCGGGCAATTGACGGCTCAATATCTGGCCTTGCCGGTCGAAATATACGACCCGCTGGCGCATTATGAAGAAGTCCATGACAGCTGGGCGGGGTTCGGCGATCGGCCGGATCTCGCTCCGCATTATCAGTGATCCTGCGCCGAACCTGACCGGAATGTTCAAAGGTCAGGCTGGCGCCATCGAGGGGCGGGTTGAACTATGAGTGACGAGAAGTCGCAACAAGAACCTTCCATGGAGGACATCCTCGCGTCGATCCGTCGGATTCTATCCGAGGACGATGCGGAGGAAGCCGCCAAGACTCCACCCGCGCCGCCTCCGCCGCCGCCTCCGCCACCACCCCCTCCGCCGCCGCCCCCGCCCCCGGCCCGCGCCCCCGAGCCCGAAGTGATGTTCGAGCCCGATCCGGAACCGGTGTTCGAGCCGGATCCGGAACCGGAGCCGACCCCGTCCTTCGCCGCCGTGGCGGCCGATGACGACATTCTCGAGCTGACCGACGACATGGTCGCCGAGGAGGAAGACCATTCCTTCATGAACGACATCCCGGAAGTGCGCGAGCCTCAGCCGAGCATGGCGGTGCACGACTTCCATGTCGAAGAAGAGCCGGAAGAAGACACGGAAAGCATTCTGGCCGCACCGGTGCAGGAAGCCTCGACCACCGCCCTGGCCGAGCTGGTCCGCGCCGTGTCGCGCGACCGCAATGTCGGGGTCAGCCGGCCCGGTTTGACGCTGGAAGATCTGACCCGCGAGCTGCTGCGTCCGCTGGTCAAGGATTGGCTCGATCAGAACCTGCCCTTCATGATCGAGCGGCTGGTCAAGAAAGAGATCGAAAAGATGGTCAACCGCGCCGAAAAGCTCTAAAGAAAAAGCTTCGGACGTCTTTTTACGACGCCACTGTCCCACCGGGCAGTGGCGTCTGCATTTCAAGAGAGATCAATGCTGGATAAGACCTATCGGCCGGGCGACGTCGAGCCCAAGCAGTATCAGAAATGGGAAGAAAGCGGCGCCTTCGCCGCGGGCGGGCAGAACAAGGACGGCCAGCCTTACACCATCATGATGCCGCCGCCGAACGTAACCGGCAGCCTGCATATGGGGCACGCGCTGACCTTCACCCTGCAGGACATCCTCACCCGCTATCACCGCATGAAGGGCTTCGACACTCTGTGGCAGCCCGGCACCGACCATGCCGGCATCGCCACGCAAATGGTGGTCGAGCGCCAGATGGCCAATGAGGGCCTGACCCGCCACGATCTCGGCCGCGACAAATTCATCGAGCGCGTCTGGAAGTGGAAGGGCGAATCGGGCGGCACCATCACCCGCCAGCTGCGCCGCCTGGGCGCCTCGCCGGATTGGGCGCGCGAGCGCTTCACCATGGATGAGGGCTTGTCGGACGCCGTGCGCAAGGTCTTCGTCGATCTCTACAAGCAGGGCCTGATCTATCGCGACAAGCGCCTGGTCAATTGGGATCCCAAGCTGCATACCGCGATCTCGGACCTGGAAGTCGAGCAGCGCCCGGCCCATGACGGCAAGCTTTGGCACCTGAAATATCCGATCGACGGCGAAGAGGGCCGCTTCATCACGGTCGCGACGACCCGCCCCGAGACCATGCTGGGCGATACCGGCGTCGCCGTGCATCCCGACGACGAGCGCTATCAGGATCTGATCGGTAAAAAGGTGCGCCTGCCGATCGTCGACCGCCTGATCCCGATCGTCGCCGATCTCTATTCCGACCCGGAGAAGGGCAGCGGCGCGGTCAAGATCACTCCCGCCCACGATTTCAACGATTTCGAGGTCGGCAAGCGCCACGACCTGCCGATGATCAACATCTTCGACCGCGACGCCAAGCTGAACGAGGCGGTGCCGGCCGAGTATCAGGGCATGGACCGCTTCGATGCGCGCGCCAAGGTCGTCGCCGCCTTCGAGGAAATGGGCCTGCTGGAAAAGATCGAACCCAATCCCGGCATGACCCAGCCCTATGGCGACCGCTCGGGCGTGGTGATCGAGCCCTGGCTGACCGACCAGTGGTTCGTCGATGCCGAGACCCTGGCCAAGCCTGCGATCGAGGCCGTTCGTGACGGCCGCATGCGCTTCGTGCCCAAGCAGTGGGAAAACACCTATTTCGAGTGGATGCGCAACATCCAGCCCTGGTGCATCTCGCGCCAGATCTGGTGGGGCCACCAGGTCCCGGCCTGGTTCGCGCCGGACGGCAAATATTTCGTCGCTCTGACCGAAGCAGAGGCGCAAGCCGAAGCCGACACCCATTACGGCGAGAAGGTTGTGTTGAAGCGCGATACCGACGTGCTCGACACCTGGTTCTCCTCGGCGCTGTGGCCGTTCTCGACCCTGGGCTGGCCGGAGAATACCGACGCGCTGAAGAAATATTACCCGACCTCGGTGCTGGTCACCGGCTTCGACATCATCTTCTTCTGGGTCGCCCGCATGATGATGATGGGCATGAAGTTCATGGATGGCGAAGTGCCGTTCAAGGACATCTACATCCACGCTTTGGTCCGCGACGAGAAGGGCCAGAAGATGTCGAAGTCGAAGGGCAACATCATCGACCCCTTGGATTTGATCGACAAATTCGGCTGCGACGCGCTGCGCTTCACGCTCACTGCGCTCGCCGCCCAGGGCCGAGACATCAAGCTGGCGGAAAGCCGCGTCGAGGGCTTCCGCAACTTCGCCACCAAGCTGTGGAACGCGTCGCGCTTCTGCGAGATGAACGAGTGCAAGCCGGTCGAGGGCTTCGATCCGTCCGCCGCCAAGCAGACCGTCAATCGCTGGATGGCCAGCAAGGTTGCCGAGGCTTCGGCCCGCGTCGCCGACGCGCTGGACGCCTATCGCTTCAACGATGCGGCGCAGGGCCTCTATCAGCTGGTGTGGAACGTGTTCTGCGACTGGTATCTGGAATTCGCCAAGCCGATCTTCCAGGGCTCGGACGAAGCCGCCAAGGCCGAAACCCGCGCCACGGCGGCTTGGAGCCTGCAGCAGATCCTCAAGCTTCTCCATCCGGTCATGCCCTTCATCACCGAGGAGCTGTGGGAGCAGTTCGGCACCGGCGGTTCGCTGATGCTGACCGGCTGGCCGCAGCTGGCGTTCCGCGACGAGCAGGCCGAGTCCGAGATCGACTGGCTGGTCCGCACCATCTCGGAGATCCGCACCGTGCGCGCCGAGATGAACGTGCCGCCGTCGGCCAAACTTGCCCTCAAGGTGAAGGATCAGTCGGCGCAGACCGCCGATCGTCTGGCGCGCTATCAGCCGATCATGCTGACCCTGGCCCGCCTCGACTCCATCGAGACCGGCGTGGCCGAGGGCGGCAAGGGCGCGGTGCAGGTGGTGGTCGACGAAGCGACCTTGTTCCTGCCGCTGGGTGACGTCATCGATCTGGCCGCCGAGCGCATCCGTCTGGAGAAGGAAATCGGCAAGCTCGATTCCGAGATCGCCAAGCTGGACGGCAAGCTCAATAACGAAGCCTTCGTTGCCAAAGCGAAACCGGAAGTGGTTGAGGAGCAGCGTGAGCGCCGCGCCGAAGCCGATGCGGTGCGCCTGAAGCTGGCCGACGCCGTTAAGCGGATAAGCGCATAGTCGCTGTTTTGCCGAGGCTCCCGCGGGCCTCGGCGACGAAGGCTTCCAGCGCGCTGGAAGCATAGGAGTCGCGCCGCCGGATGAACTGCGTTTCGACGCGGGCCAATTCCGGCGGCAGCTCGTGCATGGCGACGCGGTCGGCCATGCGATGCGCTTCGACCAGGCCGCGCGGCATCAGGGTCACGCCCAATCCGGCCGCGACACAGCCCAACACCGCTTCCAGCGTGCCGAATTCCAGCCGCCTCAGGCCGGTGATGCCGCGCTGTTCCAGCAATTCCTCCAGCTTCTGGCGATAGGAACAGCTGGCGCGCAGCACGACGATGCGCACATCGGCCAGTCCTGGCAGCCAGGCGATCTGGGTGACGCTGGGTGCGGTCACCACCACCAGTTCTTCATGAAAGATCGTCTCGGCCACCAAATCGGGATGCGACATCGGGCCGCATACCAGGGCGCCCTCCAGCTGGCGCGACACCACCTGCTCGACCAGTTCCCAGGTGGTGCCGGTGCGCAGCACCAGATCGACCTTGGGCCATTTCGACACATAAGACGACAGCACCGGCGACAGATGGATCGCGGCCGTGCTTTCCATCGCCCCGACCACCAGCGGTCCCTGCGGCGTCGCATCGTCCTTGACGACCCGATCGGCCTCGCGCAGCAGCGCGCCGACCTGCTCGGCATAGGGCAGCAGGCGGCGGCCGGCCGGGGTGAGGACGACGCCTCGGCTGTGGCGCTCGAACAGCGGCAGCTGCAGCTCTTCCTCCAGCACGCGGATGCGGGCGGTGACGTTGGATTGCACCGTGTTGAGCTCGGCCGCGGCGCGGCTCATGCCGCCCAGGCGGGCGACCGATTCAAAGATGCGAAGATCCGCGCTGTCCATGACAAGTCTCCAGGCCATCATCCAGTGCGATGGCTGGCATCATATATAATCGTTTTTAATGAAATTTGGGAGGGCGTAGCGTTGATGGCCTCGAAAGGAGTTCGTCATGAACGCTCCCGTCACCACCACTGTTTCGGCCGCGCCGGATGCCTGGCGGGCCGTGTTGTCCGCCCTCTGCGCCAATCTCGTCGGTGTCGGTCTGGCGCGGTTCGCCTTCACGCCGCTGGTGCCCGCCCTGGTCTCCGAGCATTGGTTCACCGCCTCGCAGGCCGCTTTTCTCGGCTCGGCCAATTTCGCCGGATATCTGACCGGCGCCTTGCTGGCGCAGCCTTTGTCGGCGCGTTTCGCCCCGGCCGCCATTCTGCGCGCCATGATGGTGCTCTCCGCCGTGTCCTTCCTGGCCTGCGTCCATCCCTTTCCCTTCGTCTGGTTCGCCCTCTGGCGCGCGGCGGGCGGTGTCGCCGGCGGCCTGATCATGGTGCTGTCGGCAACGCTGGTGGTGCCGCATGTGCCGGCGCCGCGGCGCGGCCTGGCCGGCGGCGTCATTTTCGCCGGCATCGGGGTCGGCGTGATCATCGCCGCCGCCGCAGTGCCGCGCCTGGTGGCCCTCGGCTTACCGGTGGCGTGGACCTCGCTCGGGGTGCTGAGCCTGATGCTGGCCCTGATCGCCTGGAGCGGATGGCCCGAAGACGCGGCGGGCCAGGCCGTTCGCGAGAAGCCGCCGGTCAACAAGGCCGTGCTGGTGCTGTTCGGCGTCTATGCGCTGAATGCCATCGGGCTGGTGCCGCATGCCATGTTCCTGGTCGACATGGCGGCGCGCGAGCTGGGCTACGGCATCGCCGCCGGCTCGGCGCTGTGGCTGGTCTATGGCATCGGCGCCATCGTCGGGCCGGTGGTCTCGGGCAAGGCGGGCGATGCCGGCGGGTTCCGTCCGGTGCTGCTGGCCATGCTGCTGCTGCAGGCGGCGGCGGTCGGGCTGGCCGGAGCGACCACCAATCTGTGGGCGCTGGCTGTGTCGGCCTTCGTCATGGGCGGCTGCACCGTCGGCATCGCGCCCGTCGTGCTGGGCCGGGTGCGCGAGCTGATCCCGCATGACCCGCGCGGCCAGCGCGCCGTGTGGAGCCTGGCCACCACCGCCTTCGCCATCGGCCAGGCGGGCGGCGCCTTTGCCCTGTCCGGCGTGCTAGGATCGGTCGGCCACTATTCTCCGCTGTTCGACATCAGTGCCGCCGCTCTGCTTCTCGCTTTCGTGATCAAGCTTCTCGGGAGGAAATAAGATGACCGATCTGCTTGCTTTGCTGGGGATCGATCTGCCGATCATCCAGGCTCCGATGGCAGGAACTTCCTCGCCGGCCCTTGCCGCCGCCGTCGCCAATGCCGGCGGATTGGGCTCGGTCGGCGTCGGCGCCAGCAACGCGGCGGGCGCCGGCAAGATGATCGCGGAAATCCGCGAGCGCTCGAACCGCTCCTTCAACGTCAACGTCTTCTGCCATCGCCCGGCCAAGGCCGATGCGGCGATCGAGGCGGCCTGGGTCGAGAAACTTCGCCCCCAATTCGAGGCTTTCGGCGCCGCCCCGCCCAAGGCGCTGACCGAGATCTATAAAAGCTTCGTCGCCGATGACGACATGTTGGCGACGCTGCTGGCCGAGCGGCCCAAGGTGGTCAGCTTCCATTTCGGCCTTCCCTCCGCCGATCGGATCCGCGCGTTGAAACAGGCCGGCATAGTCCTGCTCGGCTCGGCGACCAACCTCGCGGAGGGCAAGGCGCTGGAGGAGGCCGGCATCGATGCGGTGGTGGCGCAGGGCTTCGAGGCCGGCGGTCATCGCGGCGTCTTCGACCCCGATGCCGAGGATGACCGCCTGGGCACGATGGCGCTGACCCGGCTGCTGGCGCGCGGCCTGTCGGTGCCGGTGATCGCGGCGGGCGGCATCATGGATGGCGCCGGCATCGATGCGGCGTTGCGTCTCGGCGCCTCTGCCGCGCAGCTGGGAACCGCCTTCGTCGCCTGTCCGGAATCCCTGGCCGACAATGCCTATCGCGCCTTGCTGGCAAGCGACGCGGCCAACCACACCGTGATGACCCGCGCCATCTCCGGGCGCCCGGCGCGCTGCCTGGCCAATGGTTTCACCGCTTTGGGCGCCGATATCGCGCCTGCCGAAATCCCGGCCTATCCGATCGCCTATGACGCCGGCAAGGCGCTCAACGCGGCCGGCAAGGCGGCGGGCCAGACCGGCTTCGGCGCGCAATGGGCCGGGCAGGGGGCGCCGATGTCGCGCCCGATGCCGGCGGCGGAGCTGGTGGCCCTGCTGGCGTCCGAGATGCGCGGAGCGTAATCAGGCGGAGGGCAGGGCGCGATCCCTCGCCCTGGGCGCGACCTCGACGCGGTTGCGGCCATTTTCCTTGGCGGCGTAGAGGGCGGCGTCGGCGCGTTCGACCGCATGTTCCAGCGGTTCGCCGGCCGCCAGCTCGGCGACGCCGAACGAAGCGGTCTTGGTGCCGACCACCGGGAAGTCGTGCGCTTCGATGGCGGCGCGCACCTTTTCGGCCACCACGCAGGCGTCGTCCAGCTTGGTGGCCGGGCACAGGATCATGAATTCCTCGCCGCCCCAGCGGCCGACGAAATCGGATTCGCGCACGGTCTCGTCCAGCACCACCGCCACATGTTGCAGGATCTGGTCGCCGACCTGATGGCCATAGGTGTCGTTGACCGATTTGAATTTATCGACGTCGATCATCACCACCGACAAACGTTCGCCATGGCGCTTCACCCGCGACATCTGGATCGAGCACGCCTCCTCCAGGCGGCGGCGGTTGGGCAGGCCGGTCAGGGTGTCGGTGGTGGCCAGGCGTTCCAGTTCGTCCTGCTGGGCCTTCAACTCGCTGCGCATGGATTCCAGCGCCGCCAGCAACTGGCCGGGCTCGTCCAGGCGCTTGACCTCGATTACCTTGCCGAGATCGCCCGAGGCAATGCGCCGCGCATGTCCGACCGCGTCGCTCAGATGGCGCAGCACGTCGTTCACCAGCAGCCCGGCGAACAGGCCCAGCGCGATGGTGCAGGCGCTCATCGCCGCGATGATGAGCGAGGCATTGGTGACCACATGCTCGACGTCGGCGACCGCATTGTCGGAATCGGTCTGCGAGCCTTTCACATTGGCGTCGATGTCGGATTGGATCATCGCGCTCAACTGATCCAGGCGATGGTCGCGGTCGCGCGCGCCCTCGGTCGCCACCAGCTCCCACTCCAGCAGCAGGCGGGCGGCGTGCTCGGCATGGGTCCGCATGGTGCCGTCGGTCGAGGAGCGCATGAAGATGTCGAGGCTGCGGCGCACCGTCTCCAGGCGCTGCTTCAGATGCGGCAGATCGGGGTCCCTATGTTCGGCCAGCAGCACGCGCAGCTGCAGGAAGTCGCGCTGCGCCGACAGGCCGGCCTCGACGGCGCGGAACGGGCCTTCCCGCAGATCGACCACCGCCTTGCGAACCGTCTCGACGTCACGCCAGGCGCCGGTCGACAGCGCCACCATGCACGTCAGGATCAGCGCGAACACGCCGAAGAATTTCACACCGATCGGAAGTCGCGTCACAGAGTCCCCTAGCTCTTGAACAGTTTCTTCATCCCGTCGAAACGGGTTTCGATCTCCATCGGCACCGTCATGGCGAAGCAATCCAGCACAACGATGGCGTTGATCATCGCATCCTTGTCGAACCCGTCCTTGATGCGCTCGGCCATCCCCTCATTGACCGTGCAGACGTCAGCCATCACCGCGTTGAGACGCGCCATATCCTGGGATTCGTCCGCCAGCAAGCCGCGCATCAGGAACAGGGACAGCACGCGGTACAGAGTCTCCTCTTCCTCGGCGAAGGGCAAGTGGAAGCGCGCCATCGGGCGATAGAAAGCGAGATGCGGACAGCCCGAGGTGGCGCCGATCAGCCCGACCATCGAGGCGATGCCGCTTTGCAGCGGGCGGCGTGCGGAAATATGACGGCCCGGGGTGATCACCTCGATGTCGACCTCCTCGTGCGAGACCATATGGCCGAAAGTGTCGACATAGCCCGACAAGGCGAAGGCGAAGGGGCAGGCGGGGGAATCGCTCGCCGACAGCGGGCAATGATCGCATTTATGGAAATCGAGCTGAGCCCAGGGTGGCGGCGGCGAGTCCGGCAGGGTCAGCAGAAGAAAAGTATCGGGATCGAAATCGAGACGGATCTCCTCGACCCCGTCGGGCAGATGGAAGCGGTAGATTATCTCCGTCACGGCGCCGTCGAGGGCGCGGTGCGCGCCGATGCCGCGGCGGCCAGCTGCGACAAGGCGCGGTCGGCGGCGAGGCGCAGCCGGGCCTGGCGCAGCCAGTCGTCGGCGGTGGCGAGATAGGGGCCAGGCAAGGCGCGCATCGCCTCGACCGCCTTGTCCCAGTCGTTCTGGCGAAACGCCTCGTCGGCGCGGGCCAGCACGGCCTCGGCATCGTTGCCCTTGCCGTCCATGCGGCGGAACGACACCACCTTGCGCAGATGGCGGGCGATCATGTGCCAGAAGCCGGGCTCCTCGGAATCCGCTTCCTGCTGCATCAATTTCTCGGACAGCGGTTTGAAGTCGCGCAGCAGCTGGTCGCGCCGCGCGATGCCGGTCTCGGCGCCCGCCGCGAAACTGTCGAGCAGGGCGGTCTCGTCGCTCTTGGCGAGCTGGCGGGCGGCGGCCAGTTCGGCGGAGAAATGGTCGCCGCGGTCGATGGCGTCGCGCAGCTGGCCGATGGTCAGCAGCAGGGCCTGTCCGCGCCCCAGATCACGCTCGGCGCGCTCGGCCGCGTCGATCCGCTCGGTCAGGCGCAGCAGCAGGCCCTCGGAGGGAATGGAGCGCTTCAGATCGGCGATTTGGCCTTCCAGCTTCACCGTGTCGGGCGGTTCATGCGCCGCCTGGGCGGCCTGGCCGGCCACCTGGTCGAGGCGCAGCGACAATTCGGCGACGCGGCTTTCGAGGTGGGTCAGCCGCACATCCTGATCAGCCAGCAGCCATTCCCGCAGCTGCTCGCGCTTGTTGTATCCGGCGGCGGTGATCACCACGACGCTGAACACGGCGCCGACGATGCCGCCGAAGATGACCGCCGGCCAGCGTTGAGCCTGTTTCGGAGTGCCGCCTTCCATCGCCTCAGCCTTTCAGCAGCGGGCGGACCATGGCGAGGAACCGCTCCGGGTGCTCGGCATGGGGCCAATGGCCGGAATCGGGGATGACCTGGATTTCCGACTCGGGGAAATGGTGCTGGATGGCGTCGTTGTCGCGCGGACGGATATAGTTCGAGCGCTCGCCGGCCAGGAAGAAGGTCGGTTCGGGGAAAGAGGCTTCGCTGTCCGGGAAAGCGATGAGGGACTTCATGTTGGCGCCGATATTGGCGAGGTTTATGCGCCACCGGAAGTGACCGCCGTCACTCACCAGGTTCTGCAGTAGGAAGGCGCGTAAGCTATCGTCCGGAATGGTCGGCTTCAGCGCCGCGTCGGCCTCGGCGCGGCGGGTGATCTCGCCCAGCGGCAAGGCCTGCATCGCTGCGACATAGTCGGAATAATGTTCGTTGTGATAGGACACCGGCGCGATGTCGACGACGATCAGGCGCGACAGCAGCTCGGGCCGGGTCAGGGCCAGGCGCATGCCGACCTTGCCGCCCATCGAATGGCCCAGCAGAGTGACCGGGCCGTTCCCGATCTTCTCGATATAGCGGGCGACATCGGCGGCCATGTCGTCATAGGTCATGCTTTCGGCCCAGGGCGAATCGCCATGGTTGCGCAGATCGAGGCCGTGGATGCACGCATCCGGGGCTAGGGCGCGGATGATGCCGCCCCAATTGCGCTGCGAGCCGAACAGCCCATGCAGAAGGATAACCGGCTGGCCTTCGCCGAAGATCTGGGCCGCGAGATCGACAGTATGAATCATGATTTACCCACCAAGCGGGATTTTGCCGCCTGCGTCAAGCGTCAGAGCAGGGCGGCGAAGGCCTGTTCCGCATGGGTGACATGCCGTTCCTTATGGCGCAGGCGATAGAAGCGGCGCCTGGGCAGGTCCAGCCCGACCTGGATCAGCGTTCCGGCACGCAAGCCCCCTTCCGCCACCAGCCGCGAGATCACTGTGGCGCCGGCGCCCGCTTCGATGGCGCCGCGGATCGCCTCGTTGGAGGGAAGTTCCAGGGCGATCCGCAGCGAAGAGGGTGCCAAGCCCGCCTCGATCAGCCAGCTCTCGAAGATCGAGCGGGTGCCCGAGCCGGGTTCGCGCAAGATCCAGTCCGCGCCGGGCAGTTCGGCCGGCGCCACCGAGGAGCGTCCCGCCCAGGGATGGCCGCGCCCGACCACCAGCACCATCTCGTCCTCGGCGAATTGGATGACCGACAGGGCCGGATCGTCGATCTCGCCCTCGATCAGGCCGATGTCGGCGCTGGTCTCGTGCACCCATTGCGCCACCTGTTCGGTATTGCCGATGCGTAAGGACAGGGCGATGCCGGGATGGCGCTCGCGGTAAAGCTGCATGATGGGGGGAAGCCAGTAATTGCCGACGGTCTGGCTGGCGGCCAGGGACAGGGCGCCGCGCTTGAGGCCGGCCAGATCAGTCAGCAGCGTCTCGGCGGCCTGGGCGCGGGCCAGCACGGCGCGGGCCTCGACCAGGAACAGCCGCCCGGCTTCGGTCAGTTCGATCCGCCGTCCGACCCGGTCGAACAATTTGGCGTCATAGCGGTTTTCCAGCGCGGCAATGGCGGCGCTGGTGGCCGATTGGGTCAAATGAAGATCGGCGGCGGCCCGGGTCACATGTTCCCGTTCCGCCACCGCTACGAAGATCCGGAGTTGCTCAAGAGTCATCCAGGTCAGACCAGATTGAGCGCCTTGATGAGCGCGTAGCTGATGACGCCCAGGGTAACCAGCGACGCCGTCACTGTGAAGATCACCCGAGGACCGGCCTTGGCGACCACGCGGATATCGACGCCCAGGCCGAGGGCGGCCATCGACACCACGGTCAGCAGGTTCGCGGCCTTGGCGATCGGCGGCAGGGCGACAGCGGGGATCGCATCGAGCGAGCGCAGCGCGACCAGGCCCAGGAAGCCGACGATGAACCAGGGCACCAGGCGATGCAGGGGCGGCAGGCCGGCCTTGGGCCGGTCGCCGGCGGTGACCATCGGCTCGGGCACGTCGGTTTCCTCACGCAGGGTGCTGGTGCCGACCGACAGCAGCAGGCAGACTGGGCCCAGCATCAGGACGCGGATCAGCTTGACCAGGGTGCCCAGCTGGATCGCGGCGGCGCCCATCGGGGCGGCGGCGGCCAGCACCTGCGGCACCGCATAGACGGTCAAGCCGGCCAAGGCGCCATATTGGATCGACGACATATGCAGGGCCGCGCCGATCAGCGGCAGGCCGAGCACGGTCGCCACGCCGAGCACGGCGGTGAAGGCGATCGAGGTGGCGACGTCGTCGCTGTCGGCGCCGATGACCGGGGCGACGGCGGCGATGGCCGAGTTGCCGCAGATCGAATTGCCGCAGGCGACCAGGATGGCCATGCGTTTCGGCAGGCCGACCAGCCGCCCGATGCCGTAACTTGCCGCGATCGCCATCAGCACCACGGCGCCGATGCCGAACAGAAAAGCGGCGCCCGCCGAGGCGATCATCGCGGCGCTGACCGAGGCGCCCAGCAGGACGACGGCGCATTCGAGGAGGAATTTGGCGGAGAAATCGATGCCGCGGTGCCAGATGTGGCTGGGCGTCCAGGCCGTGCGAACCGCGGTGCCGACCAGGATGGCCAGGACCAGCGATTCCAGCCAGGCATTGCCGAACAGGCGGGTTTCGAGATGTTCCAACCCGATCGCCGCGCCGGTGACGGCGATACAGAGGGCCAGGCCGGGCAGGATGGCCGGCAGGCGGGAGGTGAGGGGAGCCGAAGTGGCTGTCGCGGCAGTCATGGCGGATGTCTCCGAAAAAGTTGCCCCGAACATCGCGCCATTCGTTCAATCGATCAAACGCATTATAATTGTAGGATCGTTCGCCTCTATCGATTGATCGAGATTTCCCGCCCTTGACCGTAACAACATCCCCATGTGAGTATATCGACGATTAAAACACTAATTTGATGGATTAACGGGATTCCGCCATGAGACCGCTGCTCGCCGCCCTTCTGACCATCCTCCTGGCCACACTGGTGTCCCTTGGCGCCGGTGCCGCCGAGCTGCTCAACGTCTCCTACGATCCGACCCGCGAGTTCTATCAGGATTATGACGCCCTGTTCTCCGCCTATTGGAAGGACAAGACCGGCCAGAGCGTGAAGATCGCGCAGTCCCATGGCGGCTCGGGCAAGCAGGCGCGCTCGGTGATCGACGGGCTGGAGGCCGACGTGGTGACGCTGGCCCTGGCCTATGACATCGACGCCATCGCCGAGCATGCCGGATTGCTGCCCGCCGACTGGCAAGCCCGGCTGCCGCACAATAGCACGCCCTACAGCTCGACCATCGTGTTCCTGGTGCGCAAGGGCAATCCGAAGCACATCAAGGATTGGGACGATCTGGTTAAGCCGGGCGTCCAGGTGATCACCCCCAATCCCAAGACCTCGGGGGGGGCGCGCTGGAACTATCTGGCGGCCTGGGCCTATGCCGACGCCAAATTCGCCCATGACGACAAGCAGACCCGCGCCTTCATGGCGGCCCTGTTCAAGAATGTGCCCGTACTGGATTCCGGGGCGCGCGGCGCCACCACCAGCTTCGTCCAGCGCGGCTTGGGCGACGTGCTGCTGGCCTGGGAGAACGAGGCGATGATGGCCGAGCAATCCCTCGGCAAGGATGATTTCCAGATCGTCCGCCCCTCTCTGTCGATTCTGACCGAGCCGCCGGTGGCGGTGGTCGACAAGGTGGTCGACCGCCATAAGACCCGCGCCGAGGCCGAGGAATATCTCAAGCATCTCTACAGCCCCGAGGCGCAGGAACTGGCGGCGAAGCATTTCTACCGTCCGACCGACCCGGCGGTCGCCGCCAAGGTCAAGGACCACTTCCCCGCCATGACCCTGGTCACCATCGCCGACCTAGGCGGCTGGCGATCTGCGCAGCAGACCCATTTCTCCGACGGTGCTATCTTCGACCAGGTCATGGGCGCCGCGAGGCAGTAATGAGCGTAAAATCGCCGGTAATTCCAGGCTTCGGGCCGACGCTCGGGGTGACGTTGTTTGCCGCCGGACTGATCGTGCTGGTGCCGATCTCCGCGCTCTTCCTGCGCTCGGCCGGCCTGACCTGGGACCAGTTCGCCGCCGCCGCCTTCAGCCCGCGAGTGCTGGCATCCTATCGCCTCAGCTTCGGCGGGGCGCTGATCGCGGCGACGTTCAATGTGGTGGCCGGGCTGATCGTCGCCTGGGTGCTGGTGCGCTACGATTTCCCGTTCCGCAAGCTGGTCGACGCGCTGGTCGACCTGCCTTTCGCCTTGCCCACCGCGGTGGCCGGCGTGGCGCTGACGGCGCTCTACGCGCCCAAGGGCGTTCTCGGCAAGGCGCTGTTGAGCTTCGGCATCAAGGCCGCTTTTACCCCCTTCGGCGTGGTGCTGGCGATGATCTTCATCGGCCTGCCCTTTGTGGTGCGCACCGTGCAGCCGGTGCTGCAGGATCTCGAGACCGAGCATGAGGAGGCGGCGGTGTCGCTGGGCGCCAATCGCTGGCAGGTCTTCGTTCGCGTGATCCTGCCGGCCATCCTGCCGGCGCTGGTGACCGGCTTCGCGCTGGCCTTCGCCCGCGCTTTGGGCGAATACGGCTCGGTGATTTTCATTGCCGGTAATCTGCCGGGCGTGTCGGAGATCGCGCCGCTGATGATCGTCACCAAGCTGGAGCAATATGATTATGCCGGCGCGTCGGCCATCGCCACGGTGATGCTGGTGATCGCCTTCGTGATGCTGCTGGTCATCAATAGCGCCCAGAAGTGGCATCAGGCGAGGCTGGCCGGAAGATGAGTCTTCGTCACGATCCACTCATGGAGCCGCGTGGCGTCCGCATCGCTTTGACGGCGATTGCGGCGGTGGTCCTGCTGCTGTTCCTGTTCGCGCCGCTGGTGGTGGTGTTCGGTGAAGCCTTGAGTAAGGGCCTCGACGCCTATCTCGACGCGCTGGGCGAGCCCGATACCCTGTCCTCGATCTGGCTGACCCTGGTGACGGCGGCGATCTGCGTGCCGGTCAATCTGGTGTTCGGCATCTGCGCCGCCTGGTGCGTGGCCAAGTTCGATTTCCGCGGCAAAAGCCTGCTGACCACCATCATCGATCTACCGTTCTCGGTGTCGCCGGTGATCGCCGGCCTGATCTATGTGCTGGTGTTCGGTCTGCAAGGCTGGCTTGGCCCCTGGCTGCGCGATCACGACATCCACGTCATCTTCGCCTTGCCAGGCATCGTGCTGGCGACCATGTTCGTCACCTTTCCCTTCGTGGCGCGCGAGTTGATCCCCCTGATGGAAGAGCAGGGCACCGAGGACGAGGAGGCGGCGGTCAGTCTCGGCGCCAATGGCTGGCAGGTGTTCCGCCGCGTTACCCTGCCCAACGTCAAATGGGGCCTGCTCTATGGCGTGCTGCTCTGCAACGCCCGCGCCATGGGCGAATTCGGCGCCGTCTCCGTCGTGTCGGGCCATATCCGCGGGCGCACCACGACCATGCCGCTGCAGGTCGAGATTCTCTACAACGAATACAACATGGTCGCCGCCTTCGCGGTCGCCTCGCTGCTGGCCATGCTGGCGCTGGTGACCCTGGCGGTGAAGACCTTCTTTGAATGGCGCTATGCCAAAGAGTTGGCTGCCTAGGATGGAACGATTTTCCCAAAATCGTTCCACGGCCGCACCGCCTGCTTGGCAGGCGATTCGACAAATTGCCGGCAAAGCCGGCAGTGGCCGCCGCGCTGCCGACAGCCGTGGTCACACAGGGAACATAGCTTGGCGCGGAAGCCCAGGGCATGGAATGCCCGCCCGGCGCCTGAGGGGCACATAGACTCATGATGATCGATATCAGAAACGTTCATAAGACCTTTGGCGGGTTTCCGGCGCTGAGCGACGTTTCCTTGCAGATCAAGGAAGGTGAGCTGGTCGCGCTGCTCGGGCCGTCCGGTTCGGGCAAGACTTCTCTGCTGCGTATTCTTGCCGGCCTGGAATTCCCCGATTCCGGCCAAGTGCTGTTCGATGGCGGCGACGCCACCAATGTGTCGGCGCGCGACCGCCGCGTCGGCTTCGTGTTCCAACACTACGCCCTGTTCCGCCACATGACGGTGTTCGACAATGTCGCCTTCGGGTTGACCGTGCGGCGCGGGCCGGGCCGGCTGTCGGACGAGGAGATCGGCGACCGCGTACGCCATCTGCTCGACATGGTGCAACTGGGCGGTCTTGCCGCCCGCTATCCGTCGCAATTGTCGGGCGGCCAGCGCCAGCGCGTTGCCTTGGCGCGCGCATTGGCGATCCAGCCCAAGGTGCTGCTGCTCGACGAGCCGTTCGGCGCGCTGGATGCCCGGGTGCGCAAGGAATTGCGCCGCTGGCTGCGCACCTTGCATGACGAGCTGAAGATCACCGGCGTCTTCGTCACCCACGACCAGGAGGAGGCGTTGGACGTCGCCGACCGCGTGGTGGTGATGAATCATGGCCGCATCGAGCAGGCCGGCACTCCGACCCAGATCTATGACAGCCCGGCCACGCCCTTCGTCTATCAGTTCCTCGGCAACGTCAATTCGCTGGAATGCCATATCCGCGACGGCGTCGCCCAGATCGGCAGCCTGACCCTGCCGGCCTCGGCCTATGCCGGCGTGCAGGAAGCGGCCGGCCTGGCCTTCGTGCGGCCGCATGACCTGTTGCTGTCGAAACCCGGCGATGGGGCGGGGGCGCAGGCCGAAGTGCGCCACATATCCATTCTCGGGCCGCTGGTCAGGGTTGAATTATTGTTGGGGGAGCAGGTGCTGGAGGCCGAAATCTCGCGCCAGCGCCATACCGAACTGGGCCTCAAGACCGGCCAGCAAGTCCTCGTCTGGCCCCGGCAAGCCCGTTTCTTTCTGCGGGATTCCTGGCAAGGCACCTCGTTGCTGGACCCCGAGACGCCGATCGATCACTCGATCTAATCGATCTTTATTAATCCACTAAATAGCTATACTGACTCTGCCAATAAAACTGGCGGATTCATTTGACCTGCGCGCATGCTTCATCTAGCGTGTGTTAATTAATTTTATATCACATGAAATTAATGTGTTTATGAAAGGGGTCTGTTGTGACCGTTGCCGTTCCGTCCGCTCCCGCCGCCGAACCTCTCGTCAGCCTGTCCGATCTCGATGAATACCGCGTAGGGTTGGCGCACCGATTGGGTGGCGACTGGGACGAGGACAAATGGACCGGGTTCCGCACCCGTTTCGGCGTCTATGGCCAAAAGCAGGCCGGCGTGCAGATGGTCCGCATCAAGATCCCCGGCGGCGTGCTGGAGCGTAGCTGGCTGACCACCCTGGCCGAGTTCAATCGCCGCTTCTGCCAGGGTGACGCGCACATCACCACCCGCCAGGACATCCAGACCTATTACGTGCCGCTGGAGCGCACCGCCGAGGCGCTGGAGTTCCTCTACAGCAACGGCATGACGACGCGCGAAGCCTGCGGCAACACCTTCCGCAACATCACCGCCTGCGCCCTGTCGGGCAATTGCCCGCGCGAGCATGTCGATGCCGGCCAGGTGGCCCAGCAATTGGCGACCGCCTGGATCCGCCAGCCGCTGGTGCAGAACATGCCGCGCAAGGTGAAGGCGGCGGTATCGGGCTGCGCCACCGATTGCGCCGGCGTCGGTTTCCATGATCTTGGTTTCGTCGCGGTCGAGACGGGCGGCAAGAAGGGCTTCCGCGTCTTCGTCGGCGGCGGTCTGGGCAGCCAGCCGCAGCCGGCTACCGAAGTCCTGACCTTCGTCACCGAGGAGCAGCTTCCCACCGTGATGGAGACGCTGGCGCGCATCCATCAGCGCTATTCCGACCGCGTCAATCGCAACCAGGCGCGCATCAAGTTCGTGGTGAAGCGCTTCGGCGCCGAGAAGTTCACCGCTCTGTTCCAGGAAGAGTTCGAGCGCCTGCTGGCACTGCCGCAGCGTCCCTGGGAAAATCTCGATTGGCGCCAGCCGGGAGAGGCCGCCGTCGAGCGCACCCCGATGGGCGTGGTCGAGCAGCATGACGGCCGTTACGCCGTGGTCGCCAATCCGGTGCTGGGCAATCTGTCGTCCGAGGTGCTGGATCGCCTGGCCGCCTTGACCACCGAGATCGGCATCGGTGAGGTGCGCGTGACCCGCGACCAGAATCTGGTGATCCCCGACGTTTCGGCCGAGCACCTTCCCCATGTGGTCGAGGTGCTGAAGTCGCTGAACATCGAGGTTCCGTCCAGCGCCGCCGACAGCACCGACGTGGTTTCCTGCCCGGGCACCACCACCTGCCGCATCGGCATCACCAATTCGCCGGGCCTGGCGCATGCCGTCTTGGCTGAAGCCGCCACCGACGCGACCGCGCGCGGTGTCTCGGTACGTATCTCGGGCTGCCAGAATTCCTGCGGCCAGCATCATATCGGCGATTTCGGCTTCCATGGCCTGGCCAAGAAGATCGACGGCCAGCCGGCCCCGCATTACCAGATTCATATCGGTGGCGAGGCCCGTCTTGGCGCCGCGCCGCAGATGGCCGGCATGTCGGGCCCGATCATTCCGGCCGGCCTGGCGCCGCTCGCGCTGCGCCTGCTGCGTCATGCCTATGCCGAAGGCAAGCTGGTCGGCGAGACCGTGCGCCAGTGGGGCGAGCGCCTGGGCAAGGACGGCATCAATGCCGTGCTGGCGCCGCTGCAGAGCGAAGAGAACGGCCGCAAGTTCCTCGATTGGGGCGACCAGGACGCGTTCAAGGGCGCCCCGGCGCTGCGCGGCGAATGCGCGGCCCCGTTCGCCTCCGACGACATTCTGGCCAATTTCGCCGATGACGCCCTGATTCAGGTGGATCGCTGGCTGTTGCTTGGCGATGCCGCCCACGCGGCGGAATCCGCGACCCAGGCCTTGGCTTTCGGCGCCCGCCGCCTGCTGCATCTGGGCAACCAGATGACGACCGGCGAGGAAGCCCCCGAAGCCCTGTTCGCCAGCGCGCAGACGCTTTCCCTGCCGAATGGCGCGGCGGCGGCCCAGGCTTTCAAGGACGCTGTGGCGGCGCGCGAACGGGCGTTGGCCGGTGGTCCGGTCGAGCCGTTGCGCGAAGCGGTCGCACGTTATCTCGATCACGTCAGGTCGGTTCTCTCGCAAGGGATCATCACGGCGGACGCCGCGGAATGAGCGACGGTGCAATAGGGGGATTGCGGGCTCGGCACGGCCATCGCGACGGTGCCGAGCTGATCGCGGCCCTGCGCGACGAGTTCGGCGAGAGGTTCGGGGTGATCAGCTCGTTCGGCATCGAATCGGCGGTGCTGCTCGATCTCGTCGCCTCGGTCGACAAGTCGATCCCGGTGATCTTCCTCGACACCCACGAACTGTTCGACGAGACGCATGCCTATAAGGCGCAGCTCGAAGCCCATCTCGGCCTGACCAATATCCGCCAGATCCTGCCGGACGACGCGGAGCTGACCGAGGCCGAGGAATTGTGGCGCAGCGACACCGACCGCTGCTGCTATCTGCGCAAGGTCGTGCCGTTGCAGCGCGCGGCGCGGGGTTTCTCGGTGCTGGCCGATGGCCGCAAGCGCTTCCACGGCGCCGGCCGGGCGACGCTCTCCACCTTCGAGGAGGGCGCGTTGGGCATCATCAAGGTGAGCCCGTTGGCGCGATGGTCTGAGGCCGAGATCCAGGAGCATTTCCAGCGTCGCGGCTTGCCTTCACATCCTTTGGCCGCCCAGGGCTTCCGCTCGGTCGGGTGCTGGCCGTGCTCGCGCGCGGCGCTGCCGGGCGAGGGGCCGCGCGACGGCCGCTGGGCCGGTCAGGGCAAGGCGGAATGCGGCATCCACCTGCCGGAACTGGTCGACGCCGCCCACATGTCGAGCGAGCTCTAAATCAGGAAGCCGCTTCGGCGTTTTCCGGCAAAAGCAAAGTACCGCGCTGCAGATGGACGATGACGTCGTCGAACGACAGGGCATTGCTGAACAGGTAGCCCTGGACGATGTCGCAATCGACCTGGCGCAGCACTTCATATTGCGCGACTTCCTCGACGCCCTCGGCCAGGGCGGTCATGCCCATCGAATGGGCCAGGGTGATGATGGCGCCGGCGATGGCTTCGTCCTTGGGGTTTTCGGCCAGTTCGATGACGAAGGAGCGATCGACCTTCAGCGTGTCGGCGGGGAATCGCTTCAGGTAGGACAGCGAACTGAAGCCGGTGCCGAAATCGTCGAGCGAGATATGGATGCCCAGCGCCTTAAGCTGGGTCAGGTCCTCGATCACCCGCTCGGGATCGTCGATCAGCGTGCTTTCGGTGATCTCGACGTCGATCAGATGCGGCGTCACCCCGCTGTCGGTCAGCGCCTGGCGCATGGCCCCGACGATGTCGCGCTCGAACTGGTGCGGCGAGACGTTGATGCCGACCCGCACGCTGTCGATGCCCATCCGTTCCAGCCGCTTCAGATCCATGCAGGCCCGCCGCAGCACCCACTCGCCGAGCGGGACGATCAGCCCGGTCTGCTCGGCGATCGGAATGAACTGGCCGGGCGGCACCAGGCCGCGCGTCGGATGCAGCCAGCGCACCAGCGCCTCCAGCCCGACGATGCGGCCGGTGCGGATGTCAACCTGGGGCTGGTAATGCAGCAGCAGCTCGTCGCGGTCGATGCCGCGCCGCAGCTCGCTTTCCAGGGTCAGGCGCTCTTCGGACTGGCGGTGCATGATCGGGTCGAAGAAGCGGAACTGGTTCCGCCCGGCTACCTTCGAGAACATCATCGCCGCCGAGGCGTCCAGCAGCAGCTCGGAGGCGGTGGCGGAGTGCTTCGGATAGACGGCGATGCCGACATTGGCGGTCACCGTCACCTCGCGGCCCAACAGGCTGAAGGGGCGCGACAGATGGCGCAGGAAGGCGGCGACCGCCGGGCCGACCTCGGTCTCGGACGAGAAGCCGTCGGCGATCACGGCGAATTCGTCGCCGCCGAAACGGGCCACCAACCCGTCGGCACCGGTCATCTCGGTCATGCGCTGGCCCACGGCGATCAGCAGCTGGTCGCCCGCGGCATGGCCCATCACGTCATTGACGGTCTTGATGCCGTTGAGGTCGAAGAACCACAGTGCCAGGATCTTGCCCGAGCGCGCGCTGCCGGCGATGGCCGCCTGCAGGCGCTCCAGCAGCAGATTGCGGTTGGGCAGGCTGGTCAGGCCGTCATGGGTGGCGGCGTGGGCGAGGTGGTTCTCGATCATGCGCCGCTCGGTCACGTCGCGGATCAGCGCGGTGGACAGCAGCCGGTCGTCGAGCTGGCAGGCCGACAGCGACATTTCGGCGGGGAAGGTCGAGCCGTCCTTGCGCCGCGCCGTCAGCGCCATCGCCGAGGCCGTGCGCGCCAGCACCGGATCGACGAACAAGGTGTTGAGCGGCTTGCCCAGCACTTCGCGCGGCTCGAAGCCGAACATCGCGGCGGCGGCATTGTTGAAGGTTTCGATCAGGCCGGTCTGGTCGCTGACGATGATGGCGTCGAGCGCGGTGTCCAGGATCGAATTGAGGCGCTTGAGCTGGGCCGCGACATTGTGGTTGGCGCGCATCAGGTCGGAAATGTCGCGCAAGCTGACCAGCACGTCGGCGGCCTCGTCGGTCGAGCGCCAGGCCGTGATCTGTATGTCGAGCACCCGCCCGGAGGATTGCACCAGCTTGGCCGGGGTGGCGGTTTCCTCGTCCAGCAGCGCCTCGAAGCTGTCGGCGCACAGCACCTGATAATCGGGGTGGATGTAAGTGGTGACGCTTTGCCCGATCGCGGTGGCGGCGCTTTCGCCCAGCAGGCGCAGGCCGGCGGTGTTGATGTGCAGGATGCGTCCGTCGCGGCAGGCGATCAGCGCCTCGCGCGACATGTCCAGCGCCATGCGCAGGGCCGGGACGGCCGCGGCCTTGCGATTGTTCCAGCGGAACCACAGGCGCAATGCGGCAAAGGTCGCCAGGGCCGCGGCGATGACCGTGATGGAAAGGGCGATGATCAGGTCAAACATGCCGGCTGGAATCCGATTGCGCTATTTTTATGTGAATTTCAGCTAAGAATATGAACAATGTCATAAGAAGCTTTAACGGTATAACATTTTTCCTGGCTGGACATCGCTGTCACCGATCTGTTGGCAAGGCGGAAAGCGACGCGGTCAGCAGCGCCTCGAAGGCGGGCCGCTGGTCTTCGCCGGTGCCGCCGGCCTTGGCGGCATCCTCGATACGGCCGGCGCATTTCCCCAGCGCCAGGCAGCCGAAATTGCGCGCAACCCCGGCCAGGCGGTGCGCTGCGGTCTTGATCTCGGCGGGGTCTTTTTTTTGCCAGCCGTCGCGCAGCAGATCGGCGCCGGTCAGCAGCGATTGCTTGGCGAGGCCATAGAGCTCGGACAATTTCTCGGGAGCCAGGGCTTCGCGCAAAGCGGCGACCTGGGGTTCGTCCAGCAGTTCCTCGGCCTGCGCGTCGGGTTCCGCCGCAGCAGCGGGAGAGGGCGCCGCACTGTGGCCGACCACCTTGGCCAGCATGGTCTTCAAGGCGTCGGGGCGGAGCGGCTTGGACAGGACATGGTCGATGCCGCCCTCGCGGTACCGGGCGACGTCCTCTTCGCGCATATTGGCCGAGATGGCGAGGATCGGGGTGGCGGCCTTGACCGGATCGGGCAAGGCGCGGATCGCGGCGGCGGCGCCCAGGCCGTCGAGGACCGGCATCTGGATGTCCATCAGGATCACGTCGAACTGGCCGCTTTCCAAGGCTCGCAACGCTTCGTGGCCATTATTGCAGACGCTTACCCGATGCCCCATGGTGCTGAGCAGGGCGGCTGCAACCCGCTGGTTCACGACATTGTCTTCGGCCAGAAGGACCGACAACGGGGTCATCTCGACTACGTCCCGACTCGCGTAACGGCTCCCCCCGGGGGCCTCTGAACCGGGGGAGAATAGACAAAAGCGTGTCGTGGAGCAAACGTCGAGCGCAAAGCGCTGCTGCCATCGCAAAAACACAGTGGGAAAAACGCGCGCGACGGGATAATGTCCGCCCGCTTTCCCGATCCGCAAGCTCCCAGAGGTGCCGATATGACGACGATGATGCTCGATGGCTTTTTCACCGCTTCCCTGGCTGCGCGCGATCCCGAGGTAGAGGCTGCGATCAAGGATGAGCTGGGCCGCCAGCGCGACCAGCTGGAACTGATCGCCTCCGAGAACCTGGTCAGCCGCGCCGTGCTGGAAGCCCAGGGCTCGGTGCTGACCAACAAATATGCCGAGGGCTATCCCGGCAAGCGCTATTACGGCGGCTGCGAGCATGTCGACGTGACCGAACAGCTGGCGATCGATCGCGCCAAGCAGATTTTCGGCGCCGAATTCGTCAATGTTCAGCCCCATTCCGGCGCCCAGGCCAATATGGCGGTGCTGTTCGCCCTGCTGACGCCCGGCGACACCATCCTCGGCATGAGCCTGGCCCATGGCGGCCATCTGACCCACGGCGCCGCCCCGACCGTCTCGGGCCGTTGGTTCAAGCCGGTGCAGTACGGCGTGACCGAAGCGACCCAGACCATCGATTACGACGAGGTCGAGCGCCTGGCCCGCGAACACCAGCCGAAGCTGATCGTCGCCGGCGGCTCGGCCATTCCGCGCGTCATCGACTTCGCCCGCTTCCGCGCCATCGCGGACTCGGTCGGCGCTTACCTGATGGTCGACATGGCCCACATCGCCGGCCTGGTGGCGGGCGGGGCGCATCCCTCGCCGGTGCCGCACGCCCATGTGGTGACCGCGACCACCCACAAGACCCTGCGCGGCCCGCGCGGCGGCATCGTGTTGACCAATGACGAGGCGATCGCCAAGAAGATCAATTCGGCGGTGTTCCCCGGCATCCAGGGCGGCCCGCTCGAGCACGTCATCGCCGCCAAGGCGGTGGCGTTCGGCGAAGTGCTGACCCCGGCTTTCAAGACCTATGCCGCCCAGGTGGTGAAGAACGCCCAGGTGCTGGCCGATACCCTGATCAAGCGCGGCGTCGACATCGTCTCGGGCGGCACCGACACCCATCTGATGCTGGTCGATCTGCGCAAGAAGGGCATCACCGGCAAGGCGACCGAGATCGCCCTGCACCATGCCCTGATCACCTGCAACAAGAACGCCATCCCGTTCGACCCGGAAAAGCCCGCCATCACCTCGGGCATCCGCCTCGGCTCGCCGGCCTTGACCAGCCGCGGCTTCGGCGTGGCCGAGTTCGAGATCGTCGGCAATCTGATCGGCGACATCCTCGACGCCCTGGCGCGCGGCGAGGAAGACGGCCCGACCTATGACAAGGTGCGCGCCGGCGTCACCGATCTGTGCAAGAAGTTCCCGGTCTATCCGGGACTGTAATCTCTTACGCATAAATTTCTTTCATGCGGCCCCCTGCTCATTCACAGTAATGAGCAGGGGGTTCGCGTTTTGGCGCACCTCAAAGCCAAGAAATTCTCACGGTTGGCATGAGGAAAACTAATAGATGACGCGCCTGACCGCTCCGCTCAACGCCCTGCGCGCTTTCGAGGCGGCGGCCCGCCATTTGTCCTTCACCCGCGCCGCCGAGGAATTGTGCGTGACCCAGGCGGCGATCAGCCATCAGGTCAAGGGACTGGAGGAGCGCCTGGGTGCCGCCTTGTTCCGCCGCTCGCATCGCGGATTGGTGCTGACCGACGAGGGTTTGGCGTTGGCGCCGGCCTTGTGGGATGCCTTTGGCCGCATCGATACCGTGCTGGAGGGTTTCGAGGCGGGCGGGGTCAAGCAGGTGCTGACCGTCAGCGCCGTCGGCACCTTCGCGGTGGGGGCGTTGTTGAAGGAGCTGCCATCCTTCCGCGCCGCCCATCCTTTCGTCGATCTGCGGCTGCTGACCAACAACAACAAGGTGGACCTGGCGGCGGAGGGGCTCGATTACGCCATCCGCTTCGGTGACGGCGCCTGGAACGGCACCGAAGCCGAGAAGATCGCCGCGGCTCCCCTGGCGCCGCTGTGCGCGCCGGGCCTGCTCGAGCTGTTGCGCGAGCCGGCCGATCTGGCCCGGGTGTCGCTGCTGCGCTCCTACCGCGCCCAGGACTGGCCGGCCTGGTTCGAGGCGGCGGGCGTTGCGCCCATTCCCGCGCGCGGGCCATTGTTCGATTCATCGCTGATCATGGCCCAGGCGGCGATGCTGGGCGAGGGCGTGGCGCTGGCGCCGGTCTCGATGTTCCGCCGGGAATTGGAGTCCGGCCAATTGGTGCAGCCTTTCGCCGCCCTGGCCGATGTCGGCTCCTATTGGCTGACGCGCCTCAAATCGAAGGCGCCGACGGCGGCGATGCTATCGTTCCGCGATTGGCTGCTCGGACCTTAACAATCGTTAAGGTTTTTTTGTGAGCAACTTGGGGTAGCATAAATAATCTTGTTGGCCGCCCAGTCGGTCTCCACGGGAGATTTGCCATGATGCGCAGGAATATCGCTTTGTTCGTTGCCGCGGTTCTCGTCGCCAGTCCGGTTCTCGCCGGGACCGGCAACACCAGCGGGGGCGGCGGTGGCGGAGCGGGCGCCAGTTCCGGTGGCGGCCATGCCGGCGGCGGTGGCGCTGCGGGCGGTCACTCCGGCGGAGGTGGTGCCGTTCATTCCGGCGGCGGCGGGGTTGCCCATGGCGGTCATTCCGTCAATACCGGCCGGGTCGGCACCTTCTCGGCGGCGCATGCCCACGGAGCGATGCATGCGGTGGCGGCACGCTCGGCCAACCACGGGCATCACCACCACCATCATCACAACGGCAATTCCTCGGCGGCTCTGATCCATGTCCAGCCCCCCTTCCAGGGCTGCTCGCCGCTCGCCCAGGATACGCGCAACCACACTTGGTGCGGGGCGCCAACCAAGGTGGCGATTGACGAGAAGTTCGGCGCCGCCGGCCACTAACCCAGCCTGAGGAAGACGGCATGAGGCCTGTCAGGCACGCCGTGCTGGCGGCTTGCCTGTTGGCTGCCGCTGGCTGTTGGGCCGCTTCTCCGCCTGTTCCCGACACGGAGTCGGACGATGACGAGCCGATCTCTTTGCCGGATTCCGGCGACCGGGTGTCGCCCGAAAGTTTGGCGCAGCGCTTGGCCTATGCTCAGGCGCAGCTGGACTCCGACGAAGGGGATTGCAGCACCCGGCTGGACGCGGCGCAGGCGCAGCGCGACATCGTCGTCGCCCATCCCGCGTTGGACGTCTTCCTTCCGGCTGGCCGGGCGCGTCTCGGCAATATCGATTACCGCCTACATCTGGCGCGCGCCTACTGCGGCAGCGGAAACCTGCCGCGCCGGGAGGAGCTTCAGGCTTCTCTGGACGCGGCGTCTCGCGCGGTTTCCCTCTATCGCGGGCTCCACGACTACCAATCGATGGCGGTTATGCAATATGACGTGGCGGCGGTGCATCGCCTGATGGGCGATGCGAAAGAGGCCGTGGCGGCGCTGGAGGCGGCGTTGGCCATGGATCGCGATTATGGTTTCGGCCCGGATGCCGAGGACAATGCCAAGATATTGGCTCGCTGGACGGAACAGCCGCCTCCGTCCGATACCGGCGCTCCCCATCGCTCCGTCACGTTGAAGTTCGCCTGGGGGGCGAGTGACGCCGATGTCGCCGTCGATGCCGATTATCTCGATCTGGCCGGCGGCGAGGTGGTCCATAGCAAAGCCGCAACCGTCCTGGCGCGCCACATCCGGCCGGATGCCGATGGCTGGATCCTGTCGTCCGAACCGGGCGACCGGCGCTATGATTTCGAGGGCTGGGCTGGTCGCGGATCGGTGCCGCAGGAAGAATCCACATTATTGTCGGCCGCCGAGCGCTTGTGGCCGGCCGCGGTGAAAATCGGGGCCCTGGGCGCGTTCAAGGGGATCGAGGATCCGAACCCGCTTGCCGGCACGCTGAACGGCGATATCCAGACGGTGAAAGAGCGCCTCGCGATGCCGAGCGCCGGCAAGTCGACCTCCGCCGAGGAACTGCGTCATACGGTCGAACTGCTCGCCAAGCCCGATGGGATGTCGGCCGCGGCCGGGCAGGAGCACGCTTTGTTCACTGCCGCTTGGATCGATGCCACGCTGGAGCAGGGCGTCTGGTACGAGACGACGGCATCCCTGCTGCTTCCCGGAATGGTGATCCTGGCGGACCAGGACATTCAGTTCGCTTATTCGCGCCCCGTTCCGTGCGGGGCATCTCCCTCGGACGAGCCGGCCTGCGCCGAGATCCTCGTGCATGTCACGCCCGAGCCGGAGTCGTTGACGGACAAGCTTGCTCTCTTGCGGCAAAGCTTGAAGCTGACCGGCACCCGGAAGGTCCATTACACCGGGGTGACCGATCTGCGGCTGGTGGTCGAACCCGGCCGGCTGCTGCCCCATGTCAGCGAACTGCGCCGCCATTGGTACATCGAGGTGGACGGCAAGGGCCCGCCGATAGCCGGCGCCGAGACCATCGTTTCGACCTATAGCTATCATTAGCGGGTGAACGAAAAAGGGGCCGCCGGTGGCAGCCCCTTGTCGCGCGCGATTTGACGAAGGTTACTTCGGGCCACCGCCGGAAGCATTGGTGGTGGCGTTGTTGAGGCCGCTGGCGGGCATGCCGGCTGCCGGATCGGTATCCGGCGAATCGCTGCAGAGGCGGCTGCCGGTGTTGCAATATTTGCGGCGCGGGCGCGGCTGCTCGGCGTTGGCGGAGGCGTCACCCTGGGCGGCGGGCTGGGCCTGGTTGGCCTGGACCGGGGTCGAGGGAGCCTTGGTAGGGGCCGAGCTGCAGGCAGCCAGCGAAACCAGCGACAAAGTGGCGACAAGGAGAGACAGACGCATCACGAGGTTCCTTTGTTGAAACTGTGCTCAATTAGTCCAGGCAAATCGGGTGCGGCGCAACAGAAAATTAGACCAAGCGTTTCTGTGGCGCACGAATAGTGCCGAGAAGGCCGTCGGAATGAAATGATCGAGGGCGGCCGGTGACTGGCCTTTTGCCAAAAGACTTTGTAGGCTTGCGGACTTAGCGGAACGGTATGGGGCTGGGTGTGGAAACGCGTCATCTGCGCTTTTTGTTCGCCCTGCTTCTGCTCCTGCCGCCCAGTCTGGCGCGTGCCGATTATTGCGATAGCGGGCGGACGATCATGTTCGCCGGCATCAATTGGGAAAGTGGTGAATTCATCACCGGCGTTCTGCGCGCGCTGATCGAAAAGGGCTATGGCTGCCGCACCGATGCCATTCCCGGCAACACAATCACGCTGGAGCAGGCGGTCGCCAATAACGACGTGCAAGTGTTCGCCGAGGAATGGGTCTCGCGCAGCGACGTGTGGAAGAAGGCCGCGATTGCAGGGCAGGTGAAGGCGGTCGGCCATCCCTTCACCGGCGCCGCCGAAGGCTGGTATGTGCCCGATTATTTGGCCGCCGGGCTGCATTCGGTCGAGCAATTGCGCGAGCCGCGCTATGTCACCCTGTTCCAGGACCCCGAACAGCCGGATCGCGGCCGCTTCCTAAATTGCCCGTCGGGCTGGACCTGCGAGGCGGTCAACAGCGCGAAATTGCACGCTTACGGGCTGGACGGCCTCTATGTCGATTTCCGCCCCGGCACCGGCCCGGCGATGGATGCGGCGATCACCTCGGCCTATCTGCAGCGCCGGCCTTTGTTGTTCTATTCCTGGTCGCCCAGCCCGATCGCCGGCCGCCTGAAACTGGTGCGCCTGGAGGAGCCGCCTTTCACATCCGAATGCTGGGGCGATCTGACCAGCGCCAAGGGCACGCACCGGCAGGGTTGCGCGGCGCCCGAAGCGGATGTCGCTTACGGGGTCTCAGCTCCGTTCGCGGCACAGGCGCCCGAACTGGTTGCGCTGCTGGAGAAGGCGACCTTCCCGCTCGATACGCTCAATGAGGCGCTGGCGGCGATGGCCGAGCGGAAGCGCTCTCCCGAAGCCCAGGCGCAGGAATTCCTGAAAGATCATGGCGATCTCTGGCGCGGCTGGGTCACGCCGGAGGCGGGGCAACGGATCGACGCAGCGGGCAGCGCGATCGAAACGCGGCAAAGCGCCTTTCCCTGGGTCGTTTCGATCCGCGAACCGGTCAATGACGGGCTGGAAAAGCTGGTGCGCGAGCATGGCGGCGCCTTCCGCGCCGTCGCCCATGCCGGGCTGGCGCTGATCGGCCTGGTCGATCGCGGGCTGGAAGCATTGCCCTGGTGGCTGCTGGTGGCGGTCTTCGCCGGATTGGCCTGGGCGGGCACCCGGCGTCCGTTATTGGCTGGGCTGGTCGCGCTGCTGATGACCGGTTTGGGCGTGCTGGGGTTGTGGGAGCTGATGCTGCAGACCCTGTCGCTGATGCTGCTGTCCACCACGATCACCCTGGTGATCGGCCTGCCCGCCGGGATCCTCTGCGCCAAACGGCACCGGGTAAAGGCAATCGTGCTGCCGGTGCTGGACGCCATGCAGACCATGCCCAGCTTCGTCTATCTGATCCCGGCGCTGATGCTGTTCGGTCTCGGCAAGGTGCCGGCGATGCTGGCGACCATCGTCTATTCCCTGCCGCCGATGATCCGTCTGACCGCGCTAGGTATCGAACAGGTCGATCCCGAGATCAAGGAAGCCGCAACCTCGTTCGGCGTGACGCCGTTGCGGATGCTGGTTTCGGTCGAATTGCCGCTGGCCCGTCCGACGGTGATGGCGGGGGTGAACCAGGCCATCATGCTGGCTCTGTCGATGGTGGTGGTCGCTTCGATGATCGGCGCGCGAGGCTTGGGCGAGCAGGTCCTGAACGGCATACAGACGCTGGATATCGGCCGCGGCTTGGAGGCCGGCATCGGCATCGTCGTGCTGGCCTTCGTGCTGGATCGCGTGACGCAGGGGTTCGGGCGCCGTGGCTAAAATCGAACTGATCAAACTGACCAAACTGTTCGGCGCCAAGGAGGCGCAAGCGGTGCCGATGGTCGAGCAGGGCGCCGAGAAACAGGCGATCCTGGCTAAGACCGGCTGCTCGCTGGCGCTGCGCCGGGTTGATCTGGCGGTTGAGGAAGGCGAGATCATGGTGGTGATCGGCCTGTCCGGTTCCGGCAAATCGACCCTGGTCCGCCACATCAACCGGCTGATCGATCCAACGGCCGGGCAGGTGCTGGTGGATGGTCAGGACGTCACCAGCTTCGACGAGAGCGCTTTGCGCCTCTTTCGCCAGCGCTCGGTCAGCATGGTGTTCCAGGGCTTCGGGCTGATGCCGCATCGCAACGTGCTCGACAATGTCGCTTTCGGCCTCCTGGCGCGCGGCGAGGACAAGGCCCAGGCGCAGGACAAGGCGCGGCGTTGGATCGAGACGGTGGGATTGTCGGGTTATGAAGCGGCTTTGCCGGAAGGGCTGTCGGGCGGGATGCGGCA
>Ga0213872_10000526_pt1 | contig 29944 bp, 28 predicted proteins | sample VelepicomBERX_R2_FD_160071 | JGI IMG/M metagenome (GOLD analysis project Ga0213872, IMG submission 160071) | Rhizosphere microbial communities from Vellozia epidendroides in rupestrian grasslands, the National Park of Serra do Cipo, Brazil - RX_R2 | ecosystem: Host-associated > Plants > Roots >...
ATCGTCCGGAAAACGGCCACCGAATTCGGTGACCACACGTTGCGCGCATTGGTGCAGATTGCGCGCGCGCGAGTAATAGCCGAGTCCGCTCCAATGCGCCATGACATCTTCGGCCGGCGCCGAAGCAAGGCTCTCGACATCGGGAAAGCGTTTCAGGAAGCGTTCGTAATAAGGAATGACGGCCGCCACCTGGGTCTGCTGCAGCATGATCTCCGACAGCCAGATGCGATAGGCATCGCGCGTGTTTTGCCACGGCAGGCCGTGGCGGCCGTGCTTTTTTTGCCAATGGATGACTGCTTCGGAAAAACCGGGGTCGCATCCATCGACCGGCGAACCATCGGTGAAAGCGGAAACCGCAGGCGCCGGCTCGCGCCTGCCAGCAACAACCAGACGCTTCATCAGGCCGCAACGCGCAGCGTCGTCAAGGTCGAATCGATAGTGTTCTTCAATTCTTCTTCGAGTGCGAGCAATTTCTTTTTCTGCGTTTCGAGATCGGCTTGCATCTGCTCGAACGTCTGCACCTTTTCTTCCAGGCTCTCGGTGGCCACATGAATGCGCTCTATCGATTGCCAGCGGCGCTTCAGCTGCAGCTTGTGCTCGCCTATCTGCGCTTCCAGCGGCGCCATCACGACCTTGAGCCATGCCTCGACGTCGCGGTTGGCCTGCAGGAAGCTTTGCTTGACGCGCGCCGCAATGGAATCGAAGAATTTCTGCATCAACACGACCTTGAAAGTCGCGACCCCGAACTGCTTGTGATAAACATCCTCGATCAGGGTCAATTCGTTGCGATACTTGTCGAGCGAGAACGGCATCGGCGCCGACAGGGCCAAGCCATGTTCGGCGGAGAATTTGCGATACATCACCGTCATCATCTCGGTAATTTCGTCGGTCTTGCGTCCTGAAGCATCGAGGTTCGCGCGTGCCTGGGAAAAGAACTGCTTGACGGCATTCAAGAGGCCCGGCGAGAAGCGGCTCTTGTCCATCGCTTCACGCGCTTTGTCGATTTCTTCCTTCAAGACATTCATGCCCAGGCTGCTGAAGACATCGTTCGACAGGCGTGCAAACACGGCGCGCGTACCCTGCAGCTTGATCAGGCTGCCGTCAAATTCCTTTTTCTCGATGTCGATGCGCTTCATCATGTGCTCGACGATGTTCGTGTTTTTTCCGCGCAGGCTCTTCAGCTCGACCAGTTGCTCGACCACGTTACGCATGCGCGAAGAGAGCAGGGCCTGCTTCGAAGCGGTCAGCTCGCCGATCTCGGTCGCCAACTGTTGGCGGACGATTTGCTGCTTGGCCGGAATCAACTGGTTCGATAGCGCATTTTCAAGCACCGGCAGGCGGCTCTTGTCGAGCAAGTCGTGATCGCCGTTGATCTTTGCAACCAAGCCCTTTTGTGCGGAAACCGGGTAAATCTGGTCTTCCGTCAATCCCAGATTGTGGGCGACGCCGCTGATCTGGCGCCCGATCTGGTCCGCCACCTCTTCCGGCGAACGCAATTCGTCCCACATGCTGTCGATCTTGTTCAGCACGGCCAGGCGCGCCGCGCCGGTGCCGTTGATGTGCGAACGCCAGACATCGATATCGCTCTTGGTCACGCCGGTATCGGCGGCCAGGATATACAGCACCGCATGCGCATTCGGGATCAGGTTGAGCGTCAGTTCAGGCTCGGTGCCGATCGCATTCAGGCCCGGCGTATCGACAATGACCAGACCTTGCTTCAGCAAAGGGTGGGGGAAATTGACGATCGCATGGCGCCATTGCGAGATTTCCACCATACCCTGGTCGTCGACCGTCAAGGCCGCGTCCGGGTCATCTTCATTGAACAGGCCATAGCTTTTGGCCTCGTCGACGGGCACACGCTTGGTCAGGCTGACTTGTTTGAATGCTTCCAGCATGCCCTCGCTGGACTCGACATCGAGCGGCAACACCGTCCAGGCATTGCTCTGCTCCTTGAGTTCACTGGTCGATTGCGAAAGCGCCCGCGTCTCTATCGGCAGCAGCCGGATCGACGGCGGAAACGCGTCGTCATACATCAACTCGGTCGGGCACATGGTCGTGCGGCCGGCCGACGACGGCAGGATGCGCTGCCCGTAGTCGGCAAAGAAAATGGCGTTGATCAGTTCAGACTTGCCGCGAGAGAACTCGGCCACAAACGCGACCGACAGTTTGTCCTCTTCAAGACGCGCGATCGCACGCGAAAAACGCTGATCGCTGGCAGGATCGGCCAATTCGGAAGTCGACACGTGCTGGCGGTAGCCGTCCAGGGCGCTCACCACGTTGCGGCGCCAGTTGCTGTACTCTTGGAAATTTTGAACTAAATTGCTCACTTTTTCCCCAATTTAGGTCCCCAATTTTTGCATATTACTTCGCTACACTAGCACCGGCGATCATTTTTGACAATTTACACAGTAAAAGGTCGAACGCTGGCCCTGTTTGACTTGCCGCACCGCCGCTCCACAAACGCGGCAAGGCTGCCCGGCCCGGTCATAGACAAAATAACTTTGCTGAAAATACCCCGATTGCCCGTTTACGGCAATAAAGTCGCGCAAACTGCTGCCGCCCTGTACGATGGCCTCGGCCAAAACCGCCCGTATAGCCTGTTCCAGCCTGAGATAGCGCTCCAGGCCTATCCGGCAAGCCGGCGTCTTGGGGTTGATTCCGGCCCGGAACAAGCTCTCGGAAGCATAGATGTTGCCGACCCCGACCACGACATCACCGGCCAGCAAGACCTGCTTAATGGGAGCGTTGCGTTTTCGCGTCATCTCATACAGCAATTGGGCCGAAAAGGCATCTTCCAGGGGCTCGACGCCCAAATCCCGCAGCAGCACGTGCCGCTCGATCGCGCCATCTGCATTGGCATGCCATAACACCGCGCCGAAACGGCGCGGATCATTCAAGCGCAAGACGCAGTCGCCGAGCATCAAGTCGAAATGATCGTGCTTCTGCGCGGCCGTGTCGCGAGGAAGCACGCGCAGGTGCCCGGACATGCCGAGATGGATGATCAGGGTGCCGTGGTCGAAATGCAGCAGCAGGTATTTCCCGCGCCTGCCGACGCTGCGCACTTCCTTGCCGCGCAAGGTCTTTTGCAAGTCATCCGGAAATGGCCATCGCAGGCCATCATGGCGCAAGGTCACGCCGCTGACCTTGCGGCCGCGCAGATGAGGCTCGACCCCGCGGCGGGTCACTTCCACTTCGGGCAATTCAGGCATGGGCATCCAATTCTGCCTGGATCGCGCCCCGTAGCGCGCGCGTGGCGCAGTCGTTGGGCGTACAATCGGTCATTATGTAAATAGCCAGGATCATCTCTTGAAAAACGCTCTCGCTATTGTAACCCTGTCAATGCTGATGACGGCTTGCGCCGGTTTGCATCGCGCGCCAGTCCAGTCTGCATCGGCTGAGGGCGACGCCGCACCGCCGACGCTCGCTGCACAGGCGCAGCCTGGAGCAGAGCATGATGCTGGGCGTGAGGCGGAACCGAATACGGCTGCCGCGCAAGCGGACGCATTACCGTCTGCGCAATTGACGCGCGAAACCATGTTCCAGCTGCTGGCGGCGGAAATCGCTTTCCAGCGTGGCGACTGGCAATCCGCCTATGCCACCACGATGGCGGTCGCACAACGTGAACGCGATCCGCGCCTGGCGCAGCGTGCCTTTGAAATGGCCTGGGCCGTCAAGCGCCCGGAGGAAGCGCTGGGCTCAGCCCGCCTGTGGCGCATACTCGCTCCGCATTCGGAGGAGGCAACGCAGAATTATCTGAATGCGATCGTATTCGCCGATCACCTCGACGAAGCCCGCGCCGTATTCGAGCAAGGCCTGAAGGAAGCGCAGCCCGCCATGCGCGGCCCCATGATTTTCCAGATTGAACGCCTGCTGTCGCACGCCAGGGACAGGGATTCGGCATTCGCCATGCTGGACAGCCTGCTTGCCCCTTATGCCGACATGCCGGAGGCGCACTTGGCCCTGGCTTTCAGCGCTTACGCAAAAAGCGACAATGCGCGCGCGCAGAGCGAGGCGCAAATCGTCATAAAGGAAAGGCCCGACTCCGAGCAGGCTGCGCTGATTCTGGCGCAAACCGACCCGGACAAGGAAAACGCCCTCAGGTTCTTGAACAAATTTGTCGTTGCGCATCCGAACACTAAAGAATTGCGCATCGCCTATGCGCGCATCCTGATCGACCAAAAGCGTTACAAGGAGGCGGAGCAGGAGTTCAAGACCTTGTTGAAGTCCCAGCCCGAAAACCTGTCGGCGCTCTATATGCTCGGCGTACTCGAAATACAGACAGGCGACACCAAGGATGCCGAACATCGCCTGACCGCCTTCCTCGACATACTTGCAAAACATCCGAACGATGACCGCGATCCTACTTCCGCACTGCTGCTGCTTGCCCAGATCGCCGAAGAGCGCAAGGATAACGACACCGCACTCAAATGGCTGGACCAGGTGGAGTCGGCGGAGGCCTATATCGGCGTCCAGATACGGCGTGCCGAAATATTTGCAAAACAAGGCAATCTGGCCGGCGCCCGCAAGCTGCTATCCGAGCTGACGCCGGGCGACGAGCCGCAGCAGATCCAGGTCGTCGCCGTAGAAGCGCAAATCCTGCGCGACGCCAACCAGACCCGGCAGGCAATGGATGTGCTCGCAGCCGGCATCAAGCGATTCCCGGAAAACACCGACTTGCTATACGACTACGCGATGGACGCCGAGAAGCTCGACCAGCTTGAGATTTGCGAAACGACGCTACGCAAAGTCATCGAACTGTCGCCCAAGAACCAGCAGGCCTATAACGCGCTGGGCTATACCTTCGCCGATCGCAACATGCGCCTCGATGAGGCCTACACCCTCATTGAAACCGCGCTGAAGCTGGCGCCGGACGATCCCTTCATCATCGACAGCATGGGCTGGGTGCAATTCCGGCGAGGCAAGCTCAAAGAAGCCGAAGAGCTGCTGCGCCATGCCTACTCGATCCGGCAGGACCCGGAAATCGCCGTGCACTTGGGAGAGGTATTGTGGGCCCGCGGACAAAAGGCCGACGCCCACAAGGTCTGGCGCGAAGTGGGCGCCAAAGATCCCGATAACGACTCGCTCAAAAGCACGCTTGCGCGCCTGCACGTCAACCTGTGAGTAACTTGCGCGCCCGCTTCGCTGCGAGCAGCATCGTGCTGCTCGCCCTGCTTGCCGCTTGCGCCAGCCCGGCACCGCGCCCGCTGACGCAGACGACGGGCCCACGTACATATCGCGAGAATATTGATATCTCTGGTCGCTTTTCTGCGCAATTCCAGCGCAATGGCAAGCCGGAAAGCTGGAGCGGCGGCTTCGATTGGTCGCAGTCACCTCAACTCACCACTGTGACGCTGCATTCGCCGCTGGGGCAAACTCTGGCCACCATCGTCGTCGATCCGGATAGCGCCACGCTGACCCAATCCGGCCGGGCACCACGCCGCGCTGCCGACGTCGACTCCCTCGCCCAAGACACCTTGGGATGGCCGCTGCCCGTATCGAATTTGCGCAACTGGCTGCAAGGCTATGCAAAAGGCGCCGATGGCCAAATGATTGCGGCTACGCCGCAGGCGACAGCAGTCATCACGACCCCAGATGGCTGGCATATCCGCTACATCAGTTGGCAAGAAAATAACGAATATGCCGGACAAGACGTCCCCAAGCGCATCGATATGGAACGCGAAACCGTCGAAGCGGGCCAGGTGCAAATGCGGCTGGTGATCAGCAACTGGCAAGTACACTGAATATTTCATGTTATCAAGTTTGCAAAACTGCCTCGCACCGGCCAAGCTCAATCTTTTTCTGCACGTGACCGGCAGGCGGACGGACGGCTACCACCTGCTGCAGACCGTCTTTCAATTGCTCGACCATGGCGATCTGTTGCATTTCACGCTGCGCGACGATGGCCGGATCATGCGCACCACCGAGCTGGCCGGCGTGCCGGCCGAGTCGGACCTGATCGTGCGCGCGGCCCGTCTGTTGCAAGCAAAAGCGCGCGAGCGGCAGCCGGGCATGGCCTACGGCGCCGATATCGCCGTCGATAAACACCTGCCCATGGGAGGCGGCTTGGGCGGCGGCTCTTCCGACGCAGCCACCACGCTGATGGCGCTCAATCATTTGTGGCAAACCGGCCTGACGCGCAAGGAATTGATGGCCCTGGGCCTGCAACTGGGCGCCGACGTTCCCTTTTTCATTTTCGGACACAATGCCTTCGCGGAAGGCGTGGGCGAAGAGCTGCAGGCAGTCAATACTCCGGGCGGCTGGTTTGTGGTGCTCGAACCCGGCGTCAGCGTGCCAACCGCTGCAATATTTTCATCAGCGCAATTGACAAGGGACACGAAGCCAGTCATAATGACGGACTTTTCCCAAGCTACCGATGCTGAAAAAAGCAGTTTTGGGAAAAACGACTTGCAAGTCGTGGCATGCAGCTCGTTCCCGCCTGTCGCCGATGCCATTTCATGGCTGACGCAATTTGGAAAGGCGAGAATGACCGGTTCCGGAGCCTGCGTATTTTGCCGCTTCGAGCAGGAGGCCCAGGCCGATGAAGTGCTCGCGAAAACACCCGCGCACTGGAAGGCTTGGAAAGCGCAAGCTTTGAAGCGCCATCCGCTCGCTGATTTGCTATCGTAATCAAGAATTGGTTTGACGTTGCATGAGACGCTGAAAGCAGCGAAAGTGCGGCGGCAAACAACCCGGTTGTGTAGGGGAATCGCCAAGTTGGTTAAGGCACTGGATTTTGATTCCAGCATTCGAAGGTTCGAATCCTTCTTCCCCTGCCATTTAATTTGAGCAAGAGCGTTGAAAAGCCGCCACCGACATTCGGATAGGGCGGCTTTTTAAACTAAAGGCTCACCAGTTTTTGATTAATTAACGACCGCACCAGGACACCCCCATGGCACTCGAAAACATGATGGTCTTTACCGGAAACGCCAATCCGGAGCTGGCTGCAGGAGTCGTCAAGCATCTCGGCCTCCCCTTGGGGAAAGCCAATATTTCCAAGTTCTCGGACGGCGAAATCGCCGTGGAAATCAACGAGAACGTGCGCGGCAAGGACGTGTTCGTATTGCAATCGACTTGCGCACCGACCAACGACAACCTGATGGAATTGATGCTGATGGTCGACGCGCTCAAGCGCGCTTCGGCCGGCCGCATCACCGCTGCCATCCCGTATTTCGGTTATGCGCGCCAGGACCGCCGCCCGCGTTCGGCGCGTGTTGCCATTTCGGCCAAAGTGGTCGCCAACATGCTGCAGGAAGCCGGCGTCGAACGCGTGCTGATCATGGATCTGCATGCGGACCAGATTCAAGGTTTCTTCGACATCCCGGTCGATAACATTTACGCATCGCCCATCCTGTTGGGCGATCTGGTCAGCAAGAACTACGACGACTTGCTCGTAGTTTCGCCCGACGTCGGCGGCGTGGTGCGCGCACGTGCGCTGGCCAAACGCCTCAATTGCGATCTGGCCATCATCGACAAACGCCGCCCGAAGGCAAACGTGTCGGAAGTGATGAACATTATCGGTGAAGTCGAAGGCCGCAACTGCGTGATCATGGACGACATGGTCGACACGGCCGGCACCCTGGTCAAGGCCGCAGAAGTGCTGAAAGAGCGCGGCGCCAAGAAAGTGGTGGCGTATTGCACGCATCCAGTCCTGTCCGGCCCGGCGATCGAGCGCATCTCGAATTCGCCGCTTGACGAACTGGTCGTGACCGACACCATTCCGCTGTCGGCCGCCGCCAAGGCCTGCAACCGCATCCGCCAATTGACGAGCGCGGATTTGCTGGCCGAAACCTTCAAGCGCATCAGCAAGGGCGACTCGGTGATGTCGCTGTTTGCAGAATAAAGTACAAGCGGGGGCTGCATTGCAGCACCCATTTTCGAATCCCCTGGTCGCGGGGGATTTTTACCGCAGGGCATTTTGCCCTGCACTCACTGGAGCATCAACATGAAAGTAGTTGCATTTTCCCGCAAAGAGCAGGGGTCCGGAGCGAGCCGCCGCCTGCGCAATGCCGGCCAGACTCCTGGCATCGTCTACGGCGGCACCAAGGCCCCCGTCAATATCGCGCTCGACCACAATGCGCTGTACCACGCATTGAAGAAGGAAGTGTTCCACTCGTCCATCCTCGACCTCGAAGTCGAAGGCGCCGTGGAAAAAGTGCTGTTGCGCGACTTCCAGATGCACGCCTACAAGCAATTGGTGCTGCACGTCGACTTCCAGCGCGTCGACGAGAACCAGAAGATTCACGTCAAGGTGCCGCTGCACTTCGTCAACGCCGACGTTTCGCCAGCCGTCAAGCTGCACAGCGCCATCATCAGCCACGTGATGTCCGACCTCGACATCAGCTGCTTGCCGAAGGATCTGCCTGAGTTCGTCCAGGTTGACCTGGCAGGCATGGACGTCGGCGCCTCGCTGCACGTTTCCGACATCAAGCTGCCGGCCGGTGTGGCCGCCGTTGCCCACGGCGACAACCCGACCGTTGCCACCGCATCGGTTCCCGCTGGCAAGGTCGAAGCGGAAGCTGAAGCCGCTGCTGCAGCTGCCGCCCCGGCTGCTGCCGCTCCGGCTGCACCTGCTGCCAAGAAGTAATGCAGTATTGCCCGACCTGCGGGCCGGACCAGAAAACCCGCCGCATGGCGGGTTTTTTGTTGCCCGTGCTTGTTGCCCATAGTTGCCCTTACCCCGCGCATCGGCGAAAGACGGCGCAAATAGACGAACCATGTCCGCATCCGGGATAATCATCGTTTTGTCAGCCCAGCTTTTCTAAACAAGCACCATGCCCATCCGCCTCATCGTCGGCCTCGGTAATCCGGGCCCCGAATACGAACAGACCCGCCACAACGCCGGTTTCTGGCTGGTCGATAATCTCGCTGCCAGACTGGGCTGTTCGCTCTCGCGCGAAACCAAGCTGAACGCCCTGGCTGGTAAGACGCGCCTGGCCGGCATTGAAGTCTGGCTGTTGGAACCGCTAACTTTCATGAACCGCTCAGGGCAATCGGTCGGCGCACTGGCGCGCTTCTACAAGATTGCCGCCGACGAGATACTTGTGGTGCATGACGAGCTCGACTTGGCGCCCGGCGCCGCCCGCCTGAAAAAAGGCGGCTCCTCGGGCGGCCACAACGGCTTGAAGGACATTACCGCAGCCCTCGGGACGCAAGACTATTGGCGGCTGCGTTTAGGCATCGGCCACCCGCGCACGGCCAACTTGCAGCAAGCGGTGGCCGACTATGTGCTGCACCGGCCGCGCAAGGAAGAACAGAGCTTGATCGACGAGGCGCTGGAAAAGTCTCTCGATGTCATTCCCCTGCTGTGCGAAGGCAAGCCCGAAGCGGCGATGATGCAATTGCATACCGCAAAGGCAGCATCATGAAAGCGCTGGAATTCCGTGCAGGTCCGCAAGCACTTGCGCATCTGCGGCAGCACGGCTTGCGCGCGCACGACGTTGCCGCCATCCCTGCCGCCGCAGGCGGGCCGAAGGGCCTGATCCTCCAGGCGCTCGACCAATGGCTGTTCGGCACCTGGCTGCCGGCTGCGCCCCGTACACGTACCCTGATCGGCGCTTCGGTCGGCTCCTGGCGCATGGCGGCGGCCTGCCATACCGACCCGGTCGCGGCTTTCCAGCGTCTCGGCGACTTATATTGCGGCCAGACCTACCCGGCCAAACCGCCGCCACACCTGGTGACGACAATTTTCAAGCAATTCCTGCACGACATCATCGGCGGTCACGAAGCGGAAATCGTCAGTCATCCCGGCAACCGCTTGCACATACTCGCCGTACGCGGACGCGGCCTGCTGAAAGCGCCAAAACGCCGCATGACCATGGCTGTCGGATTCGCCGGCGCTGCGCTCGCCAACCTGCGCTCGCGCAATGGCCTGGCCGGCCACCTTGAACGCGTTGTCATCGGCGATCCGCGCGACGCCGCCGACTGGCTGAAGACGCCGTTCGACGGCTTCACCACCCATTTCGCACCACTCTCGGCTGACAACGTCGAAGAAGCATTGCTGGCTTCCGGTACTCTGCCCATGGTGATGTTGCCGGTCCCCGGCGTGAGGCACGCGCCTCCCGGCACGTATTGGGACGGCGGACTGATCGACTACCACCTGGCCCTGCCCTATGCGCGCATCGCCCCTCAAACGGCAGCATCGAATCTCGTTCTCTACCCGCACTTCGGACCGCAAATCGTGCCGGGCTGGCTCGACAAGTCATTGCCATGGCGCCGCGAACTCAAGCGTCAGCGCCACTGGTTCGACAACATGCTGCTGGTTTCGCCCTCCAAGGCTTTCCTGCAGACGCTGCCGCGCGGCAAGTTACCCGATCGTGAAGACCTTTATCACTACGGTACGGACGATGCCGCCCGCATCCGCAACTGGAAGAAAGCGATAGGCGAAGCGCAGCGCCTGCGCGATGAATTTGCCGCCTTTGCGGAAAACCCGGACCTGAGCCTGGTTCGGCCGTTATAAAACGGCGGACGGTTTACAATCTCACCTTATTAAACATCTGATTCAGAAAGAATTCCATGAGTCTCCAATGCGGCATCGTCGGCCTCCCCAACGTCGGTAAGTCGACGCTTTTCAACGCGCTCACCAAGGCCGGCATTCCCGCCGAGAACTACCCGTTCTGCACCATCGAACCCAACGTCGGCATCGTCGAAGTGCCGGACCCGCGCCTGGCTGCGCTGTCCGAGATCGTCAAGCCGCAAAAGATCGTGCCGACCACGGTCGAATTCGTCGACATCGCGGGCCTGGTGGCGGGCGCCTCCAAGGGTGAAGGTCTCGGCAACCAATTCCTGGCCCACATCCGCGAAACCGACGCCATCGTCAACGTAGTGCGCTGCTTCGAAGACCCGAACGTAGTGAACGTAGCCGGCCGCATCAGCCCGCTCGACGACATCGCCGTGATCCAGACCGAACTGGCGCTGGCCGACATGGCCGCAGTCGAAAAAGCCATCCACCGCGAAAACAAGAAAGGCCGTTCCGGCGACAAGGACGCCGCCAAGCTGGTCGCGCTGCTCGAACGCATCGTGCCTCACCTGAACAATGCCGAGCCGGTGCGCGCCTTGGGCCTCGATGCCGAAGAAATGGCCTTGATCAAGCCGCTGTGCTTGATCACGGCCAAGCCGGCCATGTATGTGGCCAACGTGTCCGACCATGGCTTCGAGAACAACCCGCTGCTCGACCAGCTGACCGATTACGCCAAGGCGCAAAACGCGCCCGTGGTCGCCATCTGCGCTGCCATCGAAGCGGAGATCGCCGACCTTGACGACGCCGACAAGACCGATTTCCTGGCCGACATGGGCATGGAAGAACCGGGCCTGAACCGCCTGATCCGCGCCGGCTATACGCTGCTCGGCCTGCAGACCTATTTCACCGCCGGCGTCAAGGAAGTGCGCGCCTGGACCATCCACAAGGGCGACACCGCGCCGCAAGCAGCCGGCGTGATCCACACCGACTTCGAACGCGGCTTCATCCGCGCGCAGACGATTTCCTTCGACGACTTCATCGCCTACAAGGGCGAACACGGCGCCAAGGAAGCGGGCAAGATGCGCGCCGAAGGCAAGGAATACGTGGTCAAGGACGGCGACGTATTGAACTTCCTGTTCAACGTCTGATCGCCGCCGCTATAAATCGCGGGTCAGAACATGCCAATCCGATTCAACGTGTTTGGCATGTTTGTAATCGTGGAAAGACATGGGAACGATTGGCGCGTCTACTATGGCAGTGACAACGGCGTGAAGCGGCCAGCGGATTTTGTAATTCCGAATGATATTGAGGAAAATCAATTGGGTCTGTATCTGGCCGACCTGTTCCATGAACATGCCAGGCCGAACAATTCCGAAGTCATGAGGCTGGATCACGCATGATGCCTGTACTGACCGAGCTCAGTCTATACCCGATCAAATCCTGCACAGGCATTTCGCTGCCGCGCGCAGTCGTTACCCCCTTCGGCTTGATGAGCGCGGGCATCCGCGATCGCGAATGGATGCTGGTCGATGCCAACGGCCAGTTCCTCACGCAACGCGAATGCCCGGCCATGGCGCGCGTCGTTCCGCAACTGCGCGGCGACACGCTCGAAGTGCATGCGCCGGATATGGCGCCACTGGCCATTTCGATCGCGGCCTTGCCGGAAAACTCTCCCGCTTCGACCGTCGCCATCTGGGACGACACGGTTACCGCTTACGATTGCCCAGAATCCGTCTCAACCTGGTTTTCCCGCGCTTTAGGCACCGCTTGCCGCCTGGTACGCTGCCCGCCACAATCGGCGCGCGCGGCAAACGTCAAGTGGACCGGAGGCAGCGAAGTGCGCACCCTGTTCGCCGACGGCTTCCCCATGCTGCTGATTTCGCAGGCCTCGCTGGCCGACCTGAACCACAGACTGACCGCGCAGGGGCGCGCAGCGCTGGCCATGAACCGATTCCGCCCCAACCTGGTGATAGACGGCGTAGAAGCCTTTGAAGAAGACTATGCAGCCACGCTCCGCATCGGCGATGCGCTGCTGCGCCCAGCCAAGCCCTGCCCGCGTTGCCCTATCCCCTCGATCGACCAAGCCACCGGGCTGGTCGGCCCCGACCCGCTCGACATACTGCAGACCTATCGCGCCAATCCCCTGCTGGACGGCGCCGTCACTTTCGGCATGAATGTCTATCTGCTCGACGGTGCGGGCACCATGCTCGAAGTGGGACAGGAATGCGCCGTGGAACTCGCTTTCTAGCGAATCCTTCGCTGCCCTTTGGTCGCCAGCTTCCGCACGGTTATAATCGATGCGGAAAATTCCCGACCCATGAAGCCGATCCCGGAACCGCTCGCGACCTCGACCAAGCTGCAGGCTGAAAACCTGCAGTTGCGCGAGCAATTGTCGACGCTGATCGAGCAGGTGCGCCGCAACGAAGACATCATGCGCCGTCACCAGGAGTTCGACCTGGCCTTCATCAGCGCTTCGAGTTTCCGCGAACTGATAGAGAGCATCTTCGACGCCTTGTCGGCCTCTTCCAAGCTCGACGTCGTGACCCTGGTGCTGCTCGACTCGAAGTACGAGGTTCGCCGCATCCTGGAAGGCTTGAACATCGACCTCAGCGACTTCCCCAACTTGTTCTTCGCACAGGATGCCGCCGAATTCGGCCACCTGCGCAGCCTGAAGATGCCTGAGCTGGGACCGTTCGACGAAAAGCGCAACAGCTACATGTTCCCGGCGCAAGTGCTGACGCCGGCCAGTGTCGCCGTCGTGCCGCTGTGGCGCCATCACGGGATGATAGGCTTGCTCGGCCTGGGCAGCCTCGACCGCGCGCGCTTCCAGTCCGGCATGGCCACCGACTTCCTCGAGCACAAGGGGTCGATTGTCGCAATCTGCCTGGAAAATGTCATCAATATCGAGCGCCTCAAGCATCTCGGCCTGACCGATCCGCTCACCGGCGTCAACAATCGCCGCTACGTCACCACGCGCCTGGCCGAGGAAGTCGTGCGTACGCGCCGCCATGCCGGCGTCATGTCCTGCATCTATATCGACATCGACCATTTCAAGAAGATCAACGATACCTACGGCCACCAAAGCGGTGACGATGTTCTGCGCGAAGTCGCGTCGCGCATCAAGGTGGAGCTGCGCCTGTCTGATACGCTGGGCCGTTTCGGCGGTGAGGAGTTCGTGGCGCTGCTGCCCGACACGCACTCGGCCGACGCCACCCAGGTAGCGGAACGCGTTCGGGCCGGCATCAGCGGCCGCCCGTTCATGCTGGGCGGGCAGAGCAAGCAAGTGACGGCTTCGATAGGTGTCGCCACTCTGCGCGGCAGCGAGCCCGACCAGACCGCCGAGGCGTCTGGCCAAAGGCTGGTTGCCCGAGCCGACCAGGCCTTGTATCAAGCCAAGGAGAGCGGGCGCAACCGCGTGTGCGTCAGCGAAAACTGAGCGCGGAAGAAACTCCAACTAAGTAGGTGACATGAGCTACTGCTGCTCTTCGGCGGCAGCCAGCAAGCGCTCGTACTTGGCTTGCAACTGTTCTTTCGTTTCTCGCCAGGCCGGGTCAAAGGGTATGCAGTTGACCGGGCAAATTTCCTGGCATTGCGGCTTGTCGAAATGGCCGACGCACTCGGTGCATTTGTTGGGATCAATTTCGTAGATTTCCGGTCCCATGAAGATCGCGCCGTTCGGGCACACCGGTTCGCATACGTCGCAATTGATACAGTCGTCGGTAATTAGCAATGCCATAAAAACTCGCTTCCGAAGCGCACGGCAACCTACCCTGCGCTCCATTTACTGCTTTATTCTCTGCCTTCTGCCTACCTTGCCTACTGCTTGGATTCCGCCATCTTTTTCTGCAGCCAGCGGTCGACCGAAGGGAATACGAATTTCGACACGTCGCCCCCCAGTACCGCGATTTCTCGCACGATGGTGCCGGAAATGAATTGGTATTGGTCGGAAGGCGTCAGGAACAGGGTCTCAACGTCGGGCAACAGATAGCGGTTCATGCCCGCCATCTGGAATTCGTACTCGAAGTCGGATACCGCCCGCAGGCCGCGCACGATCACGCGCGCGTCATGGTCGCGCACAAAGTCCTTCAGCAAGCCGGAAAAGCTTTCCACCTGCACGTTCGGGTAATGGCCAAGCACTTCATTGGCGATGGTCAAACGCTCGTCCAGCGAAAAGAAAGGTTTCTTGGCCTTGCTGTCGGCCACGCCCACGATCAGCTTGTCAAACAAGCCGGACGCCCGGCGTACAAGATCTTCGTGTCCGCGGGTAAGAGGATCAAAGGTTCCCGGATAAACGGCAGTAACCATCGCAACTCCAAAATGATCGATGCATAATTGGCAACATGCTCGACGAAACCCACTCAGGCGGTGCGCCGAATGCCGAGTATGCACTAAGAACGGGCATTATGCCCTAATTTGAGGTCCCTATTTTGCGTTGCAGCAAATGATAGAAGACCATGCCGGCCTTGCCTGCACGCACCACTTCCCACTCATTCGGTCCTTTCTTCAACCACTCTGGCAGAGCCTCGTTGTCGAAAGCTTGTTCAGCCTCGGCATACAGTAAGCCGCCCTCGACCAGCAACCCGTCGCAAATCGGCAACATCTTTGCCAACCAATCCTGATGATACGGGGGATCGAGAAAAATCAGGTTGAACCGATTGCCATTGCGGGCAACTTCGGCCGCGCCGGATGACAGGCTCTGTGCCGCCGCGACAGCGTCGCCACGCATCACGACCACTTGCTCCGCCTTGAGCTTTTCCTGCATGGCCTGCAACTGGCGCACCGCAGCCGCGTTCGATTCCACCATGACGACGCGCGCCGCGCCGCGGCTGGCCGCTTCGAATCCGAGTGCACCGCTGCCGGCAAACAAGTCCAGGCATGCCACGCGCTCCCACGCACCGTCAAAAAAGTGGTTGAGCCAGTTGAACACCGTTTCGCGCACGCGATCCGGAGTCGGGCGCAAGCCTTCGGCGTCCAGCACCGTCAAGGGCGTACGCTTCCACTGCCCGCCTATGATGCGCACCTGGTGAGTGCGCGCTCCGTGCGCTGCCTGTGCGGGCTTCTTGTTCGCTTTGTTCGCTTTATTCGCTGATCCAGCCATCGTGCCAATTTGTCTATTTATGATCGTCGGGCGATCCGCGCCACCGGCATCGCACCCAAGGAATTGGCGCAGTATAGCCGACCGCCGCGTCAAAATTGACGGCGATTCAAGGGGTGCCTGGCGTGCTCTGTTAGAATGGCGGCGACCCTCTTTTACCCAATTGCGTGCCCGGCTTGCCTTCGCATCGGCCAGGCGCCTCACTTTTTTTCGCCGCCATTTCGATGTTTAGCTTCTTCAAGAAAAAGCCTGCCGAAGCACTCGCGCCCACTGAAGCGCAAGCCACGGACCCCGTTACCGTAACGAATGCGGAACCAACGCCACCGACGGAACAGCGCGGCTCCTGGCTGTCGCGCCTCAAGGCCGGGCTGGCCAAGACTTCTTCCAACCTGACCACGCTTTTCGTCGGCGCCAAGATCGGCGACGAACTGTACGAAGAACTCGAATCGGCTTTGCTGATGGCGGATGCCGGCGTGGAAGCCACGCAATACCTGCTCGACGCGCTCAAGGACAAGGTCAGAGCGGAAAAGCTGACCGAAGCCGAGCAAGTGAAGACCGCCTTGCGCGACTTGCTGATCGGTTTGCTGACGCCGCTGCAAAAGCCGCTTGAACTCGGCCGCCATCAGCCGCAAGTCATGATGATAGCCGGCGTCAACGGTGCAGGAAAAACCACGACCATAGGCAAGCTGGCCAAGCATATGCAGGCGCACCGGCAATCGGTGCTGCTGGCCGCCGGCGACACTTTCCGCGCCGCTGCGCGCGAGCAATTGGCGGTGTGGGGCGAGCGCAACAATGTCACCGTGATCGCCCAGGAATCGGGGGATCCTGCTGCCGTCGCTTTCGACGCCATCCAGTCGGCGCGCGCGCGCAAGGTCGACGTGGTCATGGTCGATACGGCCGGCCGCCTGCCGACGCAATTGCATTTGATGGAAGAATTGAAGAAGATCAAGCGTGTGATCGGCAAGGGCCTGGAAGGCGCGCCGCACGACGTGCTGCTGATCATAGACGGCAATACCGGCCAGAATGCCCTGGCCCAGGTCAAGGCTTTCGACGATGCGCTCGGCCTGACCGGGCTGGTGGTGACCAAGCTCGACGGCACGGCCAAGGGCGGCATCCTGGCAGCAATTGCCAGAACCCGCCCGGTGCCGGTATATTTCATCGGCGTAGGCGAAAGCATAGAGGATTTACAGCCGTTCAACGCCGTCGAATTCGTTGACGCCATCCTGAACTGAACAGATTGCCCAAGAAACTGCCAATACGATGATCGAATTCCAGCGGGTGACGAAGCGCTACTCTGCGCACAACATCGCGTTGTCGGACGTGAACTTGTCGATCGCCAAGGGTGAATTCGTGTTTCTGGCGGGACCGTCCGGCGCCGGCAAGTCTACGCTGCTGAAAATGATCGCCGCCATCGAGCGCCCCAGTTCCGGAACGTTGACCGTCAACGGTCAGGACATCGGCAAGCTCAAGTCCTCGGGCTTGCCCTACTTGCGGCGCAATCTCGGCCTGATCCTGCAACAGCAGCGCTTGCTGGCCGACCGCAATGTTCTTGCCAATGTCATGCTGCCGCTCGTAGTCAGCGGCGCCACCAGCCAGGATGCCGAAAAACGTGCGCGCGCTGCGCTCGACAAGGTCGGCATGCTGGACAAGGCTGGCGACGAGCCGCTGAGCCTGTCCGGCGGCGAGCAGCAACGCGTTGCCATCGCGCGCGCCATCGTCAACCGCCCGCAAGTGATCCTGGCCGACGAGCCGACCGCCAACCTCGACCGCGCCAACGCGAAAAAAGTCCTCGATGCGCTCCAAGCCTTCCATGGAGTGGGCGTGACCTGCATCGTCTCCACCCACGACGAACCGGACACGGCAAACCGCGTGATCCATCTGGAGCGTGGCCGCGTGCTGGAAAGCGCAGCAGTCCACGCTTCGCTGGAGGAAAGCGCATGATGACTCTGCTGCGCCAGCATGGCTTTGCGTTCGGCCGCGCATTGCGCCAGCTATTGCGCGCGCGTAGCGGCTTCCTGCTCAATACCTTCGTGGTTGCCATTGCGCTGGCTTTGCCTTTCGCCGGCCTGAACCTGCTCGAAAACCTGCGCCCCTTGTCGGAACAGCTTTCGGTCGAGCCTGAGATCAGCATTTTCATGACGCCCGATGCGCCGCGCGAGCAAGCCGCCGCCCTCGCCGCCAATATCCGCAAGATTGCGGGCGAGGTCAAAGGCAACGCAAGCGTGGAATTCATTCCGCGCGAAAAAGCGCTCAATGCCCTGCAAGCAAGGAGCGGCTTGGGCGACGTCGTCGCCACGCTCGGCGCCAACCCCTTGCCGGACAGCTATGTGCTCAAATTGGCCGGCCTGCGCAAGCTCGACGAAGCGGCGCATGTGGAGACGCTGGCCGCCAAACTGAAATCCCTGCCCGGCGTCGACAACGTGCAAGTCGACTCGACCTGGATCAAGCGTCTCGCCGCGCTGCTCAACATTTTGCAGCTTGCCTTGCTCTTCCTCGGTCTGACGCTGGGCGTCGTTGTCGTGGTGGTGGTCTTCAACACAATACGCCTGCAAGTATTGACCCAGCGCGAAGAGATCGAGGTATCGCGCCTGGTCGGCGCCACCGACGCATTCATCTGCCGGCCTTTCTACTATAGCGGCGCGTTGCTCGGTCTGTGCGCCGGCGCGGTTGCCCTGGGCGCCGTGGCGCTGGCGCTCGTTCCCATGAACGACGCCATCGCCGATTTTGCGCACCTGTACGCATCCGAGTTCCAGCTCGCGCCTCTGGGGCCGGTGGCCAGCCTGATCCTGCTCGCCCTCAGCGCGACGCTGGGACTGCTCGGTGCCTTGTTTTCCGTCAGACGTCATCTGGCGCGGCTGAACTGACGCACCTATCCCCGCAATCCCGCATTTCGTCCGCATTAATCTGCGGTCTGTCGCACAGACTCACGCGCCCGCAAACCGCCGGTTATAGTGTCTCTGCTACACCGGATTCGAGACGGCGTCATAGCGCGCTGTTTCCACCGGGTATAGACAAGAATATTTCCAGGAGATAACCCCATGCGTATGAGAATGTTTCCGCTTTGTGCCGCAGTTGCCGCAGCTTTTCCCTTGCACGCCGCCTTCGCAGCCGCCGATCAGGCAACGGCAGCATCCAGTCCTTACTCGTTTGCAACCACCCCGGGCCGCTTGCCGAAAAACGTCGTGCCGCTTGATTACACCATTGCACTGAGCGCCGACGCCAAGACTCACAAGATTGCGGGCAGCGAATCCATCGTCCTCAATTTCACCGAAGCGGCCGACAAGATCCAGTTCAACTCGCTCAATGAAAAATTGAGCAAGGTCATGCTGGACGGCAAACCGGTCAAGAGCGTCGTCTCCGACGACAAGCTGCAATTGACCACAGTCATGCTCAAGCAAGCCGCGCAGCCGGGCCGCCACACGCTCAGCTTCGCTTACACGGGCAAGATAGAAGTCGAACCGCGCGGTCTGTTTGCGCAAGAGTACGTCAAACCTGACGGCGGCAAGGGTGTGCTGCTGTCGACACAGTTCGAAGCCACCGACGCGCGCCGCATGTTCCCATGTTGGGACGAACCGGCTTTCCGCGCCACCTACCAGCTCAGCGTGACGACGCCCGCTGCCTTGACCAGTTATTCCAATACACCGGTCACGAAACGCGACGTACACGGTGCGTCGGCCACCACGGCGTTCGCACGTACGCCGAAAATGTCGTCCTACCTGGTCGAATTCTCCGCCGGCGATCTTGCCCACGTAGACGGCGAAAGCGCCGGCACCAAGCTCAGCGTGGTCACCATCAAGGGACAGGAACAGGGCGGCCTCGAAGCGCTGGCCAATGCCAAGCAAATCCTGGCCGATTACAACGATTATTTCGGCGTCGCCTTCCCATTGCCGAAACTCGATTCGATCGCCGTGCCGGGCGGCTTCAGTGGCGCCATGGAAAACTGGGGCGCGATCACCTACAACGACCAGATCCTGCTGGTGACGCCGTCCTCCACCATGGGTGACCGCCAGGAGGTATTCAGCGTACAGGCACACGAAATGGCGCACCAGTGGTTCGGCGACCTGGTGACCATGGGCTGGTGGGACGAGCTGTGGCTCAACGAGAGCTTTGCCTCCTGGCGCGCCGCCAAGGAAACCGACCTGCGCCACCCCGACTGGCACTGGTGGGAAAGCGAGGACGCGAGCAAGGAGAACGCCATGCGCGCCGATGCGCGTTCGACCTCGCACGCCATCCTGCAGCACGTGACCGACGAGCTCGAAGCCACCAATGCCTTCGACCCCAGCATCACCTACGACAAGGGCCAGGCCGTACTGCGCATGCTGGAAGCCTATCTCGGACCGGACACCTTCCGCGACGGCATCCGCCGCTACATGAAGGCGCACGCCTACTCTAACACCACCAGCGCCGACCTGTGGAGCGCGCTCGGCGCAGCAAGCGGCCGCGACGTCGGCGCCATCGCCACCACTTGGACGGCACAGCCGGGCTTTCCGCTGGTGAGCGCGAAAGCTTCCTGCGACGCCGCCGGCAAGCGCACGGTGACGCTGTCGCAGCAACGCTTCCTGCTACAAGGCACGAGTTCCACTCCGGCCCATTGGAGCATTCCTCTGCAGATCCGCTCAGGCGTCAACGGCAGCCGCCAAGCAGTATTGTTTACAGACGACGGACAGGTCGTGGACGCCGGCCGCTGCGATGAACCGCTAAACCTGAACGCCGATGCGATCGGCTACTACCGCGTCGCCTACGACGACGCCACTCTGGCAACCAACACCAAGGCCTTCGGCACGCTGGCCAGCGGCGACCGCATCGCCTTGCTGGACGACCAGTGGGCCCTTGTCGAAGCCGGTTTGCAGAAGCTGCCGAGCTACCTGGCGCTAGCCTCCGCCATGGGCACGGACCAGAACCTGCGCGCCTGGCAGCAGATCACCGCGGCACTCGGCTCCATCGAGACCGATGAACGCGGCACGCCCGGCCACGATGCGTACACGACTTATGCGCGTTCCATCATCAAGCCCTTGGCGACGCAATTGGGCTGGGATGCAAAATCCGGCGAAACACCGGGTATCCAGCACCTGTGCCGCACCGTGATCGAGGATCTCGGCGCCTGGGGCGACCAGGAAGTGATTGCCGAGGCACGCAAGCGTTTCGCCGGCTTCGTCGCCGACCGCAAGACGCTGTCCCCGGACGACCAGAGCGTGGTGCTGAACATCGTCGCGCGCAACGCCAACGACGCCGACTTCGAGCAGCTGCATGCGATTGCCAAGTCGGCGAAAAACGAGACCGAGCTGCGCCGCTATTATTGGGCGCTGATGCTGGTACGACCGATGCCGCTGGCCGACAAGGCTGCAGCTATCGTCATGTCTTCGGAAATACCGCAGCAGGCGGGAACGTTGCGTCTCGATCTGGTGATGGGGCTGCACGACGAACATCCCGAGATGTCCTGGTCGCTGTTCACGCGCAACGTCGACGCGCTGCTGGAGCCGTTCCAGCCCAACGGTCCTTTCATGGTCGCGCAGTACGGGCCCGCGATTTTCTGGAACTCGGTTCCGCTCGATCAGCTCGAAACCTGGGTCAAGGCCCACGTGCCGGCTGAAATGGCGCCGCAGATCGCGCGCGGCATGGAAACGGCGCGCTTCCGACTGGCGGAAAAGACCATGCTGGACAAGGCAGCCGATAGTTTCGTCGGCGCGCAAAGCGCTCGCATGAACTGAGCGCAGCACTCATGCAGTAACCCAGCGCAGAAAAAACAAGGCCACCCGCAGGTGGCCTTGTTTGCTTTCAGCTTAACAACAGGGATGCAGCAATCGCCCACATCACAATGGCAATCAAGCCGTCGAGTATGCGCCATGCAGCCGACTTGGCAAACAGCGGTGCCAGCAGCCTGGCCCCGTACGCCAGTCCGAAAAACCAGATGGTCGAGGCCGTCATGGCGCCGGCTGCGAAGGCGCTGCGCGCCATACCCACTTGCTGGCCGCCGATGGCGCCGAGCAAGACCACGGTATCAAGGTAAACATGCGGATTGAGCAGGCTGAAGCTGAAAGCTGAAATCACGATGGCCATGTGGCTGCGCGCCGCTTCGGCGGCGGCAATCAGTCCATCGGCTTTGAGCGCCGCCCGGGCTGAACGCGCGCCATAGAAAAACAGGAAGGCTGCGCCGCCCCACTTGGCTACGGTCAGCAAATTCGGCGAAGCGGAAATCAGCGCTCCCATGCCGGTTACGCCGGCATAGATCAAGCCCATATCGCAGGCCGTGCAGATCAGTGCGCAGGTCAATACGTATTGGCGCAACAAGCCCTGTTTCAAGACAAAGGCGTTTTGCGCGCCGATAGCGACGATCAGGCTGGCGCCTATGCCCAGCCCCTTCAGGAAAGCAAAAATCATGGGAATTTGTGTGGGATTTTGAATAACAAGCCAAGAAACTCTAACAAAGTGAGACTGGCTAGGCGTCGCGACGCAGACAGTACAAATTGTACGACAAGGAGCGGCAACACCGCCAGGCTCGCTTTGTTAGAGTTTCTTAGATCATAACTCAGCCTGACCAGACACTGCTGAGCATGCGACGCGCTGCATTGAGCAGCCCCGGTTCCCGCGGCGCGTCGACCTCGGCAATCAATACGGAAATATTGTCGCGCCCACCTGCCGCATTGGCGGCATTGACCAGATGTTTGACCCTCTGCGCTATATTGCCCGAATTGCGCAGGATGGCGGCGATGGCGCCATTCTCGACCATGTCCGACAGTCCGTCGGAGCACATGAGGTAAATGTCGCCGGGCGCAGTTTCCAGCGTTTCGACATCGATCTCGGCGCGCTCATCGACGCCGAGCGCACGCGTCACCAGCTTTTGCTCGCGCGACGCCGGGCCGGCGCCGCGCAGGCCGGCATCGACCTGTTCCTGATGCACAGAATGATCCTTGGTCAGCTGTTCCAACTGTTCGCCACGCAAGCGATAACAGCGCGAATCGCCGATATGGGCCAGCACCAGTGCGTTTTCATGGAACAGGCCCGTCACCAGTGTCGTCCCCATGCCGGAATAGCGCGCACTGCTTTTCGACATGTTGTAGATGGCGCTATTGGCCTGGGCAATCGCACGTTCCACGGCCATGCGGACTTCGGCACGGGAAGCGCTTCTGCCGGATTGATTGACCCATTCGCGCAGCTCGGATTTCAAAAAGGCGGACGCCATGCCGCTCGCCACTTCACCGGCCTTATGCCCTCCCATGCCGTCGGCCAGGATACACAAACCGCTGGGGACATCAAAGGCAACGGAGTCCTCGTTGTGGGCGCGCTGCAAACCTGGATCGGTCTCCGCGTAGATTTGTACGCTCATTGTTATCTATTTAGTTTTCTTAGAGGCTGTTGCAAAATTAGCCTGGCTAGGCGCCGTGACGCTGACAGTACGAGTAGTACGGCAAGGTCGGATGGCCGCCCCGCGGAACACCGCCAGGGTGATTTTTCAACGGCCTCTACGTTAGCTTCCGGCTCCTTCGGAAGATTGGTTAGGCGTCGGCATTTGCACAGTTTTCTCGAATGCGCTGGTACTATCCACGCGCGTCGTCTTGGCGTAGGCATCTTCGGCAGCCATGCTGCCCGTCACAGAAGATTGCGACGGGGGTGCAGCCGGTGGAGATGCCGCCGGCACCTGCTGCGCCTGCGCCATGGCGGCCCGCAAATCGGCGGCAAATTTTTCGCCATCCTGATAACGCTCGTCGGCCGCCTTGTTCATCGCCTTGACCACAATCACCGCCAGCGACTCCGGCAATTCCGGGCGCAGTTCCCGTATGCTGGGCGCTGCTTGATTGGCAATCTGATACATCAATCGGGCGATCGAGTCGGCCTGGAACGGCAGTTCGCCGGTCAGCATCTGGAACAGCATCACACCGAGCGAAAACAGATCGGAACGGCCGTCTATCTTTTCGCCAGCCACCTGCTCCGGCGACATATAGCTGGGCGTGCCCAGGATGACGCCGGTCTTGGTCTTGCTCGAATCCGTGATGCGGGCGATGCCGAAGTCAGTCACCTTGACCGTATCGGCCTCGAAGTCGCACATGATGTTGGCCGGCTTGATGTCGCGATGGACCACGCCCTGCCGGTGCGCATAAGCGAGTGCATCGGCCACGCGTGCCACGATGGACACCACCCGGTCGACCGGCAGCAATCCATGCTGCTTGCCCAGTTCTGCCAGATCCTTGCCTTTGAGGAATTCCATCGCGATATAAGCCAGATCGTGCTCTTCGCCGGCATCGAAGATGGTGACGATATTCTGATGCTGCAGCCGTCCTGCGGTCTCGGCCTCGCGGAAAAAGCGCGCACGCGCGTCGTCGAGTTCGCCGCCTTCGAATTCCTGGCTCAAGGCCATGGTCTTGATCGCCACCACGCGGCCTATCTTGGGGTCGCGCCCCAGGTAGACAATGCCCATGGCGCCCTTGCCCAACTCCTTCTCCACCTGATAACGGCCCAGCATGGGCTTTTCCACGCCGCCGCCTTCCAGGATCAGTGTGCCGCCTGCATGCGTGGCGCCCCCGCCCAGCATCACGGTTTCCGAAAGGTTTTTGGCGCGGCTCAGCTTGGTCTGCAGATCCTTGAAGTCCTTGTCGTAGGTCGCCATGTGCTGGTACACGGCTTCAGCCTTGTTGAATTGGCGCTTGCGCTCGAAATCGAGCGCAAGGCTGTTCAGGTTATCCATCAAGGCTTCGGTAAAGGGCACGCGGCGGAAGCGGTCGAACGCCGCGTCGAGCTGGCCCTGGCCCTGCAGGGCCAAGCCCATCATGCGGTTGGTCTCGGCAGATTCTTCATCGGACTTGAGCTTGCCAGCCTCGGTCACCAGGAAGCGCTTCGTGGTCAGGCCCAGATGGCCGATCACCAGCAACGCGGCCGGAAATACGAATTTCAGCCAGATTGACGAAGCGGTGAGCAAGCCGAATTCAGCCACCAGCAGAACCAGGAAGAAGCCCAGCGTGGCCAGCGCCGCTTTGCCGGCCGAGAGGTGCGGCAGGCCTGCAATCAGGTAAGCGGCCACCAGCAGCATCACGCCCAGGGCAGCCCAGCTTCCCCACTCGGGCTGGACGATGAAATGTTCGCTCAAGATGCTGGAGGTGACATTGGCGATCTGTTAAGCCGGCGACATGCCGGGCCCCGCCGGTGTGGCGAAAATACTACCGACTCCGGCGGCGGTGGCGCCGATGATGACGATCTTGTTTGCATACTTGGCGGCGGGGATTTTGCCGGTCATGACGTCGTAAAACGAATCGACCGGAAATGCGAGCTTGCCATCCGAAGTCTTGTAGAACTGCGGCAGCATCAGGGCCGATTCGTCGGTCATGACTTTCAGTTTGCCGATCTGCACCGCCTTGCCGGGATTCAGGCGTATGTCGGCGGCATCGAGATTGAGACTCTTGGCTGCCACCAGCAGGCTCATCGACGGTACCGCGCGGCCGTAATAATTCACCAGCAAGGGTTCTTGCCTGACCGCGCCGTCGACGTCGAAATACTGATTCAGGTGAGCAATGCCGGCGGCACTGGAGCCGATGGCTTCCAGGGGCTGTTGCCCTTTGAGAGCCGGCACCGAAAAATTGCTGGGGTCCTCGAGAGTGCTTTTGAGAGCGAAGGCCGGCAGCGGACTATCCGGCTTGCCCAAAGGCTCGCCCAGGGTAAACGCCGACGGTATCACGACGTTGCCGGCCTTTTTCATGCTTGCTGCCAGCATGCTGTCGGTATCGAGCCCAACCTCGGCCTCACTGATGATGCCGTTCAACTGGTCGCGCAAGGTTTGCATTTCGGCATGCGCGGCGGCTTGTGCACTGGCTTGCGCGCTATTGAGCGGCGTTGGCGCCGCACTGCCGGCAGCCGCGTCGGGGGCATTCAAGGCGTCCTTGATCTTATGGATGTAACCGAGACCGCGATCGGTTTGCGGTTCGAAGAAAAACACTGTGTAGGCGATCGTCTTGGTATGTGCCGCAGCCAGCAGATCGATCATCTTCGCATGCACGTCGCGCGACCACGGCCAGCGTCCGATGTTGGCAATGCTCTGGTCGTCGATGGCGATGACGGCGATGTCGGCAAAAGGCTGGCGGCCGGCACTGGTGCTGGCGAAATCGTAATAGCGGCGCTCCAGTGTGCCGAACAGGTCGCTGAACATGTTCAGCAAGAGCACCGCCACCACCACCAGTACCCCGGCAAACCAATCTGCCTTCCAATAACTGCTGCCGCGTTTTTTACCTTCCTTACCCGACGTTGCCATGAAGCCTCCCGCAAATCAGATGAGTCGAATAAATGAATCAACTAAGAGGATGTTTCAAAATGAGCAGGGCAAGGCGACGGATGGCCGCTCCCGACAACAACGTCATGTCCATTTCGAAACGTCCTCTAAATCAATTGGCGCCAAGCGCCGGCCCGCGAGCGCCCTGCCGCATATGGCACCGCCTCCCCTGCACTACTTGTAGACGAACCGCATCTTGGTCCCGGCGATTTCCACCGTATCCTGATCATTCAATTGACGCGGATGCTCACCGAGCGGTTCGCCGTTGAACAAGGCCGGCTGTTCGCCCTCGACCTGGGCCACGAAGTAGCCAACCGGTCGGCGTGTGAAAGCGACCACCTGGACGCCCGCCTTGCCTATGGTGGTGAGGCTCTTGTTCAATTCGAGCACGCGGCCGACGGCTGCGCCGGACAGGACTTGCAAGGTTGCTTCGCGTACCGGCGCGTGCGCGGCAGCTGGAGCGGCAGGCGCCGCCGCGGGTGCGGCCGGAGCCGCCGGCGGCAGCACCGTGGGCACATCGGCGGCGCGCACCGTGGCTTCTGCAGTACCGGGCTTGCGTATAACGACAGTCTTGGCGTAGTCCTGGTAGGCCGGCGCATCGGACAGGAACCTGAGCTTGTGCTTGCCCAGCTCGATGACATCGTTATGCTGCAGCATATGTTTTTGCACCGTCTGCCCATTCACGATGGTGCCATTGGTCGATTGGTGATCCTCAATCACCGAATCATTCACGATGGTCGTGATCACCGCATGCAAACCGGAAACCGCCAGGTTGTCGATCTGGATGTCATTGTCTGGCCGACGGCCTATGGTGATACGCTCCTTATCGAGCGGAATCGTCTTGAGCACCGTATTTTCGAAGCTTAAGATCAGTTTTGCCATGGACTGGACCTCATAAAGTTCCGGTATCTACCAGGATGCGTGCCAGCTTGCGTCAGCGCATTGCAGCAAAGCTCTTCATTACCCTTACCAGGATCACCGACACGTTGTCTTTTCCTCCGGCGTCATTGGCCGCCTGCACCAGCTGTTGTGCCGCCATGTTCAGGTTGGCACGCAGCATGGTCAGGGTATCGGCGATTTGCGCCTCGTCTATCATGCCGTGCAAGCCGTCGGAGCAGATCAGAAACAAATCATCGGCCCGCACTTCATAGCTATGCATTTCCGCCTCCTCTTCGGGGACCACCCCCAAGGCTCGCGTAATGAGGTTGCGATTATTGGACAGATGGGCATTCTCCTTGCTGATCATGCCGGCGTCGATCTGCTCTTGCAGCATAGAATGGTCGCGCGTGATCTGCTCGAAGATTTCGCCGCGCAAACGGTACAGGCGCGAGTCGCCGAGATGCCCGACCGTCAGGAAGTTGTCGTAAAACAGACAGGCGACCAAGGTCGTGCCCATGCCTTCGCATTGCGCATCGTTTTGCGCAGCCGCATGGATCGCGGCATTGGCAGCCTTGATCTGCGTCTGCAACACCGACTGTGACAGGCGTATGGCGGCGTTGTGGTCAAGAGTCAGCAAAGCCTCGCTGTTCCAGTCTTGCACCAAACCGTCGGCGATCGTGGACACGGCCATGCCGCTCGCCACTTCGCCGGCGTTGTAACCTCCCATACCGTCGGCCAGCACTGCAACGCCCAATTCCGGGCGCAAGGCCACACTATCCTCATTGAGGTCGCGTACCATGCCGGTATCGCTAAGACTGACCATCCGCAATGCATCTGTCAGCACTACGTTCTCCCTTTGAGAAGAAGACGCGATCGATATTGCCGCCTGAAGCCAGCTACGTTGTATCGTAGCGCATGTACCGCCTGGATGTCTCGCTCGCTTGCCGAAATCGGTGCCGGCCGCATCACTTTGCGCATACGCCGCATTGATTCGACGGACTCCACCCGGGAATGCCGGCGGGCCGGGGTCCGCTGTCCATGCACTTCCCCTGTCTTTGAATTTCGCATGCGGGCCCACTTGAAATACCGGCTACGGCAACCATATATTCATACAATGTTTTCCAAACAGCAATAAATTGACATCGCCGTATCTGTCGATGAATATTATTTAGTTGTTGGTAGGCAAGGTGCAAGATTCAATTTTTTCAATAGCCCGAAACCGCATCCCAAGTCAGGCCGATAGCTTTTTCCCTATCAATGGTTTTATAAACGCTTATTAGCACTCGTCGCAGAGGAGTGCTAATATACGTCAGAAGATCGCGAGGCAAAGCTTTAAAGCCATCGCCAAGATCGGAAAGTAAGGAGAAATAATGACCGCTGTTGTTGCACAAAATGCACTGGTTCCCATGGGGAACCCCTTAGCGCTCGGCTTTTCCGGAAATCTGGGCAATATCGATGCCTATATTTCGGCCGTCAACCGCATGCCGATGCTGAGCCAGGAAGAAGAAGTCTCGCTGGCACGCCGTCTGCATGAAGAGAACGACCTCGCCGCCGCGCAAACCTTGATCATGTCGCATCTGCGCCTGGTCGTGTCGATCGCGCGTGGCTACCTTGGCTACGGCTTGCCGCATGCCGACTTGATCCAGGAAGGCAATATCGGCTTGATGAAGGCCGTCAAGCGCTTCGATCCGGAACAAGGTGTCCGTCTCGTGTCCTACGCCATCCACTGGATCAAGGCCGAGATGCACGAATACATTCTCAAGAATTGGCGCATGGTCAAGGTGGCCACCACCAAGGCACAGCGCAAGTTATTCTTCAACCTGCGCAGCCATAAGGAGAGTCTTGATTCGATGACGCCGGCTCAAGTCGATGCCCTGGCTGCCGACCTGAACGTCAAGCGTGAAGACGTGATCGAGATGGAAACCCGCCTGTCCGGCCGCGACATTGCGCTGGAAGCGCCGTCCGATGACGAAGACGACAAGTTTTCGCCGATTGCATACCTGTCGTCGGAAACCGAGGAGCCGACGCGCGTGCTGGAAGCACAACGTGTCGACCGCCTGCAATCGGAAGGCCTGGAAAGCGCATTGGGCAAGCTCGACGCCCGTTCGCGCCGCATCGTCGAAGCGCGCTGGCTGGCCAACGATGACGGTTCCGGCGCCACGCTGCACGAACTGGCCGACGAATTCGGCGTTTCGGCCGAGCGTATCCGCCAGATCGAGACGGCAGCGCTGAAAAAGATGAAAGGCGCTCTGGCCGCTTACGCTTAAACAGCTACGCTACGATGAAAGAAGCCCGCTTGATGCGGGCTTTTTTTTCATGCGTTTTTTCTTTATGTGACATCAGGCATTCACGCGCCCAGAAGAATCTTGAGGTCATGCACCAAGGCGTCGGTCCCCTGCCCGCTGCGCGCGAACAAGCGAATGCGGCCCTGTGTGTCATAGACATAGATGCCGGCCGTATGGTCGATGGTGTAGTTGCCTAGTTCCTTGCCAGGCACCTTCTGGTAAAACACGCGGAAGTCTTTCGTCACCTTCTCCGTTTCCGCCAGAGTGCCGATCAGACCCAGGAAATGCGGGTCGAAAGCAGGCACATATTGCGCCATGAGCTGCGGGGTATCGCGCTCGGGGTCGACCGTGATGAAAAGCACCTGCACCTTGTCGGCCAAAGGCCCTAGCTGCTTCATTGCGCCTGCCAGGTCGGCCATGGTGGTCGGGCAAACGTCGGGGCAATGCGTGTAGCCGAAAAACACGACCACGGCCTTGCCCTTGAAATCGCTCAGTGTACGCTGCTTGCCGTTGAAATCCTTGAGCGCAAAATCCTTGGCGTAATCGAGGCCGGTGACGTCGGTATTCGTGAAGGCCGGCGGTGGCGCCGACTTTTCACCGCAAGCTGCCAGCATCAGGCAGGCAGCTGCCAGCGGTAGGCACAGCTGAAGAAATTTACGCATCAAAACCTGAAGTAGTGATCGACCAGCAGCGCCGCAAACAGCAGCGACAGGTAGACGATGGAATAAGTGAAGGTCTTGCGGGCAACGAGGTCGCTATAGTGCTTGTAGATCTGCCAGGCGTACCACAGGAAGATGCCGCTCAAGATCACGGCGCTGCACAGGTAGATCAAGCCGCTCATGCCGACCGCATACGGCAGGGTCGAGGTGGCGGCCAGCGCGATGGTGTACAGCCATACGTGGAATTGTGTGAACGCCGAACCGTGCGTAATCGGCAGCATGGGCAGGCCCGAACGCGCATAGTCGTCGCGGCGGTAC
>Ga0213872_10000527_pt1 | contig 29927 bp, 26 predicted proteins | sample VelepicomBERX_R2_FD_160071 | JGI IMG/M metagenome (GOLD analysis project Ga0213872, IMG submission 160071) | Rhizosphere microbial communities from Vellozia epidendroides in rupestrian grasslands, the National Park of Serra do Cipo, Brazil - RX_R2 | ecosystem: Host-associated > Plants > Roots >...
ATGAAGTCAATATCGACCGACTCCCGGTACTCGCCATGAGACAGCACGATGGCGGTCCCGCCGCCAAACAGGCAGCGTTGCCGGACCATGAGGTCCACGTCGATCGCCGACAGCACTTCGGCGACGCGACGATGGTGTGGGCGATCAAACAAGCATGACTCCCTTGCCAACGGTTGCGGCCAGCCGTTCAATGAGCTGGATCTCTCGCGGCGCCAGGGCCTCTCGGTCCAGGAACCGCCAGTTCCGTTCGTACAGATGCAGCGCCTCGGTCGGACCAATCGTGGCCCGTGGATCATCCCGGTCGGGACGGCTCCAGACGAGCTGTCTCAGCTGGTCGTAGTGCCGAAGAAAGATGCGCCGGGGCGCCGTCGATCCCTTGCGCCGCGGAGCGATCGGCTCGGTACGGGCCGCGGGAGCCTCGGCGGCCAGACCCGTGACGGCGTCCTCTAGGCCGAGCACCTCAAGCACCTTCAGATAGGTTCCCATCGTGACGGCCGGGTCCCCTCGCTCGGCGCGATCCAAGGTGGGGCGGGTGATGTCGGCCAACTTGGCGGCCGCGACAGCGGTCAGCCCGCGTCGCAGGCGGGCCGCGCGCAGGCGCTCACCCAGTGCGGCCAGAAGGGCCGCGCCGTTGTCGCTGAGGGCGGGCTTGGCGGGCATGTAACGTATTTTATACATCGAGCCATGCGCGTGCAAATCCAGCAGATCGTCAGCCGGCCTTCCTCCTGGTTCAACGACAGCAGTCGCCAAGCGGTCTACCAGACACTGGAGGCCGGCGCCTTGGTTGGGCTTGCTCGCCCCCTCCTGGGGAAGTTCTTGGGGAAGTTTTCGGGGAAATCGGGGGATCCGAGTCGGGCGCTTCTCTGGGGCAATGCGACTACGCTGCCCATCATTTCCCCCTTGAATTGGTTCGAATCCAATCGCGCCTACCAAATACGGTAGGCAAAAAGCCCGGTAAGTTCAAAGACTTACCGGGCTTTTTCATTTCCGGTCCCCATCTCGTGGGGACGTGCCGGCGAAGTACGGGCCAGGGCGGCGGCCAGCAGGGCGTGCTCGACCTCGAGTCGGTCCAGCGCCATCAGCGATGCCTGCGACACCCGGGGCTTCTCGACGGTCACCTACCGGTACTTTGCGCCCGAGGCACGACGGACCCAACCATGCGGTGGCGCCTTGCTATGGCGATGAAATTCTTGACGGCCTCGGACGCGTCATGGCGCCGATAGCCCAGTCGAGTCCAGGCCATAGGGCGCTCGCCTGCAAGGGGCACGTAGGCAACGCCCTCGGCCCGGACCTGCGAGACGGCGCTCGGTACGACCGAAACACCGAAGCCGGCGCCAACCAGATGAACGAGCGATGGAATGTCCGGAGCTTCCTGCCCCAGCTGTGGACTGAAGCCGGCCTGCTGACAAGCGCTGATGATGGAGTCGTAGAAGCCAGGACTCGTGGCTCGTGGAAATATGAGAAACGGCTCTTTGGCAAGCGCTGAAAGGTGCGTTTCGGTCTGCCCGGCCAATGGATGGCTTGTCGGGACGACTGCAACCAAAGGCTCTTCGACGATCAAGTCCGAGCCCAATCCGTCGTCGTCAAACGGCGCTCGCAAGAAGGCCACGTCGATCGTGGAAGCGTGCAGCATCCTGACCAGTTCGGCGGTCACGCTCTGCACCGGCGCGAGCACAACGTCTGGGAAGCGCTCTCGATAGTCGCGGATCACCTGCGAGACCACCGAGTTGAAGTAGCTGGCGTTGCTGAAGCCAACGCGGATGTGACCGCGTGTGCCTCGCGCGAGGCCCTGGACGGCGATCTTGGTCTGCTCGACCTGTTCCAGGATCCGCCGCGCTTGCGGGGCCAGAAAGGCGCCCGCCTCGGTCAGCTCCACCCCCCGGGTCAGCCGGCGGAACAGCTTGGAGCCGAGCTCGTCTTCGAGCTGGCGGATCTGCTGGCTCAAGGGCGGCTGCTGGATGCCGAGCTTGGCCGCTGCGCGCGTGAAGTGCAGCTCGTCTGCGACGGCGAGAAAGTAGCGCAGGTGTCGAAGGTCCATGGCCAAGCATATTTATTAGGTATCAAAAAAGCAATATTCATATATTGGACATGCAGTCACTGCGGAACCAAACTTCACAGCAAGACACGAGGTTTCGATTTCCACCGCAGAGGAACTAGCAACATGAATACGGATACGTTGGACAGCATCAAGGTCGCCGGTACGCTGAAAGAAGCGAACTTCATCGGTGGCCAGTGGGTGGGCGCGGACGATGGCAGCACGTACGCGGTCGAGAACCCGGCCGACGAGACCCAGATCGGCGTGATTCCCTGGGTCGGTGTTGCGGAGACCCGCCGCGCGATCGAAGCGGCCCAAGGCGCCTTCGCCCACTGGTCCATGACCACGGCGGCCGAGCGGGCGGAAAAGCTCCACCGCATGGCCCGGATCGTCCGCGACAACCTGGACACGCTTGCCGCGATGCTGACCCTGGAACAGGGCAAGCCGCTGGCCGAGGCGCGCAACGAGATGAAGCTCGGCGCCGACTACATCCAGTGGTTCGCCGAGGAGGCGCGCCGCATCAACGGCGAGATCGTGCCCTCCCCATGGAAGGATCGCCAACTCCTGGTCACGCGGGAACCCATCGGCGTGGTCGCAGCGATTTCGCCCTGGAACTTCCCGTTCTCGATGCTCTCGCGCAAGGTGGCGCCGGCGCTGGCTGCGGGCTGCACCATCGTGATCAAGCCGTCGGAGTTCACGCCCTATAGCGGGCTGCTCTATGCCGTGCTGGCCGAGAAGGCCGGGATTCCGGCCGGCGTGGTCAACGTCGTCACGGGTGATGGCGCGCATGTCGGCGGCGAACTCAGCCGCAACCCGCTCGTTCGCAAGCTGACGTTCACCGGCTCGACCCGCGTCGGCAAACTGCTCTACAAGCAGTCCGCCGAGACGATGAAGAAGCTGTCGCTGGAGCTGGGCGGCAACGCGCCGACCATCGTCTTTGACGACGCCGACCTGGACCTCGCCGTCGAGAACGCCGTGAACGGCAAGTTCCGCAATAGTGGCCAGACCTGTGTCAGCACGAACCGCTTCTACGTCCAGGACGGCATCTACGACGAGTTCGCGCGCCGCTTCACCGAACGCGTTCGCCAGCTCAAGGTCGGCAACGGCTTTGACAAAGGCGTGGAGCAGGGCCCGCTGATCAACCTGGCGGCGGTCAAGAAGGTGGAATCGCACGTCGAGGACGCCAAGCGCAAGGGCGGCCGCGTGCTGCTGGGGGGCAAGCGTCACGCGCTCGGCGCCACCTTCTTCGAGCCCACGGTGATTGCCGACGCCACGCCCGACATGCTGATCGCGCACGAGGAAACCTTCGGCCCCGTTGCCGCGCTGTTCCGCTTCCGCGAGGAGCAGGAAGCGATAGACGCCGCCAACTCGACCGAGTTCGGTCTCGCCGCCTATTTCTACACGCGGGACCTGGCGCGCACCTTCCGCGTCGGCCGCGCGCTGCAGAGCGGCATGGTCGGTATCAACGCAGGCGTCATCACGACCGCCGAGGCGCCGTTTGGCGGCGTCAAAGACAGCGGCATGGGTCGCGAAGGCTCGACGCACGGGATCGAGGAATACCTGAGCCTGAAGTACCTCAGCGTCGGCGGCCTCTGAGCTTCGCCGGCCCAGCGAGCACGTCTTTCAACAAGGAATCCAGACCATGAGCACCTCATCGACACCGAACCTGTTTTCGCCCACGACCGTCGGCCTGATCCAGGTCGCCAACCGGATCGTCATGGCGCCCCTGACGCGCTCGCGGGCGAGCGCACAAGGCGTGCCTTCGCCGCTGGCCGTCGAGTACTACCGCCAACGCGCCTCTGCCGGGCTGATCATCTCGGAGGCGACCAACATCTCTCCACAGGCTCGCGGTTATGCCTACACGCCCGGCATCTTTACCGCAGCACAGGTCAGTGCCTGGCGCGAAGTGACGGATGCCGTCCACAGTGCCGGCGGCAAGATCGTCTGCCAGCTCTGGCACGTGGGCCGTGTCTCACATGCCGACCTGCACGGCGGCCTGCCGCCGGTGGCACCCTCGGCGATCCAGGCGGGCGAGCTGATCTACCTGGAGTCGCGCACGCAGGCGCCGCCGTCGATGCCGCGCGCGCTGCGGACGGAAGAGATCCCGCTGATCATCGACGAATACCGCCATGCCGCGCAGCACGCGCTGGACGCGGGCTTCGATGGTGTCGAGGTGCACTCGGCCAACGGTTACCTGCTCGAGCAGTTCGTTCGCGACAGCACCAATCTGCGCACCGACCGCTACGGCGGATCGCTGGACAACCGGCTGCGCTTCCCGCTCGAAGTCGTCGAAGCCGTGGCTGAGATCTGGGGGCCGCATCGCGTCGGTGTGCGGCTCTCGCCGATGACTCGATCGGCCGGTGCGATTCCGCTGGATAGCGACCCGCAGACCACCTACGGTCGCTATGTCGAACTTCTGGGCGCACTGGACTTGGCCTATCTGCACTGCGTGGAAGGCCAGACGCAGGGGGCCAATGGGGCCGGGGCCTTCGACTTCAAGACCCTGCACCGGGCGTTCGGTGGCCGGTACATCGCGAACAATAGCTACGACCGGCGGATGGCCATCGACGCGATCGCGTCGGGGCATGCCGACCTGGTCTCGTTCGGGCGCCCCTTCATCGGCAACCCGGACTTGGTCGAGCGTCTGCGCCTCAATGCGCCGCTGGCCGAATCCGACCGCGCCAGCTACTACGGCGCTGGCGCTGAAGGCTACACCGACTATCCGTCGCTGGCCCTCGCGTAAGCAGACCCTGGCACCGCATAGGAGCATGGACATGGGCCTTCGGCAGAACTTCGGATGGTCAACTGTCGGGCGGACGCTGCTGATGGCAGCCGCGGTGCTCGCTGCCTCGACCTTGGCCCGTGCCGCTCCCGTGACGCTTCAATTCGTCACGAAGCAATTTCCTCCGTACGCGTACTCTGGCCCTGAGGGGCGACCTGCCGGCCCGATGGTGGATCTGCTTTTCGCTGCGTGTGCCAGGGCCCAATTGCTTTGCACCGTCAGCGTCTTGCCGTGGCGGCGTGCCTTGCGACTCACCGAAACCGGCGATGTCGACGGCATCTTCCCGATTGTCGATTCACCCCAGCGACGCGCCGACTTCGATTTGAGCGCCGACGTGGTGCGCGGCCGCTACGTGTTGCTCGGTGTGTCATGTGAGCGGGACTGCAGTGGATTGCAGCCGCCTGCTGCCCGCACGATTGCAGCCTTCGGTCCCTCCGAAGCCGTCCAGAGCTTGCGAAGCGTCGTCGCTGAAAGCCCCGGGGCTCAGGCGCAGATCGAGTCAGACCATCAAATTGTCGTGCGCAAGCTGCTTGCTGGACGCTACGGTGCCAATGGGCTCGCGCTCGTCAATGAGGCCGTGGCTCGCTGGCAAGTATCGGGTACCGATCCGCGCCGATTGCAGACCGTCGCCGTGGTTCGCGACCTTGACTACACCTATGCGTTGGTGCGCAAGCCAGGTCGCGAGGACCTGATGCCCCGCTTTTCCGACGCTATCAACCAGTTGTGCCGCAGTGGCGAGACGGCGCAGATCTTCAAGCCTTACGGGCTTCTCGCCTCCAACTGTCAACCGGCAGGCGCGCCCAAGCGCGCTCCACGTTTCAGCCCACAGAGGTACTACCATGAAATTCTTCGATGATCTTTCCGTCTCCACCAGACTTTGGGGGCTGACTCTTGCCTTGATCGCCGGACTGACGGCGACCGCCCTGTTCACCGAGCGCATGAAAGCTCAGGTCTCAGAGGAGGCAATGGCCACAATTCAGGACTGCGACGCGCGCATTGCCGACTCCATCGAGTGGCGGCGCCTGGTCGAGACGAACATCCAGCGCATCATCGCGATGGCCGTCAGCAAGGACCCGGCACTCGGCCGTAACTTCGAAAAAACGATCGACACCACCATCCAGGCCATTGCCGCGACGCAGCAGCGTGTGATCGAGCGCGCGAAGTCGGAGCCCGACAAGAAGCAGCTCGCCGAGATTGCACAGTTGCGACTGACCGTGCTCGCAGCCGTCGGCAAGAGTCGGGAGATCAACAAGTCGGCCGATGCCACGCCGGCGCAGGCGCAAGCCATTGTCGATACCGAGCTCAATCCGGCGGTCAAGACTTATTTGGCATCACTGGAAGCGTTCGGCCAATTGCAGGTCTCGCAGCGAGCCGATGCGCTGGCCGATGCGCAAGCGGCCAAGCGACACGTGAGTCATATTCAGCTCGCGCTGATGGGTCTGGTCGCGGTCTTGGGGCTCGCGGCGGCAGGTGCCGTTGTCCGCTCCATCGTCCTCCCGCTGCGCAAGGCGGTCGACGTTTCCACCGCTATCGCCGCCGGCGATCTGACGGTGGAAGTCTCGACGCAGCGCCGCGATGAACTGGGTCAGATGCTGCGTGCGATGGGGGCGATGGTCGTGCGCCTGAGAAGCATTGTTGGCGACGTCCGCCAGGCGTCGGACTCGATCGCCACAGGCACGACACAGATTGCAAGCGGCAACGTCGACCTTTCGCAGCGCACCGAGGAACAGGCCAGCAATCTGCAGCAGACGGCGGCGTCGATGGAACAGCTGACAGCTACCGTTCAAAAGAATGCCGAAGCGGCCCAGCAGGCGCGCCAGCTGTCGACCACGGCGAGCGAGGTCGCGAGCAAGGGCGGCGAGGTCGTCGGCCGCGTGGTCGCGACCATGGCGCAGATCAGCGAGAGCTCGAAGAAGATCTCCGACATCATCGGCACGATCGACGGCATTGCCTTCCAGACCAATATCCTCGCGCTGAACGCCGCTGTCGAAGCAGCGCGCGCTGGTGAGCAGGGGCGTGGCTTCGCGGTCGTCGCCAGCGAGGTCCGCAGCCTGGCGCAACGAAGTGCCGAGGCGGCACGCGAAATCAAGAGCCTGATCAGCGACAGCGTCGCGAAGGTCGAAGCCGGCAGCACGCTCGTGGGCGATGCGGGTACGGCCATCGAAGACATCATGCAGCAGGTTCGCCGCGTGAACGACATCGTGGGCGAGATCAGCGCGTCCAGCCTCGAGCAGAACCAGGGCATTGGCCAAATCGGCGACGCCGTGAACCAACTCGACCAGGTCACGCAGCAGAACGCCGCATTGGTCGAGGAAAGCGCGGCAGCTGCAGAGAGCCTCAAGCAACAGGCCGAGCAACTGGTGCAGACGGTGTCCCAGTTCCGCACGAACGGTGGTGATTCCCCCAAGGCGGCGGCCGTTGTGCAAGCTCAGCTCCCCGTTCAAGAAGTCGTCGTCCGCAAGCCCGTGGCGAGCGCAAGAGTGGCACCTGCCGCCGCGCCGCGTACGCACGTCGCTTCCGCTGCCAAAGCTCACAAGCCGCTCAAGACGGCGCCAGTGACGGCCACGGGAGCCGACGACTGGGAAACTTTCTGAGAACGGGGGCCAAGCCATGAACAGAACTGAAATGACGGTCGTCCAGGACGGCGAAGCCGCGGCCGTCGCCGCACGGCAGGCCGCCAGCGCGGCGGGTGGATACCTGACCTTCCGACTCGGCGCCGAGGAGTACGGCATCGACATCCTGCGCGTCCAGGAGATCCGCTCCTACGAAGCGCCAACCCGTATCGCCAATGCCCCAGCGTTCATCAAGGGGGTGATCGACTTGCGCGGCGTGATCGTGCCGATCGTGGACTTGCGCCTCAGGTTCGGTCTTGAGGACGTACGCTACGACGCCCTCACGGTGGTCGTCTTCCTGAATCTCGGGCGACACATGGTCGGCGTGGTCGTCGATGCCGTCAGCGATGTGGTTCAACTCGCCCCCGAACAGGTGCGGCCAGCACCTCAGTTCAGCCAGGTGGTCGATGCCACCTTCCTGCGCGGAATCGGCGCCGTCGCGGGGCGCCAGGGGCTCCCTGATCGCATGCTCGTACTCATCGAGATCGAGCGGCTGCTGTCCAGCGCGGGCATGGGCCACTTCAGCGATCTCGAGGTCGCCGCGTGAGATCGGCGGACTGGAAGCTGTAACGGACAGCGTCGAGAATCGGCGCTTTCCGCGCCGGTCACGATGGGCCGCTCTGAAGTCGCTCGCCGAGCTCCGGTCATCACGATGGGACGATGACGGAGGCCGCAAGCACGACGCGCTCCAGGCGAGCGATGCGAACGACCCGAAGCCGGCCGTCCGGAATTAGATCGAAGCAGTCCTCCCGATACCTATCCCTAAAAACACAGGAAGTACTTCATGAATCTCTTCGCCAACATGAAAATAGGCAGGCGGCTTGGCCTTGGTTTTGCGGTCATTCTGGGGCTGTCCATCGTGATCGCGGCCATCGGAGTCTGGCGTCTGGACACGGTGGCCGAGTCGACGCGCCAGATGATGCGCCAGCCGCTCACGATGGAACGACTCATCAGCGACTGGAGCCGCAACATCAATGTGGCCGTGGCGCGGACGTCGGCAGTTGCCAAGAGCAGCGACACCTCGCTGACGGCCTATTTCGCAGACGAAGCGGCCACGCTGACCAAGAGTTCGGCCGACCTGCGCAAACAGATCGAGGCGCTGGTCTCCACGCCGCAGGAAAAGGAGATGTGGGACAAGCTGAGCGAGACCCAAAAGGCCTACGTCGCCAGCCGCGACGAAGTACTCAAGCTCAAGTCCGCTGGCAATGCCGCCGAAGCGAACCAGGTGCTCGAAGCCAAGTTCATCCCGACCTCCCGGGCCTACCTCGCGCTGGTTGGCGACTTCCTCGACATGCAGCGCAAGAGCCTTGAAGCTACCGCTGCGCAGGTGGACGACATCGCGAGCGCGAGCCGCCGGTTGTTGACGGGGCTGGCGGTTCTCGTCCTTGCCTTCGGAGTCGTCTGCGCATGGCTCCTGACGAAGGGCATCACCGGACCGCTCGAACATGCGGTCGACCTGGCCCGCAAGGTCGCGGACGGTGACTTGAGCAGCGATATCGAGGTCAAGCGCGTCGACGAGACCGGCCAGCTGCTGCAGGCGCTCAAGGATATGAACCATGGCCTGGCCAACATCGTGAGCGATGTGCGCATGGGCACCGACACGATCGCGGTCGCATCCAACGAGATTGCCTCGGGCAATCTCGACCTGAGCCAGCGGACCGAAGAGCAAGCCAGCAATCTCGAACAGACGGCGGCTTCGATGGAGGAGCTCACGGCGACGGTGAATCAGAACGCCGACGCAGCACGTCAAGCCTCTCTGCTAGCTGGCGACGCGACCCAGGCGGCGGCGGCGGGCGGGCAGATCGTGGACAAGGTCGTGACCACGATGTCCGATATCTCGGAGTCTTCGCACCGCATTGCCGACATCATCGGCGTCATCGATGGCATCGCCTTCCAGACCAACATCCTGGCGCTCAACGCTGCCGTGGAGGCGGCTCGCGCGGGCGAGCAAGGGCGGGGCTTTGCGGTCGTTGCCGGCGAAGTTCGCAGCCTCGCCCAGCGCTCGGCGCAAGCGGCCAAGGAAATCAAGACGCTGATCAACGAGAGCGTGGCCAAGGTCGAAGGCGGCACGCGCCTCGCCGGCGAAGCAGGGCAATCCATGAGCGAAATCGTGACGCGCGTGCAGCGCGTCAACGACCTGATCGATGAGATCAGCACCGCGAGTCGTGAGCAAAGCTCGGGTATCGGCCAAATCGGCGAAGCGATCAACCAGCTGGATCAGGTGACGCAGCAGAACGCTGCGCTGGTTGAGCAAAGCGCCGCGGCGGCCGAGAGTCTCAAGCATCAGACCGCGCAGCTGGCGAATGTGGTCGCGGTTTTCAGGCTAGCCCGGTAGGAATTCCAGCATCAGGTGCGCTGCCCGTGTGCGGCAGCACTCGTGCGGCTAGATCGACATGCGAACGCCGAGGTAGTACTGCCGGCCGTTCGAATAGAAGGCCTGGGGCTGCTGCGCGTTCGAGTAGTACTTGATGACCGGGTTGTTGAGGTTGAGGCCGTCGAAGGTCAGCGTCAGCTGATCGTTGATCTTGTAGTTGATCGACGCGGCGACGGTGCCGAGGCTCGCCGCGTACTGCGGCGTCACGTTCGCGAGGCCGACGAGGAAGGACGAGCGGTAGGTGTAGGCGATGCGGGCGCTGAAGCCTTCGTGCTCGTAGTAGACCTCGGTGTTGTAAGTGCAGTTCGACGAGCCGACGAGCGGCTGCCCGGCGCTGGTCTTGCCGTTCGCGTAGGTGTAATTGAGCAGCGCCCCGAAGTCGTGCCACAGCGGCTGCTGCCAGGCGAGCTCGACGCCCTTGTTGTTGGCGCCGATATTGAACGGCGAGGTGATGATGAAGCCGCTGACCTGGTCGATCGAGGTGTTCAGGTAATGCTGGGTGTTGTAGCCGAAGGTCACGTAGGACGGCATGTTCATGTAGAACACGTCCATCGACAGGATCGACTGCGGCGCAAAGTACCACTCGAGCGTGCCGTTGTAGTTGTATGAGCGGATCGGCTTGAGGTTGGGGTTGCCGCCCGAGCCGGTCAGGTCGATGTTGTTGAGGCTCACGGCCGGGGACAGCGCCGAGTAGTCGGGCCGCGACATCGTCTCCGACGCGGCGAGCCGCGCAACGAGCTCCTTGCTGAGGTCGAACTTGAAGTTCGTGCTCGGCAGCAGGTCCACGTAGTTGTGCGTGACGACCGAGGGCGCGAAGTTGTTGTTCGCGTCGAGGTTGTAGCCGAGGCTGTACTCGTGCGTGTCGACGGCACGCAGGCCGACGTTGCCGCGCCAGCCCTTGCCGGCGAGGTTGGCCATCGCGTAGACGGCGAGGTCGCGCTCGCGCACGGTGAAGTCGCCCTGGTAGTTGGCACCGAGGTCGACGTTGTTGTTCGCCTGCTCCCACGCGACGATGCTGTTCGGGTCGAGCGTCCAGAAGCTCGACAGGAAGCCGGCCGGCGCGCCAATGCCGCGGCCGAAGTTGGCCGGCGATACGGTGCCGTTCCACGTCGGCATCGGCAGCGCGAGCCCCGGATTCGAGTAGCAGGCATTGCTCGAGTCGGCCGCGCAGCCGTAGTTCTCTCCTTGCGCGCTGCGCTTGTGCACGGCGTAGCGCGCGCCGAACTTGATGCTCTCGAGCACGCCGTCGTCGAACGTATGTTGCGCGTCGACCTGGCCGTAGCTTTCCTGGTCGGTCACCTTGACCGAGTCGGACCACGAACCGCCGTTCGTCACATGCTGCGGGTCGTTGAACTTGGTCGGGTCGTAGCCCGGGAAGGAAACGATGGCCGGCCCGACCGTGCCGTTGAGCTGATAGTTGAGCCCGGTGTTCACGAGGTAGGCCTCGTAGCCGTAGTCGTGCGGCGTCTGGCCCAGGCCGCGCGTCGTACCGAGCTTGCTGGTGATCTGCCAGCTGTCGCTGGGTTTGTAGTCGGCCGAGAGATCGAGGTAGGACGCCATCGACGCGGCGTTGGGCCGGTAGATCGAGTCGCGCAGGCCGCCGAAGGCCATGTCGGCGCCGGGGGCCGGGTCGTTGAAGTCGTAGGGCTGGGCCGCGAACTGCGCCGACACGAGCGTGCCGTTGACGACCTTGTACGAACTCGGCGCCACGCCCTGGCCGAGCATGTTCGTCGGGCTCGCCATGAAGTTGGTGTCGAAGTTCGTGCCGTTGAAATGCGAGTAGAAGCCGTTCGCCTCGAGCGTGAGCTGCGAGTCCGGCTTGTATTCGAGGTCGAGCAGGCCGCCCTCGCGCTTGCTGTGCTGGGTGAAGAGCGCCGAGCCGATCTGCGACGGGTAGGCGACGTTGTTGAGGTCGGGGTTCGTCGCGACGACGGCGCCGCTGTTGTCGTTCGGGTTGCCTATCTTCCCCTCGCCGAGCAGGAACAGCTCCTGGCCGTCGCGGCGCTCGTAGCGAGACTCGGAGAAGACCTGGGCGAGCACGCCGATGCTGCTGTCGGCGCTCTTCCAGTTCACCAGCGCGTTCGCCTGCGGCGCCGTCTTGGCCGCGAGGTCGTTGTACAGGCCTTGCACCGTGGCCTCGGCGGTCCAGGTCTTTTTGAAGTCGAGCGGCTTGCGCGTGACGATATTGACGTTGCCGGCCGTGCCGCCCTCGATGTAGTCGGCCTGCGAACTCTTCTGCACCTCGACCGAGCCGACGATCTCGGCCGGCAGCAGCGTGAAGCTCACGCTGCGGCCGACGGTCTGGGTCTGGTCGCCGATATACCAGTCGCCGCTCGCGACAGCGTGACCGTTGATCGTCGTCTGCGTGAGGCTCGGGTTGGTGCCGCGGATGCTCACGCGGTCGTTCTCGGAGAAGCCGCCTTCGCCGCCCGAGCCCGAGCTGATGTTGACGCCCGGCACGCGCTGCACGGCGTCGGCAACGTTCTTGTCGGGCAGCTTGCCGATGTCCTCGGCCGACACCACGTCCATCACCGAGTCGGACGCGCGCTTCTCGAGCAGCGAGCGTTCACGCGACGCGCGGATGCCGGTCACGACGACCTGCTCGAGCTGCTGGACGTCGCCGGGCGCGGCCGGCGCCGTAGCCGGCTGGGGCTGCGTCTGCGCGAACGCGGGCTGGGCCAGGCCGCACCAGAGCGCGGTGACGGCCAGGGCGATCGGGGTGGCTTGAGAACGGTGCATCGCGATTCCTCTCTTGTGGGTTCTTGAAGACAGGGAAGGGCGGGCGCGGCGTCAGCCGCGCTGCCGCGCCGGGTTCAGCGAGGCCAGCAGGGCCTTGAGCAGGGCTTGGGGTGTCGTCGTCTGATTGCGCACGAGCGGGCGGGCCCAGAACGCGACGCTGAGGATGAAGGCCAGGGTCGCGAAGACCACCGACATCGCGCCGCGCAGGCCGATGCGGTCGCCGAGCACGCCGACGAGCAAGGGCACGACGGCGCCGCCGAGGATGCCCGTGCACAGGATCCCGGACAGCGCGCCGTGGTGCTGCGGCACCGAGTTCAGGCCCAGCGAGAACACGACCGAGAACATCACCGACAGGAAGAAGCCCGCGAACGCGAAGGCCTGCAGCGAGACCGCCGCGGGGCCGAACAGCGCGAGCGCGACGCAGCCGATGGCAAGCAGGCTGAAGCCGGCAAGCACGATGCGCGCATCGAGCAGCTTGAGCAGCAACAGGCCCAGCACGCAGCCGACCGACATCAGGCCCCAGAAGCGCCCGACCGCGTCGGCTGCCTCCGCCGTTGGGGAGAAGTGGTGGTAGTGGCTGAGGAACTCCGACATCCAGTCGGCGAGCGTCTGTTCGGTGCCGACGTAGGCGACGATGCCGACGAAGAACAGGCGCACGTCGCGGCGGCGCAGCAGCTCGAGATAGGTCGCGAGTCCGCCGCCCTTCTCATCGTCCTTGAGCTCGACGCGCGGGATCGGCAGGCGCGCGGTCAGGCCGATCAGCGCGAAGAACAGCAGCGTGAACGCCCAGTAGAACGCGACCCACACGAGCGCCTGGCCCGCGGCATCCGGGCGCGCCATCATCCATTCGAAAACGAGCGGGCTCACGAACGACGCGAAGCCGAACACGAGCTGGCCCATGACCGAGAAGAACGCGAAATGCGCCTCGCCGCCGACGGTGCGCGTGAGCGGATTGATCACGACCTGCAGCATCGCCATGCCGAGGCCGATCACGAACAGCCCGCACACGGCCGTCGCGTAGCCGGGCACGAGCGCGATCACGAGCGAGCCCGCGAGGTTCAGCGCGAAGGCCGCGAGCATCGTGACGCGCGGGCCCTTGGCCTCGACAAGCGTGCCCGCCGGGATCGAGATCAGGCCGTAGGCGAGGAAGAACGAGAAGGGCAGGAAGCCCGCGAGGCCCAGGCTCAGGTCGAAGTCGTGAATGATGATCGGCATCAGCGGGCCGATCAGGTTCGTCACGAAGGAGATGACGAACCACACGAGCATGATGAAGGCGATGATCAGGCGGCGGTGCGCGGTGGCGCTGCTGTTCATGCGGCGGTCTCCTTGTTGCTGGTCTGCGGGCTCAGGCAGCGGGCGAGCTCGCCGGGCTGGATGCCGTGGCGCGGAAAGCGCGTGAGGATCGCGACCGCCGCGCGGCAGCCGGTGGCGAGCGCCGCTGGCAGCGCGTCGCCGCGGGCGCGCGCGGCGAGGTAGCCGGCGTTGAACGCATCGCCGGCGCCGATCGTGTCGAAGATCGCAGCGCTTGCGCTCGGCACTCGCTCGACCCGGCCCGCCTGCGCGCCGACCGCGCCGCGCGGGCCGGTCTTCATGACCAGGGTCGCGCCGGGCTTGAGCCAGGTCTGCAGCGCGGCGAAGGCCGCGTCGACGTCGTCGAGGCGGGTCAGGCTTTGCGCCTCGAGTTCGTTGATCAAGAGGTGGTCGACCGCGGCGATCCAGGCGCGCACCTCGGCCCGCAGCGCGTCGCTCCAGCCCTCGGCCGGCCAGCCGGTGTCGAGCGCGACCTCGTGGCCGAGGCGGCCGAGCTCAGCGATCAGCGCCGGGTAATGCGGACGCAGCTCGCGCAGCAGGAAGGGGCCCGACAGCAGCGCGAGCGCGCGCGGCGCGGCCGCAGGCTTCAGGCTCGCGCGCACATGGTCGACGCTCATGGCTTCGAGGTGGCCGCGCGTGGTGAGGAAGCTGCGCTCGCCGCAGTCGTGCATCACGCCGATCGAGACCGTGGTCGGCAGCGCGCAGCGCTCGAACGCGCAGTCGAGGCCGTTGAACTGGCGTGCGAGCCACGCGCCAAAGTCGTCGTCGCCGACCGCCGAGACCAGCCGTGCGCCGACGCCGAGATGGCGCAGCGCGAGCGCCGCGTTGCCACCCGAGCCGCCCGCGCGCAGCTCGGCGCGGTCCATTAGCGTCTCGGTGCCGACGCGGGGCCAGTCCGTCACGAGGCCCATCACATGGTCGACGCCGATGTCGCCGATGACGGTGATTGACGGGGGCGGAAAAGAAGGGTGTGCGCGGTCCATGGCGAGCCAATATAGGCACCGCCGCAGACCTCGTCAATAATTAAATCTACTGGGTGTGATTAATCAGAGTCGACCCGCACGATGGGTATTGCGCTGGCCCAGCAGGTCGGCGACCTCGGCCTCCGGGCGGCGGTCCTGCTGCAGCACCTCGGGGCGCGGCGCGAGCATGTCGTAGATCGGCAGCACCGCGGCGCCGAGGATCGAGCTGTCCTCCTGGCGTTCGGACAGCACGATGCGCGAGCCCGGCTCGGCGACGCCGCCGCGCACCGAGCGATGCAGCGGCTGGGCGAGCTCGACGAGGCGCTCGACGAGCGCCTTGGGTGCCGAGCCGCCGATCACGATGCTGCGCGGGTCGAGCATGTTCTCGATGATGCAGATCGCGTCGCGCAGGCGCCCGGCAGCCTGCACGCACCAGGCCTGCATGCGGGCGTCGGGCGCCTCGATCAGCGCCGTCAGGAAGCCCGGGTCCTGCATCTGGGCGTCGCCGGCGCCGATCGCTTCGGCCAGCGAGTGCAGCGACAGGTAGCGCTCCAGGCAGCCGGTGTTGCCGCAGTAGCAGGGCGTGCCGCCGGGCTGGACCGGGATATGGCCGATCTCGGTCGCGTTGCCGTTGGCGCCGCGGTAGGCCGAGCGCGCGTCCACCAGGGTGCCGCCCAGGCCCAGGCCCAGGTGCAGGTAGAAGAAGTTCTCCAGCGACTTGGCGACGCCGAACAGGGTTTCACCGAGCGCGCCGGCGACGCTGTCGACGCTGTAGAACACCGGCAGGCGCGTTTGCTCGCGCAGCTCGTCGAGCACCGACAGGTCGGTCCAGCCCTCGAGCGAGGTCGGGCCGACGAAGCTGATGTCGGTTGCGATCAGCGGCCCCGGCAGCGCGACACCGACGCCCCAGAGCTGGCCGTCGCCGAGGCTGCGCGTTCGCACCGCGCGCACGAGCTCGACCATCGCGGCGAGCACGCGTGCGCGGTCGTGGGTGTCGACCTCGAGCGTCTCGCGGCGCAGCACCTCGCCGACCAGGTTGACCTGGGCGGCCGAGGCACGGCCGGGTTCGAGGCTGATGCCGATCGAGCCGCCCGCGCTCGGGTTCAGCTCGAAGGCGATCGGCGGCTGGCCGCGCAGCTTGTCGGCCTTTTGCCGGCGTGCGACGAGCAGCCCGATCGCCTCGAGGTCGTTGGTGATGTTGGCGACCGTCTGCGGGCTCAGCGCGACGCGCTCGACGATGTCCTTGCGCGACATCGAGCCCTGCTGGCGGACCAGGTCGAGGACCATGCGGCGGTTGTAGGGCGCGCTCGATTGTTGGGTCGTGCCGCGGCTCATGGTCGGTGGAGAACGGGTGTCATGGCGGGACGAATGATATCGGTCCCAGGCCGTGAGGGCTTGGCGATGATTAATTCCAACCAGTGTTTGAATTTATTGACACGGATCGAAGCCGGGCCTTATCGTCGCCGCCCGACCGTTCAACTCAAGCGCTTCGCGCCCACCCCGTGAAACCGATTCCCACGCTTGTCCGTCTCGCCGTCGCCAGCGTCGCTGCCCTGCTCGGGCCGGCGGTTCTGGCCCAGGAGGTCGTCGTCGACACGGCGCCCGCGCATCAGCTCAACGCGTTCCGGCCGACCGAGGCGCTCGGCGCGGCGATGGACCGCCTGCCCGCGGGCGCGACCGACAAGCTGCTCGCGCGCCCGGTCGTCGATCGCGTGCTCGAGGCCGGCTGGCAGACCGTGACCTACCGCCAGAACACCGAGCTGCATGCCGAGGCCTGGCACTGGAATCCGCAGGGCACGTGGAGCGCGCCGGGGCAGAAGGGCTACTTCGTCGGCGCGGCGACACCGGGCGCTGAAATGATCCGCCACAGCGATGGCTACCCGCTGCCGCGCCGCGGCGTCACGCGCGACGACGGCACCGACAACAGCGGCTACTCGCGCCTGACCGACGGCGACCCGCGCTCGTTCTGGAAGAGCAACCCCTACCTGAGCCACGCGTTCACGGGCGAGGACGACGCGAAGCTGCCGCAATGGGTCGTGCTCGACCTGTCGATCCGCCAGCCGATCTCGGCGATCCGCATCGAATGGGCGCAGCCCTATGCGAAGCGCTACGTGGTCCAGTACTGGACCGGCGGCGACGACCCGATGCACAAGCCGAGCGCCGGCGTGTGGAAGGCCTTCCCGTTCGGCCAGGTCGACGCAGGGCAGGGCGGCGTCGATACACGGCGGCTCGCCGCGCAGCCGGTCGACGTGCAATGGCTGCGCATCAGCATGAGCGAATCGTCGAACACGTGCGATGCGGCGCTTGCGGGCGATGTGCGCAATTGCGTCGGCTACGCGATCGGCGAGATTTCGCTCGGCACGCAGTCGCCCGACGGCAAGTTCCGCGACGTGATCCGCCATACGCCGGACCAGGACCAGACGGCGACCTACTGCTCGTCGGTTGACCCCTGGCACGAGGCCGGCGACCGCGATGCGTCGGCGGGCGACCAGGTCGGCTTCGACCTGTTCTTCCGCAGCGGCCTCACGCGCGGCCTGCCCGCGATGGTGCCGATCGCGATGCTCTACAACACGCCCGAGGACGCCGTGAACGAGCTGCGCTACCTGAAGGCGCGCGGCTACCCGGTCTCCTACGTCGAGATGGGCGAGGAGCCCGACGGCCACTACACGACACCCGAGGACTACGCGGCGCTGTACATGCAGTTCGCGGCCGCGCTGCATCGGTACGACCCGACGCTCAAGCTCGGCGGCCCGATCTTCACGGGCCAGAACGAGGACCCCGAGACCTGGCCCGACGCGCAGGGCGACGCGTCGTGGACGCATCGCTTTGTCGAGGCGCTGCGTCGGCACGGCAAATTGGGCGAGCTCGCGTTCTTCTCGTTCGAGCACTACCCGGTCGATCCGGGCAAGATGACCTGGGCGAGCCTCTACGACGAGCCGCATTGGGTCCAGCACATCCTCGACGTGTGGACCCAGGACGGCTTGCCGCCCGAGGTGCCGCGCTTCATCACCGAGTCCAACCTCTCGGCGGTCGCGTCCGAGGCCTATATGGACGTCTGGAGCGGCTTGTGGCTCGCCGACTATGTCGGTGCGTTCTTCGCGGGCGGCGGCAACGCGCTGTACTACTTCCACATCATGCCGGAGCCGTTCTCGCCGGGGGTGCACGGCTCGCCGGGCAGCTTCGGCCTGATCGCGGCCGACAAGGACTGGCGCCTGGGGCAGCCGCTCGCGCAGTTCCACGCGAGCCGCGTGATTACGCAGGACTGGGTGATGCCGGGCAGCAAGGAGCTGCACCGGGTGTTCCCAGCGCATACGGATGTCCAGGACGAAGCGGGCCATCAGCTCGTGACCGCATACCCGCTGCTGCGACCCGACGGGCAGTGGTCGGTGATGCTGATCAACAAGGACCAGGCGAACGCGGAGACGGTCAGGCTGCGCTTCGTCGACGCGGTGCGTGGGCAGGCCCAGCGCCTTGTCGGCCCGATTCATGTGGCGACCTTCGGGCGGGCCCAGTACCAATGGCATCCGGACGGCCAGGGCGGCGGGCGCGCCGACCCCGACGAGCCGGCGCAGCAGCGCACGCTCGATGCGGCGGAATCGGTCGAGCTGCCGGCGGCGTCGATCGTCGTGCTTACAGGGCGCGTGCAGTGATTCGGGACTGCTGCAGTGTCCGCGCCAAAGTGGAACTGAGCCTCTGTGCCGACTGAACCGTGAGCCGGTCCAGGATGCGGCACGGATCGGACCGGCAACCGGCTTGTCTCCCATCCTCGGCTGCGTTGCCACGTCACTCGCGCAGCTTGGGCGCCCGATGCGAAGCCACGGCAGCACTTGGGTAAGCTGCTTGCCGGCCGGAGGCCGGAAGCGATGCCACGACGACGCCAGAATCATCATCACCATGTCTACGTGGTCCTGCTGTCAGACGATGTCTGGAACGAGCCGGCGTTCCGCAAGGCCAATCCACAGCACGACGTCCGCAAGGCCTGCGTCTACGTTGGCATGACCGGCCTCGATCCTGACCTGCGCTTCGACAGGCACATGGCCGGCGTGCAAGCCAATCGCTTCGTCTTGAAGTACGGCGTGCGTCTGCTTCCCGAGCTCTATGAGGTCTACAACCCAATGCCCTACGGTGCGGCATGCGAGATGGAGGTCGAACTTGCCATCGGCCTCCGCGAAGCAGGCTATGCGGTGTGGCAGGCCTAGTCGCCGCACCGCCGGCGAAGACAGTGAGCAAGCTGGCCATCACCGTCGCGTCGCACTGATGACCTGGGGCATTGCCAGGGCATTGGAGGGGCCATCGGCGAGGGCGGCCCGCGCTTGGCAATATCGCCACCTTTTGAGGTGCCGTAGGCCATGTCGCCTGAGGAAGAGAAAACAGAAGGACCAGGCCTCGGCCCGCGAAGACGCAGCGCCTTGATCGCCGTCCTGTTGGGCGTGGTGCTGGCCACGCTGGACACGGCCATTGCCAATGTCGCGCTTCCGACGATCGCGGCCGACCTGCAATCGCCCGCGGCCGCGGCCATCTGGGTCATCAATGCCTATCAGCTGGCGGTGGTCGCGACCATGCTGCCCTTCGCCGCCTTGGGAGACGGCGTCGGCCCGCGCCGCGTCTTTCTTGGCGGCCTGATGCTGTTCACCGTGGCCTCGGGCCTGTGCATGGCCGCCGGCAGCGTTGCGCTGCTGGCTGCGGCGCGCGCGTTCCAGGGCGTTGGTGCCGGCGCGATGATGAGTGTCAATATCGCGCTGATCCGCCAGATCTATCCGCCCTCGCGGCTTGGCCGCGGCGTGGGTTTGAATTCCTTGGTGGTGGCCGTGGGCTTTGCCATCGGGCCGACCGTGGCTTCGCTGCTGTTGTCCGTGGCGAGCTGGCCCTGGCTGTTCGGCATCAACGTGCCTCTGGGCCTGCTCGCGATCGCCTGCGCGTGGCCCGCCTTGCCCGCCAGTCCGCGCCGCGCGCACGGCTTCGACCTCGGCACCGCGGCGCTGACGACCGCCAGCTTCGCGGCGCTGATCTTCGCGCTCGGTTCGATGGCGCAACTCGCATCCTGGGCCCAGGTGCTGCCCGCGGTGCTGCTGACGCTCGTGGCCGGCGCCGCATTGCTGCATCGCCAGCGCGGCCATGCAACGCCGATGCTGCCGGTGGACTTGCTCGCGCGGCCGATGTTCGCGCTGTCGGCCGTCACGGCCGTCTGTGCGTTCGCCACGCAGGGCCTGGCCTTTGTGTCGCTGCCGTTCTATTTCGAGCAGGTGCTGCATCGTGACGCCGCGCACGCTGGCTATTTGATGACGGCGTGGCCGGTGGTGGTGGCGCTGGCCGCGCCGCTAGCTGGCAGCCTGTCGGACCGGCACCCGCCGGGCCTGCTCGGCGGCATCGGCCTGGCCGTGCTCGCTATCGGCATGAGCGCGCTGGCGCTGCAGCCAGCCCAGCCTTCCGTCGTGGCCATCGCGCTCTGGATGGCGTTGTGCGGCGCCGGTTTTGGCTTTTTCCAGGCGCCGAACCTGAAGGCGTTGATGTCCAGCGCGCCGCCGCATCGCAGCGGAGGCGCCAGCGGCGTCATCGGGGTGTGTCGGCTTCTTGGCCAGGCCAGCGGTGCCGCGCTGGTGGCGTCGTGCTTCCACCTGGCTGGCCTGCGTCAGGGCCCCGTGGCAGCGCTGGCGCTGGGCGGCGTGACGGCCGGGCTGGCTGCGCTGGCCAGCTTCGCGCGCTTGCGGGTGCTTGACTAGGCTGGCCTGATCGCGGGTCGGGGGTTGTTCGTCCAGCGGCGCTTGCGAACTCCACGGTGAACCCGCACGCCACGCCGGCCGCGAGGCCCCTGACGGTCTGTCGCACTTGACCAATCAGGGCCCCCGCGGCCGGCGCCAGACGATCACTTCGTGCTGGCGTTCACGGCAGCGATGATGACGGCCGCGACGTCTTCAGGACGCGACTGCTGCGGCACGTGGCTCGTCGGCAGCGTCGTGACGGTCGCGCCGATCTTCCTGGCCATCTCGCGCTCGAGGTCGGGCGGAATCATGCGATCGTTGGCGCTGACGATGTACCACGACGGACGTGTCTTCCATGCCGCGCCGGTCGCCTTGTCGCCGAATGCCTTGGCCTGGATGGGCCCTTGCGTTGCCGCCATGACCGCGGCCTGCGCGGCGGGCACGTCCTGGGCAAAGTCCTCGGCCAGCGCGGCCGGAGGCAGCGAGAGGTAGCCCTGGGCATCCGGGACCAGCTTCGTGATGCCAGGCGCAGGCGGATAGTCCTTCCCGACCTCGGCCGTGGACTGCCCAGCGTCCAGCGCGAATGCGGCCACGTAGACCAGCGCGGACACCTTGTCGTCCTGGCCGGCGTCGGTGATCACCGAGCCGCCCCACGAATGTCCGACCAGCACGACCTTGCCCTTTTGCGCGTCGATCACGCGGCGCGTCGTGGCGACGTCGCTGGCCAGCGACTCCAGGCCGTTCTGAACGGCGGTGACCTTGATCCCCTTGGCCTGCAGCAACGGAATGACCTTGGCCCAGTCGGACCCGTCGGCGAAGGCGCCATGGACGAGCACGACCGACGGCTGTTCCGCCGCGACGGCGGGGTGGCTGCCCGCCAGCAAGGCGGTACCGAGGGCGATCGATGAGAGGAGGTGACGAGTGTTCATGAGGGTTCTCCGATAGAGTTGACGGCTTTGAAGCGCGTGAAGAGAGTGTCGGAAATCGGTGCCCTGGACGGTATCGGTCGATCGACCGACCCCCTGATCTTCCGCTCCGCCATGGCCCCGCCAACAGCAACCCGCATCACCGTGCACGACGCCGTGCTCGCGTTTGCCTTCATGGGCGACCTGAGCATGGGCCGGCCGACCGACCACTCGCACCGCACGGCCTGGATCGCCGCGCGCCTGGCAGCGCAAGACGGCGGCACGGACAGGGAATGCCGCGCTGCGCACGATGTCTCGCTCCTGCGCTGGTCCGGGTGCACCGCCAACGCGGCGGGCTTCGATCACTTGCTGGGGGACGACGTCAGCGGCCGCGAGGCCCTGCTCGCGATGCGGCTGCCGGTGGATGCCGAGCGCGCCGCGGGGATCGTTCCGCTCGCGAAGATCCATTGCGAGGTTTCCGGCGATATCGCATCGCAGCTGGGCATGGACGAACTGGTCGAAGCCGGCCTGCGCAATGTCTTCGAGACCTGGGACGGTCGTGGCACGCCGGGGCAGCTTGCGGCACACGAAGTGCCGAGCGTCGTCTATTACGTGACGCTCGCCAGCGACCTCGAGATCTTCAGCCGCGCCCACGGCCTCGACGCTGCGCTCGCCATGATCGACCGGCTGGCCGGCGCGAAGTACCCCGCCCAGCTGGTCAAGCGCATTGCGCGCATGGCACCCGAGTGGCTGGCCGAACTCGATGGCGAGCAATCGAGCAGGCCCTTGGCCATGTGGGAAGACTCTCGGGCGAACACCGGTCGTGACGTCGCGCTTGAGCTGATCGCCGACGTCGTCGACCTCAAGCTGCCCTGGCTGGCTGGGCAGTCTCGCCAGGTCGCGGCCTGTGCAGGCGCCACCGCCGCCGTCCTCGGCCTGGACGCGGCAACACAGTCGCTGCTGCAAAGAGCCGGGCTGATCCACGCGATCGGCCGCGCGGCGCTGCCGAATCACCTTTGGGAACGTGCTCGGCTGTCGGCGTCCGATCGCGAACGCATACGGCTGATGCCTTATTGGACCTTCCGCGCCGCGGGCCTCATTCCTGGGCTGAAGGCAGAGGCGGAGCTCGCGTCCTATGCCTTCGAGCGCCTGGATGGCAGCGGGTACTACCGCAGCCTCGGCGGATCGGCGCTGACGGTGCCGCACCGCATCATGGCCGCGACCGTCGCGCTCGTCGCCATGCGTTCGCCAAGGCCCTGGCGCCCCGCGCACGAAGCCGACGCAGCGGCCACGATGCTGCGGGAAGAGGCGGCGCACGGTCGCTTCGACGCCAAGGTCGTGGAGGCGGCCATTGCCGCAATCGCTGGTTCGACCGGTTCGAACGGTTCGCGAACGTACGAGCCAGAACGAGCCGCCGTGTCGCTGTCGACGCGCGAGACGGATGTGCTCCGACGCATCAGCATCGGCGAGAGCAACAAGGAAGTCGCACGCGCCCTGGGCATCAGCCCTAGCACCGTGCGGACGCATATTGAAAGCGTGTTCCGCAAGCTCGAGTGTTCAACGCGCGCCGCGGCGACTTTGAAGGCTTTTACGCAAGGCCTGATCTGAAGTGGCAGGTGAACTCGAGTTCGTGCTGCTTTCAAGATTAGCCTGGCCGCCTCGGCCAGGCGCTGCCGCTCGCGAGAGTCCGCTTTAGAGGCGCACGGGGACGGGCCAATCCGCATTTGTGCCGGGTATCGCCGCACCGCCAACTCAGAAGAGCCCTCCCTCGCATTGCGCAGGATCGACGCGAATGTGCAGAGATCACATCTCAGCCCCTGGGTGCGCCGCTACGCTACTGCCAGCCTGGTACGCGAACACGGCTCGGCGTCCGGTGGGGTGGCCCAAGGGCAAACGCTTTTGGGAGAGGCGAAAATGATTCTCACAAGCGCTGTATGGCGCGCGGATTTCATGCGGTCGCAACTTGCGTGCGTTTTGCTTGCAAACGTCACCGTGCTTGCGGGCTGCGGCGGTGGTGGATCAGAGGCTGCGGCCGATCAGAAGCCTGCTTTCACGCTGAGCCTCGCGCCCACCACCAGCTCGATGAAGGCGGGCGCGGAAATCGACATTGTCGCAACGGTCGCGGGAACCTCGCCAGGGATGCTTGAGAAGCCGACAGTCGTCTGGACCAGTCCGGATGGTGGAACCGTCGTCGCTCAAGCGCCGACGGGAACGTCGGGCATGACATCGACCGCGACGTTTATCGCCCCCACTTCGGCAGGAAACTATCGGGTCATTGCGTCGCTCAAACCGTTTCCCACCATTGCCCAAACAGCGGTTCTGACGGTGAGCTCCAAGTGAACGACCTGTGCAAACAGCGTCTTCGTCCACGAGCGGACTGACGCCGATGACGGCTTGCGGCTAAGCTGCGAAATCATGCACTTACTTCGAAGCCTTTCTGCCATTGTTTTTTTCGGAGTAGCAGCCACGCTGGCTGTTGCAGATGATTCGCCTTACAACAAGGGCGTAGCTGCCTGGAAAGTCCAGGACTACGCGGAGGCACGCAAGCAGTGGGAGAAGTCCTTGGCAGAGGGCGGGCCAGATGAGGCACTCAATAACCTTGCGTTTTTGCTGTTCAACGGACTGGGCGGCGACGCTGAGCCCAGCAAGGCAGTCGAGCTTTGGCGCAAGGGCGCTGCACTGGGGGTGTCCGAGGCTCAGTGGCACCTTGGTTACGCACTTGAGGAAGGCCGAGGCATAGCGCGTGATAGAACTCGAGCGCTGGCCTGGTACCTCTGCGCCATTGCAAGCGCGAAAAAACAGAGCGCCAGCGATCCCACCGAACGCGATATCGAGCAAGACGCGCAAGATGCCGAAAGCAAACTTCGCTCTGAGTTGTCCCAGGCAGAAGTGGCGGAAGGCAATCGGATAGCACGCCAGCTGATCTCCAGGTACTCAAGTCGACTCGATACGACACAACCCTAGCCGGGCATGACGGGCTCCGGCCAGGATCAGCCAATCGTGAGCTGCGGGTTCGGGTAGGCTATGGTCCGTCTTGTCAGCGGAGGGTCTCAAATGGAGATGTCGCGTCGAGATTTGGTGCTTGCCGCCGGGTTGGCGCTGCCGGGCATCGTAGGGACAGGACAAGCCCGTGCGCAGGATCGCCTGCTGCCTACCGGCCAGGAAACCCTGGGACCCTACTACCCAGTGCGGGCGCCTACATCGCATGACCAAGACCTGACCCATTTTCCCGGTCGCAAGGGCCGTGCGCTGGGCCAGGTCGTTGAGATCATGGGGCGCGTGCTGGATACCTCGGGCCGACCGCTGCCGGGCGCGGAACTGGTGATCTGGCAGGCCAACGCCGCCGGACGCTACACAAACCCAATCGACAAGAACACAGCGCCGCTGGACCGGAACTTTCTAGGCGTGACGTCGTTCAAGGTTGCGCGAGACGGCGCTTTCCGACTTCGAACGGTGAAGCCCGGGGCCTATCCAGAGCCCTCAGGGACAATGCGCACGCCGCACATCCATTTCGAGGTGACGAATGCGGACTATCGACTGGCGACGCAGATGTATTTTCCGGACGAAGCGTTGAACGCGACGGACCTGCTGCTTTCGACGCTGGCATCGCGACACCGCGATCCGAATGCTTCCATCTGTCAACGGGCCGAATCCAGCGAGCCAGGGGTGTTGGCGTTCCGGTGGGACGTCGTTCTGCTGACATAAGTCCAGCGAACCCGCGCCGAACCATTGGTCGACAACGAAAGAATGCCCTGACGTGAGCTGAAACGGTAGCAGTTCGCCCGACATGAAGATGCACCGTCTTTGCCACTGGCTGACATCACTGTGATTCGTAGCGGGAGGGAAATTCCATGAAATCTGGACTGTCAGCATCGGGGGCGCGCGCACTTGTCCTATCAATCTGCGCGCTCTTTATTTTCGCCGTTGCCGGCGAAGCCTTGGGGCAGGAGGCGCTAACGGCGAAAGCCTTAGAGGGTGTCTGGAAGATAACTAAAGTAGCTAAAACAGGGGCGAACATGGGGGCGGATGTCCATCCGCAGCCGAGCCTTTTGATTTTCTATCGCGGCTATTACAGCGTCATTCGGGACAACAGCAGCGAACCTCGCAAACCTTCGCCAAGACCCAAAGACCCCAAGAATCTGACAGAAGCTGAAAAGATCGCTCGATACGAGGAATGGGCGCCTTTCATGGCATCGGGTGGAACCTATGAGGTCGAGGGTGGAAAGGTAATCACGCACAATGTGGTAGCGAAGCAGGTGAACGGCATGACGTTGACTGAGGAAGCGATGATCCAGTTCGATGGCGATACGTTCGACACGATTTCGCCGAACGGCGACAAGTACATAACCTATACCCGCGTTCGGTAGAACCGCGCGTCAGCGCTCTGATGGATGGCCCAGCCGACTTCAGCTCCTAAGAATGCATTGGCTTCGATTTGCTGGTGCATTGAAGAGCTCTTCAGGCGACGTTGATGCAGCAATGGCGGCGTATTCCAGCTCGCTCTCGGCCAGGAGCCGTCATTCGAGAACGGCGACTTATATACCTGGCCCGCATTGATTCCGTCGACGCTCGTCGCGACAATTCCGGGAAGATCTCGGGAGGTAAATCGTGACGCGATGGGCCGTACTGTTGGCACTGTGTGCGACGCTCTTTGCAGTGCCGGCGGTTAGCGCGGCGCAGGAAACCGGATTTCTGAACCGATCGATCAAGCTAAACGGCGTCGACTATCGCTACACGATCTACGTACCTCGTGAATGGAACCCTGCGCAGCGCTGGCCCGTGATCCTGGCGCTGCATGGCGGCGGCACCTATGGGACGAATGCACTTTGGGCAACTGAAGGCGCGCTCGCCAGGGCTATCCGCATCTATCCGGACCGGTTCCCCGCCATTGCCGTTTTTCCTCAGGGGCACCCCGATGGAAAGGGTTGGCAAGGACCGAATGGTGATGCGGCGCTTGAGGAAATGAGTGCCGCGACTTCGGAGTTCCACGGAGACCCCGCGCGCCTCTACCTCACCGGCTTTTCAGCGGGAGGAAACGGCGCTTGGTGGTTGGCCTTCCATCACCCCGACCGCTTCGCTGCTGCGCTGATCGTGTGTGGGTGGGTCACGCGGTTCACGGGGCACAAGAGCAGCGTCTCCTATCCGCCGATCGTGCCCGAGGACACCGGCGACGCCTACGCCACGGTGGCAAGAGGCGTTGGCGGCCTGCCCGTCTGGTTGGTTCATGGCGACGCCGACAAGACCGTTTCGGTGGAGGAGTCGCGCCACATGTTCGCGGCCCTCAAGGCCAATGGCAACGATGTCCATTTCATCGAATTGCCGGGTGTGGATCACGTCGCCTGGGATCCCGCTTACCAGAACGCCGACATCGCGACTTGGCTGTTTGCACAGCGACGGCCATGATGCGCACGGGGCGGAATGGGGCAATTTCGGTTGACGGCCATAAGCTGCCTCCGGCGACTGACGGCTTTGGGGTGTCTCGTCCAACGTAATCGAGGCGTCCCACCGGAACGCGGTCAGATCGATCCGTTTTCGCCCGGGCCCGCGCGCGATTCCGGTGATGAGCAAGACCCCTGTGCGAACCCAGACAGCGCGCGCACGTAAATCGGATATTCGGCGATCGAGTTGTGTCCGGCGCCGGGCACCAGTACCTCGCACGCCTGGTCGGCCGGAAAGCGCGCGAGCAACGCCGCGGTGCTTTCTGCGGGAATAACTTGGTCGTGCTCGGCTCGCAGAATCAGCACCGGCGCCGCAATCTCCGGCACGTAGCGCCACGATTCGTACTTGTCGATGAGGATCCATCGCACTGGAAAGATCGGGAATTCGCGCTGCGCAAGCCCCACCAAGCTGTCGTACGGCGTCACGAGCACCAGGCGCGACACCGGGCGCGTGCTGGCCAAGCGCGCGGCGACGCCGGTGCCCAGGCTGCGGCCGATCACGATCACGTCGGAATGTTCCGCGTACACCTTGTCGAACAGGCCGGCCGCGTCGGCGGCGATGTCGGCTTCGGTCGGTGTGCCGGCGCTGCCGCCGTAGCCGCGGTAATGCAGCATCACAATCTCGCGGTCCGGGAACGCCGCAATCATCGGCCCGATGCTGCTCGACACGTCCTCGCCGTTACCGCCGAAATACAGCACTGCGCCGGGGCCGGCATGCGGACGTACGGTAAGCTGCAGCAGCGTGTCGCCGCTGCGGAACGTTCCAGCCATCTCCGTGGCGGCCAGGCTCCGCGGTACCGGGAAGTACTCGAAAGAGCGCTGCTCGACGTAAAGCGCGAGGCAGCAGCCCAGGTAGAGGACGGCTGCACCGACGATAGTCAGGATCAGTATGCGCTTCATGAGCTTCGTGAAGAGAACCCGACGACGGGCTGTCGCGGCGAGGGCTAACCGAAGGCTACCGCAAGCCTTGAGCCCGCGTAGTAGTGGCAGTCCTCCGGCGAAAGTGGCGCCGACGTGCGAATAGCGTAGGCGGCCTTCGGTTCGCACGCTGGCGGCCAGGGGCAGCCGGATGCGAGGGGTTGCTTTGGGGTAGGCTGCGCGGCCCCACCAATCATCTGAATCCCATGAGCAGATTTATCTCGTTGGTCCTAGCTTTGTTCGCGAGCGCGGCCAACGCGGATGCGCATCTCCCCTCGATCGGAATGACCCAAGCCTCACCGGAGGCATCTGTCACGGCCGGGTGTGAGGTGGATGGGCGTTCGGTTGATCTGCGCGTAGACGCCGCCAAGTTCATGGTTCCCGATGACGCGCGGCAGGGATCGGGTGACCGGATCCCGACTCAGGGCTTCTATCTTGTGGTCCGGAGCGCGATTTCCGACCCCAGTGTCGTCGGACCGATCGACGGTATCGCACCGCGGCTCATCGCGTACGACGTAGATGGTGACGGTAGACCGGAATTGCTGGTTCGATTCAATGTGGGCGCCAGCGCCCACGCGCTGCATATCTATACGATTCGGAATTGCGCCTTGTCGCTGATGCCGGGAGCCGCATTCGGATCGGACGACGAGGACCCGGCGTTGATTCTGGCGACCGGGTCTACGGCGTCGGTGATCACCTATGGCAGGGATTGGGCAAGCCCGTCGCACCACCGTGTCGCCGCTCGCTATGAGCTTCAGGGCGGAAGCTGGATGCCGGTATCGACCGGCGACGCCGAGGCGCCGGTTGCCGCCCCATGCAGGACGCAAAACAGCACGATAGAGATCAACGCATGCGCGAAGGCGAATTTCGACGAGGCCGACAAGCGTCTCAACGTGACCTACGCCGATATTCTTCGCGTCGTACGCGACACCGTGGGGCACGGGCGGGATCCGCAGACGCCGAAGGCTTTGCTCGTCAAGGCGCAACGCAAATGGGTCGAGTTCCGGGATGCCGACTGCCGGGCGCGGAGTTCCATCCTCGAGGGCGGGTCGGCCCGCACTTCCGATGAAATCAATTGCATGACCGAACACACAGAGCAAAGGATCAAGGAGCTACGCTCTGCGCAGTGGCAGGGGTACTGACTGTTCAGTTGGGTCAAGCCATCGTCGGCAACGGCTCTCGGTACGGCCAGGACCGGCCGGTCGTAAAGGTCGGCTTTGGCGCAGCCCGTTGCCGTTCAGAAACTACCTGCGTCGTTGAACGGCAAGTCAAGCCCGTGCTTCGCCATCACGTGGCGGTAATGGTCGAGCAGCTCGGTCAGGCGCCCAGTTGCATCCGACAAGGCGTCCGTCGCATCCTCGCTCAGGCAAGTGGCCTCACGTTGAACTGAACGCAGCGATTGAACGAGCGCGTGGAGCGAGTCACCTTGGATAAGGCATCCCGGGTAGCGCCGCCCAGGATGCCGTAGCACCACAGCGTTGCTCACATCCGAATAGATTTCGACCTGTTCAACCCTCATGCGTCGCCCCTTTTGCCGCTAGGATAACTGGCGCCATTCGGCCATAACCTGCCGCTCGCGACTGACGGCTTTCGGGTAGGCTGGGCCTCATGATCAAACAGCTACTTTGGCTCGCGGTGTCGTCGTTACTATCTCTGAATTTGGTGGCCGCGCCATCGGCTCTACGTTGTCCAGCGGGGGCCTCGCAATCTGGCGAGCGGAGCCCGGACGTAGATGAAGCGTGGTGCGAGAAGCCCGGTTCGGTCATGCACGGACCCTATCGGGCCTGGTGGCCGAACGGACGGCTGGGAACAAAGGGCCAGTTTGAGGACGGAATCGAGGTGGGAGAGTGGGTTGGCTGGTACCCCAGCGGGAAGCTTCAAGGGCGCGAGTGGTACGTGAAAGGCAAGCTCTCCCGCAGTGAGTACTGGACAGAATCCGGGCAGCGCACGGATTCACCGCCAAGCGGCTCGTCTCCTAAGCCTAGCGCGGCGGCCTCCAAATGAGGTCGCCGTCATGGTGACCTGAGACGTTTCCTGTAGCCACCTGGAAGGTGAGTTCTCTCGTAAATTTACTGACGAGGAGAACTCATGAAGAAGCGATACAGCGACGAACAAGTGGTGCGCATCCTGCGCGAAGCAGAGGCCAAGCAGG
>Ga0213872_10000528_pt1 | contig 29926 bp, 30 predicted proteins | sample VelepicomBERX_R2_FD_160071 | JGI IMG/M metagenome (GOLD analysis project Ga0213872, IMG submission 160071) | Rhizosphere microbial communities from Vellozia epidendroides in rupestrian grasslands, the National Park of Serra do Cipo, Brazil - RX_R2 | ecosystem: Host-associated > Plants > Roots >...
GCATCAGCCACTGCATCTCCACGTAGTCCTTGGCGTGGCCCCAGTCGCGCAGCGCGCTCATATTGCCCAGGTGCAGGCAGTCCTGCAGGCCCAGCGCGATGCGCGCGATCGCCCGCGTGATCTTGCGCGTCACGAAGGTCTCGCCGCGCAGCGGGCTCTCGTGGTTGAACAGCACGCCGTTGCACGCGTACATGCCGTAGGCCTCGCGGTAGTTCACCGTGATCCAGTACGCGTACAGCTTGGCCACCGCGTAGGGGCTGCGCGGGTAGAACGGCGTCGTCTCCTTCTGCGGGATCTCCTGCACGAGGCCGTACAGCTCGCTCGTGCTCGCCTGGTAGAAGCGCGTCTTCTTCTCCAGCCCCAGCATGCGGATCGCCTCGAGGATGCGCAGCGTGCCGATGCCGTCGGCGTTGGCCGTGTACTCGGGCGTCTCGAAGCTCACCGCCACATGGCTCATCGCCGCGAGGTTGTAGATCTCGTCGGGCTGCACCTGCTGGATGATGCGGATCAGGTTCGTCGAGTCCGTCAGGTCGCCGTAGTGCAGCTTGAAGCGCTGGTTGTCGACATGCGGGTCCTGGTACAGGTGATCCACCCGGTCCGTGTTGAACAGGCTCGAACGGCGCTTGATGCCGTGCACCGTATAGCCCTTGTTGAGCAACAGCTCGGCGAGGTACGCGCCGTCCTGGCCGGTCACACCGGTGATGAGGGCGACTTTGGGTTGTGCCATGGTTTCTATTCGAGTTGTTGGAGAGGCTGTTCGAAGAACGGTGCCGCTTCGTAAGCCATCCGGATGCCGCTGCGAAGCGAAGTGCGGGCTTGCCAGCCGAGGGCCGCGAGCCGGCTGACGTCGAGTTGCTTGCGGGGGGTCCCGTCGGGTTTGCTGCGGTCGAAAACGACCTTGCCGTCGAAACCGACGACGTCCATCACGATGTCGGCCAGCTCGCGGATCGTGAGGTCCTCGCCGGTGCCGACGTTGAGAAGGGGGCCGGCGTAGTCGCGCTCCATGAGGAAGACGCAAGCGTCGGCGAGGTCATCGACATGGAGAAGTTCCCGACGCGGATTGCCGGACCCCCAGACGACCAGTTCGGCCGCCCCCGATTCCTTCGCTTCGTGCGCTTTGCGTAGCAGCGCGGGCAGCACATGGCTGTTGGCAAGGTCGTAGTTATCGTTGGGGCCGTACAGATTGGTCGGCATCACGCTGACATAGCGGCGGCCATACTGTTGGTTGTAGCTTTCAGCGAGCTTGACGCCGGCGATCTTCGCGATCGCATACGGTTCGTTCGTGTTTTCGAGCGGCCCGCCCAGCAGATACTCTTCCTTGATCGGCTGCCCGCAGTCGCGCGGGTAGATACAACTCGAGCCGAGAAACATCAGGCGCTCGACGCCGGCCAGATGGGCGCCGTGGATCAGGTTCGCCTCGATCAGCAGGTTCTGGTAGAGGAAATCCGCGCGGTAGCTGTTGTTCGCGTGAATGCCGCCCACCTTGGCCGCCGCGACGAACACGTAGTCAGGACGCGCTTCGCGGTAGAACGCATGTACGGCAGCCTGATCGAGCAGGTCCAGCTCCATTCGGGTGCGCGTGACAAGGTTCCGGTACCCAGCCGCATGAAGGCGACGCATGATGGCGCTGCCAACCATGCCCCGATGGCCCGTGACAAATATTCTGGCGTCTCGATTCATGACGCGGATCGGTCCTGGTCAACCTCGCTGCGAAGCGCAGCGATTTCGCTTTGAAGTTGCTCGAACTCGAGTTCCTTGCGCGCAAGAAACTCGCGGGCCAGTTTTAATTTGGCCTTGGCCCCGCTCGGCGTCAGGAGGTAGTGGTAAGCCCATTTGTTGTCGGCGCGCCGGAAGTTGTTGACCTTGACCCAGCCTCGATCAATGACTGCGCGCAGGCAGTAGTTAATTTTGCCGACGCTGACGCCGAGCCGTTCGGCAAGGGCTCGCTGGCTTGCGTCCGGACGCTGGCCTAGTTGCTGCAGCAGCTCGTAGTCGATTTGCGAGTCTTGGGAGTTGTCCGGCATGATCTGTTCAATCGATGAACACCGTCAACTGTATCAGACCTCAGCGGCCTTGATCGACGAGGCGATCGGCGGGCGCCGCGCCGGCGCCCGGTTGCCACAACGTCAGCGGGTTCGCCGCCAGGCGGCGCTGAGCCGGGCGACGCTGCCCGCGTTGCCCGGGTGCTCGGTCGCGCGGCGCCACAGGTTTCTGCAGACTAGCGCGAAAGCGATCAATGCGCCCGAAAGCAAAGCGGTGGTCACTGCCACGATCGCTCGCCGCGGGGCGCTCTTGTGCTCTGGGGGCGTCGCCGCGTCAACAATCTGGATCAACGTGTCGTCATGGCTTTCGTCGAGCTTCGCCATTTCGAATTGCTTGGAGAACAGGTCGAACAGCGTTTCCTGGTACTTGAATTCCCGATATTTTCCGATGTAATCGACGTCGCCCTGGGGCGCCGACTGCTGCCCGGCCTTTTGCATCTGCTCGCGAAGGCCGGCCAGCACGCCAAGCTGTTGCTGGATTTCAGGCGCCGATTCGGCGAGAGAGCGACGCAGGGCCTGCAGCCGGACCTCGCCGTCTGTCAGGGCCGCTTGCAAGCGGGCGTAGGCGTCCGCCGCCGCCCTGGGTTCGGTCTTCAGCGCGCCGGCATTGAACCCGCTGTTCTGAAGGGCCGTCTGGGCCAGTGCGAGTTGCTTGCCGGTGCGCTCGAGTTCGACCTGGTAGAACGCACGTCGCTGCTGGGCTTCGGTCAGTTGCAGGCGCCCGGTCAATGCGCGCAGGCCAGTGACGTACTCGTTGGCGATGTCGGCCGCGAGGGCAGGATCTTTCGCGTCGGCCTCGATCGAAATCAGGCCGTCCTTCTTGCCAAGCGCGATCCGGACGCTGCTTGCCAGCGTGCTTCGCGCCTCAAAGCGATATTTCGCCTGATAGAGCGCCATCAAGTGGAAACGGTCGATGACGTGATCGGCGACGGTCACGCTCTGCAGAAGCGCGACGTATTGATCCCCCGGCGTCCGGAGCCCCGGCGCACCGCCCACGAGGCCGGCGATCGAACTCAGCGACGCGAGTGCGGAAGCCGCGGCGCCCTGCTGCTGTTGAGGCGGCAGAAAGGTCGTCCTCGCAGTGAAGGTGGGCGTGACGAGATAAGTGGCGCCGAGGGCGCAAACGCCGGCGATCAGCGGTGCCGCGACGAGGAGGCGGCGATGGCGGACCATGATCGCCAACAGATCGAGAAGGTTCAGGCCCGCGTCTTCGCGTTCCGTATGTGCAGTGACTTGCATATCTTGCTTTCGTTGCCCGTCACTGTTTGATGGTCTTGAGCGCCGCTGCGCCCAATCCGAACTGGTAAAGGATGGTCGTCCAGTCCTTGGCGTCCTGCATCCAGCTCGTCTTGTTCAGCTCCTCCGGCACGAACACCGTGTCGCCGGGCTGCGCCGCAACACCGTCGAGGTCGTTCGCGCCAATGCTCAGCCAGCCCGAGGACTTCTGCCGCGCGCTGACGACGCTGCCGTTCGCGTGGATCACGAACGCGCTGCCCGGGTCGGCGCCGCGCGTCGGGCCCCCGGCGAGCTTGATCGAATCGGCGACGCTGCTGCCTTGCGTGTAGAGGAAGCTGCCGCCGTTGAACACGCTGCCGAACACGCCGACCGTCGTCGGGCGCGCCGGGATCAGGATGCGGTCGCCGTTCTCGAGCGAGAGCTCGGGCAGGGCGGGGCGGTTCGGGTCCATCTGCAGCACGATGCGGCCGGTCGGGTGGACCGAACGCAGTTGGGCGATCAAGCGGGTCGAGTTCTGCGACTGCGCGACCAGCGCAGCGGCGTCGTCGGCCGAGGTTGTGCGTTGCGTCGCCGTCGTGCGGGCGAACTGCGTTTCGAGATCGCGCAGCGCTCGCTCGTAGTTCTGCTCCTGGACCACGCGCACCGACTCGCGCGAAAAATCCGTGCCGTAGATGTAGGCGGCCGAGGTCAGGCCGCCGGCCGCAGCGATCGCGGCCTGCATCGTCGTCTGCGCGGGCAGGATGTACTCGCCGGGGCGGCGCACCTCGCCCTCGACGCGCACGCGCACGTTCTGCTTGTCGAGCGGCAGCACGGCGCTGACGGCGCTGTAGGCGCGCAGCAGGTCGCCGTTTTGGGGCTTCTCCGAGCCGGCCGAGGGCAGCGCCAGCTCGGTCACGCGCTTGTCGGCGCGGTCGCTGATGTGCTCGACTGTCAGCCGGGCATGGTCGGCGACGGCGCTGAAGCCGCCAGCCATCGCGACGACGTCGTTGACGGTTTCGCCCGGCTTGAGCTCGAAGACCGCCGGCTTGTTGACGCTGCCGATCAACGCGGCCTGCGGGCCGATCGGGCCGATGAACACGACGTCCTCGGCCTGCAGGCTGCGGTCGGCCGTCTTGTCGCCCTTGAGCAGCAGGTCGTAGAGGTCGAAGCGCGTGACGAGCTTGCCGCCGCGGCGCAGCTCGATGTCGCGGAAGCTGCCGGCCGCCGAAGGGCCGCCCGCCTGCATGACGGCGTTGACGAGCGTCGCGAGGCTGCTGACCGTGTAGGCGCCCGGGCGGCGGCTGAAGCCGGTCACGTAGACGCGGATGCTGCGCAGCTTGCCGAGCGTGACGCTGAGCTTGTAGTTGCGGAAGACCTGGGCGACGCGCTGATCGACGGCCTGGTCGAGGTCGGCGTAATGCAGGCCGGCGACCAGGATCGGGCCGACGCGGGGGATCGTGATGCGACCCGAGCGGTCGACCGTCAGGCGCAGGTCGGCGTCGACCGAGCCCCATAGCGTGACCAACAGTTCGTCGCCGACGTTGACGACGTAGTCGGACGGGATCTGCGCAGCCGACTCGGCGGCGAGGCCGCCGCGACCACCCGGCGTCATCAGCTCGGCGCCGAAGCGGCGGATGCGCTCGCGTGCGTAAGGCGGATTTTGGCCGTCCTGGTCATCGGCGCCGCCCTGCGCGTCCTGCGGACCGGCGAGCTGGTCGTCGCGCACGACGCGTTGGACGTAGCGCTCGAACTCGTTCGGCACATAGGGCGCAGGCAACTCCGCGCGAGGGGGCGCCATCGCCGCGTCGTTGTCCGTGGCGCGACGATCCGCGTTCGTGCCGGTTGTCGATTGCGGGCTTTGCAGCCGCACGACCGAGCTGTCCTGCGTGCCGCTGCGCATCGTGTCGTCGTCGGCGGCGAAGGCCTGCGCGGCGAGGGCCAGCGCCGACAGCGTCAGCGCACTGCGCCAGCCGAGCTTGAGGCCGGCCGGCGCGCCCCCGTTCTGAACAAAGGAAGCTCGACTCGCCATCGGGGCCCCACCTTCACGAAACATCATGCGTTCTCGCCTTTGGAATATGGACGACGCACCACCACGCGTGGCGGCTTCGTCGGCGGCGGCGATTCTAGTCCGTGCAGGAGGCGTACCGACCGGGCGTGTTGCACCGCAACGCTACACTTGCGCCCATGCTCCATTTGTTGGGTCCCTATTTCGCGGCCATGCTGATCACGCTGATCGTGATCCGGTCGTCGCGAAGACATGGCCACCTTTCGGCCGACGGTGATTTCTCGGGCCCCCAGAAATTCCACGCCCGCGCCGTGCCGCGCATCGGCGGCGTCGGCATCTACCTCGGCTTTGCCCTGTTCTTCTGCTTCATCTGGCTGCGCGGCCTGCACGACTCGCCGCTCGGCCTGCAGCTGCTGCTGTGCGGCCTGCCGGCCTTCGGCGCCGGCCTGATCGAAGACCTGACCAAGAAGGTCTCGCCGGCCTGGCGCCTGCTCGCGACGGCCGTCTCGGCCGGCCTCGCGGCCTGGTTCATGGGCGCGCAGATCGACCGCGCCGGCCTGCCGATGCTGGACTGGCTGTTCGCGAACGCGGTCAGCGGGTTCATCTTCACCATCATCGCCGTCGCCGGCGTCGCGAACTCGGTCAACATCATCGACGGCTTCAACGGCCTGGCGTCGATGTGCGTGAGCCTGATGCTGCTCGCGCTCGGCTACGTCGCCTACCAGGTCGGCGACACCGAGCTCGCGCTGCTGTGCCTGTCTGGGATCGGCGCGACGCTCGGCTTCTTCGTCTGGAACTTCCCCGCGGGCCTGATCTTCCTCGGCGACGGCGGCGCGTATTTCCTCGGCTTCCTGCTCGCCGAGGTCGCGATCCTGCTCGTCGTGCGCCACCGCGAGGTCTCGCCGTTCTTCGCGTTGCTCGTGTGCATCTACCCGGTCTTCGAGACCCTGTTCTCGATCTACCGGCGCCGCTTCATCCGCGGCACGCCGCCGGGCCTGCCCGACGGCGTGCACCTGCACTCGCTGATCTACCGCCGCCTGATGCGCTGGGCGATCGGCGCGAAGGACGCGCGCGCGCTCACGCGCCGCAACTCGATGACGGCACCCTATCTGTGGATGCTGTGCATCTGCTCGCTCTTGCCGGCCCTCGCGTTCTGGGACTCGACGCCGATGCTGCTCGTGTGCCTGGTGCTGTTCTGCGCGCTCTACGTCGGCCTGTACTGGCGCATCGTGCGCTTCCGTACGCCGCGCTGGCTCGTCGTCTCGCGCGTATCGAGCCGGACCGCGCCGATCGGTGCCGGCAAGGGTAAACACGAGCCTGCCGACCGCGTCGGCGATAATCGACCCTCATGACCGAACCAGTTCAGACCGCCGAAGCCAGCGCGGACGCCGCCCCCGTCGCCGCAGCGCGCTTCGACACCCTCCCGCTCGACGCCAAGCTGCTGCGTGCTGTCGCCGACTCCGGCTACGCCACCATGACGCCGATCCAGGCCAAGGCGATCCCCGTCGTCCTCGCCGGCCGCGACGTGATGGGCGCGGCCCAGACCGGCACGGGCAAGACCGCGGCGTTCTCGATCCCGCTGCTGCAGCGCATGCTCAAGCACGAGACCTCGAGCGTCTCGCCCGCGCGCCACCCGGTGCGCGCGCTCGTGATCGCGCCGACGCGCGAGCTCGCCGACCAGGTCGCGAACAACGTCAAGGCCTACGCCAAGCACACGCACCTGCGCGTCGCCTGCGTGTTCGGCGGCATCGACATGAAGCCGCAGACGCTCGAGCTCAAGGCCGGCGTCGAGGTGCTGATCGCGACGCCGGGTCGCCTGCTCGACCACATCGAGGCGCGCAACTGCGTGCTCAACCAGGTCGAATACGTCGTCCTCGACGAGGCCGACCGCATGCTCGACATCGGCTTCCTGCCCGATCTGCAGCGCATCCTCAGCTACCTGCCCAAGACGCGCCAGACCCTGCTGTTCTCGGCGACCTTCTCGCCCGAGATCAAGCGCCTCGCGCAGAGCTATCTGCAGAACCCCGAGCTTGTCGAGGTCGCGCGCCCGAACGCGACGGCGACGACGGTCGAGCAGCTGTTCTACAGCGTCAGCGACGACGACAAGCGCGCCGTCGTGCGCCAGATCGTGCGCGACCGCCAGCTGCGCCAGGCGATCGTGTTCGGCAACTCCAAGCTCGGCGTCGCGCGGCTCGCGCGCGCGTTCGAGCGCGACGGCCTGCGCACGGCGGCGCTGCACGGCGACAAGTCGCAGGACGAGCGCCTGAAGTCGCTCGACGCGTTCAAGCGCGGCGAGGTCGACCTGCTCGTCGCGACCGACGTCGCCGCGCGCGGTCTCGACATCTCGAACCTGCCGGCCGTCTTCAACTTCGACGTGCCGTTCAACGCCGAAGACTACGTCCACCGCATCGGCCGCACCGGCCGCGCGGGCGCGTCGGGCCTCGCCGTCACGCTGGTCACGCGCGCCGACGCGCGCAACGTCGCCGACATCGAGAAGCTGATCAAGCGCAAGATCGAGCTCGAGCCCTTCGAGGTCGAAGCCGAGCGCCGGCCGCCGCGTGACCGCGGCGATCGGGGCGAGCGCCGCGAGCGCGACGCTGGCGATCGCGAGCCGCGCGCTTACCGTGAGCCGCGCGAGCGCGAGATCCGCGAATCGACCGATGTGCCGCCGCGCCGCAGCACGCCGGTCGCGTCGCGCGATCCGTTCTTCGACAAGCCCTACGAGGCGAGCAGCGCCTCGACCGAGGCCAAGCCGGCCTGGGACAAGCCGCGCGGTGGCGCGGCCGCCGCACCGGCCGCCGCGCCGCGCAGCGTCTCGGCGAACATCAAGGCCAAGCGTCAGGTCGCCGCGCTGTTCGGCGCGAAGCCCGCGCCCGCGCCGACCTCGACCGAGTCCTGATACGTTGCGCTGCCGCTCAGGCGAGCAGCGCGAACACGGCCGGCACCTTGTCCGGCAGCGCGGTCGGCGTGGCGCGCCAGTCGGCGACGCGCGCGCTGCGCGTGAAGCCGTCGGCGAGCGTGAGGCCGCAGCTGACCGACAGCCGCGTCGCGGGCTTGAGCGCGCCGAGCAGGGCCTGGAGCAGGGCGGCGTTGCGGTAGGGCGTCTCGATCATCAGCTGGGTCTGGCCGAGGCGCTGCGACAGCGCCTCGAGCTCGCGGATGCGCGCGGTGCGCGCGCCCGCCTCGACCGGCAGGTAGCCGACGAACGCGAAGCTCTGGCCGTTCAGCCCGCTCGCCGCAAGCGCGAGCAGCAGCGAGCTCGGGCCCGTCAGCGGCAGCACGGCGACGCCGGCGCGGTGCGCGGCCTCGACGAGCAGGGCGCCCGGGTCGGCGACGGCCGCCATGCCGGCCTCCGAGATCAGCCCGACGTCGTGCCCGGCCAGCGCGGGCTCGAGCAGCGCGCGCCACGCGGCCGCTTGCTCGGCGCCCGCGTCGTGCAGCCGGCCGCCGCCGCTGCCACCACCGCCTTTCGGCGGCCGCGGCAGCTCGCGGATCTCGAGCTCCTGGAGTGGTCGCGCGAGCGGCCGCACGGCGCCGACGCGCTTGAGGAACGCCCGCGCGGTCTTCGCGTTCTCGGCCGCCCAGTGCGTGATGCCTGCGGCCGCCGCGATGACCTCCAGCGGCAGCACCGCCTGCAGGTCGACGGACGCGCCGTCGACGCCGAAGTCAAGGGTATTGGGCACGAGTACGAGGCGACCGCTCATGGGATCTGCAGCCCCGCTTCGCGCAAGAGCGCGCAGGTGCGGATTAGCGGCAGGCCGACGAGCGCCGTCGGGTCGTCGGACTCGATCGCGTCGAGCAGGCTGATGCCGAGGCCCTCGGACTTCGCGCTGCCGGCGCAGTCGTAGGGCTCCTCGGCACGCAGGTAACGCTCTATTTCGGCGTCATCGAGCGCGCGGAAGCGCACGCGCACGGGCGCGAGCGCCTGGCCCGCGTAGCCGGGCGCGACGACGGCCACGGCGGTCTGGAACACGACCTCGCGGCCGCGCATCGCGCGCAGCTGGGCGACCGCGTTTTCGTGCGTGCCGGGCTTGCCGATCGGCGTGCCGCCGAGGTCGGCGACCTGGTCGGAGCCGATCACGACGGCGCCGGGGAAGCGCGCGGCGACGGCCCGGGCCTTCGCGAGCGCGAGGCGCGCGGCGAGCGCGGCCGACGCCTCGCCGGGGTGCGGCGTTTCGTCGACCTCGGGCCTGTGGACTTCGAAGGGCAGGCGCAGGCGCTCGAGCAGCTCGCGCCGGTAGCGCGAGGTCGAGCCGAGGATCAGGAGCGGAGCGGCAGACATGCATGCATTGTCACTCGCGGCGCGGCGGGCTCGCCTCGCCGCGGCCGCCTACACTTGCCGGATGAAACCGCGTACCTATTACCCGCTCAAGCTCGATGTCGAGGCCTTCGCGCGCGATGGTGCCAGCCTGCATGGCGAATGGCCGGCCGCGTCGCTCGAGCGCCTGGCCGGCTGCGGCGCGCCCGAGGTGCCGCTCGCGAACTGGCCGTCGGTGCGCTGGCAGCTGCGCGGCGAGCGCGTCGAGCCGCGCGGCAAGGCCGCCGAGACCTGGCTGCACCTGCGCGCCGAGAGCATCGCCGCGCTGACCTGCCAGCGCTGCCTGCGCCCCGTGGAGGAGCACCTCGAGGTCGAGCGCAAGTTCCTGTTCATCGACGGCGAGGATGCCGCCGCCGCGCTCGACGCCGAGCACGACGAGACCGACGTGCTCGCGCTCACGCGCGCCCTCGACGCGCGCGAGCTCGTCGAGGACGAGCTGCTGCTCGCGCTGCCGCTCGTGCCGCGCCACGCGGACTGCGAGGCGCCGGCGCCGCCGCCGTCCGATTTCCTGCCCGGCTACGACGACAAGCCCAAGCCGTTCGCGGCGCTCGCCGCGCTGAAGAAGGGCGGCAAGGCGCAATAGGCCTGTCGGGCGGGGCTTGGGGATTTGCCGTGTCCGTGCTATAGTCGCGGGCTTTCCCGGGTCCGTGCTTACATGTGAGCACGGCCTCGGGTGCGGAGGGTGCTGATGCGGCAGTGGCTGCTGCGTCGCTCGTGCTAGCCCATTCCGCTTGCCCCACCCTCAGGAGAATTTCAATGGCCGTTCAGCAAAACAAGAAGTCGCCGTCCAAGCGCGGCATGCACCGTTCGCACAACGCCGTCGCCGCCCCCGGCACCGGCATCGAGCCCACGACGGGCGAAGTGCACCTGCGTCACCACATCAGCCCGACCGGCTTCTACCGTGGTCGCAAGGTCCTGAAGACCAAGGCCGAGGCCTGATCTTCTTCGGACCCGGCGCGCCTTCACGGGCGCGCCACATCGAATCTGCAAAGTCCCGGCCTGTACTTGCTGCAGTGCCGGGTCTTGTCGTTTCTGGCGCCCGGCGCCAGCTGGTGCTGGCCCGCTTGAAGACCGCCTGAGCCTCGCGTAACGTGACGCTCTGTCGAACCGCCCATCCGATGTCCCAGAACGCCCCCCCCGAGCCGATCCGTCTGTCCGTCGACTGCATGGGCGGCGACCACGGCCCCGCCGTCACGCTGCCCGCCGCACGCGCGTTCCTCGCCGCCCATCCCGACGCCGAGCTCGTGCTCGTCGGCCGGCCCGAGGCGCTCGCGCCGGCCGCCGGCTGGGCGCGCTGCACGATCGTGCCGGCCGCCGAGGTCGTGACCATGGACGACCCGGTCGAGGTCGCGCTGCGCAAGAAGAAGCAATCGTCGATGCGCCTCGCGATCCAGCAGCTCAAGAGCGTCGACGGCGCCGCGCCGCTGGCCCAGGCCTGCGTGTCGGCCGGCAATACCGGCGCGCTGATGGCCGTCGCGCGCTACCTGCTCAAGACCCTCGACGGCATCGACCGCCCGGCGATCGCGACCGTCATGCCCAACCAGGCCGGCGCCTACACGACCGTGCTCGACCTCGGCGCGAACGTCGACTGCACGGCCGAGCACCTGCTCCAGTTCGCCGTGATGGGCAGCGCGCTCGTCGCCGCCGTCGACGGCAAGCCCGAGCCCAGCGTCGGCCTGCTGAACATCGGCGAAGAGGTCATCAAGGGCAACGAGACGATCAAGCAGGCCGGCGAGCTGCTGCGCAGCGCGGCTGGCGCGGGCCAGCTGAACTTCTACGGCAACGTCGAGGGCAACGACATCTTCAAGGGCACGACCGACATCGTCGTCTGCGACGGCTTCGTCGGCAATGTCGCGCTGAAGACGGCCGAAGGCCTGGCCTCGATGATCTCGACCTTCCTGCGCGAGGAATTCGGCCGCAACGCGCTGACCCGGCTCGCGGCGCTGCTCGCGCTGCCCGTGCTCAAGCGCTTCAAGAACCGCGTCGACCACCGCCGTTTCAACGGCGCGGCGCTGCTGGGCCTGCGCGGCCTCGTCTTCAAGAGCCACGGCTCGGCCGACGCGTTCGCGTTCGAGCAGGCGCTGAACAGGGCTTATGATGCCGCCGGGCACCGGCTACTCGACCGGGTACACGACCGCATCGTGGCCGCCATCCAGGCCATGCCCGCGCCCCAAGACGGCGCTCCGGGCGATGCGGCAGGAGACAAGGCAGCCGACGCTGCACCCCAAGCTGCATGAGCGATACCCCCCACAGCACCACGCCGCCGGCGCGTTATTCGCGCATTCTCGGCACGGGCGGCTTCCTGCCCGAACGCCGCGTCAGCAACGACGAACTCGCGGCCCAGCTCGCGCGCGACGGCATCGAAACCTCGGACGCCTGGATCGTCGAGCGCACCGGCATCCACGCGCGCCATTTCGCGGCGCCCGACCAGGCCGCGAGCGACCTCGCGCTGCCGGCCGCCCGCGCCGCGCTCGAGTCCGCGGGCCTGGCCGCCGCCGACGTCGACCTGATCATCGTCGCGACCTCGACGCCCGACATGGTCTTCCCGTCGACCGCGGCGCTGCTCCAGCAAAAGCTCGGCGTGCACGGCTGCCCGGCCTTCGACGTCCAGGCGGTCTGCTCGGGCTTCGTCTACGCGTTGACGGTCGCCGACGCGATGATCAAGAGTGGCGCGGCGTCCCGCGCGCTCGTGATCGGCGCCGAGGTGTTCTCGCGCATCCTCGACTTCAAGGACCGCACGACCTGCGTGCTGTTCGGCGACGGCGCCGGCGCCGTCGTGCTCGGCGCGAGCGACACGCCCGGCATCCTCGCGACCGAGCTCCACGCCGACGGCCGCCACGCCGACGTGCTGTGCACGCCCGGCAACGTCTCGGGCGGCCAGGTCATCGGCCACCCGCTGCTCAAGATGGACGGCCCGGCCGTGTTCAAGCTCGCCGTCGGCGTGCTCGAGAAGGTCGCGCGCGCGGTGCTCCTGAAGGCCGGCCGGACCGAGGCCGACATCGACTGGCTGATCCCGCACCAGGCCAATATCCGCATCATGGAAGGCACGGCGCGCAAGCTCAAGCTCTCGACCGAGCGCATGGTCGCGACCGTCGCCGAGCATGGCAACACCTCGGCCGCGTCGATCCCGCTCGCGCTCGACGCCGCCGTGCGCGACGGCCGCGTCAAGCGCGGCGACACCGTGATGCTCGAGGGCGTCGGCGGTGGCTTCACCTGGGGCGCGGTGCTCCTCGACTTCTGATCTTCTTCGATGCCATGACGCCATTCGCATTCGTTTTCCCGGGCCAGGGCTCGCAGGCCGTCGGCATGCTCGACGCCTGGGGCGACCACCCCGAGGTCCGCCGCACGCTCGAGGAGGCCTCGGCCGCGCTCGGCGAGGACATCGGCGCGCTGATCAAGGCCGGCCCGAAGGACCAGCTCGACCTCACCACCAATACCCAGCCCGTCATGCTGACGGCCGGCATCGCGTGCTACCGCGCGTGGATCGCCGAGACGGGCCGCGTGCCCGCGGCCGCGGCCGGCCATTCGCTCGGCGAGTACACGGCGCTCGTCGCCGCGGGCGCCCTGAGCCTCGCCGACGCGCTGCCGCTCGTGCGCTTTCGCGCCCAGGCGATGCAAGAGGCCGTGCCGGTCGGCGCGGGCGCGATGTACGCGATCCTCGGCCTCGACGGCGAGGCCGTGCGCGCGGGCTGCGCCGAGGCCGCCGCGGCGAGCGGCGCGGCCGTCGAGGCCGTGAACTTCAACGACCCCAAGCAGACCGTGATCGCGGGCACCAAGGACGCCTGCGCGAAGGCCGCCGAGCTGCTCAAGGCGGCGGGCGCGAAGCGCGCGCTGCCGCTGCCGGTGTCGGCGCCGTTCCACTCGAGCCTGATGAAGCCGGCCGCCGAGCGCCTGCGCGACAAGCTCGCCGGCGTGAGTTTCGCGCCTTCGGCCTTCCCGGTCGTCAACAATATCGACGTCGCGGTCACCGACTCGGCCGACGCGCTGCGCGACGCGCTGTACCGCCAGGCCTTCGGCCCGGTGCGCTGGGTCGAGGTCGTCGCGGCGCTGAAGGCGCGCGGCCTCACGCACATCGTCGAATGCGGCCCGGGCAAGGTGCTCGCGGGCATGGTCAAGCGCATCGACGCCGAGCTGCAGAGCGCGACGATCTTCGACCCGGCCTCGCTGGCCGAGGCGCGCGCGCTGCTCGGCTGACAGGAACAAAGAACATGAGCGACACCAAACGCATCGCCCTCGTCACGGGCGCGAGCCGCGGCATCGGCCGCGCGATCGCCCTGGCCCTCGCGCCGACCCATACCGTGATCGGCACGGCGACGACCGATTCCGGCGCGGCCGCGATCGCTGAGGCCCTGGCCCCGTTCGGCGGCCGCGGCATCGCCCTGAACGTCACGGACGCGGCCGCCTGCGACGCCGCGATCGACGCGATCGTCAAGCAGGACGGCGCGATCCACGTGCTCGTCAACAACGCCGGCATCACGCGCGACGGCCTCGCCATGCGCATGAAGGACGAGGACTGGGACGCCGTCCACGACACCAACCTCAAGGCCGTGTTCCGCCTGAGCCGCACCGTGATGCGGCCGATGATGAAGCAGCGCTGGGGCCGCATCGTCAACATCACCTCGGTCGTCGGCGCCTCCGGCAACGCCGGCCAGGCGAACTACGCGGCCGCGAAGGCCGGCCTCGCGGGCCTGACGCGCGCGCTCGCGCGCGAGCTCGGCAGCCGCAACATCACCGTCAACTGCGTCGCCCCCGGCTTCATCGCGACCGACATGACCGAGGTCCTGCCCGAGGCCCAGAAGGCCGCGCTGCTCGCGCAGATCCCGCTGGGCCGCCTGGGCGCGCCCGAGGAGATCGCCGCGACCGTCGCTTTCCTCGCGTCCGACGCCGCCGGCTATATAACGGGCAGCGAACTGCACGTAAATGGCGGCATGTACATGAATTGAAGTCAGTGCCGCCGTGGGCCGGCTCGACCGGCCCGACTTCGGCGGCATGCAGGCCATCTCGCGGGAGGCCTTAGAATCCCGCGTTGTTCTTAGCAAACCCCTCTCGGAGGAGTCCATGAGCGATATCGAAACCCGTGTCAAGAAAATCATCGCCGAGCAGCTCGGCGTGCCCGAAGCCGACGTCACGAACGAAAAGGCGTTCGTCGCCGACCTCGGCGCCGATTCGCTCGACACGGTCGAACTGGTGATGGCCCTCGAAGACGAGTTCGGCATCGAGATCCCCGACGAAGAAGCCGAGAAGATCACCACCGTCCAGCTGGCGATCGACTACGCCGTCAAGCACCAGAAGGCCTGAGGCCTTCTCCTTTCACGAGTTCGAGAGCGCATGAGCCACGCAGCGCAGGGCCGCCCCAAGCAAGTGGCCGTCCCCTTGGGGGACCGGCCGATGTACCCGTCGGACGAGGGGCTGCAATGACACGTCGTCGCGTCGTCGTCACCGGGCTCGGCCTGATCAGCCCGGTGGGCAATACGGTCGAGCAGGGCTGGGCGAACCTCCTGGCCGGCCAGTCCGGCATTGACCGCATCACCCGTTTCGATGCCAGCGCCTTTGCCTGCCAGTTCGCGGGCGAGGTCAAGGGCTTCGACGTGTCGGAGTACCTGTCGTCCAAGGAAGTGCGGACGATGGACACCTTCATCCACTACGGCGTGGCGGCTGCCGTCCAGGCCGTGCGCGATGCGGGCCTGCCGACCAACGACGCGCTCGGCGAGGCAGCGGCCGAACGCATCGGCGTGATGGTCGGCTCGGGCATCGGCGGCCTGCCGATGATCGAGGAGACCCATGCCGAACTCGTGAACCGCGGCCCGCGCCGCGTCTCGCCGTTCTTCGTGCCGGCCTCGATCATCAACATGATCTCGGGCCAGGTCTCGATCCGCTTCGGCTTCCAGGGGCCGAACCTCGCGATCGTGACCGCCTGCACGACCGGCCTGCACTGCATCGGCGAGGCCGGCCGCATGATCGAGTACGGCGACGCCGACGTGATGATCGCCGGCGGCTCCGAGTCGACCGTGTCGCCGCTCGGCATCGGCGGCTTCGCGGCCGCGCGCGCGCTGTCCACGCGCAACGACGACCCCAAGACCGCCTCGCGGCCCTGGGACAAGGACCGCGACGGCTTCGTGCTCGGCGAGGGCGCGGGCGTGCTCGTGCTCGAGGAGTACGAGCACGCGAAGCGGCGCGGCGCCAGGATCTATTGCGAGCTCGTCGGCTTCGGCATGGGCGCCGACGCGTACCACATGACGGCGCCCAACGTCGACGGCCCGAAGCGCTCGATGCGCGCGGCGCTGCGCAACGCCGGGCTCAACCCCGAGCAGATCCAGTACATGAACGCGCACGGCACCTCGACGCCGCTGGGCGACGTCAACGAGACCAATGCGATCAAGCTGGCCTTCGGCGACCACGCCTACAAGATGGCCGTGAGCTCGACCAAGTCGGCGACCGGCCACCTGCTCGGCGGCGCCGGCGGCATCGAGTCGGTCTTCACGGCGCTGACCGTGCACCACCAGGTCGCGCCGCCGACGATCAATCTCGTCAACCAGGATCCCGAGTGCGACCTGGACTACTGCGCGAACGCCGCGCGCGAGATGCAGATCGAATACGCCGCGAAGAACAACTTCGGCTTCGGCGGCACCAACGGCACGCTGATCTTCAAGCGCGTCTGAGCGGAGCGAAGGCGGTGACCGCGGCGTACCGGCGGCCCGCAGCGTTCGCGCTCGACGTCGCGCCGCAGCCGCGGCTCCAGTCGCTGGTCGCGCTGCTCGTCGTGCTCTCCGCCACGGCCGGGCTCGCGGCCTGGGTCGTCCACTGGGCGCCGGCGATCTGGCTCGCGTTGCTGCTGCCGATTGTTTCCTGGCAGGCCTGGCGCCTCGCGGCCGTCGCGCCGCGCCGCCTGCAGTTCGACGGCGACGCGTGGTGGCTCGGCACGCCGGGCCGCGCGCCGCAGCCCTGCCGCCGGCTCGAGGTCGTGTTCGATTTCGAGACCTGGCTGCTGCTGCGCGTCGACGTGGGGCGCTGGCGCTACCTGCCGATCGCGCGCCACCAGGCCGGCGCCGACTGGGGGCGGCTGCGCGCGACGCTCTACGCGGCGCGCCCGGCGCCCGAAGCCGATGGACCGGCCTGACGAAGACGCCGAGCTCGTGCGGCGCGCCCAGGCCGGCGAGATGGCCGCGTTCGAGATGCTCGTCGTCAAGTACCAGCGCCGCGTCGAGCGCCTGCTCGCGCGCCAGGTGCGCGACGTCGACCTGATCAAGGACATCTGCCAGGAGAGCTTCGTGCGCGCGTGGCGCGCGCTGCCGGGCTTTCGCTTCGAGGCGGCGTTCTACACCTGGCTGTACCGCATCGCCGTGAACACCGCGCGCAAGACCCTGGCCGGCCTGCAGCGCGACCCGGTCGTGACCGAGGCCTCCCTCAATCGCGGGGGTGAGGGCGCCGGCGCGGAACCAAGCGCCGCGGCCGCGACTCCAACCGAGCTGGAGACGCCCGAGGTGCTGCTCGAGGGCAAGCAGCTGGCCGCGGCGGCGAACGCCGCCGTCGCCGCGCTGCCGCCCGAGTTTCGCCAGGCCTTCGAGCTGCGCGAGCTCGACGGCCTCGCGTACGAGGAGATCGCCGCGCTGCTCGGCTGCCCGGTCGGTACCGTGCGCTCGCGCATCTTCCGCGCGCGCGAGGCCGTGGCTGCGCGCCTGCGCCCGCTGCTCGAGACGCGCGGCGGGCGGCCTTGGTAGGACGAAGGAATTGCTGACGATGGACAAGCCGATCGATGCCATGACGGACGCCGCGAACGACGCAGGCGCCGCGGCGCGCCGCCTGCGCGCGGCGCTGTCGGCGCTCGCCGACGGTGCCACGCCCGAGGACCCGCAGGACTGGCCGCGCCTGCGCGAAGCCTGGACGCGCGACCCCGCGCTGCGCCGCGAGTGGCAGCTGTTGCAGCTCGCCGGCGAGGCGCTGCGCGCGCCCGCGCTCGCGCCGCCCGTGCAGTCGGCCGAGGCGCTGCTGAGCGGCCTGCGAGCGCGCCTCGGCGCCGAGCCCGTGCCGATCGCGCGGGCGCGCGCGCGCCGCCGCCTGCGCGAGCTGTGGCCGGCGCTGGCCGTCGCGGCCGGCTTCGTGCTCGTCGCGCTGCTCGTGCCGGGCGGCCTGCGCGTCGCGCCGGGCGGCGCGGCGAGCCCGCTCGACGTCGCGCAGGCCGACACCCTGGCGCTGCCGCCGGTCGACGGCGCGGCGCTGCTGCCCGCCGCCGACATGCTCGCCGAACCCTCGTTCGCCGCGGCCTTGACGCCGGCGGCCAGCGGGGCGCCGGCCGAGGAGCCGCCGCAGCTGCGCGCCTGGCCGCGCGATACCCTCGCGCTGCCGGCCGCAAAGCCGCGCCCGGCGCAGGCTTCGGCGCCTGACTTTTGACCCGGGCGCCCGCAACGCGGACACTCGGCGCTAACGCTTAGCCACGGATTCCCATGTCGCGACCCCCTGCCTTTTTCGCCGCCGCGCTGCTCGCGCTGAATCTTCTCGTCGCGACGCCGCTCGCGGCGCACGCCGAGGCCCACGAACTTCCCGATTTCACGCATCTCGTCGAGGAGGTCGGACCGGCCGTCGTCAACGTGCGCACGACCGAGCGCGTGCACGCGGGCGCGGCCGGGTCCAAGGCGGCGCCGATCGACCCGCAGATCCAGGAGCTGCTGCGCCGCTTCGGCATCCCGGTGCCCGACTCGCGCCGCGCCGACCCCGACGACGGCGGCGACGACGACGGCGGCGCACCCGACGACGGCGACGGCGGCCCGCAGCGCCGCAGCCTCGGCTCGGGCTTCATCCTGTCGAGCGACGGCTTCGTGATGACGAACTCCCATGTCGTCGACAACGCCGACAAGGTCGTCGTCACGCTGACCGACAAGCGCGAGTTCACGGCCAAGGTCGTCGGCCTCGACCGCCGCTCCGACGTCGCCGTGCTCAAGATCGACGCGACCGCCCTGCCGACCGTGAGGATCGGCGACGTCACCAGGCTCAAGGTCGGCGAGTGGGTGATGGCGATCGGCTCGCCGTTCGGCTTCGACAACACGGTCACGGCCGGCATCGTCAGCGCGAAGGCGCGCGACACCGGCGACCTCGTGCGCCTGATCCAGACCGACGTCGCGATCAACCCGGGCAACTCGGGCGGGCCGCTGCTGAACCTGCGCGGCGAGGTCGTCGGCATCAATTCGCAGATCTACAGCCGCTCGGGCGGCTTCATGGGCATCTCGTTCGCGATCCCGATCGACGAGGCGGTGCGCGTCGCCGACCAGCTGCGCGGCATCGGCAAGGTCGTGCGCGGCTTCATCGGCGTGCGCCCCGACGACGTGAGCCCCGAGGTCGCCGAGGCGATCGGCCTCGGCAAGGCGCGCGGCTCGGTGATGATCATGGTCTCGCCGGGCGGCCCGGCTGAAGCCGGCGGCCTGCAGGCCGGCGACGTCGTCACGCGCATCGACGGCCAGGACATCGAGAACACCGGCGAGCTGCGCCGCATGATCGCCGCGGTCAAGCCGGGCACCAAGATGGCGGTGCAGGTGTTCCGCCGCGGCGAGTACAAGAACCTCACGATCGCCGTCGCCGAAATGCCCGAGGACCAGGCCGCGGCCGGCGACAGCGACGCGTCGGCCGAGCCCGCGCCGCAGGGCGCGCCGCTCAAGGACCTCGGCCTGCGCGTCAGCGACCTCAGCGACGCGCAGAAGCGCGAGCTCAAGCTCGGCCGCCCGGCCGTGCGCGTCGAGGCCGTCAGCGGCCCGGCCGAGCGCGCGGGCCTGCGCGAGGGCGACCTGATCCTCGCGGTCGGCAACGTCGAGGTCACGACGGTCAAGGCGCTGCAGGCCCAGCTCGCCAAGCTCGACAAGGCCAAGCCGCTGACCCTGCTCGTGCGCCGCGGCGACATCACCAACTACCTGTTGCTCAAGCGCGCGCGCTGAGGCCGGACGAGCCGGCTATCCCCCCAAACCGGGGTCGGTCTTTGGCCGCCGGCCGGCCGTGCGTGGCGTCGCGGCGGCGCGGCAGGGCGCGCCGGGATGGCGATGTTGGTCCTCGCTCACTTCCGATCTGGCTCGGATTAATCCTTTGGCGCGCATGAATCTGCGATCGAGCCTATGGATTCAACGCCCGGAGTGCAAAAGCGGGGGGTGATTCCGGCGACGCCGAGGCGCCGGCGTCGCCCACAGCTTGTTCTTCACAGCCTGTGTATAAGTTGTTGAAACAATTCCTTGTTGGCGCACTGCAACGAGGACTTTTCCGGCCTTTGGCGGCGGCCCGGAACAGGCCTTTTCGCTACAATGGAAGCCCAACAAGCAGTTGCCATACGTTTTGTTGGAAGGCGCGTCACCGCTTCGACGTGCCTTTTTTTTGACTTCAGCACGGCCTCTGACGAGGCCTTCACATCGCTGCGCGATATGAGCTTCCGTCGCAACGGCTCCGCCGTTGTATGCACGGCGTTCGCGCAGCGCGAGCCAGCATGAATCACATCCGCAATTTCTCCATCATCGCCCACATCGACCACGGCAAGAGCACCCTCGCGGATCGGATCATTCAGCGCTGCGGCGGGCTGTCGGATCGGGAGATGGAGGCGCAGGTGCTGGACTCGATGGACATCGAGCGCGAGCGCGGCATCACGATCAAGGCGCAGACCGCCGCGCTCCAGTACACCGCGCGCGACGGCCGGACCTACAACCTGAACCTCATCGACACGCCGGGGCACGTCGACTTCTCCTACGAGGTCAGCCGCTCGCTGTCGGCCTGCGAGGGCGCGCTGCTCGTCGTCGACGCGAGCCAGGGCGTCGAGGCCCAGACTGTCGCGAACTGCTACACCGCGCTCGAGCTCGGCGTCGAGGTCGTGCCGGTCCTCAACAAGATGGACCTGCCGCAGGCCGACCCCGACAACGCCAAGGCCGAGATCGAGGACGTGATCGGCATCGACGCGACCGACGCGATCCCCTGCTCGGCCAAGACCGGCATGGGCATCGACGAGATCATCGAGGCTGTGATCGCGCGCTGCCCGCCGCCCAAGGGCGTCGTCGAGGCGCCGCTGCGCGCGATGATCATCGACGCCTGGTTCGACAACTACGTCGGCGTCGTCATGCTCGTGCGCGTCGTCGACGGCACGCTCAGGAAGGGCGAGCGCATCCGCATGATGGCGACCAACGCCGTCTACCCGGCCGAGCAGCTCGGCGTGTTCACGCCCAAGAGCACGAGCCGCGAGCAGCTCAACGCCGGCGAGGTCGGCTTCGTGATCGCCGGCATCAAGGAACTCGCCGCCGCGAAGGTCGGCGACACCATCACGCTCGAGAAGAAGCTGCCGAACAACCTCGGCCCGGCCGAGGAGGCGCTGCCCGGCTTCAAGGAAATCCAGCCGCAGGTCTTCGCCGGCCTGTACCCGACCGAGGCGAGCGAGTACGACCAGCTGCGCGACGCGCTCGAGAAGCTCAAGCTCAACGACAGCTCGCTGCGCTACGAGCCCGAGGTCAGCCAGGCGCTCGGCTTCGGCTTCCGCTGCGGCTTCCTCGGCCTGCTGCACATGGAGATCGTCCAGGAACGCCTCGAGCGCGAGTTCGACCAGGACCTGATCACGACGGCGCCGAGCGTCGTCTACGAGGTCGTGCTCGGCGACGGCGAGGTCATCGAGGTCGAGAACCCGTCGAAGATGCCCGAGCAGGGCAAGATCGCCGAGATCCGCGAGCCGATCGTGACCGTGCACCTGTACATGCCGCAGGACTACGTCGGCCCGGTCATGACGCTCGCGAACCAGAAGCGCGGCGTCCAGCTGAACATGGCCTACCACGGCCGCCAGGTCATGCTGACCTACGAGATCCCGCTCGCCGAGATCGTGCTCGACTTCTTCGACAAGCTCAAGAGCGTGTCGCGCGGCTACGCGTCGATGGACTACGAGTTCAAGGAGTACCGCGCGTCCGACGTCGTCAAGGTCGACATGCTGATCAACGGCGACCGCATCGACGCGCTGTCGATCATCGTCCACCGCAGCCAGAGCCAGTACCGCGGCCGCCAGGTCGCCGCCAAGATGCGCGAGATCATCCCGCGCCAGATGTACGACGTGGCGATCCAGGCCGCGATCGGCGCGAACATCATCAGCCGCGAGAACATCAAGGCGCTGCGCAAGAACGTGCTGGCAAAATGCTACGGCGGCGACATCACGCGCAAGCGCAAGCTGCTCGAGAAGCAGAAGGCCGGCAAGAAGCGCATGAAGCAGATCGGCTCGGTCGAGGTCCCGCAAGAGGCCTTCCTGGCGATCCTGCAGGTCGAAGATTAAAGAACGAACGAACACAAGGTTTTGATGAGTGCCCTGACCGGAGTCCTGTACGCCGCCCTCGTCGCCTATCTGGGCGGCTGGTATTTCGGCAAGTGGAGCGGCGATTTCGAGCTGCTGCTGTTCGTCCTGACCGCCGTCACGCTGCTGTACTGGCTGGCCGAGCGCTTCTACTTCAAGCCCGGCCGCGAGGCCGCGGCGACGCAGCTGCAGACCCAGGACGCGACGCGCCGCGAGGCGCTCGCCGCGCAGGGCATCAATCAGGTCGACAGCGGCGCGGGCGTCGCGGTCGCGCGCGAGCGCCTGCTGATGCAGCCCTGGTGGCTCGACTGGACCGCCGGCCTGTTCCCGGTGATCCTCGTCGTGTTCCTGGTGCGCAGCTTCGTCATCGAGCCGTTCAAGATCCCGTCGGGCTCGATGGTGCCGACCCTGCTCGTCGGCGACCTGATCGTCGTGAACAAGTTCCACTACGGCGTGCGCCTGCCCGTGCTCGACAAGAAGATCATCGCGAACCACGACGTCGAGCGTGGCGACGTGATGGTGTTCCGCTACCCCGAGGACACCAGCGTCGACTTCATCAAGCGCGTCGTCGGCGTGCCCGGCGACACGATCCGCTACGCCGACGGCAAGCTCACCGTGAACGGCCAGCCGGCCGCGACCGAGGCCGACGGCAGCTTCTACGACGAAGACAGCCACACGACCCGCACGCGCCTGCTCGAGCAGCTCGGCGCGGTCAGGCACCCGCTGCTGCTCGACCCGCAGGGTCCGCACCCGTTCGGCCCCGATCCGTTCCCGCTGCGCGAGGCCTGCAACTACGGCCCCGACTACCAGAGCGTGACCTGCACCGTGCCGGCCGGCCATTACTTCATGATGGGCGACAACCGCGACAATTCCCGCGATTCGCGCTTCTGGGGCTTTGTCCCGGACGAGAATATCGTCGGCAAGGCCGTCATGGTGTGGATGAATTTCGGTAATCTTCGCCGCATCGGCACCAGCATCCGCTGATGCCGCCCCGTCAACGCCTCAGGAAGGGATTCGCCCACATGCCCGGTTCGTTCAGCCATCGCTCCCGCCGCCAGGGCGGCATCAGCCTGGTCGGCCTGCTGTTCTGGGCCGTCGTGCTGGCGTTCGCGGGCCTGATCGTCGCGCGCGTCGCGCCGACCCTGATCGAGTACTACACGCTCAAGCGCGTGATCGGCAAGATCGTCGCCGACAACCCGGGCACCGTGCCGGCCGTGCGCGCCGACTTCGACCGCGCGCGCCAGGTCGAGTACTCGATCGAGAGCGTGACCAGCCAGGACCTCGTCGTCACGAAGGACAACGACCAGCTCGTCGTCAGCTTCGCCTACGACAAGCAGGTGCCGCTGTTCGGCCCGGTCTCGCTGATGATCCACTACGAGGCGAGCTCGCGCTGAGTCTCGGCGCGCGACAGTCCATGAACCCGGTCACGACGCAGCTCCAGCAACGCCTCGGCCACGCGTTCGCGCGGCCCGAACTGCTCGAGCGCGCGCTCACCCACCGCTCGTTCAGCGCCGACCACAACGAGCGCCTCGAATTCCTCGGCGACGCGGTGCTGAGCCTGGCCGTCTCGAGCCTGCTCTACGAGCGCCTCGGCGGCGCCGACGAGGGCGAGCTCACGCGCATCCGCGCCCACCTCGTGCGCGAGGACAGCCTCTACAAGCTCGCGCTCGCGGCCGGCTTCCCGGGTGCGCTGCGCCTGTCCGAGGGCGAGGCGCGCGGCGGCGGCGCGCAGCGCCCGTCGATCCTCGCCGACGCGCTCGAGGCCGTGATCGGCGCGGCCTACCTCGACGGCGGCTTCGACGCCGCGACGGGCATCGTCACGCGCCTGTTCGCCGAGGTCGTCGCCGACGTCGCGAGCAGCGGCGCGAGCGACTGGGGCAAGGACGCGAAGACGGCCTTGCAGGAATGGCTGCAGGCGCGCAAGCTGCCGGTTCCCGGCTACCGCATTCTCGAGACGCGCGGCCAGCAGCACGAGCAGCTGTTCGTCGTCGAATGCGCGGTGCCTTCGCTGAACCTCCTGCATTCGGGCGAAGGCCGTTCGCGCCGCGCCGCCGAGCAGGACGCCGCGCGACGCATGCTCGACGAACTCGTCGCGCGCGACCAGCCGGGCTCGGGCCTGCGCGACTGAAATGATGCCCCTCGTCCATGCCCGCCGCGCTGAACGCGGGCGACCCTGGCCGGTCCCCCGAGGGGACGAACCGGCCAGCGGCCGCGAGCCGCAGGCCCGCTCCCGCGAGCCGGCTTGGGAGCGGCCCGGCGCCGGCCCGGAATACCCGCGTCGCCGGACGCGAGGGCGCAAGGATGACTGAAATGGCCCAAACCCAACCCCCCGCCCAGCGCTGCGGCCTGATCGCGATCGTCGGCCGGCCCAACGTCGGCAAGTCGACGCTGCTCAACGCGCTGGTCGGCCAGAAGGTCTCGATCACGTCGGACAAGGCCCAGACGACGCGCCACCGCATCACCGGCGTGCGCAGCGTCGACGAGACGCAGTTCATCTTCGTTGACACGCCGGGCTTCCAGACCAAGCACAACGCCGCGCTGAACCGCAACCTGAACCGCACCGTGCACGGCGTGCTCGCCGACGTCGACCTCGTGCTGTTCGTCGTCGAGGCGGGCAAGTTCGGCCTCGACGACGCCAAGGTGCTGGCCCTGCTGCCCGAGGACAAGCCGGTCGTGCTGATCGCCAACAAGCTCGACGCCGTGCACCGCCGCGCCGAGCTCGCGCCCTGGCTCAAGAGCATGCAGGAGCGCCGCAACTTCGCCGAGTTCGTGCCGCTGTCGGCCAAGAAGGCCGCCGACGTCACGCGCCTGTTCGCGATCCTCAAGCCCTACGTGCCCGAGCAGGGCTGGTTCTACGAGGAAGACGCGTTGACCGACCGCTCCGAGCGCTTTCTCGCGAGCGAGATCATCCGCGAGAAGCTGTTCCGACTGACCGGCGACGAGCTGCCCTACACCTCGACCGTCGTGATCGACAAATGGGAAGAGGAGGGCGCGCTGCGCCGCATCTCGGCGTCGATCGTCGTCGAGCGCGAGGCCCACAAGGGCATGATCATCGGCCAGGGCGGCGAACGCCTCAAGCGCGTCGGCTCCGAGGCGCGCCAGGAGCTCGAGCACCTGCTCGAGGGGCGCGTGTTCCTCGAGCTCTGGGTCAAGGTCCGCTCCGGCTGGGCCGACAGCGAAGAGCACCTGCGCAGCTACGGCTATGAGTGAGGTCGCGGCGCCGTGAGCGCGCGCGCCGCCCCGCAGCCGGCCTTCGTGCTGCACCAGTACGACTGGAGCGAGACCAGCCTGATCCTCGACCTGTTCACGCGCGAACAGGGCCGCATGCCGGTCGTCGCGAAGGGCGCCAAGCGGCCTTATTCGCAGCTGCGCGCGGTGCTGCTGCCGTTCCAGCGCATCACCGTGAACCTGTCGCGGCCCGGCAAGGGCCAGGACGCGGACGCCGCGGAGGTCTTCACGCTGCGCAGCGCCGAATGGGCCGGCGGCAACACGCTGCCCGGCGGCGCCGCGCTGTTCTCGGGCTACTACCTGAACGAGCTCCTGATGAAGCTGCTCGCGCGCCAGGACCCGCAGCCCGCGCTGTTCGACGTCTACGCCGACACGCTCGCCGCGCTGCCGCAGGCCGACGAGAGCGCGGCCGCGCTGCGCGCGTTCGAGCTGCGCCTGCTCGCCGAGCTCGGCCTGCTGCCCGACCTCAGCGTCGCGACGCTCACGCAGGCGCCGCTCGACCCGGCGCGGCGCTACGCCGTGTCGCCCGAGGCCGGCGTGATCGCGGCCGGCAGCGCCGAGCAGGCCCAGCTCGACGGCGCCCAGCTCGTCGGCATCCAGGCCGCGCTGCTGCACGGCCACCCGGCCGCACTGCGCCAGGCCTGCCAGCCGGCGCTTGGCGCCCTGCGGCCGCTGCTGCGCGGCCTGCTTCACTATCATCTCGGAGCCCGGCCGCTGCGCACGCGCCAGCTGCTGCTCGAAGTCCAAGCCCTGCTCGACGCATGAACCCGCTCATCGCCCCTGCCTCCGGCCCCGACGCGCGCTGCGCGCTGTCGGTCAACGTCAACAAGGTCGCGCTGCTGCGCAACACGCGCCACCTCGGCATCCCGAGCGTGGTCGGCGCGGCCGAGGCCTGCCTGGGCGCGGGCGCCCAGGGCATCACCGTGCACCCGCGCCCCGACGGCCGGCATATCCGCGCCGACGACGTCCACGCGCTCGCCGCGCTGCTGCGCGCGTGGCCGCAGGCCGAGTACAACATCGAGGGCAACCCGACGCAGAACCTGCTCGACTTCATCCGCGCGGTGCGCCCCGCGCAGGCGACCTTCGTGCCCGACGCCGAGGACCAGTTCACCTCGGACCATGGCTGGAACCTGCCGGCCGACGCGCCGCGGCTGCGCCCGCTGATAGCCGAATGCCATGCCATGGGCGTGCGCGTCAGCCTGTTCATGGACCCGCTGCCGGCGGCGATGGCGGAGGCCGCCGCGGTCGGCGCCGACCGCGTCGAGCTCTATACCGAGACCTACGCGAGCGCGTTCGGCACGCCGCGCGAGGCCGAGGTGCTCGCGGGCTTCGCGGCCGCCGCGCGCGCGGCCCTCGCCGCGGGCCTCGGCGTCAACGCGGGCCATGACCTGAACCGCGCGAACCTCGGCCGCTTCCTGCGCGAGGTGCCTGGCGTCCAGGAGGTCTCGATCGGCCACGCGCTCGTCGCCGACGCGCTCGAGCTCGGCTACGCCGAGGCGGTGCGCGACTACCAGCGCGTGATCCAGCGCGCCTACGCCTGAGGCCGCCGTCATGATCGTGGGGATCGGCACCGACATCTGCGACATCCGCCGCATGCGCGCGACCTTCGCGCGGCGCGGCGAGCGCTTCGCCGAGAAGGTGCTCGGCCCGCACGAGCTCGAGGTGTTCCGCGCGCGCCTCGCCAAGGTCGAGGCGCGCGGCGTCGCCTACCTGGCGACGCGCTTCGCCGCCAAGGAGGCGTTCTCGAAGGCGATCGGCCTCGGCCTGCGCATGCCGATGACCTGGCGCGCCTGCGAGGTCGTCAAGGCGGCCAGCGGCAAGCCCGGCATCCGTCTGCACGGCGAGCTCGCGGCCTGGTTCGGCGCGCGCGGCTGGCGCGCCCATGTGACGGTCAGCGACGAGGTCGACTACGCGGTCGCGTTCGTCGTCGTCGAGAGCATCGACTAGCGCCGGTGCTCCGCGCGCCGTCAGGCGCGGTAGTGATCCTGCACCGGATAGCGGCGCGCGGCGAGGCCGAACAGCGCGGCCGCGAGCAGCGCGAAGCCGGCGAAGAAGAACATCAGCACGGCCGTCTCGCTATAGCCGCTCGCGCGGATCGCGGCGAGCGCGCCGGGGCTGCGCACGCTCGCGTTCGACAGCAGCACCCAGAGGTTGCCGACCGTCACCGAGAGGTTCCAGAAGCTCGTGATCGTGCCCTTCATCGCGGCCGGCGCCTGGCTGTACGCGAACTCGAGGCCGGTCGCCGAGACGAGCACCTCGCCGAGCGTGAGGATCGCGTAGGGCAGGACCTGCCAGACGATGCTGACCGTCGCCCCCCCGTCGAGCCACAGCTGCATCAGGCCGACGACGATCCACGCGATGCCCGACAGCGCGATGCCCAGGCCCATGCGGCGCAGCGCGGTCACGCGCAGGCCGAGGCGCTCGACGAAGGGGAACAGCACGAGGTTGTTGAACGGGATCAGCAGCATCACGAGCGCCGGGTTCAGCGCCTGCATCATCGAGGACTCGAACCAGGCCGGCTTGGCCATCTGGTCGGCCTGCAGCACCCAGGTCGAGGCTTTCTGGTCGAACAGCGACCAGAACGGCGTGACGAGCGCGAACAGCACGAGCAGGCGCAGCACGGCGCGCACGCCGTCGACGGCCTCGGCCGGGTGTTTGGCGCGCGCGTGCGCGAGCTGCAGCGCGGCGCCCGCGCCGCCGAAGCCCATCACGAGCACGAGCGCGAGGCAGGCCGCGGCGACGAAGCCCAGCGCATCCATCTGCGCGAGGCTCCACGCCGCGCCGAGCAGGCCGACGCCCGCGAGCGCCGTGCCCGCGCCGCCGCCGCGCAGCGCCGTCAGCACGACGGCGAGAAAACCGTGCGGGTCGCGGCCGCGCGGCGCGACGTTCACGTAGCGGCGCCGGCCGGCCCAGAACACCAGCGTCGCGACGGCCATCAGCAGGCCCGGCAGCGCGAACGCGAGCTGCGCGCCGTAATGCTTGAGCACGACGGGCATCAGCAGCGACGCGAAGAAGGAGCCGAAATTGATGATCCAGTAGAACGCGTCGAAGACCTTCTGCGCGAGCGAGCGGTTGCTGCGGTCGAACTGGTCGCCGACAAAGCTGCTGACGAGCGGCTTGATGCCGCCCGAGCCGAGCGAGATCAGGAACAGGCCGAAGTAGAAGCCGTGCACGCTGTCGTCGAACAGCGCGAGGCAGGCGTGGCCCGCGCAGTAGATCAGGCTGAACCACAGGATGGTCGGGTACTTGCCGAAGAAACGGTCGGCGAGCCAGCCGCCGAGCAGCGGGAAGAAGTACACGCCGATCACGAAGCTGTGGAACACCTCCTTGACCTCGGCCTTGCGCAGCGACTCGGGCACCGCGAGCAGCAGGCTGCTCATCAGGAACACCGTGAGGATGTTGCGCATGCCGTAGAAGCTGAAGCGCTCGCAGCCCTCGTTGCCGATGATGTAGGGGATCTGCGGCGGCATGCGCGCGCTGGGGCGGGCCGGGTCGGCGGCGATCGTCGTCATGGCGAACTCGTGGTTGGCGTCAAAAAGAAGCGCCGCGCGGCGGGTGGCCGGCGGCGCCATGGATCCTAATGACGCGCGGGCGGGGCCGGCGTCCGTAGTACCACCAGATCAGCTTGCGTCGAAGGGCAGCTTGATCTGGTTCAGGTCCTTGCGCGTCTCGACGAGCACGAGCGGGCCTTCATCGACGACGACGAGCGGCGGGCGCTCGCGCGGCACGTGGACCGGCTTGGGCTCGGCCGCGATCGCGGCCTGGGCGGCGGCGACCTTGGCGGCGTCGGAGTTGATCCACTCGAGGCCCGCGCCGCCGGCGATCGCGTGCAGCGAATCGACCGACAGCTCGAAGCGCGGCACGTCGACCGGCGCGGCGACCGGTTCGGCCACGGCGGGGGCGGCGTGAACGGCTTCGGGCGCGTGCGCGACCGGCGCGGCATGCGTTGCCGCGTCGGCGGCCGGCGCGTCGTGCGACGCGTGCGCGCTCGCACCGTCGTCGCCGGACTCGACCTGGCCGTCGGCGCCCGCTTCGCGCGGTTCGCGGCGGTTGCGGTCGCGACCACGGCCGCGGCGGCGGCCGTCGCGGGCCTGGCCTTCGCCGTCGTCGCCCTCGGGCGCGCTCACGGCTTCGGCGACGTCGGCGCTCGCGTCGTGCGCGGCGGACTCGCCGGCTTCGGCGATTTCAGCGCCGGCCTCGACCGGGCTGCCGTCTTCGTTCAGCTCGGTCGTGCTGCCTTCGGCGCCCGCGTTGCGGTCGCGGCCACCACGGCGGCGGCGGCGGCGGCCGCCCTGGCGCTCTTCGCTCTGCGCGTTCGCCGCGGGTTCGCCGTGCTCGGCTTCGGAGTCGACAAAGGCCGGCGGCGCGTCGTGCGCGGCCGCGAGGTCGAGCGCGGCTGCGGTCTCGACAACCGGCGCTTCGGCCTCGGGGCGCGGCGTGCGCTCGGCGCGTTCGCCACGCTCGCCGCGGTTGCGGCGGCCTTCGCCACCGCGTTCGCCGCCGCGGTCGGCGCGTTCGCCACCGCGGTCGTTGTTGCGCTCGCCGCGCTCGGCACGCTCACCGCGCTCGGCGCGTTGCTGCTCGGGCTTGGCGTCCGCGCCGCCGTCCGCGCGCTTGTCCTCGCGCTTCTCGTCGCGGCGGCCACCACGCTTGTCGTCGCCGCGCGCTTCCTGCTGCGGACGGTCGCCGCGCTTGCGCTCGCCACCGCGCTCGCCGCGCTCGCCGCCGCGATCCGAACGCTCGCCACGCTCGCCGCGGTTGCCGCGGCCAGCGTCGCGACGGCCGCCGTCGCGGCCGCCTTCGCGCTTCTTCTCGCCCTGGGCCGGCCTGGCCTC
>Ga0213872_10000529_pt1 | contig 29893 bp, 21 predicted proteins | sample VelepicomBERX_R2_FD_160071 | JGI IMG/M metagenome (GOLD analysis project Ga0213872, IMG submission 160071) | Rhizosphere microbial communities from Vellozia epidendroides in rupestrian grasslands, the National Park of Serra do Cipo, Brazil - RX_R2 | ecosystem: Host-associated > Plants > Roots >...
TCGAGGTCGGTGATGACCGCCGGATGGGTGTAGACGTTGGCGTAGGGAACCACCGAATAGCTGCCCATATTGATGTCGGTGCGGCCATAGAGGGTGTTCCGCAGGGTGACGTCGACATCGCCGAGGACATAATTGGCCGCCAGCGAGATCTTGTAAGGCGGGGTTGCCTTGGTGAGGTCGGTCAGGACGTCCGGCGTCACGTAAGTCGGTGCGCTTCCCGCCGCGTTGAGCGCGGCCAGCAGCGCCGGCGGGATCGCATATAGGCGGGTGACGCTGTTGAGATTGCGATTGCCGAGCAGGGTCCATTTGATGGCGCCCCAATCGTCGAGATCGCTGCTGTAATCGACGGAAAGATCGAGCCCGCGCGTTCTCGTGTCCACGCCGTTATTGAAGAATTGCACATAGGCAACCGATCCGGGCGGCACGTAATTGCCGTTCGCTGCGGCGGCGCCCAGCGCCATAGGCCCGCTCAAGGTGCCGGAATTGATGATGCGGTGGTCGAGAAAGATCTGATAGGCGTCCAAGGTCATGCGCAAATTGGCGAAGGGTGTGGCGACTACGCCGAAATCGACGTCTTGCGAGGTCTCCGGGACCAAAGGCGGCGCGCCGAGAACCCGGGCGCCAGGCGAACTGAGCGGCAATTGGATGTAATAGGTCGAGCCGCCATCGGCGTTCACGCTGATGCTGGTCGCCGAGAAATTGTTCTGGGCCAAAGTCGGCGCATGGAACCCGTTGCCGATGGACACCCGCAGCGCGACGGCGGGATCGATCTCGAAGCGGGTCGCCAGCTTGCCGTTCGCGGTCGATCCGCCGCCGGACCCGGTGTAATTCGCGATCCGTCCCGCCAGATCGACCCTCCATCGGGGAATGATCTTGGCCGAAAGATCGACATAGCCGGCCTCGACGTCGCGCGACGCCCGAACCGCGTCCTGGGGGGTGAAACCCTGATGCGCCGCGGTTCCGCCCAGTTCGTAGGATTCGAGCTGGCCGGGCGTGACCTGATAGGTCTCGTGGCGGAATTCGGCCCCCAAGGCGAGATTGACTGGCGTCCCCGCGATCTCGATCGGCCGGCGCGCATCGAAATCGGTGGTCCATTGGGTGTTCGTTTCGGTTCCGGCATAAACCTTGGTCGGGCCGTTGAGTCCAAGGCCGGGACCGCCGCCGCGGGCATAGCCGGGCGGGTTGTCGAGGGCGTAATTGACCGTGTCCTTGACGCCGACATCGTCGCTGTCGCGCCCCCACACCGTCGAGAGATCCCAGTCCCATCCCCAAAAGCCGCTTCCCCTGACCCCGGCCGTCACCGCGCCGTCAACTTCTTCGATTGTTTCCTGGGGGAAGAAGCCCAGCGGCCAGAGGGTCGGCGCCGCCGCGCCGGAGCGGTCATTTTCATAGGCCGCCGCCGTCCGCCGCCCCGCCGTGCCGAAGCCATACAAGGTCACCCGGTCGCTCAGCGGCAGTTCCGCATTGAGGCCCAGTGTTTCGAGATCCGACAGGGGGGCGCCGAACAGGCGGTTGCGGATCGGCTCCTCGGTCTGGCCGGGCTGGCCGATATTCACCCGGTCGATCCCGCTGCGGTTCATATAATCGTGGTGGCGGTAATCGAACGAGAAATCGAGAAACCCGCCTTGACCCAGGGCCACGCCCTTCATCACCCCGGCATCGCCCTGAAAGCCGTCGCCGCGGCTGGTCACGCCGGCGCCGGCCGAGGCGGTTCCGCCATGGTCCGCCTTTTTCAGGATGATGTTGATGACGCCGGCCACCGCGTCCGAGCCATATTGCGCCGCAGCGCCATCCTCCAGCACTTCGACGCGATCGATCAGCGACAGCGGGATCATGTCGAGATCGGGAGGATTGGAGGAGACGTCGGGCGTCTGGTCGGCATTGACGTTGGCGCTGGTGTGCCGCCTTTTGCCGTTGACCAGCACCAGCACCTCGCCGGGATTGAGGCCGCGCAGCCGGGCCGAGCGGATCATCGCGCTGGTGTCGAAATTCTGGGCGGCGGCGGAAAAGGACGGCAGCACGTCGCGCAGGGCATCGAAGAGGTTGTTCTGTCCCGTATCCCGCAAGGTCTCGGAGCCGAGAACGATGACGGGAGACGGGCTGTCGGCCTGTCTCAAGGCCGGATCGCGCGTCCCGGTGACGATCACGGTATCGATATCGGCGAGCTTTTCACCGTCGGCCGCGGCCGAAGTCAGGCCGAAGACGGCGCCAAAGCCTGCAAGAACGCAGTATCTCTTCGCAATCGGCATGGTTCACCTTGCCGGCCAGGAGGGAAATATTGTGCTCGGGGAAAAGTAATATACCTGTGCTTTATCAGGGTTTGCACGTGAAGAATCCCGGCCGGATGAACCGGGAATCGTCGAAGGAGGACAGGGTCAGCCGCCGATAATCGTCGGCGATGGCCGGTGCGCTCAGGGCCGACAGCAGGGTCTCCCGCTCCGCTGCGTTTCCGGCGGATTTTCGCACATAGATGCCGGACACGACCGGGGGAATTCCGTCCAGGAACACGATGTCGAGCTGGTCCTCGATGGCGTATTTGCGGGCCGGATCGATGATCGTGTCGACGGTCGCCAGCAGCCCCTGGGTTCGCCCATGCGCCAGCTTGGCCACGGCCTGCTCGACGTCGGCGGCGAGCCGGATGCGGCCGGCCTGGGCTTTGTCGGTCAAGAGCTGCTGATAGTCCGGGCCGAAATCGAAACCGCGCACCACGTCGACGACGATCGGGCTCTCGATGAGGTCGGCGACGCTTCGGATGTGGATGTTCTGGTCCTTTAGCGTCACCAGCGCGACCAGATCGCATATCCAGGGAACGAAGATGCCGATCTTGTCGCGCTCGGGCGTCCGGATCGCCGAGGGAACGATGTCGATCTCGTCATGCGCGTAGAGATGCCAGGCGCGAATCCGGGGCATTTCGCGGAATTGAAGCGGGCAGCCGGTTCGCTGTTCCACCTTCTTGAGGATTTCCAGGGTCGTGCCCGACATGGATCCGTCCTGTCCGACCTCCATGTCGCGGCCCAGCGGACTGATCGCCACCGTCATCGGGCGTTGACAGGCTGACTCCGCCGCGGCGCCTTGAGCCAATCCGATCGCCAGAAAACTCCCGATCAGTAAGGTTCGGATCACCGCTGCACCTGTCCTCTTCCAGGCCGGTTAGGAGCAAACGCCTAGAGTGTGACAGCGGAGTGACCTGTTCAACAGGATTTCGTTCAGGCCAGCGCGGTGGCGGCGGAGACGGGGTAACGGGTTCCATCGGCCAGCAAGGCCGCGAATTGTTCGGCCGGCATCGGTTTGGCGAACAGAAATCCCTGGGCGAAGTCGCAGCCGTTGCGGCGCAGGAAGTCGAGCTGCGGATCGGTTTCGACCCCTTCCGCCACCACCTCCAGATCAAGGCTTTTCGCCATCGCCACGATCGCCTGGGCCAGCGCCGCCTCCCGGCGGTGGTCGGCGACCCGGGAGACCAGGGAACGGTCGATCTTCAGGCAGTCGAACGGGAAGGCGGTCAGATCGCTGAGCGGCAGGTGGCCGCCGCCGACATCGTCGAGCGAGACGCGCAGTCCCATCGCCCGCAACTCCTCCAGCCGTGCCGCCGCGCGCTGAGGATGGAGCAGCAGCAGGTCTTCGCTCACCTCGAGCTCGAGCCGCTCGGCGGCGAGATCATGGGCCTCGAGGATGCGTCGAATGACGGTGAGCAGCGAATCATCATCCAGCTGTCGGCCGGACAAATTGATCGCCACCCGCAGCGGCGGCAGGCCGCGGGCGGACCATTCGGCCATATCGCGGCAGGCGCGCTCGGCCACCCAGGCGCCGATCGGGATGATCAGGCCGGCCTCCTCGGCGACGGGCACGAACAGATCGGGCGGCACCGCGCCCAGATCGCGATTGTGCCAGCGCAGCAGCGCTTCGGCGGCCAGGATCTCGCCGCTGCCGATCTCGATCAGCGGCTGGTAGTGCAGGGACAATTCGCCCTCGGCCAGGGCGTGCCTGAGCTTGCTCTCCATCTGCATGCGGGTGCGAACCCCGGCGTCGGTCTCGGGCGTGAACAGGCGCCAGCCCCCGGGCGCCTCGCTGCGGGCGGTGTCCAGTGCGGTCTGGGCATGGCCCAGCAGTTCCGTGGCGGTCGAGCCGTCGGCCGGAAACAGCGAAGCGCCGATGGTGACCGAGATGGACACATCGCCATCCCGGATCGTGAAAGGAGTGGCGAAGTCGTGGCGGATCGTGTCTATCGCCATCCGCAGCCCGTGCAGTTCTTCGAGGTCCGGCAGGATCAGGACGAAATCGCCGGTGCCGACGCGGGCCAGGGTGGCGTCGGGGCGCAGCGTGGTTTGCATCCTCTGCGCGGCTTGGCGCAGCAGGTCTTCGCCGGCGGCATGGCCCAGGGCTTCGGTCATCAGCTTCAGGCGGTCGATGTCGATCCGCAGCACCGCCACCCTGCCGTTGCTTCGTTCGGCATGGGCGATGGCCTGGCCCAGCCGGTCGAAGGCCAGCATGCCGTTGGGCAGGCGGGTGAGCGGGTCGTAATTGTTCTGCCAGTTCAGCCGGGCCTCATAGTCCTTGTACAGGGTGATGTCTTCGCTGATCGAAACGAGATTGGTGATCGCGCCCGTTTCGTCATGGATGGCGAAGACGCGCACCGATTCCCAGTAGACCGTGCCGTCCTTGCGCCGGCCTTGGCCGGTGCCGCGCCATTCCTGGCCGGCCTCGATGTCGGCCTGAATGCTGGCGCGGCATTCCGTGCCGAACGTCTCGAGCATGATTTCGCCGGCCAAGTGGCCGAGGACTTCGGTGGACGAGAAACCCGTGGCGGCGGTGAAGGCGGGATTGACGTAGCAGATATGGCCGTCGGGATCGGTGATCATCACCGAAACCGGGCTCTGATGGACCACGGTCGAGATCTTGTGCACCTCGTCGGTCAGCCATTGCGACAGGCCCGCCAGGGTCTTGTAGGCGCGGCTGGCCATCAGCAGATTGTTCATGCGGGCGACGAATTCGACCGAATCGATCGGCTTGCCGAGAAAATCCGTGGCCCCCACCTGCAGGGCGGAATAGCGCACATTCTTGTCGCCGGTGGAGGTGACCATCACCACCGGCACCGAGGCCTTGCGGGTGTCGTCGCGGAAGGATTCGATGAAGCGGACGCCGTTGATCCCTGGCATCTCGTAATCGACCACCACCAGGCTGACGTCATTGTTCAGGCAATAGCGCAGCCCCTCTTCGGGATCGGTGAAGCCGACGGGCGCGCATTTGCTGATGGTGCGCAGCAAGGCGAGCATCTGGCTGAGAGCGCTTGGGCTGTCGTCAATGACTGCGACGGTCGATGCCGGAACGGGTGAGGGCGTCATCGGGGAAGCTCCTGCCACCTTGGTGTCGGAACCATGAACCAAGGCTTCGGCGTCTGCAATCATTAAGAGAGGGGATGGTTGTATCAAAACCAGTTGCTGGTCTATTGTGGCCGGGGGAATCGGTAGGGGTGATTGAGGTGTCGTCCGGCGCAAGCGAGACATCGGATCTGGCCACCGTCATGGCGGCGTGGGAACGCATGCTGGAAGGCTTGCCGCCCGCCGGCAAGGATGTCCGCTCCCTGATCTATCAATCCTGGCACCGATCCCTGTCCTCGGGCGTCAGCCCCGACCGGGCGGCGGCGCAGGTCATCGACGAAGAGGCTCTGGAAGGGCTGCAGCGGCGGCGCACCATCCTGATCGAGGTGGCGCGCCCGATCATGGCGCAGGCCAGGGACATGCTGGACCAGACGGGAACGGTGATGGCGCTGACCGACGCCGACGGCACGGTTCTGTGGGTGGAGGGCGACGAGCGGACGCTCGAACAGGGCAAGGAGATCGGGCTGGTGCCCGGCGGCCGCTTCGACGAAGCGATGATCGGCACCAACGGCATCGGCACCGCACTTGCCATCGGCGCGCCGGTGCAGATCCGCGCCTACGAGCATTTCTGCGGCCCGGTGAAGATGTGGACCTGTTCCGGGGCGCCGATCCGGGATCCCGCCGACGGGCAGATCCTCGGCGTCCTCGACATATCCGGCGTCGAGGCGAACCACAGCCATTGTCTCGCCCTGGCCGCCGCCGAGGCCCATCGCATCGAACTGAGCCTGGCGCGCGCCGATGCCGAACGGCACAGCAGGCTTCTCTCCTCCGCCTTCGGGCCGATGAAGCGATGGATGGATGGCGGGGTGGTGATCTTCGACCATAGCGGCCGGGTGGTGCACGCCAACCGCCACGCCAACCGCTTCCTGACGGAACGCGGCCTGCCGGAGACTTTCTGGCAGTCTCCCTCGATCAGGATAGCGCTGCGCGACAACGAATTCGCCGGCCTGCCCGATTGGTTCGACCGCAATTGGATCGAGCCGATCAGCGAGGGCGGCGAAGTGCTGGGGGCGGTGTTGGCCGTTCCCTCGGCGCCGGCGCCGTCCAACCAGCAGCCCCTGTTGTCCGACGCGCTGCGGGCCGTGGTTGGAGACAGCCCGGCGATGGCGGCGACCAAGGCCAAGGCGCAGCAATTGGCGCGCCTGAATACGCCTGTGCTGCTGTTGGGACCGACCGGCGTGGGCAAGGAGGTGTTCGCCCGGGCGATCCACGAGTCCGGGGTGGCGGCGGGGGCTCCGCTGGTGCCGGTCAATTGCGGCGCCTTCACGCGGGAGCTTCTGGCCAGCGAGCTGTTCGGCTATGCCGACGGCGCTTTCACCGGGGCCCGGCGCGGCGGGGCGATGGGCAAGTTCGAGGCGGCGAACGGAGGCACCCTGTTCCTTGATGAAATCGGCGAGATGCCGTTGGATCTGCAGGCTTATCTGCTGCGCGTCATCGAGGATGGGGTGATCTATCGGATCGGCGAGAACAAGCCCCGGCGCGTCGCGGTCAGGCTCATCGCGGCGACCAATCGCGATCTCTTGAGGGAGGTCGAGGAAAAGCGGTTCCGCGGCGATCTCTATTATCGCCTGGCGGTTGCGCAATTGCGCATCCCGTCGCTGGCCGAGCGGCGCGAGGACATCCCGTTGCTGGCCGAGCACTTCGTGGACGCCTTCGCCGAGCGGCAGGGGCAGCCGCGCAAGATCATCGCCGGCGCGGTCATGGCGGCGCTGGCCGGACATGACTGGCCGGGCAATGTGCGTGAACTGCGCAATGTGATCGAGATCATGTGCGCTTTGGCCCCTAGGGATCGCGTCGAACTCTCCGATCTGCCCGCCACTTTGGCGCCGCCCCCGTCTTCCCTGAAGACCGAGGTCGCCGGTGACGGCTTGAACAGGGCGGAAGAGGCGGCGATCCGCGAAGCGATCCGCGCGGCCGGCGGCAATCTCACCCAGGCAGCCCGCCGGCTCGGGGTCGCCAAGAGCACCCTCTATCAGAAGATCCGGCGCTACGGCATCGAGCACTAACCGTTCGATTTCCGTCCGTCGGTCGACCGACACCGTTCGGAAATCGAACGGTCGCGAAACTCCTCCTATCGGAAAATCAAGCCTTTCCGGCCTTTCGACGGTTGGCATGCCCCTTGCTGATCAGTGTCTATGATCCAGGGGAGAAAGATCATGTCGCCGCGAAGCTACGAGAAGGCCAAGGAATGGATGTCGAGGGGTGCCGCAGGAGGCGTGGCGCCCCCAGACGATCTGACGGAGTGCGGTCTCGAAGACCTCTCGGCCGCATTGTCTCAGCTCGGCGGGCTGGTGCACGATCTGACGTCGCTGGCCGAATGCGCGGCGAGGATGGCCAGGAACAACGCCTCGCAGATCAATCAGAGCGTGGGCAATGCCGACGACGCCGCGACGGCGGTGGAGCTTCTGGCCAAGGACGTGTCCGCCGACGGGGAGTCTTTGAAGGTGGCAGCCAGGGACGCCGTGCGGATGTCCTTCAATACCACCGTGCAGATGGTCGGCGCCCGTTCGTCCGCCCAACGGCTGGCGGAGACGCTGCACGGCGTTCTGGAGCTGGCCAGGGAGACGCAGGGTTTCGCCGATGCGTTGCGGGACAGGATCGATGCGGGCGAGGTCCGCGACGATGCGACCGGCAGACTCAGGTGCTTCGGGTGATCATGAGCGCGATGCTTCCCCATCAATCGAGCCCGCAGGAGCTCGAATTCCACCTCCGGCAAGTCGTCGATTCGGTGCCGACGGCGCTGTTCATGCTCGATGAGTCGCACGCCGTCACCCATTGGAACCTGGCTTGCGAGCGGCTGACCAAAATCGGCGCGGAGCGGATGGTCGGATGGCGGGACGTCTGGCGGGTTTTCCACCTCCAGCCGCGTCCGCTGCTCGCCAATGTCGTGATCGACGGCGCCGGCGACGAGGTGATGCGCGGATTGTTCGGCGACGGAGTTCGCGCGTCGACCGAGGTTACCGGCGGGTGGGAAGTCGTTTCCTACAGCGAGGTTCTCGGGCGGCGGCTGCTGATCGCGGCGGCCCCCATTCTCGATCTCGGCGGCCGCGTGGTCGGCGCGCTACAGACCGCAAGGGAAGTCTGAGGGCGGTCATTTGCCCGTCAGATGCGCCGCCATCTCGTTGATTTTCCTTAGTTTATCAGCAGTCATTCACTGAGTGTCGCGCCAACAGCGCGTCGTAGCTGCCATCCTGCTTCATGGATGACAGGCCGCGATTGAAGGCGTCGAGGATGTCCGTCGCGCCCGGCACCGTGTTGGCGATCCCGAAATGGAGGGGGAGGTCGTACAGAGGCGGCGAGATGATCTCGATGTCCCGCTCGAGGTCGAAACCCTCGGCCGATTGCCTCATCACATAGCGGGCGATGCAGGCATCCTCGACCGCCAGGTCGATCCGGCCGGAACTCAGCTTTTTCAGATTCTGCTCGGCGGTCGTGGCGGGTTCCTTGGTGAAATTGTCGGCTTTCATGAAGGCGTCGCTGTAATCATATCCGCGGCCGATGCCGACGATCAGACCGTTCAGATCGTTCAGCGACGCGAATTTGAAATGTCGGTCCCTGCGGGCGAGCAGCACCAGATGGTTGGTGAAATAGGGGGCGCTGAACAGCAGATGGGCGGCTCTTTCCTCGGTGCGCCAGACGGCGACCAGGGCATCGAATCGGCCTTTGTAGACATCGTCGAGCGCTCGGGTCCAAGGTTCGATATGGATGGTCGTCCCATAGCCCTCGCGGGCGAGGGCGGAACTGACCAGATCGGTCGCCGCTCCCCAGTGGTCGAGGGGGGCGCCGGTGAAGGGCTCCCAGTAATTCGCCACCAGTTTCAGCGACTCGGCGCGGGCCGGCAGGGCCATAAGACCCAGCACGAGCGCCAGGGATCTCAATATCCGCGCGGACATCCCCAATTCCCCCCGTTCGTCTTTGGGGAAATCATAACCCATTGATCCTTCGGAACGATACTGAGGTATCATGAGGGTCGATCCATTCAAGGGAGACCCATCACGCCCATGCTCCGTGGCGTCCTCATCGCCCTGTCGCTGCTGGTTCGGCCCTTGGGCCTGTTGGCGGAAGAGCCTTGCCTGAAAATCGTCTCGGTCACAGAGACGCCGGATGTCGATTTCGGCAAGGCGCTGGGCGAGGCGCTCTATCGCGAGGCCGGTTTGTGCGCCACCGTCCTTCGCCTGCCGACCGAGCGGCTCAAGCGGATGCTCGATAGCGGCGAGATCGACGGGGTGGTGGTGCGCTCGCGCGAATTCATCGAGGCTTATCCGGGGCTGCTGGCGGTGCCGACGCCCTTGCTGACCGTGGAGGGCCGGCTCTATTGGCGAACCGGCCAGCCCAAGCCCGCGGGGGCGGGGTACAAGATCGGCATTCCGCGCGGCTGGGTATGGCCGCGGGTGACCGTCCAGTCGTTCGGCGCGGAGCCGGTCGAGGTGGACGCCAGCGAAGCCTTGCCGCGCATGGCGGAAACGGGGCGTATCGACGGCTTCGTCATCGCCGATTACGAGTTCGACGGCTTCATCGCGTCCGAGCAGGAGCGGTCTTCCTTTTCGTCGGTTCCGGTCAATACGCTGCTGCTCTATCACACCGTGACGCGGCCCCATGCCGATCTGCTGCCGGTGCTCGATGCCGCCATAAAGCGGCTGGTGGCGCGCGGGGAGATAAAACAATTGCTGGGTCTGCATCGCGGCCTGTGAGCAAGCCTGCTACACTGCCGCCGATTGTCTGAGAAGGGGGCCGCGATGACCGACCGTTCCGCCATCCGTCTGCTGGTTTCGGGCATGGTGCAAGGTGTCGGATATCGCTATTGGACGGTGGGCGAGGCGAGGCGCCTGGGGCTGGAGGGCTGGGTGCGCAACCTGACCGACGGGCGGGTGGAGATCCTGGCCCTCGGTGCGCAAGAGCGGATCGGCGCGCTTGAAAAAGCCTGCCATGCCGGGCCGCCCTCGGCGCGGGTCATCCAGGTGGTGCGAAGCCCTGCCGCCGATGACGGCAGCAGGGGTTTTTCCGAAAAGCCCACGGAAACGGCGAATGGCTGATCTACATCAACGTACTCCGGCGGGAAAGGGAGTAGTTTCGGCTTCATGATTGCTCCGCTCTGCGCCTCAAGCCTGGCCGACCATCAACTGGCCATGGCCCTTCCGCTGGTCCAGACCACCTGGCCAGAGACGGATCTCCCCGCGTGGCAGGCGTTCGTCCACGCGATTCGCGCAGAGGGAGGCGGGCTGCTGGTCCTGACCGACGATAGCTATATCTGCGGCGTGATGGCCTATCGGCGCCATGCCGGGCTGAAAGGGCCGGTGCTGTCGGTGCCGTTATTCACCGTCGCCGACCTCGCCAACCGGATCGGCGTTGCCCAGGCCCTGGTCGAAGCGGCGGACATGCTGCGGGAACGGCTGGGCTGCGAGACGATCGAGATGGATTCCCACCCGCGTCAATCGCGTCTGACGGCGCGAGTGACCGAAGCGGCGAAGATGTAGCCGCCGCCGGACGAAATCGATGTTCCGATGACCCATGGAGACATCGCCGGCTATCTCGGATTGACCGTCGAGACAGTCTCGCGGACCCTGACCCGCCTGCGCCAGGATGGGCTGATCGCCCTGCCGACCTCGGCCCGGGTGCTGGTTCTCGACCGCAAAGCCTTGGAAAGCCTGGCTGCCGGCAATTCCGGCCTTCTCTTCTGACCCGATCTCTTCTGGCCGACAGACCGTCCGTTTTCCGAAAACGGATAGACAACGCTGTCTAATCTCAGCATTATCCTTCCTGACATAACGACAACAAATGGCGGAAAGTCTGCCTAGATAGCGGTGACATTAGCGGAGTCTATCGAATCCCGCGACGTGGCACCCTCCTGGACGATCCACACAAGAGGGGTCGGGGATGGAGGCGGCGCCGATGGTCCTCATCGACACCGTTGACAAGAAAACATGCAGGGAATGTCAGGAAGGAAACGATGAAACGCAGCATGAGCGCCACTCTGGGTCTGCTGATGATGGCTACCCAAGTCCCAATGGACTCCGCTTGGGCCACCAATCCGTGGGATGACAAGACTCTCGATCCGGACAAGCGGGCCGACCTGCTTTTGAAGCAGATGACTCTCGACGAAAAGATCACCGTGGTCGATGGGCTGTTCGGCAGCGTCGCCAAGCTGGGCGGCAAGGAAATCGATCCGGTGCCGGAGGCGCTGATGGGCTCGGCCGGGCATGTTCCTGGCGTACCGCGCCTGGGCATTCCCGCGCAGGACGAGACCGACGCCGGGCTCGGCGTGGCGACGCAGGGCAACACCCGCGACAAGGTGCGCGAGCGGACCTCGCTGCCGGCCGGGCTGGCCACCGCGGCGACCTGGAATCCGGAGACCGCCTTTCAGGGCGGCGCCATGATCGGCCGGGAAGCCCGCGCCTCGGGCTTCAACGTCATGCTGGCGGGCGGCGTCAATCTGACGCGCGAGCCGCGCAACGGCCGTAATTTTGAATATGCCGGCGAGGATCCGCTGCTGGCCGGCACCATCGTCGGCGCCGAGATCAAGGGCATCCAGTCGAACCACATCGTCTCGACCATCAAGCATTTCGCCGAGAACGACCAGGAAACCGGCCGCATGACGGTCAGCGCCGAGATGGATGACGACCAAGCCCGCATGTCGGATCTGCTGGCTTTCCAGATCGCCATCGAGATCGCCGATCCCGGTTCGGTTATGTGTTCCTACAACCGCGTCCACGGCACCTATGCCTGCGAGAACGACCTGCTGCTCAACAAGATCCTCAAGAAGGATTGGGGCTATAAGGGCTATGTGATGTCCGATTGGGGCGCCGATTACAGCACCGCCAAGGCCATCAATGCCGGCCTTGACCAGGAATCGGCCTGGGTGTTCGACGGCGTCAACCGGTTCGGCGACGATCTCAAGAAGGCTGTGGCTGACAAGTCGGTGTCGCAGAAGCGCCTCGACGAGATGGTCCACCGCATCCTGCGCAGCCTGTTCGCCAAGGGCGTGATCGACGATCCGGTCAAGCCGGGTCCGATCGATTACGCCAAGGACGGCGCGGCCAGCCAGGCCGACGCCGAAGAGGCGGTGGTGCTGCTGAAGAATGACGGCGGCCTGCTGCCGATCAAGTCCGGCCTCAAGAAGGTCGTGGTGATTGGCGGCCATGCCGATGTCGGCGTGCCGGCCGGCGGCGGCTCGTCGCTGGTCTATCCGGTGGGCGGCAATGCGGTGCAGGGCACCACCCCGGCCACCTGGCCGGGTCCGGTGATGTATCATCCGTCCTCGCCGGTCAAAGCGCTGAAATCGCGCCTGGGCCAGACCGAGATCGCCTTTGCCGACGGCGCCGATCCTGCCGCCGCCGCGCAATTGGCGGCCGGCGCCGATCTGGTGCTGGTGTTCGCCCGCAATTGGGACGGCGAGGCGCATGACGAGCCCTTGGACCTGCCGGACAATCAGGATGCGCTGATTTCCGCGGTAGCCGCCGCCAACGCCAAGACGGTGGTGGTGCTGGAAACCGGCAATCCGGTGCTGATGCCTTGGGTGACCAGGGTCGCCGGCGTGGTCGAGGCCTGGTATCCCGGCACCTCGGGCGGCGAGGCGATCGCCCGCGTGTTGACCGGTGAAGTCGATGCTTCGGGCCGCCTGCCGATCACTTTCCCGGCCTCGATCGACCAGCTGGCGCATCCCGAGATCGTCAATTTCGGCCAGGAGCGGCCGCAGCCTTACTCGGTCGAGTATCCGGAGGGGGCGGCGGCCGGCTACAAATGGTACGACAAGCAGAACCTGACGCCTTTGTTCCCGTTCGGCTTCGGTCTGTCCTACTCGACCTATGCGTATGAGAACCTTACGGCCAGGGAAGAGGGCGGCAAGGTCACGGTCAGCTTCACGGTCAAGAACACCGGCACCCGCGCCGGCAAGGACGTGCCGCAGCTCTATGTCGGTCATCAGGGCGACGGCTGGGAAGCCCCACGCCGCCTGGCCGGCTGGCAGAAGGTGTCGCTACAGCCGGGCGAATCGAAGCAAGTCAGCCTGACGATTGATCCTCGCCTGCTGGCTCACTTCGACGGCAAGAAGCACAAATGGGAGATCGCCAAGGGCGCCTATGAGCTGTCCCTTGGGTCTTCGTCGCGGAATTTCGCGCAAAAGACTTCGGTCAGTCTGGAAGCGAAGAGCTTCTGACAGAAAGGCCCGGCATCGCGAGATGCCGGGCCTTTTCTTATCGTTCGCCGCGCACCGGGCCAGTCGATTCCCGGACGATGATCTCGAAATCGAGCAGCTTGTTCGGCATCGGGTCGGGCCAGCCCTTGCGGCGGGGCGACAGCGAGATCAAGAGATCCGCCGCGGTCCAGCCGATCTCCTTGACCGGCTGGCGTACGGTGGTGATCTGCGGCCACACCATGCGCGATACCGGGGTGTCGTCGAAGCCGGTCACCGACAGGTCCTCGGGCACGCGGATGCCCATGCGTTCGGCCACCGCCAGCACCGCCAGGGCCATCTCGTCATTGCTGGCGAAGATGGCGGTCGGGCGGTCGGGCAGGCTCAGCATCTCGCGCGCGCTGATTTCGGCGCGGTCGAAGGTGAAGTCGCCGGGATAGATCAGATCGTGGTTTACCGCGACGCCCTGCTGGGTCATTTCGTCGATGAAGGCCTGCAGGCGGTTGCCGGTCGCCGAATGGCCGGGCGCGCCCTTGATGAAGCCGATATTGCGATGGCCGAGATTGAGCAGGTGCGCCGTCATCAGCCGCGAGGCTACGTAATCGTGGGCGCGGATCACCGGGCTGTCGGCGCGGTTGTTGATGGGGGCGATGCGGATGATCGGCACCCCTTCCTTTTCCAGCGCGTCGAGGATCGGCGGATCGTCGCAATGGGGCGGCAGCAGGATCACCCCGTCGAGGCGCAGCTGGCGCAGCAGGTTCAGCACCTTGGTCGACAGTTCCGGATCGCCGGGCGCCCAGGGCTCGACCATCAAGTGATAGCCGGCCTCGCGGCAGCGCTCGATGACGCCGGTCTGGAAATCGGTGACGTAGGAGCCGGGATTCTCGATGAACAGGCCGAGCAGGAAGGATTTGTCGCCGGCCAGGCTCTGCGCGTTGAGATTGGGGCGATAGTCGAGTTCCTTGACGATCTGGGCGACGCGGGCGCGGGTCTCGGCATTGACGCCGGCCTCGTTATTGATGACGCGGGAGACTGTCTTGGTGGAGACCTGGGCGGCCAGGGCGACGTCCTGGATAGTGACGGCTCGTTTTGGGGCGTTCGCCATGGCGCTCTAGTTATCCCTCTCTCGCTATTCTCATCGCTTGTTCGCTGCCGCCGGCAATACGGCTGATCAGCTCGCGGTGGGGCGGCAATTCCGCCATCGCGCGCGGCACCAGGGCGCCGATTTCGCCGAACCGCGAGACAGCACTCTTCTTGGCGCGGTAGGACGCGCTAGCCGCCGTCAGATCGGTGGTGAAACCCATGCCGTAGAGAACCGCCTGGTAGCTGATCGGCAAAAAGGTCTCATAATCCCCGATAAAGTCAAAGCGGGAAGGTGGCCTGAAGCGCCACATCTCCAGTTTTTCCTGCAGACTTTCCGGTATTGACGCCGCATCGGCATTGTCTTGCCAGAACCGTTCGGGGCGGCGGCTCAGGCAGTAATGCATCTTGAGGAAGTCGACGATCCGCTCATAGCGGTTGACCATCAGCTTGTTGAACAGGTCGGCCGCCGGCTGCATCGCCCCGTCCCAGGGGAAAATCTCGGAGATCAGGTGGGCGGCCACCTCGATCAGCATGATGCCGGTCGATTCCAGCGGCTCGAAGAAGCCGGCCGACAGGCCGACCGAGACGCAATTGCCGATCCATTGCTTCTCGCGATAGCCGGTCTCGAACTTCAGCTTGCGGGCGGACAATCCCTCGGCCTGCGGGCCGATATAGGAGCGCAGCACCTGCTCGGCGCGGTCGTCGTCGGTATGGTTGCTGGAATAGACATAGCCGACGCCCCGGCGCGATTCGAGGCCGATGTCCCAGGTCCAGCCAGCTTCGTGCGCCGTCGAGACGGTGCAGGACTCGATCGGCGAGTCGGGGCGCTCATAGGGCACCTGGATGGCGAGGGCGCGGTCGGTGAACAGGTGGTTCTTGACGCTCTTGAACGGGGCGCCCAGCGCCTTGCCGATCAGTTCGGCGCGAAAGCCGCTGCAATCGATGAACAGATCGGCGGTCAGGCGTCCATGCTCCGGCGAGACGATGGCGGCTATGTCACCGCTGTCGGTCATTTCGACCGAGTCGACACGGCCGAGCAGATGTTTGACCCCCAGCTCCTTGGAAACGTCGCGCAGCAGGTTGGCCAATTTCGCCGCGTCGAAGTGATAGGCGTAGGTCAAGGCACCCTGGTAATCGGGATCGGTAGCGCGCTTGGGGGCGCGGCGGGCCTCGACGATCTGTTCCTGCACGCCGGTGGCGGCGACGAAGGAGTGCCCGGCCGGCCCCAGTCCCATCAGCCAATAGGGCAGCAGATCGGCGCCGCCGGACAGTGGCAGCGGCGCGCTGAACGGGTGGAAATAGGAGCTGTGCTTGCCATCTTTGGGCGGATCGACCCAGTCGGTGAAGCGGATGCCCTGCTTGAAGGTGGCGAGCGAGGCGCGCATGAAGCGGCTTTCGTCGATGCCGATGGCCATAAGTGTGTTGCGGATGGTGGGAAAGGTGCCTTCGCCCACGCCGATGATGCCGATTTCCTCGGACTCGATCAGCGTGATCTGCACGCCGCCCGGCACCTGGGCCGCCAGGATCCGCGCCAGAAAAGCCGCCGTCAGCCAGCCCGCGGTTCCGCCGCCGACAATGACGATGTTCTTGCGTTGCATTTTTGTCCCTCCCTGGGTGCTGCCGCTGACAGCGCCGCCATTCTTAGCGACCAAAACTAGCATGAATCGGCAAAACGGGAAGTCGCAACTAGACAGTGCTTACTATGTTGCGGCGCAGAAGATAGACAGCGCTGTCAAAAACATCTTGACACAAAGGCCACACGAGTGGCTTTTAGAGCTCAAGGCCCATACCAAAATCGGGTCATCTTTATAGGGATATGGAGGGTGGGAATGTCCGGTACCAAGTTCAAACTATTCGCTCATGCGGCCGCGGTCGCGTTGAGTGTGGGCGCGTTCGCCCATTCCGCGAAGGCCGACGAAGCCGGCCCGAACGCCAATGCCGACAGGATCGAAGAGGTGACGGTCACCGCGACCAAGCGCGAGACCAGCCTGCAATCCACCCCGATCGCCGTCTCGGCCTATTCGCAGAACACCCTCGACCGTGACCATGTCACCGACATCACGGATCTGACCAAGTTCGCGCCGAGCCTCGAATTCGACACTCATGGCGACCAGGGCGCGATCACCATCACGCTGCGCGGCGTCGGCAATGACAGCGCTTACACCGAGTTGGACAGTCCGGAAGTCGGCCTCTATGTCAACGGCATCTATTCGGCGCGCGCCCAGGGCGCGACCACGATGCTCTATGACATGGACCGCGTCGAAGTGCTGCGCGGCCCGCAGGGCACTCTGTTCGGCCGCAACACCACCATCGGTGCGGTCAATTTCATCACCGCCAAGCCGACCCTGGACGAATTCTACGGCAGCGGCGAGATCGGCGGCGGCGACTACAACGCCATCGAGAGCAAGGCGATGGTGAACATTCCGGTCACCAACAGCCTCGGCTTCCGCATCGCCGGCGCCACGCAATATCACGACGGCTATGTCGCCCATCAGACTCCGCCGGTCATTCCGGGCGTCGCCTCGTCGGCCTTCGTCACCGCCGGCCCGAACTATGATTCCGAGGACAAGAAGTCGGTTCGCATCAGCGGCCTGTGGGAACCGACCGACAAGATGACCTGGAATCTGTCCTACGAATATTTCAAGGACACCGGCATCCCCAATATCGGCCTGTCGGACCAGCCGACGCGCGGCCAGCCCTTCTGGTCGAGCCTGTACCAGATGACGCCCTATAACGACCGCACCGCACAGTCGATCCGCAGCCAGTTCGACTGGTCGATCACCGATTATATCGGCCTGTCCTACATCGCCGGCTTCCAGACCTTGCGCGGCACGGAAGATTACGAAACCGATCTCGGCCTGAACCTGCCTGACAAGATCGACAACACCACCGGCCCGACCCTCGGCGATCCCAAGGGCAATTTCGCCCACAACAATACCGCCTGGTCGAAGTTCAATTCCTACAGCAACGAAGTGCAGCTGAAGTCGCAGGGCCAGAACAAGATCGACTGGCTGGTCGGTGGCTATCAGGAAAAGGAAGTGAACGCCATCCGCTTCGACGTCGACGCGTATAATGGCTATAACGGCCCGGGCAACACCTATGCCTGGTCCGGCTCCTTCATCCAGCCGCACCGCACCCAGGGCGACCGCGCCTTGTTCGGCCAGGTGACCTATCACGTCACCGACGATCTGCGCGTCACCGGCGGCTGGCGTTCGTCGTGGGACAATGAAGAGGACAATGGCGGCCGCAACATCACCTTCAATGGCTGCTCGGCGCCCTATACCTGGTCCGGCTGCGGCATTTCGCCGCAGAATCTGAGCCTCGAACAGCTCAAGGCCACCGGCCAGTATCTGGTCGCCAACAACGACGCCTCGATCCACAGCGAAAAGAACACCTCGCTGATCCGCTTCGAGTACGACATCGACAAGGACAATCTGGCCTATGCCAGCCGCGGCACCGGCTATCACCCGGGCCGCATCGCCGATCTCGGCTTCTCGGACAGCCCGGAAACCCTGACCGACTACGAACTGGGCTTGAAGGACACCTTCCTCGACGGCCGCATGACCTTGAACTCGGCCGCCTATTATTTCGACTTCAAGGGCTATCAGCTGACCCAGGTGATCGCGACCTACAATGCGCTGGGCCAGCAGCTGACCTCGGCCAGCCATCAGGTCAACACCAAGGGCGCCACCGGCTACGGCCTCGAAGAGGAACTGGCCTGGAGGGTCACCCACGAGGATACCCTGTCCGCGACCGTCAGCGTCGAGCACGCCACCCTGAAGGGCTGGACCAGCTGCGACAGCAACATCTACATCGATTGCGGCAACGCGACCCAGGCTCCGGGCGAGATCCGCGACTATAAGGGCAGCACCCTGGTCCATACCCCGGCCTTCTCGGGCACCTTCACCTACGACCACGTCTTCACGCTGCCCAATGGCGGAACGGTCACTCCGCGCGTTTCGACCCATATCGAAACGATGACCTACCTCAATTTGTACAATGACCGCGGCACTTTCGGCGGTCAGACCGACCCCTATGTCCAGAAGGCTTACACCCGTACCGATCTGGGCGTCGTCTATACGGCGCCGGACAAGCGCTACAGCCTCGAGGTCTTCGCCCGCAACATCGAGGACGGTCGAATCAAAACCGAAGCTGATACGACCACCATCGGGTCTGGCCTCAATCGCCAGCTGATCCCGACCGGGTTGTACGAAGCCCCCCGGACTGTTGGAGCCAAAGCGTCCGTCAAGTTCTGACGCCCGCACCTCCATCGTCCACATAGGGCGACGTGGCGGAGGGTTGCCGCCACGTCGCCCCTTTTTTATATCTTCCCCATGAAGGAACGTCTGGCGTCGCTGGACATCTTCCGCGGCGCCACCGTCGCGGCGATGATCCTGGTCAACAACCCGGGCAGCTGGGACGACGACTATCCCGCCTTGCTGCATTCGGTGTGGGACGGCTGCACGCTCGCCGACCTGATCTTTCCCTTTTTCCTGTTCATCGCCGGAGTCTCGATCCCGCTGTCGCGAGAGGCGCGATTGGCGCGCGGGGCGCGGCCGGGGGGATTGACCCTCCACATCCTGCGACGGGGCGCCATCCTGCTCGGGCTCGGATTGCTGGTGACCTGGTTCACCGGCTATGACTGGCATGGCGGCTTTCTCGACCATCTCAAGGATTGGCGCCTGCCCGGCGTGCTGCAGCGCATCGCCATCGTCTATACCGCCGCGGCGCTGCTCGACCTGCATGCCCGATCCTGGCACCGCGCCGCCCTCGGAGCTGTCCTGCTGCTCGGCTATTGGGCGGCGATGACGCTGATCCCGGTGCCGGGCACGGGTGCTACCGGCGCCGCCGCCTTGTCGGTGCCCAGTGCCACCTTGTCGGCCTATGTCGATCGTGCCTTGTTCGTCTGGGGCAATTGGGGAAACCATCTCTGGTATCTGGCCGATCCGCCGGGCAGCTGGGATCCCGAAGGTGTTTTGTCCACCCTGCCGGCGATCGTGACCGGCCTGCTCGGCGTCGCTGCCGGGCGCTGGCTGCTGCGGCCGCTGCCCCTGACGCGGCGTCTGGCCGGACTGGCGGTGGGCGGGGCAGGGCTGGTCGTGCTGGGCTATGTGTGGGATCTGGCCCTGCCGATCAACAAGGCGCTGTGGACCAGTTCCTATGTCGTGCTGACCGCCGGCTATGCCGCGCTGGTCCTGGCGGCGCTGGGCTGGGTGGCGGATGTGCGGGGCCATACGCGCTGGGCGCTGCCCTTCAGCGTGTTCGGCGTCAACGCCATCATCGCCTATGCCGGCGACGAGATCGTCGGCAGCCTGCTCTACAAGATCGGGCTGATCCCGGCCGAGACCGGCAAGATCGACCTCGCCAGCGCCTTCTACCAGATGATCGTGCTGCCGCGCTTCGAGCCGAGGACCGCGTCGCTGGTGTTCGCGCTCTGCATGGTCGTCTTATGGGGCGGCATTCTCACGCTGCTCTACCGGCGGCGCATCTTCCTCAAAATATAGGCTGAAAGGTCAAGGCTCCCCCCTTGCAATCAGAGGGGTGAATGCTACCCTTCTCAAAGACTTAAACAAATCATCTGCGGGGATGTGATGGGCTTCGTCGGGCGTTGGTTCTTCCGGTTGATTTTGACGCTCATCCTCATTGCCCTTATCGCCGCCGCGGGCGGCTGGTACTTCGTGCATGGAAGTCTGGCGCGCCTCGACGGCCAATCGACCGGCAAGGGCCTGTCAGCCCAGGTGACGGTGACCCGCGACGCCATCGGTGTTCCCACCATCACCGGCCAGACCCGCGCCGACGTCGCCTTCGCCACCGGTTTCGTGCACGGGCAGGAACGCTTCTTCCAGATGGACCTGATGCGCCGCGTCGCCGCCGGCGAATTGGCCGAGCTGGTCGGTCCCGTCGCCCTGCCGGCCGATCGCCAGCATCGCTTCTACCGTTTCCGGGCTCATGCCGAGGCCGCCTACAAGACGGCTTCCCCCGAGGAGCGCCTGCTGCTCGACCGTTATGCCGACGGCGTCAATGCCGGTCTGGCCGCTCTCTCCACCCGGCCGCCGGACTATCTGCTGACCATGACCGCCCCAAGGCCGTGGAGCGCCGTCGATTCGCTGTTGGTGGTGTGGGCGATGTATTTCGACCTGCAGGGCGCGCTCGAGACCCGCAAATGGGAGCTGGGCTGGCTCAAGGACCATGCGTCGCCCGAGCAGCTTGCCTTTCTGACGCCCGACGCGACCGGCTGGGACGCGCCGCTCGACGGGCCCAGCCCGGCGCCCGAGCTGAAAGTGCCGCCGCAGGCGCCGGATTGGTGGAACAAGCCGGCCGAGACCAAGGCGTCCCTGGCCGATTTCGCCGCGGACGAACTGCCGGGCAGCAACAATTGGGCGCTGGCGGGCAATCGGGTCAAAGGCGGCCGCGCCTTGGTCGCCAACGACATGCATCTCGGCCTCAGGCTGCCGCCGGTCTGGTACCGCCTGCAGATGATCTTCAACGAGGCGCCGGGGGGGCAGCGCAAGGTCGTCGGCGTCGGCCTGCCGGGCACGCCGATCCTGGTGGCAGGCAGCAACGGCCATGTCGCCTGGGGTGCCACAAGCGCCGCCGGCGACTGGCTCGACATCATCCGCCTCGACCAGGATTCGGCCCATCCCGGCCAGGTCAAGCTGGGGGAGGATTGGATCAGCCCGTCGGTGGCCGACGAGACCATCCTGGTCAAGGGCACAGCGCCCGAGAAGATGCTGATCCGCGAGACGCCGATGGGGCCGATCCGCGAAAATAACGGGCAGATATTCGCCATCCATTGGCTGGCCCAGGATCCGAAGGCGTCCAATCTTGGCTTCCTGGGGCTGGAGAAAGCCGCCAGCACCGCCGAGGCGCTCGACATCGCCGCCGGCGCCGGCGTGCCGGAAATCAATTTCGTCGCGGGCGACGAGCAAGGCCATATCGGCTGGACCATCGCCGGCCCGATGGGAGAGCGGATCGGCCCGGCAAGCTCCTATGCCTATCCGATCGAGCCCGACAAGATCGCCGCCACCTGGCGCCGCACCCTCGAACCGGCCGAACATCCCCGCATCGTCGATCCGGCCGGCGGCCAGTTGTTCACCGCCAATTCCCGCCAGCTGATGGGCGAGGGTGCGCAGGTGATCGGCGATGGCGGCTTCGATCTGGGGGCGCGGACCCGCCAGATCCGCGACGATCTGCAAGCCTTGCCGCCCGAGACCGACGTCAAGGCGTCCTACGCCATAGAATTGGACGACCGGGCCGTGTTCATGACCACCTGGCGCGACCGGGCGCTGGCGGTGCTGGACAACGCCGCGGTGTCCGACCATCCCGACCGCGCCGAGTTCAAGCGTCTGCTGACCGAAGGCTGGGACGGCCATGCCAGCGTCGGCTCGGTCGGTTACCGCTTGGCGCGCGGCTATCTCTATGCGCTTTACGAGGAATGCTTCGTCGGCCTCGACGACAAGCTGGGCCTGATCGAGAAGGGGGCCGATTACCGCGAGGTCACCCGCCGCTGGCCGGCGGTGGTGGCGCGGCTGGTCGAGGCTCAGCCGCCGTCCTGGCTGCCGGCCGGCCGCAAGGATTGGCGCGACGTGCAGCTGGCCGCCATCGACAAGACCATCGCCGCGCTGACCAGCGGCGGCCGCAAGCTGTCCGACGCGACCTGGGGCAAGCGCAACGTCGCCGACATCGCCCATCCCCTGGCGCGCTTCGTACCGCTGATCAAAAGCCGCATGACGGCCCCGGCCGAGCCGTTGGCGGGCGATTCCAACATGCCGCGCGTCTCGGCGTCCGATTTCGGCCAATCCGAGCGGCTGGTGGTGACGCCAGGCAAGGAGGAAGAGGGCCTGTTCAACCTGCCGGGCGGGCAAAGCGGCCATCCGCTGTCGCCCTTCTATCTCTCCGAGTTCGAGGATTGGGCGCATGGCAAGCCGGAAACCCTGCTGCCGGGCGCGCCGAAATATGGGCTGGTGCTGACGCCCAACTGAAAGTCCGGGCATCGTGGTTTGGAGCGCACCGGTCGGCCATGGTACCGACCGGCGGCTGCATTTGCGCCACCTATGTCCGTTTTTTCACTCTCGTAGCAATTTAAGCCAATCGGCAAATCCCTATAATGACCCCCACGCCCCAAATCGTTGAGGCGCTGAAGAGTGGCTGCCCCAATATAGAATGGGACATCGGCCACACACTCAAGGAGTGGTCATTATGTCTTTCAAGAAAATGGCGCTGAGCGCAGCAGTTTTGAGTGCGATTTTTACTGTGCCTGCTTTCGCGCAGACCGGCGGTGATGCTGTTCTGGCGGACAATGTCCGTCAGGCGATCGAAGCGCGTCCCGCTCTGGCCGCCAACCAGATCCATGTGCGCGCCAATGGCGGGACCGTCTATCTGTACGGTTCGGTCGACTCGACGGCGGAATCGGCCATGGCCGAAACTGTCGCCCATAAGGTCGACGGCGTGCGGCAGGTGGTCAATTCGACCAGCGCAAGTTCGGGCGCCAACTGATCCGTCCGACCTAGGTCATGACGGCCCGCGCCGTCATGACCTGGCCGGCCGCCAACCCCCAAGGGGATTTCTGATCATGTATATCGGGAGAGCCGAGCGTTCCTCGTTGCGGGAACGCCTGCGCCGGCCGCTGCTGGCCGGTATTCCAGCCCTGATGGCCGCCCTCGGCGCCATGGGCTATCTGGCCGAGGAGCCCTATGTCTCGACCGACGACGCCTTCGTCCGCGCCGCGAAGAATTCGGTCAATGCCCGGGTCTCGGGCCAGGTCGTCGAGATCGGCGTCCATGACAATCAGCGCGTCCGCAAGGGAGACCTGCTGTTCCGCGTCGATCCGGTGCCCTATCGGCTTGCCGTCGACCAGGCGCAGGCGCGGCTGGCCAGCGTGCGCCTCGGCATCGGCGCCCTGAAGGCGACCTATCGCCAGCAACAGGCCGAATTGATGTCGTCGCGGGAGACCGCGTCTTTCGGCCAGCGCGAATATGAGCGCAAGAAGGCCTTGAACGTGGCCGATTTCACGTCGAAGTCGGATCTGGAGCGGGCCGAGACCGACCTCAATGTCGCGCGCCAGCACATCGCCGCCATCGAACAGCAGATCGCCAGCACGGTGGCCGCCCTCGACGGCGATCCCGGGATCGACATCGAGCGCCACCCGAACGTCCGCGAGGCGAAGGCCGAGCTGGACCGGGCTGAACTCAACCTCTCTTATACGGTCGTGGCCGCGCCCGATGACGGCGTGGTGACCAAGGTCGAGGAGTTGCAGCCCGGCGATTTCGTCAATATCGGTGCGCCGGTGTTCTCGCTGCTGTCCAGCCGCCAAGTGTGGATCGAAGCCAATTTCCGCGAAACCGGCCTGACCCATATGCATCCGGGCCAGGCGGCGACCATCGCGGTCGACACCTATCCCGACCGGGTCTTCAAGGCCCATGTGGTCAGCATGAGCCCCGGCACGGGTTCGGACTTCGCCGTCCTGCCGCCGGAAAACGCCACCGGAAACTGGGTCAAGGTGGTCCAGCGCCTGCCGGTGCGCCTCGAACTCGACGAGATGGATGCCGAGCGTCCGCTGTTTTCGGGCATCAGCGTCACGGCACGGGTCGACACCGGCTGGCGGCGCACCGTGCGCCACCCGTTCAGCCTGGCGCCGGACAAATGAACGCCGTCACCCTCGCGGCCCTGTTGGCGACCTACATGCAGGCCGTGAACATCACCCTGCCGAACGCAGCGGCCGAGCATATGCAAGGTACGCTGTCCATGTCGCTCGACGAGGTCGGCTGGATCTTCACCTCCTACATCACGGCCAATTTCGCGGTGATGCCGTTGACCGGCTGGCTGGCCGCGCGTTTCGGCCGCAAGCGGGTGTTCCTGCTGTCGCTGGTCGGCTTCTCATTCGGCCTGCTGCTCGACGCGAATGCGGCGACGCCGCTTCAGTTCGTCCTGGCGCGGATCGTCCAGGGCGCCGCGAGCGGCACTCTGGCGCCGCTGTCGATGGCTATCCTGCTGGCGACCTTGCCGCCCGAGCGCCATCCCCGCATCAGCCTGGCCTGGGCGGTCTGCCTGATATTGGGTATCTCGACCGGCGCCAGCATCGGCGGCTGGCTCAGCGAATATCACGGCTGGCACTCGATCTTCTATGTCAGCCTGCCGGTGGCGGGGTTCGTCTTCCTGGCGATGGGGTTGTCGCTGCCCGAGAAGAAGGCGGAACAGGTTCCGGCATTCGATTTCTTCGGCTATGGCGCCTTCATGGCCGGGGTGGTCGGGCTGCAGATGCTGCTCGATCGCGGCGAGCGGCTGGAATGGTTCGCTTCGTCCGAGATCTGGGCCGAGGCCGCCGCCTCGGCGCTGGGGTTCAGCCTGTATCTCGCGCATGTCCTGACCGCCAAGTCGCATTTCCTCGACAAGGCGCTGTTCAGGGACCGCAATTTCGTCCTGTCGACGCTGCTTTATTTCGCCGCCGGTTTCGTCCTGCTGCCGACTTTGGCGCTGACTTCGCCGATGCTGGAGGAGCTGTACAATTATCCGGTCGATACCACCGGCTACATGACGATCCCGCGCGGCGCGGCGCTGGCGACCGCGCTGGTGCTGATGAGTTTCGTCCCCGCGCGGCTCGACGGCCGCCCGTTCGTCGCGGCCGGCCTGGCCCTGGTCGCCTATGCCAATTGGCGCATGCTGGGCTATTCGCCTGGCATGGATTGGCGGCCGGTGATCGTGGCGGGCGTGATCCAGGGCACCGGCCTTGGACTCCTGATGCCGGCGCTGTCCCGCACCGCGTTCAGCACGCTGGACCCCAAGCTGCGGCCGGAGGGCAACGCGCTGTTCAATTTAGCGCGCTTCTACGGCAGCACGATCGGCATCGCCGTGGTGCAGATCTTCTTCTACGGCAACACCCAGGCGGTCTATCTGGCGCTCGGCAAGAACCTGACGCCTTACCACGCCGCCCTGCATGCTAGCCGGCCGCAGCTCGCTTTGCTCAGCGAGCTGGTCACCGGCCAGGCGGCGGTCGTCGCCGTGATCGGCCAGTTCAAGATTCTCCTGTTTGCAATCCTGGTTCCCAGCCTGCTCGTCCTGTTTCTCCGCGGGCCGCGCGCAATGGAGTCGAAAGCATGAAACCCTATGCCTTGATGGTGACGGCCTCCGTGCTCGTTCTGTCGGCCTGCGCGGTGGACCCCGATTACACGCCGCCGGCGCCCCCCGCTTCGGCACATTACGACCGGGAAGCAGAGGCGCGACCGGGGATCGCTTTCGGCCAAAAGCCGAGCGGCGATTGGTGGGCGGTGTTCCACTCGGACAAGCTCGACGCGGTGATGCGCCGCTCGCTCGCCGGCAACCAGAACCTCGCGGCCGCGGATGCCAGCATCGCGCAGGCGGCCGAAGCCGTTGCTTCCGCGCGCGGCGGGCTCTCGCCCCAGATCGATTACGGCAGCGGGCTCGGGCGTCAACGCATCGACTCGCCGCCCCAGGCCGGCGCCTCGAATTTCTACGCGATTGGCGCCAAGGTCAGTTTCGATCCAGACATCTTCGGCGGCACCCATCGGGCCATCGAACAGCGCGAGGCCTTCGTCGAGTTCGAGAGACGGCGTTTCGACGCCGCCTATCTGACCCTGACCGGAGAGGTTGCCGCCCAGGCCATCCTGCTGGCGTCGGCCCGCGCGCAGATCGAGGCGGTGCAGGCTCTGCTGGCCGACGACCGCAAGACTCTCGACCTCGTGCGCATCGCCCATCTGACCGGCAGTGTCACGAAAATCGACGTCACGCTGGCCGAATCGCAGATCGCCCAGGACGAGACCCTGCTGCCGCCGCTGGCCCAACAGTGCGATGCGGCGCGGCATGCCTTGTCGATCCTGGCCGGCACCGGCCCGGCCGATTGGGTGGCGCCGGATTTCGACCTGGCCGAACTGACGCTGCCTTTGAGCCTGCCGGTCAGCTTGCCGGCGGAACTGGCCCATGACCGGCCCGACATCCTGGAGGCGGAGGCCGAACTTCATGCCGCCAGCGCCGCGGTCGGGGTGGCGACGGCCAATCTCTATCCCCGTCTCAACCTGTCGGCGTCATTCACCCAGGCCGGGTCCGACCCCGGCACGATGTTCGAGCCGGGCGGCGTGTTCTGGGGCATCGCGGCGGGGCTGACCGGCCCGATCTTCCATGGCGGTTCGCTCCAGGCCGACCGCCGCGGCGCGGTCGACGCCTACAACGCCTCGCTGGCGCGCTACCGGCAGACCGTGATCCGGTCATTCGGCCAGGTCGCCGACGTTCTGCAGGCCATCAACCATCATGCCGAGGAACGCTCGGCGCAGGAACGCGCCCTGGCCTCGGCCGCCATCAGCCTGCAACTGAGCCGTGGCGGATATCGCGGCGGAGAAGTCGGCATCCTGCGAGTGCTGGATGCCCAGCGCGCCTATCAGCGCGCGCTGCTCGGCCAGATCAAAGTGAGGACCGCTCAATATCTCGACACGACGCAGCTTCTGGTCGCCCTCGGCGGCAACTCGGCGGGCGCCGCGCAACTGACTGCTTCCACTGGAGACTTAAGTGAATAGCCCATCGACCACGTCCACCGATCACCAGGCGCCTGCCTTGGCGTCGCGCGGCAAGATCATCATGATGGCGATCATCGCCGGCGCGGTGATCACCAACATCTATTGCACCCAGCCGATCCTGCCGCTGATCGCGGCCGGATTTCAGGTCGATGTAACTGCCGTCGACCTCGTCGCCGGCGCGGCGCTGCTCGGATTCGCGACAGGTTTAGCGCTTCTGCTGCCGCTGGGCGACCGGTTCGACCGGCGTAAGCTGGTCCTCACCCAGATCGCGCTGGCTTTCGTCTTCGCGCTGGCGGCGGCATTCGCGCCCGGCATCTGGCCGCTGATCTTCGCCTCGTTCGGCGTCGGCATCGTCGCTTGCGTGCCTCAGCAACTCGTGCCCTTTGCCGCCGTGATGTCGGCGCCGAGCGAGCGCGGACGCTCTGTCGGTACGGTGGTCAGCGGCATCATGGTCGGCATCCTGGTCGGCCGCACGATCAGCGGCATGGTCGGTGCGGCTTACGGCTGGCGTGCGGTTTATGGCCTCGAGGCGGCTTTCATGATTCCCGTCTGGATCGCCGCCGCTTTGTTGCTGCCGCGCGGCGTTCCGACCACCAATCTGTCCTATGGCCGCCTTTTGGCCTCGTTGTGGCCGCTGGCCCGCGACAATCGGCCGATCCGCGAATCGATGATGGTCCAGGCGTTGCTGTGGGCCTGCTTCAATGCCTTCTGGGTCAATCTGGCGGCCCTGCTGGCCAGTGGACCGCTGCATCTCAACAGCGCTTGGGCCGGTGGGTTCGGCATCATCGGCGCCGCGGGCGCCATGGCGGCGTCGATCAGCGGATGGGCTTCGGATCGTATCGGGGCGCGCGGGGTGGTCGCCGCCAGCATCGGGTTGGTCGCCCTGTCCTATGTGCTGCTGGCCGGCGCCGAGACCTCGCTGGCCTTGCTGGTGATCGGCGTCGTGGTGCTCGATCTCGGCGTCCAGTCTGGCCTGGTGTCCAACCAAACCCGCGCCTTTGCCGTCGATCCCAAGGCGCAGGGCCGCATCAACAGCCTCTATATGACCGCCACCTTCCTGGGCGGCGCCGTCGGCACCGTGATCAGCGGCTGGCTGATGACGCGTTTCGGCTGGACCGGGATCGCCGCCTTCGGCTTCGCGCTGACCTTGTTCGCCATGGGGATCCACTGGCTTGGTTCTCTCGCCCGAAAGGCGGCCTGACTGAACTCGATCGGTTCTCGCGCCTGCTTGTGGTGGAGCAGGCGTCGAGCGCGACGGTCACCGGAGCGGCATTTGTTCGACAGCCGCTCCGGTGGCCGTTTGCTTGTCCGGAAGTGCGCAGGGATTGTCCGTTTCTTCACCATTGAGAATATTTCGGACAGAGAGGCGGTCTCTATAATGGCCGTCGGGAAGGGATAGGGTTTTGGGCAAGGAAGTTTAGCCATGAACCGCGTGATCTTGGAGCGAACGGCAAATGAGGTCTTCGAGGCGACCTCCTTCCTCAATCGGGGAAGCGCCGGTTATGTCGAGCAGATGCAACAGCGCTACAACGAGGACCCTAGCTCGGTGGACAGCGAGTGGCGCGACTATTTCTCGTCGCTAGGCGAAGATGCCGCGGTCGTCGGCAAATGGAGCGGCGGGACATCCTGGGCCCAGATCGAAGCGTCGCTTCGCGAAAAGCTCGGTGCCGCTCCGTCCGAGGGCATGACGCAGGACACTATCCGGGTCCTGGCACTGATCGACGCGTACCGGGCGCGCGGGCATTTCCACGCCGACCTCGATCCGCTTGGCCTCAAGCCTCGACAGACGCAGCGTGAGCTGGATCCCGCCACTTACGGCTTCGACCCAGCCGATTGGGACCGCAAGATCTTCATCGGCGGCGCGTTCACCACTCTCCGCGAGACCGTGGCGCGCCTCGAACGGATCTATTGCTCGACCGTCGGCTATGAGATTTCGCACATCTCGGATCAGGCTCAGAAAGCCTGGCTGCTGGAGCGCGTCGAAGGAAACGCCGCTCCGCCGAGCCGCGAGGAGAAGCGCGCCATCCTCAATAAGCTCGTCGAGGTCAAAGGCTTCGAGCGCTATCTCGACAAGAAGTTCGTCGGCACCAAGCGCTTCGGCCTGGACGGTGCCGAGGCGGCCATCCCCGCCCTCGAACACATCGTCCGCCGGGGCGCTGCCCTGGGTGTCGAGGAGGTCGTCATCGGCATGGCCCATCGCGGCCGGCTGAACGTGATGAGCCAGGTGATGGGAAAACCGCATCGCGCCATCATGAACGAGCTGAAGGGCGGCACCTATGTGCCGGAAGGCGTCGCCGGATCCGGCGACATGAAATATCACCTCGGCGCTTCGACCGACCGCGAGGTCGACGGGCGGATGGTCCATCTGTCGCTGACGGCCAATCCGTCGCATCTCGAGATCGCCGATCCGGTGGTGCTTGGCAAAGTGCGGGCGAAGCAGGACCAGAAGGGCGACCGGGCCGAGCGCACCTCTGTGCTGCCGCTGCTGATCCACGGCGACGCCGCCTTCGCCGGCCAGGGCGTGGTGGCCGAGATGTTCGGCCTGTCCGAGCTGGAAGGGTTCCGCACCGGCGGATCGCTGCATCTCATTATCAACAACCAGATCGGCTTCACCACCGATCCGCGCTTCGCCCGCTCGACGGCCTATCCGTCCGACCTGGCCAAGGTGATCGAGGCGCCGATCTTCCATGTGAATGGCGACGATCTGGAGGCGGTGATGCGCGTGGCCGCCCTGGCGATCGAGTTCCGCCAGAAATTCCACAAGCCGGTCGTGATCGATCTGT
>Ga0213872_10000530_pt1 | contig 29892 bp, 19 predicted proteins | sample VelepicomBERX_R2_FD_160071 | JGI IMG/M metagenome (GOLD analysis project Ga0213872, IMG submission 160071) | Rhizosphere microbial communities from Vellozia epidendroides in rupestrian grasslands, the National Park of Serra do Cipo, Brazil - RX_R2 | ecosystem: Host-associated > Plants > Roots >...
CGCGCGAACTGACCACGCGCGTCGATATGAATTCGCCGGAAGGGCGCGCCGACTTGATTCGTCAGGCGATGCCGCTTCTGGCCCAGATTGCGGCTCCGGCCCTGGGACTCATCATTAAAAAGCGGCTAGCGGAACTCGCTGGCATAGATGTCGACGAATTCGACATGCTGATGGGGCAAAAAAAGCCGGAGCGCAAAGGCAAGCGCGAATATCGCCTGCCGACCGGATCGGTCAGACTGATCCAGCCGTCCATCGTTCGGCGCCAGTTGAAATGGCTGCTGATGAACCCGAGTTGGGCCGGGGACGTGCAACTACCGGACAGTCTGACGCTTTCCGATGAATTGGCCTGTTTTGCCATGTTGGCCGAACGCGCCCGCGAGCATGAGGATGAACCCACCACGGCGCAACTGATCGAATCGATCCGTGGCACGCCGTGGGAGTCGCTGGTGGATAGCGTGCTGCAACAGGCCATGCAAGACCCGGAGGAATTCGCCTCTCCTGACGACGATGATCGTATGCAATTTCGCGACGGTAACGAACGGTTGCTGGAACAATTGCGCGACGCCGAATTGGATCGGCTGATACTGAAGTCGAAGAGTGAGCGTTTGACAACGGAAGAATCGAAACTGATGCTTGAATTGTTGAGTCGAAAGACTTGAATACAATCCATCGGTGCTATACTCAACTGTTTTTTTCGGCTTTTTCAAGCAGGAAGCGAAATGGCGGCCTCTCCCGAAAATCAAAAGGAAGTACAGGAACAGGCGATGAGCCTCGAAGAACAGCGTAAACGGCTACGTCAGCTGATTGCGCTGGGCAAAGAGCGCGGTTACCTGACCTATGCGGAAATCAACGACCATCTGCCTGAAGATGTGTCCGACGCCGAACAGATCGAAAACATCGTGACCATGATCGGCGGTCTCGGTATCCAGGTGTATGACGAAGCCCCGGATGCCGACACGCTGCTCATGTCCGACGCGGCCCCTGCCGTGGCCGACGAGGATGCCGTCGAGGAAGCGGAAGCGGCGTTGTCGTCTGTCGACTCCGAATTCGGCCGCACCACCGACCCGGTGCGCATGTACATGCGCGAGATGGGTTCGGTCGAACTCTTGACGCGTGAGGGCGAAATCGAAATCGCCAAGCGTATCGAGGACGGCCTCAAGTTCATGATTCAAGCCATCTCGGCCTGCCCCGGCACCATCTCCGAAGTGCTTGAGCTGATCGAGCGCGTTCAGCGCGAAGAAATTCGCGTCGACGAAGTGGTCGACGGCTTTATCGACCCGAACGCCGAAGACACCGAAGAGGTGCCGTTCGCCGAGCCGGTCGTGGAAGACGACGAGCTGCTCGACGGCGAGGAAGAGGAAGAAGGCGACGAAGAGGGCGATGTCGACTCGAACGCCGGCGCCAATCTGGAAGAACTGAAGCTGCAGGCGCTGGAGCATTTCCAGGCCGTGCGCGCCCTGTTCGACCAGATGGTCAAGGAACTGGCCAAGAACGGCTCGCATAGCGCGGCCTACCTGCAACTGCAGGAAGCGATCTCCGCCGAGTTCATGAATGTCCGCTTCGCTACGCGTCAGATCGAAAGCCTGTGCGAATCGCTGCGCCGCCGCGTCAACGAAATCCGCACCTTCGAACGCGACATCCAGGACATCTGCGTCACCCGCGTACGCATGGAACGGGCGCACTTCATCAAGTGCTTCCCGGGCAACGAATGCAACCTCGACTGGGTGGAGAACGAGATCAACGCCGGCCATGCCTGGTCCGAGTCGCTGACCCGCTTCAAGTACGCGATCATCGAGAAGCAGACCAAACTGGCCGAGCTGCAGGAAAAGGCCATGCTGCCGATCAAGGAGCTGAAGGAAATCAACCGGCAGATGTCGTCGGGCGAATCCAAGGCCCGGCGCGCCAAGAAGGAAATGATCGAGGCCAACTTGCGTCTGGTGATCTCGATTGCCAAGAAGTACACCAACCGTGGTCTGCAGTTCCTCGACCTGATTCAGGAAGGCAACATCGGCCTGATGAAGGCGGTGGACAAGTTCGAATACCGCCGCGGCTACAAGTTCTCGACCTATGCCACCTGGTGGATCCGCCAGGCGATCACCCGCTCGATCGCCGACCAGGCGCGCACCATCCGTATTCCGGTGCACATGATCGAGACCATCAACAAGATGAACCGCATCAGCCGTCAGATTCTGCAGGAAACCGGTCGCGAGCCCGATCCGGCGGAATTGGCCGAGCGCATGGAAATGCCCGAGGAGAAGATCCGCAAGATCATGAAGATCTCCAAGGAGCCGATCTCCATGGAAACGCCGATCGGCGACGACGACGACAGCCACCTGGGCGACTTCATCGAGGACTCGGTGACCTTGGCGCCGTCGGAAGCGGTGATGTATTCGAGCCTGAAGGACGCCACCAAGGAAGTGCTCGACACGCTGACGCCGCGCGAGGCCAAGGTGCTGCGCATGCGCTTCGGTATCGACATGAACACCGACCACACGCTGGAAGAGGTCGGCAAGCAGTTCGACGTTACCCGCGAGCGGATTCGCCAGATCGAAGCCAAGGCACTGCGCAAGCTGCGTCACCCGACCCGTTCGGAACGCCTGCGCAGCTTCCTCGACAACGAACCGGGCAATCAGTAAAGGTCTGGAACCGGGTGGCGGATTTGGTATAATCCCGCCTCCCACGGGCCTTTAGCTCAGTTGGTTAGAGCAGAGGACTCATAATCCTTTGGTCGCGGGTTCGAGCCCCGCAGGGCCCACCAAACGCCTAGACGGCCTGCAGAGAGATCTGCAGGCCGTTTTTCATTCTGTCGGCCACGCTCCCTTGTCATCTCCGCATTTGCCCGATAGGGTTGGCGTTGCGGCGCCAAGCCGCAAAGGGCGCGGGCCTGGGGTCTTGCACACCCCGGGCCCGCTGACCAAACCAACTCCTAACACCTTAAGACAGGAGAAGTTGATATGGCTGTTTACCATCGTACTGTAAACCCCACCACCGCTTCAAACCGCGACCTCCAACAACTGCCGCTGTTCGCTCTGATCTCGGAGCTATGCGCGCCGCGCGCGGGCAAAGCCGATCCCGACGTTTGCCGGCTGATCGTCGACAGCCGCTTGGCGTGGGCGGCGTTGCGCGTCGATTCGGAGCGTTCTTGGATGTATTTGCCGGAGGGGGTTCGAACCCGGCAGGTGGCGGGATGCATGATCTTAACCGCCGCATAAGGCGCTAACCGGAGGCGGGGCCCCGCCGTGGGCCCCGAACCGGGCGTGATAGAGGACTCTGTCGATCCGCCTGTTCTAAGCGACCGTTCGCTTCAGTGGCGAAGCTGGTCGATTTCTTGAGCGGTTAAGCCGGTGAATTGCATGATGGTTTTGTGGTCGATGCCGCTCGCCAGCATATTGCTGGCCACGCGTAGCACACCTTTTTCGATTCCTTCTGCAATACCTTTCTCGATACCCTTTTTAATGCCTTCCTGGATGCCCTTCTGTCGGGCTTCTTCTCGAAGTCTTTCCGCAATCGTCATGACAACCTCCTCGTACGGCGCTGGGGCCAAGTAGGGCGCAGTCGCGCAGCACTGCGCCAAGCGTCGACTGTTGCGGCGTATTGCCTTCGGCGAATACGCCCTACCGCCCTAGCTACAGTGTTGTGAGAGCACTGGGCGGAGAGAAATGGGCGATGATAGTCGCCCTCACCTCGGATGGCACGTCAGCGTGGTTTGCGCCAAGCACACGTCCGTCACCTCTTTATACAAATGACATATATTGGATATATTGCATGGGGAGCACCCGCGCGCCGACAGGGCGTAGACGGAGATAGCCAAGAAAAAAGGAGGAGACCATGACGTGGACCGCGCAGCAGAAGCAAACCGTGCTGGCCTGCTATCTGGGCTGGACGTTGGACGCCTTCGATTTTTTCTTGATGGTGTTCATCCTCAAGGATATCGCCAAGGACTTCGGCACCGATATCGAGGCCGTTAGCTGGGCCACCATGCTGACGTTGGCGGCGCGGCCGTTGGGCGCGTTGATCTTCGGCCGCTTGGCCGACCGCTATGGCCGCAAACCCGTGCTGATGGCCAACATCGTGCTCTATTCGGTGCTGGGTTTTGTCTCGGCGTTCTCGCCCAACCTGATGGTGTTGCTCATGCTGCGCACGTTGTTTGGCGTGGCTATGGGCGGTGAGTGGGGTGTGGGGTCGTCGCTCACCATGGAAAGCATTCCGCCGAAATCGCGCGGGCTGGTGTCGGGCCTGCTGCAGGCCGGCTATCCCTCGGGCTACCTGCTGGCGACGTTGGCCTTCGGTCAACTGTTCACGCACATTGGTTGGCGCGGCATGTTCATGTTGAGTCTGCTGCCGGCGCTGTTGACGATCTATATCCGTCTCAACGTGCCGGAAAGCCCCACCTGGGAGGCGGAAAAGGAAAAAGCCAAGCCCGGCCTGCTCGCTACCTTTCAAAGCCAATGGCGGCTGTCGGTCTACGCCATTGTGTTGATGATGTGCTTCAACTTCTTTGCGCACGGCACGCAGGACATGTACCCAACCTTCTTGCGCGTGCAGCACAAATTCGATCCGCACACGGTCCAGGCGATCGGTCTGTGGTTGAATATCGGCGCCATCGCCGGTGGTCTGACCGTGGGCTGGCTATCGGAGCGCATAGGCCGCCGCAATGCCATCTCGTTGTCAGCGTTGTTCGCCTTGCCGATCATCCCACTGTGGGCATTTAGTCATACGCCGCTGCAGCTGGCGGCCGGCGCCTTTTTTATGCAGGTCGCGGTGCAAGGAGCCTGGGGCGTGATTCCCGCCTATCTGAACGAGATTTCGCCCAGCGCGGTGCGGGCGACCTTCCCGGGGCTGGTCTATCAGCTCGGCAATCTGCTGGCGTCGATCAATAGCCCGATGCAAGCGCATATGAGTAAAACCAACGGCGGCAATTACGGCTTGTCGATGGCCATCGTCGCCGGCACCGTGGCTATCGCCATTGCCATTTTGATCCGCTTCGGCCGCGAACGGCGCGGCGAGGCGATGCACGAGTCCGCCTCATAACGAAAGAAAACGTCATGACATTGATCGCGAATACCGTTGTGGCACTCGTCGCCGCGCTGCATGTGTATTTCCTCGTGCTGGAGATGTTCCTGTGGGACAAGCCGGTGGGCCTCAAGGCATTCGGCCAGTCGTTGGAGAGAGCCCGAGCGTCGAAGGTGCTGGCCGCCAACCAAGGCTTGTACAACGGCTTTCTAGCCGCGGGTCTGGTGTGGGGGCTGTGGCTGGGGCCGCTGGGGGCCAGTATCAAGTTGTTCTTTTTAGGCTGCGTGCTGGTCGCCGGGGTGTTCGGCGCCGTGACGGCCAGCCGCAAGATCTTGTTTGTACAGGCGCTGCCCGCGGCGTTGGGTATGGCGCTGGTGCTGCTGAGCTAGGGTCGTCTGCAGCCAGACCCTAAACCGTACGGGATGCGTCTCGCGGTTTATTGGATGGCTTCATTAAAGGAAGTGCCGGCGGCGACTTTAGCGACGAGGTTGACCACGGCGGCGTGACCGCCATGGCCGTCGATCCAGCGGCTGGTGGCGCAGGCGGCCTTGGCGTAGAGATGATCGTCGGTCAATGCCCGGCGATTCCATTCAAAAGGACCGGCGGGCAACGAGGCCAAGGCGGGTGCGGGTACCAGACAGCGGGCGCCCGTTCCGGCCGGCGCCAGATAGCGTTGATCGTCGGACGCCACCATCGACACGCCTTCGTTGAACCACACTGGAACCGTCTGGCGGGCGAATCCCATCCAGCCGATGCGATGGATGAGTTCGGCCATCGACATTTCATGCGCGGCAATCACCGGGCTGAGTCCGCGCGGGGATAACACCGCGACCACATCCAAGATCGACATGCCCTTGCGACCGCCGCCCTTCATGCGCTGGAAACAGGCATTGTCGCGGCAGATCAGCATGCGCGGGTGTGACTGCGGTTGCCCCCAGAAGGCACGCACCAAGCGACGGCCTTCATCGACCGCCCGCCTATCCGTTTCGGCCTCGCTGGGGGAGACACCTTGCTGGACATAGACGTCCTCGCCGGCCGGCCGGAAGCCGTAACAGGACGGACAGACCGCGGCGGCGGCCGACGGCGCGGCGAACCCGATCAGGCCGATGCCCGCCAACAGGAGGATCATCGTCAGAACCGATAGCATCAGCGGCAGGCGTGCACGATTGTTCATTGCGGATGTCTCGGCCAGGTGAGCGGCACGTTGCGGAAACTGGACGGCGCATGCGAGAACAGCGCCGACCAGACGACGATCAGCCACATCAGCGGCAGACGCCATGTCGGCATCAAGATCATTCCGGCCACCAACAGCAGTTTCAGCAGCATGCACAGGCTGACGGCTTGGCGCAGGTGGGCGGGATGACGCCAAAGATCGAGTGCCCACAATGCCAAGCCGGTGACGAGCACGGCGAGGCCTCCGGCCGGTTGGCCTGCCTGTGGCTGTACGGACAGCAGGGTGGCGCAAAACAGAATGATGGCCACCAGATGCAGCCCGCGCAGAAAAACGGTCAGCCAGCGCAGAGCGCGGGCATCGCGCTGGAGAAGAGGGTGGCGCATGTGTCGGTCAAAGCGCGTCGGCGGTGGAAAAAACAATGATGCCGTATTATGCGGGCGATGCCGGCAAACGATCAAACGCCCCGCAGAGTATTCTGCGGGGCGTTCGCTATCGCCGCACTAGCGCAGCATCGCCGCACCTTGCAGTTGCGCGAGTACCGTCTTCGGCGCCGCGGCATAGTGCTTGAACTCCATCGAGTAGGTCGCACGGCCCTGGGTCATCGAACGCAGCGTGGTGGAGTAGCCGAACATCTCCGCCAAGGGCGTCTGCGCCTTGACCTGCTTGATGCCGCCGGGCAGGTCGTCGATGCCCTGCACCGTGCTGCGCCGCGTGTTCAAGTCGCCGATGACGCTGCCGAGGAAGGCTTCGGGCGTTTCCACCTCCACCTGCATCATCGGCTCCAGCAACTGCGGCGACGCACGGCGCATGCCGTCCTTGAACGCGATCGATCCCGCCATGCGGAAGGCGTTTTCGTTCGAGTCGACGTCGTGGTAGGAGCCGAAGGTCAGCGTCACGCGCACGTCCACCACCGGGAAGCCGGCCAGGATGCCGGCCTGCAGCGACTCGCGCACCCCTTTGTCCACCGCCGGGATGAACTCGCGCGGCACCACCCCGCCTTTGATGGCGTCGACGAATTCATACCCCTCGCCGGCGGCGCGCGGTTCCAGCTTCAGCACCACGTGGCCGTACTGGCCTTTGCCGCCCGATTGCTTGATGAACTTGCCTTCAACCTCGTCCACCGCCTTGGCGATGGTTTCGCGGTAGGCCACCTGCGGCTTGCCCACGTTGGCGTCGACGCCGAACTCGCGCCGCATGCGGTCGACCAGAATCTCCAGGTGCAGCTCGCCCATGCCGGCGATGATGGTCTGACCCGATTCCTGATCGGTATGCACGCGGAAGGACGGATCTTCCTGCGCCAAGCGGTTCAGCGCCAGGCCCATCTTTTCCTGGTCGGCCTTGCTTTTCGGTTCCACCGCCTGGGCGATCACCGGCTCGGGGAAGTTCATCTTCTCCAGCACGATCACCTGATCAGGCGGACACAGCGTGTCGCCGGTGGTGACGGTTTTCAAGCCAACGGCGGCGGCGATGTCGCCGGCGCGCACTTCCTTGATCTCCTTGCGTTCGTTGGCGTGCATCTGCAGGATGCGCCCCAGCCGTTCCTTCTGGTCCTTGGTCGGGTTGAACAAGGTGTCGCCGGTGCGCACCACGCCGGAATAGACGCGGAAGAACGTCAGCTGGCCGACAAACGGATCGGTCATGATCTTGAATGCCAGCGCCGAGAACGGCTCGTCGTCGCGCGGATGGCGCTCGGCCGGCCGGTCTTGCGCGTCGTGACCGTTGATGGCCGCCACGTCGTTCGGCGCCGGCAGGTAGTCGACCACCGCGTCGAGCAGCGTTTGCACGCCCTTGTTCTTGAAGGCGCTGCCGGCGAGCATCGGCACGATCTCGTTGCGCAAGGTGCGCAAGCGCAACCCTTGCTTGATCTCTGCCTCGCTGAGCGGTTGGCCGTCGAGGTATTTTTCCAGCAGTTCGCTGCTGCCCTCGGCCGCCGCCTCGACCAGACGCTCGCGCCAGGTCTGCGCCAGCGGCAGCAGCTCGGCGGGAATGTCCTCATCCTGGAAGCGCACGCCCTGGCTCGCATCGTCCCAGACGATGGCGCGCATCGTCACCAGATCGACCACGCCGCGGAAATGCTCCTCGGCGCCCAGCGGAATTTGCAGCGGCACGGCATTGCCGCGCAGCCGCTCCTCGATGTGCTGACGCACGCGGAAGAAGTCGGCGCCGACGCGGTCCATCTTGTTGACGAAGGCGATGCGCGGCACGGCGTATTTGTTCGCCTGGCGCCACACGGTTTCCGATTGCGGCTGCACGCCGCCAACGGCGTCGTATACCATGACCGCGCCATCGAGCACGCGCATCGAGCGCTCGACTTCGATGGTGAAATCGACGTGGCCCGGGGTGTCGATGATGTTGATGCGGTGCTCGGGCAATTGCCCCTTCATGCCGCGCCAGAACACGGTGGTCGCGGCCGAGGTAATGGTGATGCCGCGCTCCTGCTCCTGTTCCATCCAGTCCATGGTGGCGGCGCCTTCGTGCACTTCGCCGATCTTATGCGTCACGCCGGTATAAAACAGGATGCGTTCGGTGGTCGTGGTCTTGCCCGCGTCGATGTGGGCGCTGATGCCGATATTGCGATAACGGTCAATGGGGGTTTTGCGGTCCATGGTTGAGGTCTCCACAGCCCGGACTTCCGGTCCGGGGGTCTTGATTCATTCTATTCGCGCCTGCCGCCAAACAATGTGGCCGCGGGCAGGGGATGCAACATGGCGCCGCTTGAGCGCGCGGCGCGGGCGAGGATGGCGGTAGACATCGGAACGCTCCTTAAAGTTATCGTGTAACCAACATAATTACATTAAAGGTCAAAACAACGCGCCCATGCCGGGCAACGTCATACGCCATCGGCGCGGTAAGGCGTGCCGGCGTTGGCTTCCACCCGACCGACGATGTCGGCCATCGTGGTTGCCGCCAGCGCGTCGTCGAGTGCCGCGCTTAAACGGCCGAACTCACTTTCCAATACCGGGATGATATTACGCCCGATATAGCAATCCGGGTTGGGCGGCACGCGGTGCAAGGCAAACGTCGGCGGCTCTTCCACCGCGCGATAAATATCCAACAGCGTGATTTGCGCCACCGGCTTGGCCAACAACGCGCCGCCGCCTTGACCCAATTGCGCCTGCGTCAGACCTGCGGCGGCGAGCGCGCCCAGAATGCGGCGCACCACGGCCGGATTGGTGTTGACGCTGTGGGCGATATCCTCGGACCGCACCGCCTGGCCATGACGTAGGCTGATGTGGGTCAGGATGTGGATCGCCACGGCGAAACGGGTGGATGTGGCCATGCATGCTTCCGGAAAACTATTTGCTACAGTGTAACCAACATAGATACACATTGCAAGCAAAAGGGAGATGGCGAGCCGGGCGCGACCCATTTCGCCGCACCCGGCTCGCTAGCGGTCCGTCAGTCCGGCGGCGGCGTGACCACGGGTGCTGGCGGTGGCGTGACCACGGCTGGAACGGGGGCTGGCGGCGGCGCGGGAATAATGGTTGGGGTCGGAATCACGTCGCCCAGTGGCATGACGATCGAGTCGGGATCGTCGGTGCGATGGTGTGTCATCAGCGATTTCGGTGCGCCAAAATAGTAGCGCACGCCAACGCTCACGGCATGGCTGTCGCCGATTTGATCGTTTGCGACCGAGTGGGTGCCGCGAGCGAATAGCGCCAAACCCGGCACCCCCCAGCGCACCGGTTGCCATTCCACGCCGATGCCGGTGGTGTTGACCACGCCAGGCGAGTGATCGAAGCCAAGGTTGAGCGATAGATTCTGCGTCAGGTACCAGCGCAAGCCCACACCCTCATACGCCCCATGCGGGCCATCGCCGGTTTGCTCGCCCGCGCGCAGGATGACCGTGTAGCGGTCGAGATAAAGCTCGCCTTCGGCACCGTTGCGGCGATTACCCTGGTCGCCAAGTTTCTGGTACGCGCTCGTTATTCCCGCCAGGCCCTGGTCCGGATCGCGCCAGAAGGCATGCCCGCCCAAGCCACGGTAGCTGCGGTCGAGGAAGCGCCCGGACGAGGCGTCGACCTGCAGACCAAACAGTTGCCCGATGGGCAGGGTCAGCGCGCCATCCGCCGACGACGCATCCTTGCCATTCAAGTCGCCGCCTTGCAGCGACACCTTGCCCGCCGGATTGGAAACCGCCGGACCCGCCGCCTGGGCGAGGGGAGACAAGCCGCAGACACCGAGTAGGGCAACAACGAGCCGTGTCGATCTAAAACTGTCGTGGCAACGCTTCATGGGCCTCCCTTTGTGAACGACGCATTCATGCCGCTCCCACCCTGTGGGATATGGCGGTAGCCCGAATGATAGTATTTGTATGTAATTGCAAAACTGTACTATTTATGCATGTTTGTGCCGGGCGGACAGGTGGTGGCCGGCTAAGTCGAGCCCTTGCGGGGATGCGCTCCGCTGCGCGTGTTTGATCGGAGTAGCGAGCGGAAAGACATAGATATGGCGCGTTTTGACGTGCCATTTCATGCTTTGGTCATCAAAACATCATGACAAGGCGGCAGATTGTTAACTCCTTCGGCGTGGCATAGGCCACGCATGATAAATAGGGAGAGGTTAACCATGATGGAAACCCGTAACAGCAGGCGCGGCGGCCGTTTGGTCCGCGCCGTGATCTTGGCGTGGGCGGGGTTGTCCGCCGCCGCCCACGCGGACACCTTTGTCGGCGCCAAACGCGTGTTGCTGATCAGCATCGACGGCCTGCACCAGCAGGACGTGGCCCGCTGCATCGGCGCCAACACCTGTCCGAATCTGGCGCAGCTGTCGCAAACCGGCGCGACCTACACCCAGGCGTATACCCCGGGGTTGTCGGACTCTTTCCCTGGGCTGGCGGCGCTGCTCACCGGCGGCACGCCCAAGACCACCGGACTGTTCTACGACGTGTCGTATGACCGTACGCTGTTTGCGCCGTCCGACACCGCGTGCACGGGGCCGCGCGGGTGGAATGTGGCCTTTGACGAGACGACGGGCATCGACGGCAAGGATGGCGGCGCGCTGGTGCATTTGGACGGCGGCGGCGCGTTCAACCCGCAGGCGATTCCTCATGCGCTGAAGGATGGCGCGTGCGTGCCGGTGTATCCGCACGATTACCTCAAGACCAATACGGTGTTCGAGGTGATCAAGGCCCATCTGCCCGGGGCGCGCACCGCGTGGGCCGATAAGCATGCCTGGGGTTACGACTGGGTCAACGGCCCCTCCGGTCACGGCGTCGATGACCTGGCCCGCACCGAAATCAACGCGGTCGACCCGGCCACCAAGTCCGATTACACCGATGTCTATACCCACACGGAAAAGTTCGATGACCTGCACGTTCAGGCCATCCTGAATCAGATCGACGGCAAGGACGCCGCCGGCGGTCAAGACGGCCTGGCCGTGCCGACCTTGTTCGGCACCAACTTCCAGACGCTGAGCGTTGCGCAGAAAGCGCTGGCGGCCAAGGGCGGTGGTTATCTCGACGCCGATTTCACCCCCAATGCCCAGGTGGCGGCGGCCATCCAATACGTGGACGGCGCGCTGGGCCGCATCGTGGCGGCATTGAAGCAGCGCGACCTCTATGCGTCGACGGTGGTGATCGTCACCGCCAAGCATGGTCAGTCGCCGGTCGATCACCAGACGTTGGTCAAGAATGGCGACACGCTGTCGGCGCTGTTGCAGGCAAACAATTATCTTGATCCGAAAGGCAACTTCGGTCAGAACAACACGACGTCCGGCAATCTGAACGACGGCAGCGGCCAGGCTGGCACCGGCTTCGTGCAGACCGACGACGTCGGCCTTATCTGGCTGCGCGACCGCAGCCAACGCGATGCCGTGCTGGCCACCTTGCAAGCGCACCTCGGCTGCTCGTCCGATGGCCTGTGCGCCGATGGGCCGCAGGCCTACATCCTCAGCGGCGATAAGCTCGCCGCCGCCTTTGGCGATCCGGACGTGGGACGCACGCCGGACATCATCGTCCAGCCCAATCCCGGCGTGATCTACACGTCGAGCAAGAAAAAGGACGGCGAGCATGGCGGCAATGCGCCGGACGACAGCCACCTGGCATTGATCGTCGCCTATCCGGGCATGGCCGGTGGCCGCACCGTTTCCGATCGCGTGCAGCTCACGCAGGTCGCGCCGACCATCCTCAAGGCGCTGGCGCTCGATCCGCAGTGGCTGCACGCCGTGGCGGTCGAAGGCACGCCGGTCTTGCCTGGGCTGGAGTAAACGCCCACGGGCGCGCTCATTGTCCGTATTTGGCCAGAATGGCGGTGATACTGCCATCCGCCTTCATGGCGCGCACGGCGGCGCCGATGCGCGCCGCATCCCCAGCAGGGAAACCGAGACCGGACGCCAGCCAGTTGTCGCTGGCGTAGAGCGGTGCGCCGACGACAGGTCGGCTGCCGTTGAGCTTCGTATAGAGCGGCACAAAGGTGCTGGGCGCGCCGAAGAAGACCGGAACGCGGCCGGCTTTCAACATGCGCGCCATGGTTTCCAATGTGCTTTCCTGCAGCATGGTCGCGGCGATCCCATGCTCGATCAGCCAAGAGCGCACGCTCGATCCGGCGCGAATGCCGATGGCGCCCAACATTTGCGCCTGGGCCAGGGTGTCGACCGGCGGTGCCTGTTCTTTGGTCATGAACGCAAAAGTAGTCTGGTTGGTGATGTCGATCCAGCGGAACGAGGCTTCGCGCTCCGGCGTGCGGGCGAAATAAACGATCAGCGTGTCATTGTGATATTCGGCATCCTGCATGGCGCGCTTCCACGGCACGATGCGCACCTGTGCCGAAAAGCCGGCCCGCCGCAACGCCTCCTGACCGATGTCGATCATGAAGCCAGGGCTGCCGTCCGCCGGGGTGTTGCACGCCGGCGGCAGGTGGTCGCATTCGAGGACGAGTTCACGCGGGCCGGCCCAGGCTGACAGCGGCCCCAGCATCAAGCCGAGGGCCGTCAGGAGGGCCAAGCGCAATTTCCCGGGCATGTCCGTTCGTCATCCATTTTAACTATCTAAGCGTCATGAAGTGGATGATAAGTTATCAACAGAGATTTGCCACTGCGATGGAATACAGGGAAGGACGAATGCCTGCTTGACCCGTCTACAGCTTCATAGCGGAGGATCCCTAACGTTTACGACGCGCGCGGAGGCGAATGCCATGCTGTTGATCAATCGAAATTTCACGCTGCTGTGGGGCGGCCAGCTGGTGTCCCAGCTGGGCGACAAACTCTACGGCATCGCGCTGTTGTGGTGGTTGCTGGAGAAAACCGGATCGCCGCTGACGACCAGCGCATTCATGGTGCTGGCCACGCTGCCGGAGATGTTGCTTGGGCCGTTGGCGGGCGTATGCGTCGACCGCTGGAACCGGCAGGTCATTGTCGTGGCCAGCGATGCCGCGCGCGGCGTGATCGTTGCCTTGCTGGCTTGGCTGCTCTCTGCGCGGGGGCTGCAAGTGTGGCAGGTCTACGTGGCGGCGTTCGGCATTTCCGCCTGTTCGGCGTTGGCCAATCCGGCGATTCAGGCGCTGATTCCGTCGCTGGTCGAGCCTCAGGCGCTGCAAGGCGCCAATGCTCGCAGCCAAATGATTTCCGGCGTCACGCGTATCGTCGGGCCGCTTGCCGGCGCGGCCTGCGTGGCGGCGGTGGGGTACTTGCCGGTGTTGCTGTTCAATGCCGCCTCCTACCTGTTATGCGCACTGGCCGAGTGCGGGCTGCGCTGCCGGCCTGCCGCCGCGCCATGCCGCGCGCCGTGGTGGCAGAGCCTGCGCGAGGGGGGGCGTCATATGGCCGGGGATGTGCGCGTCAAGACGGTGGTGCAGATCGTCGCGCTGGTGCATGTGTTTTTTGGCGCATTGATCGTCATTCTGCCGTTTGTCGCCAGACGGCTTGCCGGACACGGCATCGGCAACCTCGGCGTGCTCGAGTCCGCGCTTGGCGCCGGCATCGTCGTTGGCGCCATGTGGCTCGCCCGCCGTGCCGTTGCGGCGCGCTTCGCGCCGCCGGTGTTCGGCATGGCCGCCTGTGTGCTATCGCTTGGCTTGCTGCAAATGCTGCCGCTCACGTCGCTGACGGCCTGTGCGTTCTGTTGTGCCGGCATCGGGCTTGCCGTGGCTTTTCTGAGTGTGCATTGGCAGACGGCGATTCAGCGCGATGTGCCGGAAGCGTTGCGCGGCCGGGTGTTCAGCGTGCTGTCGTCCACCGGCAACGTATCGGTGCCGCTGGCGATGGGCGCGACCGGACTCTTGCTGCGCGTGGCGTCGCCCGCGTCGCTGCTGGTGTGGGCGGCGCTTGGCTTGTCGGCGGGAGGATGGCTGTTGGCCTATCGGCGCGCCGTCCCGGCGCGGGCCGTTTGATTTATGCTGTCGACGGCAGTCTTGTGCGTATCTGTGGCGCACTGCCTTCGGCGAGTGCGCCCTACGCGAATACGTGTCCGTAGGGTGCAATCGCCGCGCAACGCGGGCATTGCACCAAACACCACGAGCAGGGCCAGGGTGGATGCCACCTAGGAAGGAACCGTGAGATGTTCACCATTACTCAGCTGGCGCGGCAGTTCGGTCTGTCGCGCAGCACCTTGCTCTATTACGACCGTATCGGTTTGCTGCGGCCGAGCGGGCGCAGCCATCAGCTGTATCGGCTGTATTCGGACGAGGATCGGGAGCGGTTGGAGGCCATTTGCCGCTATCGCCGCGCCGGGTTGCCGCTCGAACAACTGCCGGCGCTGCTCGAACCCGCCGATCAGCACTCGGCCCGCGGCGTGCTGGCGCGGCATCTGAACGACTTGAGCCGGCGGATCGACGCGCTGCGTGCGCAGCAGGAAAGCGTCGCCAGGCTATTGCTTTCCGGCCGGCTGACGGACTCGCCGCAGCCACTCGATAAGACCGCGTTGACCGCCATGCTGCACGCGGCCGGGCTGAGCGACGCCCAGCTCGATCAGTTGCACGCCGGGTTGGAGGCCACGCATCCCGAGGCGCATCAGGCCTTCCTCGAACGGCTTGGCGCATCGCCCGCCGACATCGCCGAGATCCGCGCGCATTCGCGCAGGTTGGCCGAGCAGAGCGCTAACGCCCGCTGACGCCGAGCCGCAGTGCGACATCGGCGCACCACAACTGTTTCCAGCGGCGGATTTTCTCTTCGGTCGGCAACGTGTACGGCGATACCGGTTGGCGTTCGCCGAAGGTGTCGTCGAACGCGCTGGCGTTGACCACGGCGAAGAGTCCGTCCTGATCTTGGTAGGTGACGCCTACCAGCACGCCGCAGCGGCCGCACAGCAAAAAATCGACGCTGTGGCTGCCTTGGCGGTATTTGACCAAAGCCGCCGGGTCCTCGGCCGCAATGCGCAGACTGCCGTGCGGGTCGGCCAGATACGCGGCGCCGTGCTTGAGGCAGAAGCCGCAGTCGCAGGCGCGCGGGTGATAGGTGGCGGGGGCTTGCGGCAGCGTGAGCGTCAGCGCGAGGTTGCCGCAATGGCAACCGCCTTTCAGCGTGTGCATGGGGGCGTCCTGTCGTGGTCCAAATAGGGGGAATGGGCGAGCCTGGCCGGATAGCGCGCCATCGCGGTCTTGTGATAGCGGAAGCCTTGCTGGTGGTAAAACGCCTCGTTGCCGAAGGTCGCGGTCAGGTGCACGCAGCTGTCCGGCGCCTTGTCCGTCAAGGCGGCGATGATCCGGCAGCCCAAATGGCGGCGCTGAAACGCGGGGTCGACCACCACGTCGAAAATGGCCGAGTACAGGTCGAAATCGGTCAGCATGCGCCCGAATGCCACCAGTTGGTCGCCTTGCCAGAGCGACGCCACCACCTGGCTGTGGTGAAAGGCCCGGTCGACCTTGTCCGCCAATTCCGGGCCGCGCTTCATGGCCGTTTTATTGAAAACCGCCAGCACCTGGGCGAGCCAGGTGCTGTGGTAACCGTATTCGAGCCGGAAGTCCTGCGCCGTCATCGGAAACTGTCCTGGGGCAAAAGCTCATTGTAGGCGCGGGGATGTGCCCCGGCTAGCCGGGCTTCGGTTTGGCGTCCTCCCGTTCCATCACCGCGACGAAACCGGTGCCGGTGGCGAACAGCACCTGCTTGAGCGCCAGCGGCTCATGGCGCGCGAGCAGATTCACCTGCGTCTCCAGCGCCGTGAGTGTGATGCCGGTCACAAAGCGATAGCGCCCGGGTTCGTCGGGAGGGGGCGCGGCGGACTTCTTGGGTTTAGGCGCAGTCATGGCAGCCTCCTTCGTGAACGTCGAAATGGCGCGGCGGGCGTTCGGTGTCGCAGCAGTGGCAAATCACCTGGTAGCGGCACAGCACGAACATCCGCGCCATGCCGTCGACGCGGTCGGCGAAGGTGAGCGTCAGCCGGTGGCCCGGATGGCAGCCGTCGAGCGGGGCGAGGCGCATCTCGCCGCTGCCGTGATACAGCGTCGGCCAGTCGATGCTCGGTTTGCAGGCGAGCGCCAGCTCACGGCCGGCGCAGTCGTCGTCCTGCCGGTCCACCGTCACCTCGACCACGTGGCAGCCGCGCGCGTCGGGTGTGGCGCAAGGGCAGTCGTCGATGGGCGGGCATGGGGGCTCGGCGCAGTGGTCGCTGTCGAACAGCACGGCGATCTTGGTGATCTCGATCGACGGGTCGCCAGGCAGATACGGGAACAGCTTGCGCGTGATCGGCAGGGTGATGGCGCCGCCGTCGCACGCCTCGCCGGCATGCCGGCGCGTGCGTTGCCATTGTTCCCAGGCGTCGGGGAAGTCGCGTTGCAGGTCGAGGTAGATCCAGCCGTCGCCAGGCAGGCGTTCGCGCGCCGCCTCGCGCGCCGCGTCGCGCAAGGCGCTGCCGCCTTCGCGCGCGGTGTAGTTCAGATGCATCACCACGTCGGTCAGCGACGCCAGGTCGAAATAGTTGTTTTCCGGCGGCAGCTCGATGCGCCAGCGGCTGACGGCGCCGGCATATTCGAACGGCAGATGGCGCTCGTCGTGGAAATTCAATTCGAACAGTCCGGCGTCGTTGCGGCCACTCGAGGTGGCGATCGCCTCGCGCGCACCGTAGAGCTTCACGCCGCGCGGGTCGCAGCAATCGGCCCGGTAGTGCTCGTGGCGCGGATGACGGCAGCCGCAGTCGCACTTCGGCTGGTCGCGGCAGCACGGCGTGGTGGGGCAGGGCAGCGATGGATCGACGCGCGTCCAGCTCGACAGCAGCGTCAGCTTGCAGTGCACGCCGCTATACGGGCCGGTGACGCACGGCAGTGTCAGGCTGACGCTCTTCAGGCGTCGCATGTACTGGCCGGGGTAGTCGAGATCGAACAGCCATTCCGGCAACTCGATTTCGCAATAGCCGGTCAGCTTGAGCCGCAGGAAGGGCAATGGGAACTGCAAAGCCAGCGACACGTGCTTGGTCAACTCGTACTCGCGCCGGTTGTCCTGCAGATAGGCCTGCTGCATGCGTTCCAGTGCGACGTTCAACTTCTCGCCGGCCAACAGCCCCTCGCGCAGATTGTCCCAGCTATCGCACGGCAGGAAGTTGCGCCGGCAATAGCCCAGCTCGAAATTGAACGCGTGCTGGGTTTGGCGCGCGAGCTGCATCGACAGTTCGTAGGTCTGCCAGTACAGGGCCATGCCCTCTTTTTGCAGATAGAGCCACAATGCTTGACTAGTGAATTTGTCGCGCAGCGTGTCGAGCGTTTCTCGCGACTGTTCCAGCGTTTGCTGCTGCAAATTCAATTCGATCAGGGTTTCCTGCGACTTGCGCTCGGCGGCGAGGATTTGCAGTTCGAGTTGTTCGATTTCCAGATCGAGCACTTCGACTTGGTGCACCCACTCGTCGAGCCGGCGCTGCCAACCGGCCTGCGTCAGATCGAGCTGGCCGTTCAGACCGGCGATTTCCCCCACTTCGCTGGTGATGTGCGCCAAGGTTTTGAACATGCCCGACAGCTTGGTGCCGATCGGCAGCCATGTCTCCTCGCAGGGGAAGCCGACGAACAAGTCGGGGATCAGCGCCATCGCCTCGGCCACCGCCTCGATTTCGATCGCCGCGCCATGCAGCGCGATGTTGTTGTTCATGTTGTCCTGGTAATCCAACTCGCCGCTGATCAGACCGACATCGATCAGTCGCTTGTAGTAGCGCCGGTTGGTCTGCTGCACCTCCTTGCTGACCCGCAGCGCCTGCAACTGCCAGTCGGCTTCGCGCCATTGCTGTTGGCGCAAGGCGATGCTCATGTCGGCCAGTGCCGTTTCGTGGCGCGCGTGCATTTGCGCCAGATACTCGCTGTCGCCGCGCTCGAAGGCGTTGAGTAGGCCTGTGCCCAGCTCGCGCAGCCGTCCCACGCATTCGACCGCCTTGGGCAGCAGCACATTGAAACGGTACGGCGTGGACGGATGGCAGCCACCCCATTCGCCGCAGCAAGCCGCCTCGTCGCACGGATGGGCCGGCGCCGCCTCGCAGCAGCAGGCCGTCTCGCCCCAGTAGGGCGCCACCTTGGCGTTGGGCTCGACCAGCCGCCACTCGGACAGGCAGCGGTGCACGCGCATGCGGCCGTCCCGCACCTGGCCGTAGAGCTGCATCAGCCGCGGGTTGAGCGGCGGATTGAGCGGGACGAAGCCGCCGACTTGCTGTTTGGCGGGGCGGACGTGGTTGTGCACGATCGCCGGGCAAGGGCCGAGAATCATGGCGGCGGTGTCGAGAATCAGCCGCGCCTGCTCGGCCGATTCGCGCGAATTGTCGCGCAGCCGCGCGCGCGCCCATTCGACCAGCGTGTCCAGATAGTCGAGCACGATGGCGCGCTCGCGCGCCGCCTGTTCGGTGATGTGCGTGCTATCGCAGCAGAAGTTGGGCGGCGGCAGGCGCCGCGCCTCGGTCGAGGTCTCGTCCGTCGTTCCTGGGTTGTGTTGGCCGCCGCACACCATCCAGGTGTTGTCGGCTTCCAGCGGGTTGCGCACGAGCTGATACCACTTCAACGCCGGCTCGAAGCGGCAATGGCAGCGCAGCGCCTCGGCCATGAGCCGCGCCGGACTGAACAGCACATCGATGAATAGCCGCTCTCCCGGCTCGACGAACAGGAAATAGGGATAGGCCGGCAGCCCCGCCGGGTAGGGGCTGGCCACCGGTGAGGGGTCGGCGACGAGCGGCAGTGGCAGGCTGTCGTCCGCCGCCATGTCGTAACGGAAGCCCGGGGCTGCACTGCCGTTGTAGCCGATGGAGGCCACGCCGCCGGAGACGGCGAAGGTGAGCGAATCGGCGCTGCGGCCGACATAGGTCAGATCTGGCGTGGCGCCCGCCGTGAGCGATACCGGCGCGCTACTGTGCCGCGGCTGCTGGAAGTCGCCGTTGTGCACCCGGCACCAGGCCAGGCGCACGGCGGCATCCGTATCCCAGTGAAGCAGTGTGGGCAATTGCGTCGGGTCATGCCAATAGGCCGAGGCCTGCTGGCTCGGGTCGTAATAACTGTCCTGCTCGGGCGCGTTGAAGACGCGCGCCGGCACCAGCCAGAAGTAGTATTCGTCCACCCAGGGGGGATGGGGTTCGGCGCATTCGTTGCAGCAGCTTGGCTCGGGGTGGAAGTCGCCGGGCACGAACGCGGCGGCGGCGGGCGGCACGCCGCCGGCGGCCACGCGGATGAAATGCACGCCCAGGCGGATTGCCGCTTGGATCCAGAACGGCAGCTTGCCGTCGCCTGACGTGGCGGGCGCTGGCGGCACGGCGCTCAGGCCGTTGGCGGTCGGCGGCGGCAATGGATTGTTCGGCGTCGCGCCGGTATCCGGCGCGAGCCAGGAGGGCCGGGCGGTGCGCTCGGGCGTGCCGAGCACGCCCAGCCCCTCGCGCGGCGGCACGAGTCGCCTGAGCGCCGATGGTTCGCATTGTTGCAGCAGCCGGATGGCGGGGTGGGCCGGCGGCAGCGCCTCCGGCCAGTACGCCAGCCCGCCGGGCGCCGCCAGCGACAGCGCCGAACGGCGCAGTTGGTCCTCCAGCAGCTGGAACGCCTCGATGCGGCGCGCCTTGCGCCGTTCGTCCCAGCCGATCCAGTTCTCCCGGTACAGCGTGCGGCAGTGGCAGTCCTTCCACACCGGGTAGCTGGCGAATTCATGCTGCCACAGGCGCAAGAAGCCCGCGCCCAGCACCCAGTCCTCCAGGCCGAGCCGCGCGCGCTCGACGAAGGTCTGCGCGGCCGAGATGGCTTGTTCGATCCGGCTCGCCTGTTCGCAGCAGCCGGTTTCCACATCGATCAACAACAGCGCCGACAGCGCCGCCGGGTCGGTGGCGAAACCGCCCCATGGCAGCGCAACCCGGTTCATGCCGCACAAATAGGCCAGCAGGTGCGCGCGCGCCGCGGCGCGCAAGCCGTCGTTGAGACGGCGCAGGTCATCGTAGCGGCGCAGGTCCGGCTCGTCGGGCTCGATCAGCGCGTCCTCAACCAGGCGCGCCAGATTGACGTTGCCGGTTTGCGTCTCGCCCGGCACGACCGCGCCGGGGTCGTCGGATGCCCACAGGTCGGGGCGCGCGCGGCGAATGTCGTTGGGCGGGAAATGCCGCACGAGATGCTCGATCCACTGCCCCGCGCGCCAGACACGCACGGCCCAGCGGTCGTCGCACAGGTCGAGGCTACTGACCGGATAGACCGGCGTGGTTTGACTGGTGAAATAGGACTGCACGCATGGCGACCAATCCAGGTCGATCGCCAGGTGGCGCAACAGCTGCGCCGGGTTGTCCGGCTGTTTCTCCGCCGCTTCCTCGAACAGCAGCCAGGCGTGCCGGCCCGCCGCGGCGCCGGGGGCGCGCATCCGCGTGTAGTCGAATAGCCGCTCCCAGTTGTCGAACCAGGCCTGACGGCGCTGGTTGCTGGGCGCCACCCGCTGATCCTGGCTTGCCGGCGGCGGCAGGTAGGGGTCGAAGAGCGGCAGCAGATTCATGTCGAAATAGACGGCGTGGCGCGTGAACGCGGGATTGCGGTAGAAGCTGACACCGGCGAACAGGTCGGCATGCGCGAGCAGATAACCGAGCTCGGATTGGCCGAACGGCTGCAATGGGTGGCCGCTGAGCGTAAAGCGGTGCGCGAGCAGCAAGGCCTTGAACGCGCGCTGATAGGTGCGGCGGATGTCGCGCAGGCTGCTGGTGTAACGCAAGGCCAGATAAGCGGCCGCGGCGCTGTCCGGCGCCAACGGCAGCTTGTCGCCCAAGGGGGCGTCCTTGCTGGCGCTGAATAAGTGTTTGAGCGGCAGGGCCACCAGTTGCCCGTGGGTGTCGGCGCCGGCGTACTTGACCACGAAACCGGTGGCAAGCGGATGCACGTCGTCCGCGCCGGCAAATTCGGGCTTGCTCTGCCAGAACGCCACCTCGATGTCGTAGGCCCCGGCGAGCAAGGGGAGCGACGATTCGTTCTCGCTGTGCTCGTGCGGCCAGCGGTGCGATACCACCGTCCAGGTTTTTTGGCCGCGCGCGAGCCGCACGCGCCAGCGGCGCTCCGGCACGCCGCCGCAGTCGTGGTGCGGCGTGTCGGCGCTGAAGTGGTAATGGCCTGCCTCGTCGATCAGCAGCACGCCGCGCCATTGCACGCTGAAGCCTTCGACCCCGCCCAATGCCGTGCCGTGCTGGTTTTGCATGCCGAACCCGTTGCGCACGCCGAAGAGCTTCAACTGCTCGGGCGAGAGGCTCAGGTCGAGCGCCGGCACGATGGTCGGCACCGGCGCGTTCTTGGCATTCCGCTCGGCGCCGAATGCCTGCAGATCGGCCGTCGGCTCGCGCCAGACCAGGCTGCCGCCTTGGCCGTGAAATTCGCCGACGAGCCCCGTGCCGATGAGCCCCAGGAGCGCGGCGAACGCGCCGCCGCTGGGCTGCGGCCGCCACATGACGTCGGGCGGCGCGCCGCTGTCGTTTTCCCATGAGGCCAGACCACGGTTCTCGTCGGCGTACAGCGTGCGCAGAATCAGCCAAGCCGTTTGCGACGCGTGCGCCGCCGGCGGCTCTGCCGCCGCGCACAGCGCGGCGCTTTTCACCGCATCGACGTGACTCGCCAGATGGGCGGCGATCAGGTGGCAGCGCTTGACCGCCAACGCGAATTGGGCGCGGAACCAGTACCAGCGTTTGTCTTCGTCCGCCTCGGCGATCAGGTGGTGTTCGGCCGCGGCGAAATCGGGGAAAAATAAGGCGAACGGCGCCAGGTCGACGCGCGGCAGGGCATAGAGGTTCTGCACCGCCTGGCGCTCGTCGGCGGAGAGGTCGCGCAGGTGACTCAGCTTGTCGATCACCGCGTGATCGGTCAGCGGCAACTGCGTGGTCAGCATGCTGGCCGTGGCGTCATAGCGGAAAGGACCATGCGGTGGCGTGTTCCACATATCGGGCGAGGTGGCGGCAAGCGGCACGCGGTATTGCCGGTCGGTGGCCGCGAGACTGACGCCGGCGCGTTCCAGCGTGTGCGGGAAGAAGTGCTGTCCCAACGATTGCAGGTAATCCTTGCCGCCGACCGGCACGGCATAGCCGAATTGCGCTTTCAGCTCGGTTTCGATCCGATGCCAGGTCCAGGCGTGAATCTCGTGCTCGTCGACGCAGGCCGCCAACAGTTTCTTGCGTAGCGCCGCCAAGCCATGGCGGTCGTGCTCGGCGGCCGTTTCCGGCAAACCGAGTGGATCGTCGCGCGCCTCGTTGCCGTCCTGCAACGGGAACGGATCGTCGCCGTCCAGATGCGGCGCGACGCCGTACAGATACAGCAGCTCGCCGATGCCGAAGCGCGAGGCGGTGATTTTGGCCAGCGCCTCGGCGAAGCGCAGCGTGTGTGTCGGCAGCGCGTGCCAGCTGTCGCTGGCCAAGGTGGTCGAAAAGCCGACGAGCTCCGACAGTGGGTCGAGGTTGTCGGTCAATAGTTTAATGAACGTCGGCGGATGCTTGGGGCAATGATCGATGCGCGTCTGCGCGAAATGCTGAATGCGCTCGACCAGATGTTGTACCGCCCAGGACCATTTGCTTGCCGAGGGGCCGACCCACAGCGCGAGCAGTCCGCTACGATCGGCGCCGTGCGCGCCCTTCTTGGCCGTGCCGTCGGACAGCCGCAGGCCGAACTGGTCGCGCAGGATCTGGAACGATACCAGTTGGCGGATGAAGTCGGGGTTGATGTTGCCGCCTTGATAAAGCTGCAGCACTTCGATGATGTCGCACAGCTGGGCGAAGGTGTAACGCGCGCCGCATACCGCTTGTAGTTTGCGCCATAGCCGCAGATAGACCGCGAGGAAAGCCAGCGCGGTTTGCGGATTGTTTGGCTGGTGGAACACCAATCGATAGTGCTCGGGGCAGCAGGGTTCGCACGCCGGCAGGCGGCCGGCGCGCTGTTCGCCGTCGCCGTTGCCCGGCGCGCGTTGGGCCGGCGGCGTGTTGGCGTCGCGCGGCGGGCTATCCGTTTTTTGCGGCAGCGCGTCGAACTGCACGCAGCTGGCGTCTTGCAATGCCACCAGTTCGCAATAGCTGAGGCCCGTGCGGCGCAGAAACTCGGGCAAGCGCAATACCACGTCGATCCAGTTGCTGCCGTCGGGCTGCGTTTCGGCGACGAAGCCGTATAGCGTATAGAGCGTCAGCTGCCCTGGCGTGGGTGTGAGCGCGATGTTCTGGGTGAACAGCTGCGCGTACTCTTCTGCACTGATGCCGAGATATTCGATACCGATGTCGATTTTGACCGGGTAGCGCCACAGATGGCCGGGAAAGGCCGGCGCCGCCACCGTCTGGTCGAGCGCGAACTCGGTGATTTCCTGGCGGAAGGCGCGCATCACCGCGAAGCGGCAGCTGGATACGGTTTCCAGGTATTGGCGGTTGACGTCGAGCGGTTGGGAATAGGGCAGCGACGGTGCGGAAAAATCACTGCCGAGCGCGGCGTAAGCCGCACCGTTGGCCGGCGGCGTGGCCGGCGAGCTGTATTGCGGCATCGCGGTGAATAGCTGGGCCGGGTGGTGGCATTGGTCGGTATCCTCGATCACCTCGAGGCAGTCGTCGGGCGAGCACAATTTGTGGCCGAACAGCGCGTGTTGCGCGCTGTCGTACACGCCGCCGGCGGCGGATGTCGCCACCAGGTTTTCCAATTGTTCGTTGACGATATCGATCTGCGGCAGCGGCGAGAGCGCGTTGGCGGCGGTCACCTCCAAGAGCGCCGGGTCGGCGCGCCGCCCGGCCAGCATCTGGCCGAGCGTGAAGCGGCCGCTGTCCGTCGGGGCGTCGGGCGCGTCGCAGCTGGCGTTCTCCGACAGCGCAAGCAAGTCGTGCAAGTATTGCACGGTGCCGGTGGGGGAGAGATAGCAGGGCGGCACGCAGTCTTCCAGCCCGCCGGGGTTGATCGGCGTGAACGGGCCTGGCGCGGGTGGCGTCGCCGGATTGACACCGCCGGCCGCGTTCCAGATGGCGGCAGCGCTGTCGAAGGCCACCGTGCCGCGCAAGGCATCGCTAAAACTGTCCTGGCTCAACGCGGCGATGTCGGCGGCACTGGTGAAGCCGCGCGCATACAGCGCCTCGGCGACGGAAAACGTCAGGCTCGGCGCCGGCGGCATCACGTGCGAGGTGACGCCGGCCAGTTGACACAAGGCATTGAGCACCGTCATGCGCTGGGCGAGCCACTGCTGTGCCGGGGTGTCGCTGGGCCAGACGTTTTGCGCGGCGGCGGCGACGTCGCTGTCCACAAGCGGGCCGGCGCCAAAGGTGAACGTGCCGCCGACCAGTGTCTGATAGGCCGCGACCCACTCGGCGATCATATCCTCGGTGGGCAAGTCGAGCGTGGGCGCGGCGTCCGCCGCCGCGGTCGGCGGCGCCGACAGGCCGAAACCCATGGCGAAGAATTTCTGCACGTGGCGGATGAATGCCGCCACCCGCGCCTGCGGCGTGCCCGGGGCGGTGAAGGGCGGCAACAGGGCGGTGTTGGGGGGATTGCCGAACAGATGGTTCCAATTGGCCACGGTCAGCGCCGCCAGTTGTGCCACGCTCGCGACCGGAATGGCGAGGATGGCCGCCGTCAGCGGCGCGAAATCGTTGGTCAGCGCCGCCAGGTCGAGCGCCAAATAGCCTGCCGGTTGCGCGGCGATTTCCGGCGTCCAAAAGCCGGAGTCGTCATCGCCCGGTTGATAGCTCCGCCAGGCCGCGGCGGCGGGGTAGGCGAGCCAATCATGGACGAGCGGCGTCAGCGTGGCGTCGAGCGCGCAATGCGGCGCGGTGCTGTCGTACTGCGCGCCCGGCGCCAACGCCGCCATGCGCCGCGCCGCCTGGGCCGGGTTGACCGTCAGCGTGGCGCTGATCAGGCCGTTGTCCACCGCCGAGGCCAGTGTCGGCAGCGTGCGCTGCGGGGTATCGCGGCAGGCGAGCTGGAACCGTTGCACCGCCGTCATTTGCAGCGGCAGCAGCACCCCCAGCGCATAGAAGTATTCCGCCGGCACCGTGAAGGCCGGCGACAGCGCGCCGCCGCCGCTTTGCAGCAAGAGCACATCGGCCTCGGCGATGGTGGTTTCCGGACTCGACACACCGGGATTCACCGGGAAGGTCAATAGCGCCTGAGTGGCGGCGGTGCTCATCGCCTCGCAGGCCATCGCGGTGCTCAACGCGTACACGTAATTGGCCAGGCGCTGGACGTTGGCATTGTGCGTGGCGTAGTAGCTGTTCAGGTTGCCTTCGAATTGCTGCCGGTTTTGCTCCAGTTGGTTGCTGATGGTGCCGTCGTTGGGCGGGTTGGTGTAGAGCGCGCCCACGTCGTCGTAACCGGTGGTGCTGCTCGCCGGCGGCGCCGGCAGCGGATCTTGCGGTCCCCAGACGATTTCGTTGGCGATATGCGTGGCCTGCGCCGCCGACAGCGCGGTGATCGCCGGCACCGGCCCCTCGTCCGCCGCCAGCACCGTTTCCACCGCGCTTTTGAGCGTGGCGAAATCCGGGATTTGCCCCTGGCTCAGATCGATCTGGGCGAGTCCGGGCGTCAGCGGGCGCGGCAGGGTCAGATACAGCGCCACGTCGCTGGCGCCCAAGGCCGGGTACGTATTCGGCGCCGGCAGCGCGCCGACGGTCAGCGTCTGCACGTCGTAATACACCAGTCTGCTGACAATCGGCGTGCCGCTACGGCTGATGACCAGCCGCAGATCCGATGTGACGTATTCCTTGTAGCCGGCCGGCAGCGAGATGGCGATCACCGCCGTCGCCTCGGCCTCGGGCACCAGCGTCGGCCCAGGCGGCGGCAGCAACGGCGTGTAGTGCTGGACGATGGTGGTGGTCGGGTCGGGGAGCCACGGCGTGGCCACCGGTGGCGCGACGAACGTGGCGTCGCCCAGATGCTGGCCGACTTGCGGATCGCCGACGTTGAGGTCGTAGGCGGACAGGGTCAAGCCGGTCAAGTAGCTGCTGAAGGCGGCGCCGCTGACGGGTTTGTCCGGATGCAGCCGGATGACGATGATTTGTTGCATGGCGAGACTCCTATCGGGACGGGACGCGTACCGGCGCGTTTGGCAATTGGTCGGCCGACCGGCACACGAGATCGAGCGCGTCATCCCCGGTCTGGTAGCCGGGGGCGTCGGCGGCGCGCAAGGAATAAAACGCTTTGACGTCTTCGAACGACTGATTGGGCGTCGGCGCCAGCGAGCCGTCGCCGGTCACCTCGATGGTGACGTTCGGGTCGCCCGGCGTGCCGCCGACTTCCGCCGTGCCGCTGAAGCGGCCATTGGCGGCTTGGTTCAGCGTGCGCTGCACGGTCGAGGCGTTCTGGTGGTCGGCGCCTTGCAGATCGATGCAGATGGCGTCGTTGTGGTTGGGGTTGCCCTTGGCCGACGGTCCGCCGGGCGAGTAGGACGCCGACTGGTGCACGTGATGGCCGGCGACATCGCGGTAGGTGCCGGTTTCGGCCGCGGGCGTGGCAGGGGTGGCCGGCGTGGCGGGATCGGCCGCCGGGTCGACGCAGGTATTGGTGTCGCCACTGGTGGTGCCGCTCGCGTCCGCCGCCGGGTCGGGGGCGGCTGGCGTTTCCGACGCGCCGGCGCTGGGGCCGGACGAACCGCCGCTGCCGCCGCTGGAGGAGCCGCCGCCGTCCATCATCGACATCAATAGCGGCGTGGCCAGCACGCCGGTGCCGACGGCGGCGACCTGAAGCGGCGCCGCGAGCGACGGGGTGGCGGCCACCGCCGGGGCGGGCGCCGGTATGTTGAGCGATGGCACGTCGATGGTGGTGCCATCGGGCATGGCCAAGCGCCCGAACGACGGCGCGGGCGCGGGCTCGCCCAAGCCGGGCGGCGTGCCGCCGGCATCCAAGCCGCGCGCGCCAAGCACGGTGGCCACGGCTTCGATGGGCAGCGCGCCCAGGCGGCGCGAGCGCTCCTGATCGGTCAGCGTGCGTCCGGTGGCCGGATCGACGCCGGTAAACACCGCGGCGGCGGTATCGGCGGTGCCGGCCGCGCCCATCACCACGCCGGTGGCGGCCGCGGCTTCCCCGAGCGTGGTGATGGTGGCCGCGCTGACGCCGGCTTCGGCGAGCCCGGCGGCGATGACCGGCGCCGCGGCGCCGGCGGTGACCACCACCACCGCCACGGTGGCAACCGCGATGGCCGCGCCGATGGCCACATCCGACCAACTGATGTCCCATCGCCCATTTGGATCGACCACATTGAACGGGTCGTTGCCGGCATACAGATAGAGATTGGCCGAATCGCGCAACCCGGCGGGATCGCAGGCGGTCCAGCGCCCGAGCCAAGGCGCGTAGTAGCGCGCGCCGAAATAATAAAAACCGGTTTCCTCGTCGCGCTCCTTGCCGCAATAGCGGTAACGCTTGCGCTTGACCTCGGCGGCGCTCGCCCCGGCCTCGAATGCCGTGGCGCCGTAGGGGTAATACTCTTCGTAGCTGATCAACGCGCCGCGCCAGTCGCACTCGATGCAAGCGGAGCCGAGGTGGTTCGACAGCTGATAGCGCAGTTGAACGCTGGGCGCGGTGCGCGGTGCGCCGTCCTCGACCGTCAGCGCGTCGATCAGCGCGATACGCTGTTGCTGGTCGCAGACATGGCGCGTGCCGCGCTCGGTTTCGATGCGTTCGCCATCGGCGCCGAAGGCGCGCCATACCTCCCAGCCGTTGAGGTAACGCCGCTCGTGTCGGCGCGTGCCGTTGGCGCGCTCGGTAATTTTGCGCACGCGCTGTCCGGCGGCGTCGTACAGATACCAGGTGCGCTCGCCGCCCCCTTCGTGCGTCACCTGACCGGCGCTGGTGTGCAGCTGGTCCTTGAAGTCCCATTCGAGTCGCGACAAATGCGGCAGGGCGGTCAGGTTGCCGTGCGCGTCGTAGGCGTAGCGCTCAGGCGTCTGTTCGCGCGTGAGCCATGTGCGGCTGAGACGGTTGCTGACGTTGTGCCGGTCGAGCTGGCTCGCTTCCTCATAGGCGTAATCACGCGTCCAGCTGCCGCCGTGCGCCTGATGATGCACGCGGGTGAGGTTGCCCGCCGGATCGTAGTCGTAGTGCTCGAGGTACTGGCGCAACGCCTGCAAGTCGGCGGGCGCGGTGAAGCCTGTCTGGGGAAAGTCGCGCAGGTCGCCCACCGGCGTTTGGCCGAAGTGCGCTTGCAGCGCGTGCTCGCGCCCGCTGGCCGCGATCAGCCGGTACAGGGCGTCGTAGGTCAGGTCGGCCACCGGCTCGACCTTCTGTTGATCGAAGTGGACGGTTTTCAGCGCATGGTCGGCGATGCGCAGCATGTGGCCGCTTGGGTCGTAGCTGTAGTGGAGATCCTGCAGCACGTCCGGCGCGGCGAACACCAGGCCTGCGAATGCCGGCGATGCCGGTGTCGCCGACCGGCTGCTTTTCAGGTGAATGAGCCGCCAGGTCAGCGGGTCGTAGTGCGATACCGTGGTCACGCCGTTGGCGTAGTCAATGCTTGTCCGTTGCCCCTTGGGGTTGTAGTCGATGTGGCGGACGAAGGGCAGCGTCTGCTCGGCGCCGTCTTGGCCGGGCCGGCGCACGTCGACGTGGTCGAGCTGGTTGGCGCGGTTGAAGCGCGGCAGATAGACGCTGCCGTCGGGCGCGGTGACGGCCACAGCGCGGTTGAGGGCGTCGAAGCGGCTGGCCTGGGCGAAGATTTCCGCTTCCAAGGCCGGCGGTGCCGACCAGTCCGGCGCATGGTGGTAGTCGCGGCAGAATTGGCGTGTGCTGGCGAGCAGGTTGCTTTTGAAATCGTAGCGCTGGTTATGCACCACGCCGGCGCCGTCCAGATGCCGCACCAGCTGGTTGCGCACGTTGTCGCGCAGGCGCTCGTCCTCGCTCAGCCCCGCCTCCGGGCTGTCGCCGTAGACACTGCGCTCGTATTGCAGCGCCAGCGGAACGTCTCCCCCGTCGACGTACGAGGCCACCGGCCGGCGCAACAGGTCGTATTCGGTGCGGAAGCGGTACCCGCGGCTGTTCCAGCTGCGGATGGGCTTGTTCAGCACATCGTTGAGACTCCAACGCGCGCCGGCCTCCATGCTCGTCTGGTGAATCTGCGCGCCGCCATGCGCGTAGTCGTAGCGCATGACGATGCGTTGTTCGGCGTCGCGCGCGATGCGGCGGTTGCCCTCGATGTCGAACGTCATCCTGCTCTTGTAGTAAACGTCGTCGCCCGGGCGGGTGCGGTTGTGCGACACGCTGAGAAATAGCCGGCCGCTGCCGTCGGCAAAAGCGATCGTCGGCGTGTCGGCGTGCAGCGCGGTTTTGCGCGCCGCGGCGCGTTCTTCCGCGTCGCCGGCCAAGCGCGCCGCGTACCAGGTAGGCAGGTAGTCGTCAGGCGGCAGACGCGCGAAATAGACGCCGACGTCC
>Ga0213872_10000531_pt1 | contig 29891 bp, 30 predicted proteins | sample VelepicomBERX_R2_FD_160071 | JGI IMG/M metagenome (GOLD analysis project Ga0213872, IMG submission 160071) | Rhizosphere microbial communities from Vellozia epidendroides in rupestrian grasslands, the National Park of Serra do Cipo, Brazil - RX_R2 | ecosystem: Host-associated > Plants > Roots >...
AAGAAATAAGTGCTGATGGGACGCGTTTCAGCAAACGAAGTGCGCGAAATCGCTCCCATAGCTTCCGTCCTGACCGCCCGCGTGTTCGAGACAATCGTCCACGACGTAGGTGCGGTCAGACTCAGCGTGAATCGGGCTTTCAGATCCGGCTGATCGAAGCACGGAAATGCCATGCTTGCATCCATGGGCACAAACAGCGTGTAAATGTAGCTGCTGCCGTCGTCTTTGTCGTCATACCGTGTGATGGCCTTATTCGCCGGGGCAACAGGGGCGGTAAAATCCAGCATCACGATGTTTTCGCCGGGGCGAAGATCAAGCGGATTCAGCCTTATATGGCCGTTCTCACTCTCAACGGGCACAGGCTCGCCATTCACAATCAGATTGCTGGCGATACCCTCGCGGAAATCAATCAATAACGGAAAAACATGGGACAGTTTGAACCGCAGTTCTTCATGGCCCTGCGTGCCTGTCGGATGGGAATTGAGCGTGAAATTCAGCGCGTACCGCACGTCTGACACATAGCGGGCGCGTTCGATCGCTATGTCTCTAGGGACGCCCATCGGTACGCTTGCAAAGAGCACAGGAACGAAGACCAGCCCGACTAGCGATGTTCTCACCATGCCAATTCTGAGGGATGCGGCGCAATTTGATCAATCACCCAAAAAAGCCCCCAGCACTTCGCTGTACGTGCTACACTACGATTCGCTTCCCTCCCCCGCTGTGGTCCTGCAGTCCAGGACTCTAGCTCATGGAACGCGCTGCTCGACTCGTAAAGAAGAACAAGTATTCCAAACAGATTCTTGCCGACGACGATATGGCACGCGCCATCTGGCCTACGGCTGTCGGCAAGGCGATTGCTGCCCACACGTCGCGCCTGCGGCTCGTGCGCTCTACTCTCGTGGTGGAGGTGGAGGACGCTACGTGGCAGAGGCAGCTTTTTCCGCTCACAAGCCAGATCCTGGAGCGGCTGCGCAAGGTCAGCGGCAGCGACACCATCCAGGATATTGAGTTCCGCGTAGGGATTCCGCGCCGGCAAGCCGCCCGCGCCGTCTCGCGCGATAGTTTCGCATCCGGAGCGCCCACCTTGTTCGATGAAGCCGATACCATTCAGGACGCTGTGCTAAAGAAGGTATATCGACTCTCGCGCGAGAAGGCCACCGCTTGAAGCTAACTGATGAAGAAGTCCGCTACGTCGCCGACCTGGCGAATTTGCGGCTGTCCGACGAAGAAATCGTTCGCATGTCCCATGACCTGGGCCATATTCTGACTCATATCGAGCAACTGAACGAGCTGGATACGGCAAACGTACCACCCATGGCCCAAGTGCTGTTTGAGGCGGACGAAGTCGCAACGCTGCGCGAGGACATCCCGCGTACGCCGCTCAGCAACCAAGACGCGCTTGCGAATGCGCCGGCCAGCGGCGGCGGCTATTTCAAGGTGCCGAAGGTAATCGAGCGGTCCTGAGTCGCAGTACGGAATCAAACAAGTGAGTTTCTCAGACAACATTCCCTCACTCACCATCCAAAGGGTCCGCGAGGGACTTCTCAACAAGCATTTCTCCGCCCTCGAACTGGCCAAAGCGTCGATTACCTACGCGCAGGCGGAAAACCCGAAGACGAATGCCTATTTGACGTTTTCTCCCGAACGGGCATTCGCTGCTGCCGCGCGGGTGGATGACTCAATCGCGAAGGGTGAATACGTGGGGTCGCTCGCGGGCGTTCCGCTCGCCGTCAAAGACGTAATCGTCACAAAGGATCTGCGCACCACCTGCGGCTCGCGGATACTCGAAAACTATAAGCCGCCTTATGACGCGACTGCGGTGTATCGACTGGAGCAGGAAGGCGCAGTCATCATCGGGAAAACCAATTGTGATGAGTTCGCCATGGGCTCCTCTAACGAGAACTCCGCATTTGGGCCGGTGCGGAATCCCAGGGCTCTCGATCGCGTGCCGGGCGGATCGAGCGGGGGCTCTGCGGCCGTGGTGGCACAAGGAACGGCGGTTGTCTCGCTAGGCTCTGATACGGGCGGCTCCATTCGCCAGCCGGCCAGCTTCTGCGGCGTTGTCGGCGTGACGCCGACTTACGGCCGTGTCTCGCGTTACGGGCTGGTCGCCTTTGCCAGCTCGCTTGATCATATCGGTCCCTTCGCGCGCAGTGTGGAGGATGCGGCAACGGTGCTCGAAGCCATCGCGGGACGCGACGATGCGGATTCCACTTCAGCTTTCGCACCGGTGGACGACTATCATGCCCTGATGCACGAACCCGTCCGCGGCATGAAGCTCGGCCTTCCAAAGGAGTACTTCGAAGGGCTTAGCTCCGAGACCGGACAGGTGATCGAGGCAGCCATCAGGCATCTGGAAAAACTTGGCTGCGAGATAAAAGAAGTCAGTCTGCCGCATACGAAGTATGCGCTCTCGTGCTACTACATCATCGCCCCTGCGGAAGCAAGCTCCAACCTTGCCCGCTACGACGGCGTGCGCTACACCATCCGCGCCGACGGAGAGACTCTGGCTGATATGTACCGCAACACGCGGGGCTGTGGTTTCGGGCCCGAGGTCAAGCGGCGCATCATGTTAGGCACCTACGCCCTCAGTGCCGGTTACTATGACGCCTACTATAAGAAAGCGCAGCAGGTCCGCACGCTGATTGCGCAGGACTTCAACGAGGCGTTCAAGCAGGTAGATGCACTCATCACCCCTGTTTCGCCCTTCCCGGCCTTCAAGATTGGCGAGAAGATTGATGATCCGCTGGCGATGTATTTGTCGGATGTCTACACACTGACTGGTGATCTCGCCGGCGTACCGTGCATGTCGGTTCCCTGCGGCCAATCGAGCGAAGGGCTGCCGATCGGCCTGCAGATCTTCGCGAAACACTTCGACGAGGCCACTATGTTCCGCGTCGCCTACAACTACGAACGAAGCACGAAGCAGTAATGCCAGAGGGCGAGGCGCGGTGACTCGCATAGGACCGGCAGGCTGGGCTTATAAGGATTGGAACGGTATCGTCTACCCTTCGCCCAAGCCGCGCGGCTTCCATGAGCTTACGTTTCTCGCCCGCTATTTCGACGCACTCGAAATCAATGTCTCGTTCTACCGGCCGCTGACGCCCAAGATGGCCGCGCAGTGGGTGGAGCGGGTTCAACAGAACAGGAATTTTCGATTCACGGCTAAGCTGTGGCGCGGCTTCACGCACGAGCGCAACGCGAGCGCGGCTGACGAGCAGGAATTCAAGGACGGGCTCGCCCCGCTGTCTGAAGCCGGGCGGTTCGGAGCCTTGCTTTTGCAGTTCCCGTGGTCTTTTCGCAACACCGATGAAAATCGCGCTTACGTAGCTCACCTGCGCGACTGTTTTCGCGACTACCCGCTGGTGCTGGAAGTGCGCCACTCGAGTTGGAGCGAGCCGGGCATGCTTGACGCCCTCGAGCAACTCGATATAGGTCTGTGCAATATCGATCAGCCGTTATTCAAGCGTTCAATAAAGCCCAGCGCGGTGACAACCTCCGCGGTCGGCTACATTCGCCTGCACGGCCGGAATTATCAGTCGTGGTTCACCGAAAATAAATTTCCAGGCGAGCGCTACGACTACCTCTACTCCTTCGACGAGCTCGATCCCTGGCTCGATCGTGTAAAGACCGTCGAAACTGCCGCCAGAGATACTTATGTGGTCACAAACAACCACTATCTGGGGAAGGCTGTTGTGAATGCGCTCGAGATCTCGTCAATCCTCAAGGGCGAACCGGTCGAAGCCCCGGCTACGCTGGTGGAGCGCTATCCCGAGCTGCGACAATTTGCTGCCGGGGCGGAGCCGCCTTCCCAGCTCTCACTTCGGCCCGAGTAGTTGTCGAATCTCGGCAGTGGGCCGGTCTTTCCAATATCGATTGAAGTTGTCCACGCTCATAAACGAGCGCGAATACATGCGGTCGATATAAACCGTGCCGGCGAGGTGGTCGACCTCGTGCTGCAGTATGCGGGCATGCCAGCCGGTCGCTTCAATTACCTTCGGCTCGCCGCGGTGGTCCAGGCAGTTGACGCGCACGCTGCGGACCCTCGGCACCAGCGCGGTAAACCCGCCGAGGCTAAGGCAGCCTTCGAAGAACTCTATCTCGGGCTCGCCCAGCAGCGTGATCTTCGGGTTCACAATAACGTGAAACGGTACGGGCTTCCTTTCGCGTTCCTTGAGGAATTCCGCGGGCGCGTCTTTGGTGTATTCCTTCCTGTCTTCGATTACCGCGATCTGTATTGGGAGTCCGACCTGTGGCGCCGCGAGGCCCACGCCCGGAGCATCGTACATGGTCGCCCGCATCGACTCGATTAATTCCTGTGTCTCCCGGCTGCGGATCTCGTCGCGCGTCAATTCCCTGGCCCGCTCCCGTAACACGGATTCTCCGACCTGGACGATTTTCAATCGCATTCTGTTTCGATGAAGATTGTACCTGCGAGGTGCAGAGTATGTCTGTTCTTAGCAGTGTCGTACACTCGTCGAGTTGATGCTACCGAATCTTCAGATGCGGTCCACGGAGGTGTTGCCGCCCGAGCCGCGCTGGCCTGCCATTCTCGGCCTGCTCGCCACCTCGGGGCTATATGTAATACTTCCGGAACGCCTCACCGCTGGTCCCAACTGGCTCTTACCCGGCATCGCCATGGCGTTCCTTGCAGCTTCCATCGTGAGCCATCGCTCCGGTCGGTCGAGTCTGAATTTCGTATTCGGCGTTGGGGTCTCCGCCGTGTTGACTGCTTCACTCGTGTGGGCTCTCGCTATGCTGATCGCCGGCCTTCCCGGAAAGCTGGAAACTCCAACTGAGTTGTTGCGCTCAGCAGTTGCACTCTGGGTCAGTAACATTCTGGTATTCGCTTCCTGGTATTGGCGTCTGGATGCCGGCGGGCCGCACGAGCGCGAATCGCGCCCATCCCACGAAGAGGGGGCCTTTCTGTTTCCGCAGATGACACTGAAGAACCAAAGAGTCTGGAGACCCGGCTTTGTCGATTACCTTTTCCTCGCGTTCAACACCAGCACGGCGTTTTCTCCCACCGATGTCCCTGTTCTAGCGGGTTGGGCCAAGTTGCTGATGATGGTTCAGAGCTCGATTTCGCTCGGGACCCTTGCCATCCTTGCCGCGCGTGCCATCAACATTCTGTAGCCGCCCGATATGAAAACTCCCGACTTACAACTTCTCACGCCGGCGCTGTTCGAAGACCTCGTCCACCGCGCAAAAGAGTCGCCGCGGTTACGGACAAATTACAATTTCCATCGCAATATGGTGGATAATCCGCACCGCTTCCTGAATGTGATGGCTCACGGCACCTACATTGCGCCACACCGGCATCTCGATCCGCCGAAATCCGAATCGTTCCTTGTCCTCGAAGGTGGAATCGCCTTCTATACATTCGAGGATTCCGGCAAGATCTCGGCGGTGGCCGTGCTCGGCCGCGATGCAGTGGGTATCGACATCCAGCCCGGCGTTTGGCACACGCTCGCGGTCCTCAGCGCACACGCGGTTTGCTTCGAAGTCAAACCCGGGCCTTACTCGGCAGCTAACGACAAGGACTTTGCACCGTGGGCGCCGCGCGAAGGCGACCCAGGCGTGCCGGCGTATCTCAAGTATCTGCTCTCGCTTGTGCCGCCGTATTAGTACCACCGGCCGGAAATAATGTCGTCGTCTAATTGCGCAGCAACACGGATGGGACAGACCAAATACGATCACCTGTTTCTGTGATATCTTTGGCACCTGCAAAGGAGGACTGCCTTGAAACGACTTACTTTCATCGCTTCGTGCGTTGTATCTTTCGTCCTCGGCACCCTGCTCCCATTCAGGAGCACCCACGCCCAGACGAATACGCATACTCCGACTTACTACCAGATTTCGTTCATGAAAACTCGCCCGGGTCAGGACCCTGTCAAAATGGAGCGCGATCTTTGGAAACCCATACAGACGGATCGGATGGAAAGCGGCGAGATCAACTCCTGGACCGTCATGCGGCCGATCTTTAGCGGCCCTCATGACTACGACTACGTAACGGTTGAAAGTTTCAGCGATATGACCAAGTTCATAAAAACTGACTACGACCGACTTTTTGAGAAACACTGGGGCAAAGAGAAGGTCCAGAGTGCGATGACGCAAACTGAAGCCGCCCGCGACATGATTGGCAACGAAATGTGGGTCAGCGTTGAAGGGGTTACGAAGCAAAGTAAGTAAGCGGACTTGCCCCCGCCGCGATTGCGCCGCCGGCCGCGCATTTCGGGTTAAAGGCGCTGCTGAAGGTGCTGAACGACGCGGTTCATCGCTGCCCGCCCCTCCGCGACAACTCCGCCCCATTGGAAGAAGCCGTGGAGCATACCGGGATAGTCCTCTCGCTCGACGCTCACTCCTGCCTGTTCCAGCCGATTGGCATAGGCTCTGCCTTCGTCCGCGAGAATGTCGAATTCCGCTGTAAGGATCAATGCCGGCGCCAGTCCGGTCAAATCCTGCGCCTGCAGCGGCGAAACACAAGGGCTGCGCCGGTCCACATCCCTGGGCAGATAGAGTTGCCAGGAATGCACACAATCCACCAATGTGAACGGCGGCATGAAGGCATTTTCAACAAGGGATGGTGAGGAGAGCGTCGCATCCAGCATGGGATAGATCAGCACCTGCGCCTTGAGTGAAAGCCGGTTGTCGCGAGCCATCAGCGCTATTACTGCCGCCAGGTTTCCTCCGGCACTGTCTCCAGCGACGGCAAGGCGCTCACGATCGCCGCCAATGGAATTTGCATTCGCCGCAAGCCAGTTCAGGACGGCAAAGCAGTCCTGGGCAGCCGCGGGGTAGGGGTGTTCGGGAGCGCGCCGGTAGTTCACCGCCACTACCATCGCGGAAACGTGATTCGCCAGCATGCGGCAAAGCGGATCGTGCGTATCCAGATCTCCCGATACAAATCCACCGCCGTGAACGTAAAGAACAACCGGCAGGTCCCGCCCATTCACCTTCGGCCGGTAAATGCGGACCGGGATGTCGCCCGCAGGACCGGGCACAGTCCGATCCGTTGCAGACTCGACCGGCTCCGGCTGACCCGACCGCGAGACCGCGGCCCGGTAAGCCGTTCTTTTTTCCTCGACACTCGCCGGCGCCAGTCCACCGCGCAGGTCCATTTCAGGTAGCAGCCGCAGCAGGTCCGGATTTTGAATATCGGCCGCTGGATTGCGCACATCAGCCATGCTCTACGAATAGCAGGCGAAGCGACGTTTAATAACCGCTACAGCCAATCTACTTAGAGAACGTGGGTTCGGGCTCCCACGATGGCACCGGTGCTGCCGCGATCTTCCGCTTCCGGCCCTTCGTGAAACGGTCGAGGTAGATGTAGATAACTGGCGTGATGTAAAGCGTCAGAAGCTGCGATACGATCAGTCCGCCGACCACCGCGATACCCAGCGGGCGCCGGGCCTCGCCGCCGGCTCCCGTACCGAAAGCAATCGGAAGCGTGCCGAGCAGCGCCGCCATGGTGGTCATCATGATCGGGCGGAAGCGTTGCAGGCAGCCTTCAAAGATCGCCTCTTCCGGCGATTTGCCTTCGTTCCGCTCGGCCGCAAGAGCGAAGTCGATCATCATGATTGCGTTCTTCTTCACGATGCCGATCAGCAGGACGATGCCAACGAACGAATAGAGGTTCAGATCCTGGTTGAAGATCAGAAGCGTAATGAGCGCGCCGATACCGGCTGCCGGCAGGCCCGAGAGAATCGTGATCGGATGAATGAAGCTTTCGTAAAGGATGCCGAGCACCAGGTAAATGACCAGCACCGCAATCAGCAGCAGGATGCCCAGATCGCGCAGCGAATTCTGGAAGGCTGCGGCAGTGCCCTGGTAGCTGAAGCCGAGAGTATCGGGCATGCCGATCTCGTGCGCGGCTTCGCTCACCGCTTTCGTTGCCTCACTGAGGGAAACCCCAGGCTTGACGTTGAATTGGAAGTTCACCGCCGGCAACTGGCCAATGTGATTCACAGTCAGCGGCGCAACCGTCTGCTTCAGCCGCATAACGGCGGAGAGCGGCACCATTTTGCCCTGGTTCGAGCGGATATAGAGATCCGTGAGCGCGGCTGGATTGCGCTGATACTGCGGCAGCACCTCCAGGACGACGTCGTACTGGTCCGAAGCCGCGGTGATGGTCGTCACCCGCCGGTTGCCGTAGGCATCATACAGCGTGTTCGCAATCGTATCCGGCGAAACGCCTACCGCCATCGCAAGATTGCGATCGATATCGACGTTGAGCCTCGGATTGGCCAGACGGAGATCGCTATAGATGTCCTTGATCTGCGGCACCGTCCGCAGCTTGGCTTCGAGTATCGGCGCCCATTTATAAAGCTCCGCCGTGTCCGCATCCTGTAGTGCCACCGAGTACTGCGCACGCCCTTCGTTTTGGCCTAGCGTGACGAGCGGCGGCGACTGCAGAAAGACCATCAGACCGGGTATTTTCGAGAACTGCTGCTCGAGTTGACCGATGATGGCATCTGCCGGCGGCCGATGCTTATCAGTCTTGAACTCCACGAACAGGAAGCCGGTGTTCTGGTCTCCCATCGGCGTGCCTGACCCGTAAGTTTGCACCCAGGGATTTTTCTCAACGACTTTGTTCACCTGCTGCTGCAGACCGACCATCTTGTCGAAGGAAGCATCCTCCGACGCCTCGGTACCGCCGAACACGAAGCCCTGGTCCACGGTGGGCATAAAGCCCTTCGGCATGACGACAAACAAGTACACCGTCCCCACGGTGAGCGCGATGCTGATGGCCAGAGTGGTCTTCCGATGATGCAAGACCACCTGCAGCGTACGCCGGTAAGTCTCATTCAGCCAGATGAAGAACCGCTCTGACACGAGGTAGAACTTACCTGTCGGATGGCTTTCGTGCCGCAGAAACCTGCTGCACAGCATGGGGGTAAGCGTAAGTGAGATCAACCCAGAAATCAAAACCGCGACCGCGATGGTAATAGAGAATTCGCGCAACAGCCGCCCGATGATCCCGCTCATGAAGAGCACCGGAATGAACACGGCAACCAGCGAGATGGTCATCGAAACAATGGTGAATCCAACCTCGCGCGCGCCATCGATGGCCGCCTGCATGCGCGGCTTGCCCATTTCCATGTGCCGCACGATGTTCTCGAGCATGACAATTGCATCGTCGACAACGAATCCCACTGAAAGCGTCATCGCCATCATCGAGAACATGTCGATGGTGAAGCCGAGCAGTTTCATCGCTGAGAACGTGCCGAGGAGCGATAGCGGCACGGCGAGACTAGGGATGAGCGTGGCCGAAACGTTGCGCAAGAAAAAGAAAATCACCGCGATGACGAGACAGATTGTCAGAATCAGCGTGAACTTCACATCCGCGATAGACTCGCGTATATTCTGCGAAGCGTCGAAAGACTTGCTGATGATGACGCCGGCCGGCATAGACTCTTTCATCACCGGCAGAAGCGCCTTCACCGCGTCCGCAACAGCAACCGTATTTGCACCCGGCTGCTTCCGAACGGCAAGAATCATGCTGAGATCGCCGTTGATCCAGAAGCGCGTTTTGTCATTGCTGACGCTGTCAAGAACTTTGCCCAGATCGCCCAGGCGCAAAGGGCTTCCGTTCTTGTAAGTGACGATGAGCTGTCTGAACTGGTCCGCCGAGGTGAGTTGGCTGTTCGATTGAACCGTATAAGCCTTGGTGTAACCGTATAGCGACCCTGCCGGCAGATTCAAGCTTCCGCTCTGCAGCGAAGAGCGAATCTGCTCAAGGTCTGTCTGATGAGCCGCGAGCTTCTCGGGGTCTGCCTGAACCCGCACTGCGTACTTTTGCGATCCGAAGACCTCCACCTGCGCGACGCCGCTCACCATCGAGATGCGCCGCGCCATCATTTCCTCGCCGTATTTGTCGAGTGCCGAGAGCGTCATCGTCGGCGAATGAACGGCGATGTAAAGAATCGGCTGTTCGGCCGGGTTCACCTTCGAGTAGGAAGGCGGGTTCGGCATGTCGGTGGGCAGCGCGCCCTGCGCTCGCGCGATAGCCGCCTGCACGTCCTGCGCCGCAGCGTCAATATTCCGGCTCAGGTCGAACTGCAGGGTGATCGAGGTGGAACCGAGCGAGCTCGAAGACGACATGCTGTTGATGCCTGCGATTGTCGAAAACTGGTTTTCGAGCGGTGTCGCTACCGACGATGCCATGACATCCGGATTGGCGCCCGGCAGCGCCGCCGAGACCTCAATCGTTGGGTACTCCACGGCGGGCAGGTTGCTGACCGGCAGGGTGAAATAACTTAGCAAACCAAAAATTAGAATGCCGGCCATCACGAGCGTCGTCGTGATGGCCCGACGGATAAATAAGTCGGTAAAGTGCATGCGTGGTCCTACGAGTTGCCTTTATTCGGCTCACCGCCGCTCTCTGACACCTGGGTCTGCTGCTTTTGCAGAACCCGGACCTTGGCTCCCGGCAAAAGGCGCATCTGGCCTTCGGTGATCACCATATCTCCCGCCTGCAGTCCGCTGCCGATCACTGCCTCCTCCACAGCCTTTGAGGGCTTGTAGTTGCGCAGCACATCTACCGGACGCATCGCCACCGTTTCCGTCGCGGGATTCATCACCCAGACATATTTGCCTTGCGGGCCCGTTTCCACCGTACTGCTGGGAACGACAATGACGTTCTTCTGCAAGCTGAGCCGCGCTTCCACGTTTACGTAAGCGCCAGGCCACAAAACTCTGTCGGGATTGTCGAACTCCGCTTTGAGTTTGATCGCGCCCGTTGTCGCATCTACCGAATTGTCGATGAACTTCAACCGGCCCGTCATCACCTTGCCATCGTCGGTTGTGGCCTGCACCTGCAACGGCTCCCGTGCGTTGTAACGTTGCACCTCCGGCAGAAGTTGCTCGGGCACGCCGAAACTTACCTCGATTGGCGAGATCTGAAGGATCGTAACCAGCGCGGCGTCATTGTCCTTGATCAGGTTCCCCGCTTTTATGCTGATCGCACCGGCACGTCCGGTAATGGGCGCCGTAATTTTCGTATATTCAAGCTGCAATTGGGTTTGCGCCAACTTCGCCCGATCGGCTTTCAGCGATGCAACCGCGCTCTCGACCGCCGCTTTGTCGGCGGCGAGCGACGCCAGTGTCGCTTCATTGGTCGCAACCGACTGCTCGGTCTGCTCTTTGGAGAAGATGCCCTCTTTCGAAAGCTGGACCGCCCGGTCAGCCGACCCCTGGGTCTGCTTCAGCGTCGCCTCGTCTTTGCTTACATTCGCTCTCGCCTGCTGTTCCATCGCCTGGTCTTTGACGATATCGGCTTGCAGCTCGGCAAGTTGCCGCAACGTCGGTTCGGGATCAATTTCAAACAGCAGTTGCCCTTTATTTACAAACTGCCCTTCCTGGAATTCCACGCGCAGCACCTGGCCGGCAATTCGCGATTTCACGTCAACGCTCGCGAGCGCTTCTACGCTGCCCACGGCGGACACTTCCAGCGGAACGTCTGTTGCCACGGCTGGGACGGCGCGCACCGGCGCCGCTTCCATCATCATCATTGCCATCGGGTTCGCAGCCTGCTTCTTCTTGCACGAAGAAGCTGCCATTGCCAGAGCGCCCAAACACACCACGACACCAAGAAACTTCAACTTAGAAGAATTAATAGACACGAGTCCTGCTTACTGGAAGGGGATTATCCCTATCATCACACAGATGATCGCCAATCATAGTTTGATACGACTCATTCATAAATTTGTTCCGCTGTATGCGCTCGTCAGCCTGAATGCCATCCTGTAATTTTTGTGCTCACAACAAAATCAGCATCGCCACACGCCTGCGAACTATTCGCCCGCCACTTCCGCGCCGAACCGGGATGGCTGTTGTCCGTTCCCGGACGGGTCAATCTCATTGGCGAACACATCGACTATCACGATTTGCCCGTCCTCCCTATGGGCATCCAGCGCAGCATTCAGATCGCTTTCCGCGGCAACGAAACACCCATCATCCGAATAGAATCTGAGGGTTACGGCAGCCGATCGATATCGATCCATGCTGACGAAAACTCGTCCGGCCCGGCGGGTGACTGGAGTAACTACGTGCTGGCAGCCACTCGGCTGGCTGCAAGTCATTGGCCGTTGCGCCAAGGTATTGATGCCGCAGTCGCCTCCGACCTGCCGCCTGCGGCCGGCCTTTCCTCTTCTTCCGCTTTGCTGATTGGGCTTACCTTGGCCCTGTTGACCGCAAACAGTATCACGCCAGATTTTGACGAGCTGATGAATATTTTTCCGGATGGCGAACAGTTCGTGGGCACGCGCGGCGGAGGCATGGATCATGCTGCGATTCTCGCTTCCAGAGCAGGCTCTGCCCTGCTGGTCGAATTTGCGCCGCTCGCCGTCCGCCCGGTCCCAATTCCATCCGACTGGGCGTTCCTTGCTGCCCACAGCCTCACGACGGCGGAGAAATCAGGCGCGATGCGTTCGCAGTACAACTCTCGCCGTGAAGCCGGAAGCGCAGCGCTCCGCAAGCTCGGCCTGGCATCTTTTCGTTCGGCTCTGGAATCACGACCTGCTGCCGAACTAGCCGCGCTCGCCGGAAATCCCTCGCTCAGCGACGCCGAATCCCGTTCGTTCCTGCATGTAATTGCCGAAGCCGCCCGCGTCCGCGAGGCCGTTACGGCCCTCGAGAACCAGGACCCTGTGGCTTTCGGCGGACTGCTCAACGCTTCGCACGCCAGCTTGCGCGACCATCTGCAGGTGAGCAATCCGGCCCTTGATGAACTGGTGGATTGCGCGATGCAGGCTGGGGCGCTCGGTGCTCGTCTGACTGGCGCGGGCTTCGGGGGCTATACCATCATCCTTTGTGCGGTCGCGGATCAGCAGCGCATTTGCACAGAGTTAGTCAAGCGCTTTTACGCACGCCGCAGCGGCTTCAATCCCGAAGCCCATCTCTTTGTTGCAGAGCCATCGGCCGGAGTTGTGTCCGGATGAGATTAACATTCAAATGCCAAATATCTCTAGCGCCGTAATCCTCGCCGCCGGAAAGGGTTCTCGTATGGGCGAGATCACTGCCGAAATGCCCAAACCCATGCTCCCGATTCTCGGCCGTCCCATGCTAGAACATATCCTGGAGCGGCTCGCAGAAGCCGGCGTCGAGCGCTTCGTTGTCGTTGTCGGCTATCGCCATGAACTGATCGAAGATCATTTCCGGCGCTGGCGGCTGCCCGTCGAATTCCGCTTGCAGGACCCTGTGAACGGCACCGGCTCAGCAGCGCTGCTCGCAAAAGATTTTGCCGGCGACCAGCCTTTCCTGCTGGCCTATGGTGACATCCTGTGCGATTCCGGCGAATACACGCGCTGTAGCGCCATTCTCGAACAGAATGCCTCAACCGCCGCAGTCATTGCCGTGAAGGCGGTCGACGATCCTTGGCAGGGGGCGGCAGTCTACGAAACGGGCGGACGCATCCGGCGCATTGTTGAAAAACCACCTAAAGGTAAGTCCAGCACGCAGTGGAACAGCGCCGGTTTCTACGCCTTCCGACCGGTCGTATTCGACTACCTGTCACGTCTTCAGCCCTCACCCCGCAATGAGTACGAGCTCACTTCGGCTCTCGACGCCATGCTCGCCGGCCATCTGGATCTGCGCATCTCTCCCATCGAAGGCCCATGGCGCGATGTCGGACGCCCCGAGGATCTCGCAGCAGTAAACCGGTGATCCGCAAAAAGTAAATCCCGTCTGCAGAAACCTTCATCAGAGCCTACTGGAATTGCTCGCGGCTTTCCAGTACAATTACGGATTCCCCTGTATGCTACTCGTGCGGCGTTTTTTTTCTCTCGCCGGACTGGCTCTGTTTCTTGCTGCACCGGTTTTCTTCGCAGCCCAGGAAACAAATTGGGCAGGCGACTTCCTGCCCTGCAAGCACCGTTTTGAATTACTGAAATACGGCCCCATGTCTTTGGGGGTGAAGATCTCCACATCAAACCGCACCATCGCCCGCGAATTCAGGAGAGCGATGGACTTCTGGTCGAGCATCGTCGACATGGACTGGTACGACGAGGCCAGTTCCTCCTGCTCGATAAACGTGGTCGATGGCACCCCGTTGATCCTCACGAATGCCGTCATCGCGCGTTCTCAATTCACGGAATGGGACAACTTCCAGGGTTGGATCGCCTTCGACCCCCGCGCCCCACTCTCGCGGGAAGAAACGTACCTGACCGCTGTCCATGAGATCGGCCATCTGCTCGGGCTCAAACACAACCCCAACCCCTCATCCGTTATGTACTACCTCGATCTGGAGGGTCCGGAAGTAGTCGATATAACCGATCTCGCCGCTCTTGCGAGCCACCATAAGCTTCGCATCGCATCGGATCATGAGCCAATTCCGGTAGCCAAACGCAGCGGCTTTTAAAATGAGAGGCAGTGTCTTTTCTCCCTGTTGAAGAGCAGCTCGCTTACCTAAGAAAAGGGCTCGCCGAACTCATCCGCGAAGAGGATCTTCGCGAACGTCTGACCGTTTCCCGTAAAGAAAACCGGCCGCTGCGCATCAAGGCAGGCTTTGATCCCACCGCTCCGGATCTGCACCTTGGCCATACCGTACTGCTCCGCAAAATGAAGCATTTTCAGGATCTTGGCCACACTGTGATCTTCCTGATTGGCGACATGACCGGCCTGATCGGCGATCCGACTGGGCGCAACATCACCCGGCCGCCCATGACGCGCGATGAGATCAATCGCAACGCCGAAACCTACAAGGACCAGGTTTTCAAAATTCTCGACCGGGAAAGGACCGAGATCCGCTTCAACAGTGCCTGGCTCGAGCCGCTCAACTTCGAGAACATCATCCACCTGACATCCAAGTACACCGTCGCGCGATTACTCGAGCGTGATGATTTCAGTATTCGCTATAAGGAAGGCACGCCCATCTTCCTTCACGAATTCATGTACTCGCTCGCCCAGGGGTTTGATTCCGTCGCGCTCGAATGCGATGTCGAGATGGGCGGTACGGATCAGAAATTCAATCTCCTCGTCGGGCGCGAGCTCCAGAAAGACTACGGTCAGCCGCCGCAAATCATCGCTACCGTCCCGATTCTCGAAGGCCTCGACGGCGTTGAGAAAATGTCGAAGTCGAAAGGCAATTACATCGGCATTGCGGAGCCGCCGAAAGTGATGTTCCGCAAGGTCATGCAGATCAGCGATGATCTGATGTATCGCTATTACGAGCTGCTCACCGACAAACAGATGGAAGAGATTGCGCATCTCAGGCAGGACATCGCGGCGGGCCGCCGAGACCCGATGCAAATCAAGATGGAGCTCGGCCGGTCTATTGTGGCCGATTTTCACTCACCTGCCGAAGCCGATACAGCCGTTGAAGCCTTCGACCGGGAAGTCCGCCACGGCCTCGAGCCCGCCGACACCGAAACCGTCGATCTGCCGCCGCAGGTGGTAACCGACAAGGGCATCCGCGTAGACAAACTGCTCGCCACCATTTCACTGGCCGATAGCGTTACCGACGCCACCCGCAAAATCAAGGCCGGCGCCGTAGAGATCAACGGCCACCTGCACAAGGATCTTCTGCTCGCCGGCGCTAACGGTACTCTCGTCATTCGCGTCGGCAAGAAATGGAAGCGCGTTAGAACGGAAGCTTGACGCGTCGCCTTCGCTACTGCGGCGCGAAATTCATCCTGAAGATAGACATGGCTCCGTTCTGCTGGCCGTACGGGATTTCCGCCTCAAAACAATTCGCATATGATGGCTGCGTAAGCGATCGCTTCCAGTCCCTGTAGATCGGAAAGGAGAACCATGTCAACCGTTCTGACCGAACCCACAGCAACAAAAGTTCCCATCAAGCAGACCAAGATTCTGATCGACAACAAATGGGTCCCGAGCGTCTCTGGTAAAACGTTCGAGACTATCAATCCCGCCACCGGTGAAGTTCTGGCGAATGTCGCCGAGGCTGATGCCGCGGACGTCGATCTTGCCGTGAGGGCCGCCCGCAAGGCGTTTCATTCCAAGGCGCCGTGGCGCAGAATGTCCGCCGCCGAGCGCGGCAAACTGCTCAACCGTCTGGCAGATTTGATTGAGCAGAATATCGAAGAACTCGCCACGCTGGAATCGCTAGACAACGGGAAGCCCCGGCACGTCGCGCGGGCCGCGGATCTGCCCCTCGTCATCGCCTGCTATCGCTATTACGCGGGCTGGGCGGACAAGATTCAGGGAAAAACGATTCCGATCAGCGGTGATTACTTCTGCTACACGCGCCACGAGCCCGTGGGCGTGGTGGGCCAGATCATTCCCTGGAATTTTCCGCTCCTGATGCAAGCCTGGAAGCTGGCCCCGGCGCTCGCGTGCGGCAACACCGTTGTTCTCAAGGTCGCCGAGCAGACGCCGCTCAGCGCGCTCCGGGTAGGCGAACTCATTTTAGAGGCTGGCTTCCCGGAGGGCGTAGTCAACATCCTTCCCGGCTATGGACCCACCGCCGGCGGTGCCATTGCCCGCAACATGGACATCGACAAGGTCGCCTTCACCGGATCCACCGAAGTAGGGCACCTCATCATGAAAGCGGCCGCCGAAACCAATCTCAAGCGCGTCACGCTGGAGCTTGGCGGCAAGAGTCCCAACATCATCTTTGCCGACGCCGACATGGAGCAGGCCGTCGAGGGATCTCATTTCGCGCTCTTTTTCAACCAGGGACAGTGTTGCTGCGCCGGTTCCCGGACGTTCGTCGAAGAGAAGATCTATGACGAGTTCGTGGAGCGCAGCACCGAACGTGCCAAACAGCGCCGCGTTGGCGACCCGCTCGACAAAAAAACCGAGCAAGGACCGCAAGTCGATAGCGATCAGTTCAACAAGGTGCTGAGCTACGTCGAAGCCGGCAAGCAGGACGGGGCGCGCCTTATGTGCGGGGGCGAGCGCGTTGGCGATCGCGGTTATTTCGTCGCGCCGACCGTCTTCGCTGATGTGAAAGATGACATGAAGATCGCCCAGGAAGAAATCTTCGGGCCCGTGATGAGCATCATGAAGTTCAAAGACGTGGACGATCTGGTCGAACGCGCCAATAAGACCATCTACGGTCTTGCGGCTGCCGTGTGGACCCGCGATATCGGAAAGGCTCATCACATCGCGAACAATGTGCGCGCCGGCACGGTTTGGATCAACTGCTTCGACGTGTTCGATGCGGCAGCGCCCTTCGGCGGCTTTAAGCAGTCCGGCATTGGCCGCGAACTTGGCGAGTACGGCCTGCAGCAGTATTCCGAGATCAAAACGGTGACTGTAAAGCTCTAGGTTGGACCGCGCGAGACAATCGCGTCTGTGCTTCAGAGAGTCCAGGGAGCAGGTATTAGCCTGCTCCCTTTCTTATTGCAAGCCACATGCCTTCACTCTTTATGCCGCCAACAGCAAATCATCTCCGGCCGGCACGGGCATAGCAAGCACATTCTCGGCGGATAGCCTGGCCATCAGCGCATCTGTCGCGATCCGCAGCAGTTCTTCCGCGCGAGGGCTCAGGTCAAACTCATCGCTGAAGCGGCGCAGTTGGGTATGAAATGAGCGATACAAACCAACCACCGCGTTCTCGATCCCGACCTTGGGGATGTCGATAATCGCGAACTTCAGAATGCTGTCCATCAGCACGGTCTCCACATTCAGCATTTTGTAAATCGCGCGCCGATTCTTCATAACGTACTTCACCACTTCCCTGCTGCGATACGCGAAATAGTGTTCGCGGGTGAACCACTCCAGGTTCTTCGTATCCAGCGTCTTCAGTTCGCGCCCGAGCTTGTTCGCTGCGGAAGCAAACGCCCGGTTCAGAGCCTCCGTTTGCTGGATGTCGTACGTAAACATGTTTGTCGGCTTGCCGGAGAACGGATGTGTGCATTGATACACCAGAATCGGGTACGCCGTGTGTGGCCGTTGCAGGATCTCCAGGTGAGCATGAAACCATTCCCGCACCCAGCCGCGCATCGCAGCCTGAATCGCCTTCGAAACGGCGGAATACGTCGGGAAGTAAGCCGGCGTCCGCTCTTTCGGCGCTCGCTTCCAAACGGAAAAATCGATGCCGGTCTCGACTGGCGACCCATCCTCTACCGGATTCTCTGCACCGGCGTCCCGCACCGGCATCACGATCAATTCCCCCACGCTCGGCCTCCGAAAAAGAACAGGCCGGAAGCGAAGTTCCGGCCTGCCGTTTTGAATCCCGCTCGCAAGTGACCTCGCGAGCGGTTTAAACGCTACCACATGGTTTTCAATGCGGCGCCACTCAAATGGGCCGCCCGCACTGAGAGATACAGCCCAACCTACTGAATTTAAGGACTGAAAAATTGAGTGAGATTTTCTTCGAACCCTTGTGATGACTGTTTCTAGCTCACTCTCTTTCCTGTCATAATCCGGATGCGGCAAACGTTTAGTAGATGTGAATCGCGACGAGACACCATGCCGGAAGCCACCGAGCGTTTGAATCAGGCCGTAATGCGGACAACGCAAATCCGCGGAGTGGGCGCGGCTGATTCAGCCTTTGAAGCCATCTTTCTCGATCACTACGAACGTGTGCTTGGCATCCTGCTCCGCCTGGTCGGCAACCTCGCGCAAGCTGAGGAGTTAGCGAATGAGGTCTTTTGGCGGCTGTACCGGCAGCCCGCATCCTGGCTGCTTACGAGCAATGTCGGCGGCTGGCTCTACCGGACCGCAACTCATGCCGGTATTGACGCTCTACGGGCATCCGCCCACCGCAAGTATTACGAAAAAGCGGCCGCCCTGGACGCACGCCACAGTAAATCCCGCGAAAACGGCCCGCTGAATGACGTGCTTCGCGAGGAAGACCGGCGCAGGGTGCAGCAAGTACTCAGCTGCATGAAACCGGCACAAGCGCAGCTTTTGCTCATGCGCGCAAGCGGCTCTTCCTACAAAGAATTGGCCGCGGCGTTTGGCATTGCCACAGGAGGAGTGGGTACACTGCTCAACCGCGCCGAAGCGGAGTTCCGCAAACGCTATTTAAAGCTGACAGGACAGAAGAAGGAGAACGTATGAATTGCCCGAGCGATGGGATATTGCGCGCATCAATCGATCACGAGCTTACCGATCCGGAATCAGAAACCGTAGACCAGCATCTTCGCTCCTGCGAAAGCTGCCGCACGCGATACGACGCCATTCGAACCCAGGCGCGGAGCGTTCAAGAGAGGTTAAATGCCCTGGATCCAGCGTTAGCGCAGACCGCACTCGATCCTGCCCTCGCTTACAGGCACTACCGCCAAAAATATGACGGCGCGCCGCAGGACCGTCCCGCGCTGGCAGATCGCATCGCCGGAGCATGGAAGCGTCCGGTGTGGGGCTGGGTGGCCGCGGCGTCCGTTCTCGCGCTGCTCTTGAGCTTTGCACCGGGGCGGACATGGGCGCAGAAGATCCTCGCGATGATGCGCGTGCAAAAGGTAGCCGTCGTCCCGGTTGACCTTTCTCCCCTGACCGCTGAAACCGGAAACAGAGGCCCCGCGAAACTGATCGCGCAGCTCATCTCCGACAATGTAGTCGTCACGATACACCCCGGCAAGCCGGCGCTTGCTTCGACAGTTCAAGCCGCCGGCGAGATGGCCGGCTTCCATGTCAGATCTGTCGAGCAGTTGGGGACCCCGCAAAAAATCTATGTGGGCGATGAAGCCGCATTTCACATGACGCTCAACCGCGAGCGGATTCAGGCCGTCCTGGAGCAGGCAGGCCGGTCGGAAATTGTCATTCCCGAGTCGGTAGATGGCAGTACGGTCGCCGTCCATATTCCAAAGATGGTCCGCATTGTCTACGGAGGCTGCTCGTCTGAGGACACCACCGCGCCGGCTACGCCAGTCGGCAGTTGCATCGACTTCGTCCAGGTGCCGAGCCCAATCGTCAGTGTTCCGCCCAGCCTGAACATCGCCGCGTTGGCCGAAGCCGGCCTGCAGGTTACCGGAATGAGCGTGGCTGAGGCGCACGCGTTCTGCCAGTCTGTCGACTGGTCCTCCACCCTCGTGATCCCGATTCCGCAAAACGGCAGTTCTTATCGAACAGTCCCAGTCGATGGAGTAAACGGCACATTGGTTGAAATGGCGCCTAAAGGCAGCTTCACCGGAAAGTACGCACTCATCTGGGTGAAGAACGGCATTGTATATTCACTAGGCGGAAAAGGAAGTGCCGATCTGGCTCTTTCTGCCGCAGCGTCCCTGAATTGATATCGTGCCCGTTCTGAACTCCACCGCTCGCGATCGCGAACTTCGCAGGCAAAAAGATGGCGCATCCGGCGGCATGTCTGCATCCGGGCTCGCCATCTCTACGGAGCGCCTGCGCAAAGTATTCGGCGACAAAGTCGCAGTTGGCGGCCTTACCCTCGATGTTCGGCGCGGCGAGGTCTTCGGATTCCTGGGTCCGAACGGAGCCGGTAAGAGCACGTCGGTGAAGATGCTGCTTGGTCTCGTCAAGCCGACCGGCGGCGCAGGCGAGATTCTGGGTCAACCAATCGGACACCGGGAAACGAGAACCAGAATCGGTTTTCTTCCGGAACATTTCCGGTTCTATGACTGGCTGACCTCGCAGGAACTCCTGCGGCTGCATGGACAACTCTGCGGCATTTCGGCCGAGAGTTTGCGCCGGCGCATACCGCTCTTGCTCGAAACCGTCGGGCTGGCGCCGCAGGCCGGCAAGCAGTTGCGACATTTCTCAAAGGGGATGCTCCAACGCATCGGGCTTGCCCAGGCCCTGATCAACGAGCCCGACGTCCTCTTCCTTGACGAACCCACGTCGGGTCTCGATCCGGTCGGCCGCAGGCTGGTGCGCGACATCATCAAAGCACAGCGCGACCGTGGTGCAACGGTCTTCCTCAATTCTCATCTGCTGAGCGAGGTGGAAGTGACTTGCGATCGCGTCGCATTCATTCAAGCGGGAGAGGTCATCGAGATTCGCGATGTGAGCAGCTTCGAAGAGAACCGCAACAAGGTCCTGATACGAGTTGAAAGTATCTCCGATGAAACATTGGAAGGACTCTGCACGTGGGCCTCGCACATCGCCCGTGAAGGCAATCGCCTGATGGTGACTTTGAAATCCCTCGATCTCGCGCCGCGCCTCCTGCGCTATCTGGTCGAGCGCGGTACGGAGGTTTTCGAGTTCACTCCGCAACGGCTTTCGCTCGAAGACCGGTTTCTGGAAATCCTGGGAGTGGATCAAGGTTTGTGAGACGCATCTGGATCATGGCGGGCGTCACGTTCCGCGAGGCTGCCAGGAAGAAGATTCTCTGGATGGCTCTGATTGCCGGTCTGGGCTTTCTGGTTCTTTTCGCGGTCGGTCTCCATGCGCAGATGGGAACGTTTCAGGAAAGGCACGTTCTTCCATTTATCCGCAGCCAGGTCTTCAGCGGAATGCTCATGCTTGGCATGTACGCCATTGATCTTCTGGTTGTTGTTATGACGGTGTTGACTTCGGTCGATACCCTGTCGGGCGAAATCTCTTCCGGAACGATCCAGGCCGTCGCGACAAAACCTGTCCGGCGGTCGGAATTGCTGCTCGGCAAGTGGCTTGGCTTTGCCGGCATGCTCACTCTCTATATCGCTGTGATGGTGTTGGGTGCGAATGAGGTGGCCCGCCTGCTGACCGGCGTGAGCGCTCGCCACATCGGCCAAGGGTTCAGCCTGATCTGGATGGAGAGCATGCTGCTGCTCTCGGTAACGTTCTTCTTCGGCACTTCCTTTTCGACCCTCACCAATGGTGTTCTTGCTCTCGGCTTGCACGGGCTTGCCTTTCTAGGCGGCTGGATTGAGCAGGCGGGGGCCTTAACCAATACACCGAAAGCGGTGGACGTCGGCATTGTGGCCAGCATTCTGATGCCGAGCGAAGCCCTCTGGCGCCGCGCGGTATTTGAAATGCAATCTCCGCTTGCGACGGCAACCAACTTTTCGCCTTTCAGCGGAGCGTCGGTACCCAGTTCCGCGATGGTGGGCTACGCAGTGCTATACATGACAGTGTTTCTGGTCCTGGCCGTCCGGCGCTTGAATGGCCGCGATCTTTAAACGTCGTTACCGGCTGCGAGCCTCCAACTGTGCCTGCTGGGCTTTGTAATCCACTGAATAACTCTCGAACCCCGCGCGTTGAAAGCCCCGCTCGGCTTCGCCATTCTTCATAAACGTATTCCACACAAAGCCCGTGCGCAGATTCTCAGCCATCAACATGGTGATTCCCGTATCAATACCGACCACATCTGTGTCGTACCAATTCTTGAGCGGATTAAACGCGTTCACAAAACCATAGCGGCACCAGGCGCGATCCCCGTATCGGTTCTTGATTGTTTTAAGAACACGCAGAGTAGCTTGCGGCAGAAAAGGCAACGAGCCTGCCGCCGCACTCGGCACTACCGTTCCGTCGATCGGCCCGGTAGCAGGAGGGCCGCCCCACACAACATAGCCATTCGCGGAATCCGAAGCAGTGATACCCCACAGATCGTCGCTGTAATCGGAAAACTGCTTACTGAGTTCCAGGCAGAAGATGCGATGCACTTCCGTGGCAATGATCGAGTTCAGGAAGTAGTCCGCATATTTGTCCCGCTTGCCTCGAAAATCGAACCACGCCTGCGAATACTGATTGATGAACAATGGCGCGTACGAACCGATGTAGCGGAGCCCGGCATACTCGAAGGTGGTTCGTTTCCAGGCATTCCAGGTTCCCGCCGGCAGCGCGTGGGTCGAAGATCCCAAGCCCACCAGATAAATCATCATCAGCTCGCTGTAGTAATCCCACCGGTACGGAAGGAATCCGCTTTCGGGCGTCCATCCCAGGGGCAGCAGGGACGTGTCCTCAGATAACCATGTCCATTGCACCCGGCTGGCGATGCGGTATGCGAAGCGGGTGATTTCCGAATGCTGGAAATATGCGTGGCACATCAGCACCCCGCAGAGCAGAATCGCCGTGTCGATCGATGACACTTCCGAATCCCACACTCTTTCGCCCGTTTTCACATTGGCGAAGTGATAGTAGAAGCCCCGGTGACTGGGCATTTTTTCAAAAAGGAAACGAACCGTGGTGAGAACCCGTTGGCGAGCATCGTTCAGGGAGAGATATCCCCGTTTGTGGCCGATGCAGAGCGCCGTCAGTCCGAAGCCGGTTGCCGCGATACTCGCCGCCAAACTGGTATCGGTCTTGCGAACGTTACTTCGGTCTTTTACCAGGCCCGTTATGGGGTCGGCTTGTTCCACAAAGTAGAGGAAGTTCGCTTTTTCCACCTCCTCCAGGAACTGGTCGTCCTCGGGCGATATACCTGCGGTTGTGCCGCGGGCAGCCGGCGTCTGCGCGCCCAATGCGCAGGAAGCAGTGGTCCCTATCACTGTCTGCAAGGCTTCGCGCCGCGAAACCCGGCCGCATCCGATATCTTTCGGGCTCACCCAACTCACTTTAGACGATTGATCGTCATAGAATCTGACGAGAGCGACGATGACCCGAGGACAAACGGCCGCGCTTGCGGCAGCAACAGCTCTCTTTGCAGCCATTCTCCTCGGGGTGTTGCTAACCACTCGCCGGCCATATGGCACCCAACGCATCGCTTTGGAAGGAGCCGTGATCAGGCAGGACATCGACCCCCGGGGCCGGATGCCGATTGCGGGTGCAGAAATCACCGCCACAAGCGGTCAGGCAACAGAGCGGGTCAAGTCAGATGCGTCGGGCTCTTTTCAACTGACACTAAACGACCATGGGCAGCGGGAGACACAGGGGATCACACTTCGGTTTCGGCATCCTGATTACAAGCCGCTCCAGGTCAGCCTCGCGGCCACAACGCAGATTTATGTTGCACACATGATGCCCGTCTCTCCTGAAGAGCGGATACAGCCAAGCGCAACGGAAGTGGCGATCTCGAACGTGCGCGTCAGGTATTCAATGAAGACGACGACAAGAGTGAGCGTCGGAAGTCTTGCGAAGACGTTCGCCGTATTCAACAGCGGCGGTGTCCCCTGCCGCGGCGATTTTCCCTGCTCGCCTGACGGCAAATGGAAAGCGACATCTCAGAGTGCCTCGTTCGACGCAGGAGAAGGAAACGAGTTTCGCGAAGTGCGAGTCTCGTGCATCGCAGGACCGTGTCCCTTCACGAAGGTCTCCACCGAAGGCCCCCAGGACGGCCGCATGCTCAAAGTTGTGGCTCTCAATTGGTCAAACACGGCCACGTTTCTCGTCGAGGCCGAGGTAACCCATACCATGGTGAGTGACCTGATTCGGCACTCGATTCCAGTTCGCTTCGAAGACGCCATGAATTTCACGCTGCCGCCCACCGGGGAAGGCCCGAGCGTCGAAGCGGAGGTAAACGGAGCGGAGATCGTCTTCCCCCTCGGCCCTGAGGCCCTGCTGCCCTGGGCCGCCTGCAATGTCACAATCGACGCCGACCGTTCGAAACTCTTCCACTGTGAGTTGAAACCCGGATATCGCTTTCAATAACTGGCGCAAGCAACCCCTTGAAGATCCCGAGATCTGGTATACTCAATACGAATGAGCTTCTGGCGTCCGCGCCTGTGGGTTCAACAGACCAAAACGAGGCAACATCCAGCCTCCCGGTCTCTTACGGCCATTCCCTTCATTAGCAGCACCCCGGGCTTGAACGCCTTCCTGAGCATCACATTCTTAAATTTCCATTGATGAAGTCTTGTATTCAGATAACCCGCGGCATTGAATCCCTGTTTGGGACTCGTGACGAAAACATTCGTCTGCTTGAATCTGAACTGAACCTCCGGACGCGCCTCCTCGACGGCGACTCGCTTGAGTTGGAAGGCGAGGAATCACAGGTGCGGCGCGCGGAGCGTATCCTCGAGGACTATTCCGATCTTGTCCACGAAGGGCACGTCTTCAATAACGGCGACCTCAACAGCTACATGCGGGTCGTCACCGCCGATCCTAACGTCTCGCTCCGCCGCCTCGTCGAAAGCGGCAAGTCGCGCACGTTCGGGAAGAAAGTGCTTGCCCCCAAGACGGTAAACCAGCGCCGCTACGTCGATGCTATCGAACACCACGATCTCTGCTTCGGCGTCGGCCCGGCCGGCACCGGCAAAACCTATCTCGCCGTCGCCATGGCGGTTGCGGCCTACCTGAATAAGAGAGTCAGCCGCATCGTCCTGACTCGCCCCGCCGTCGAGGCCGGCGAACACCTCGGCTTCCTGCCCGGCACGCTGCAGCAGAAAATAGACCCTTACCTTCGTCCCCTCTATGACGCGCTATTCGACATGATGGACTCCGAAAAGGTGGAGAAGCTGGTCGAACGTAACGTCATTGAAATTGCTCCGCTCGCCTTCATGCGCGGCCGCACTTTGAATGATTGCTTCATCATCCTCGACGAAGCGCAAAACACTACCAGCGAGCAGATGAAGATGGTTCTCACGCGCCAGGGCTTCAATTCGAAAATGGTCGTCACCGGCGACCAGACCCAGATCGATCTTCCCTCCGGCAAGAAGAGCGGTCTGTTAAACGCGATCGAGGTGCTGAAAGGCGTCGAAGGAATTGCCTTCGTGAATTTTGACGACAAAGACGTTGTGCGGCACTCCCTTGTCCAGCGCATCGTCAAAGCCTACGATCGCTATAACGAATTGATCGGCGCGGGTCGCCAGCTCGCGCTCAAGCTGGGCAACGACGTCCCGCAGGAAGTACCGGCCGAGCCGCCGGCGAACACTGCCGTCGTCATCCCGGAAGTCCCGTCGCTCACATAGCAACCTATGTCGCCCGATGGCAGTACTGTGCTCTTCCGAGCACTTCCCCCCGATCTCAAGTTTGCAACTGCGGACAAACGCATCCTGCAGCAGTTTGCCCGCGCCCTCGCTAAGCGTATTGCCGGTGATCGTGCTTTCACCTGTCTCGTCACGAACGACCGCGAGCTGCATCGCCTGAATCGCCAGTTCCTTGGTCACGATTACGCCACCGACGTTCTCTCGTTCCCGGCCGGCGAATCGAACGGTAACCTCGGCGAATTGGCGATCTCGATCGAGCGTGCCGAGGTGCAGGCCTCTGAATTCGGACACAGCCGCCTCGACGAGGTGCGCATCCTGATGCTGCATGGCCTGTTGCACCTCATCGGCCTGGACCATGAGAAGGATCGCGGTGAAATGGCCCGCGCCGAGCGCAAGTGGCGCGCCGCCTTCGGCCTCCCGGTCAGCTTGATTGCGCGTTCCCGATCCGGCGGGCGCGGCCGCGCCCGCGAGAGAACGGTGCAGCCATGACCTTTTTGTGCCTGGCTGCGGCTTTGTTTCTCACGGTGCTACTGTGCTTCGTCTCCTACGTTCAGTTGCTCTATCTCGAATCGCTGCGCCTCATTCGGCGCGAGGTTCCAGCCCTCGAGTTCTTTCGCGAGACTCTCGCCGGAAAAATCGGCCTCGACACCGAACAGGGCTCACTTGCGTTCTCGCTGATTAAACACGCCGCTCTGTGCTTTACCGGAATTTTCTATTTCTGCGCCTGCGTGCGCGCCGCCGCTCCGCATTGGCAGAGCCTGCTCGAAGGCATCCTCGCGTCGTTGCTCTCGATGCTAGTCTCTACTTACTTTGTCCCGGCCTTCCTGCATCGGCGCACGAAGAGCGAATGGATGCTCAAGCTGGTGCCGCTCATCCGCCTGTTGGCGGCCATCGCCTTTCCGCTCGCCGCGCTCGTCCGCATGTTCCAATCCATTCTCGAGTTGGACACCACCGGCAAACGCGAGGCCACTCCGCCGGACTCGGTGGAGCATATTGAGGCTCTGATCACCGCTGGCGCGGAAGAAGGCATTCTCGAAGAGCAGGACCGCAAGCTGATCCATTCCGTCGTCGCCTTCGGCGACAAAAGCGTCCGCGAAGTGATGACGCCCCGCCCCAACATCGTCGCAATCGCTGCCGGCAAGTCGCTGGAGGATCTTCGCCAGCTCGTCATTCACGAGCAGTATTCGCGCATCCCCGTATACCAGGACACGATCGACAACATCATCGGCTTCGTTCATGCCCGTGACATGTTCGAACTCAGCGATGAAGAGCGGCAATCGAAGCCGCTCGCTGACCTCATCCGGCCCATCCCGATCGTTCCCGAAACCAAGCCGGTAGCGGGTCTGCTGCGCGACATGCAGCACGACGGCTCCCATATGGTCATCGTGGTGGATGAGTACGGCAACACGGCCGGTCTCGCCACTATGGAAGATCTTGTCGAAGAAATCCTGGGCGAAATCCGCGATGAACACGAGCCGGAGCGCGATGTCCGCCAAGAAGCCGATCAAGTGTTCATTGCGCCGGGCAGCCTGGACGTGGATCGCCTGCAGGATCTGCTCAACTTCCGGCCCGAAGAAGACACCGAGTCCACCACTATCGGCGGCCTCGTCACCGAATGGCTCGGGCACGTCCCCCAGGTGGGTGAATCTATCGAGCGCGGTGGCATCCGCATAGAGATCCTGGCCGGCAGCGAACGCCGCGTTGACCAGGTGCGCATCTCGCGCGTCCCGACCCCGTCCGCCGTTGGAGCAAACTCATAATGGCCGTGCATCGCGCCGGTTTTGTTTCTATTGCAGGCCGGCCCAATGCCGGCAAGTCCACTCTGCTGAATGCGCTCATCGGCGAGAAACTCGCCATCACCGCCCCGCAGGCTCAAACCACGCGTACTTCTATCCAGGGCGTTCTGACGACGCCCGATGCGCAAATCGTGTTCCTCGATACGCCGGGCATCCACAAATCCGACACGCTGTTCAACCGCCGCATGATGAGCACCGTGCGCGGCGCGCTGGAAGACCGCGATTTGGTCCTCTACCTTGCCGACGTCACGAAGCCGGTCACGGAAGAGGACGAACACGCTGTGAGCGCACTGAACAAATCAGCGCCGGCAGTTCTCGTCTTGAACAAGATCGATCGCATGGAGGACAAGCGGCAGATGCTTCCTCTGATTCAGCGCTACCAGGAACTGTTCCCCTGGGTGGCTTCCGTTCCTGTTTCCGCGCGCCGGGCGGATGGCCTCGACGAACTGAAACGCGTCATCACCGCGCACCTGCCGGAAGGTCCCGCACTCTTTCCGGAAGATTACCTCACCGACCAGCCCATGCGTTTCCTTGCGGCCGAAATTATCCGCGAGCGCATCCTGCATGCCACGCATGAAGAGGTCCCGCACGCCGTTGCTGTCTTGATTGACACATGGGAAGAATCGCCGCGTCTCGTCAGGATTGCCGCCACCATCCACGTCGAACGCCCCGGCCAGAAGACCATCCTGATCGGAGCCAAGGGCCAGATGCTGAAGAAGATCGGCTCCGAAGCGCGCCAGGAGCTCGAACGCCTGCTCGATCGTAAAGTCTTCCTCTCTCTCTTCGTGAAGGTCAAGCCAAACTGGCGTGAAGATCCCGAATTTTTGAAGGCTATCGATTACCGCGCCATGGTAGGTTCAGAAGATAGCCCCAAATGAAACGTTTTGCAGCAGTTCTTCTCCTGCTTGTTGGCTCCTCTACGCAGCCGATTCTCGCGCAAAGCCAGAAGCAGCCCGCTACTGATGACCGCATCAGTGACCAGGTTCGCATGAAACTGGCCACCGACGCCGAGGTAAAAGGCGGTGCCCTCGACGTGACCGTCAAAGATGGGGCTGTAACCATCAAGGGCCGGGTCGATACCGAGAAAGGTAAGAGTCGCGCCACCAAACTGGCCAAGAAGGTCAAAGGCGTAAAATCGGTCGACAACGAACTGCAGGTCGGGCCGCCCACCGCCTAGCCACTGGAATCCTGGTACCGTTGCGTGTTCGTTCGCAATCTGCTCAACTATTAAGCGAAGGCGTTGGAGTTCGCCTATAACCGCTCCGCCCAGGGCCCACCCAGGGGAGAAGATGACTCCTACTCACACCGGCATTGGAAGAAGTGTGCAGTGGGATCAACTTATCAACTCGTTGCATCAGCCGCTGCCGGTGACAGCCACTGCACTTTGATGGAGGGCTCGTATGCAGACGTTCTATGAACCTGATCCCGGAGCCGAGTCGCCTCAGACCGTTCGGATGGCAGTCGAAATTCCGAGAGACTCGAGCAATAAGTATGAGTACGACCCGTCGCTCGGGCTGTTCCGGCTCAGTCGCGCGCTGTACTCTCCGATGCATTACCCGGGAGATTATGGATTCATTCCCGGCACAGTAGCTGACGACCATGAACCGCTCGACGTGCTCTGCCTGGTAACGACCGCCAGTTTCACCGGGTGTCTGATATTAGTGCGCCCTGTGGCTGTGCTGTGCATGTTGGATGGGCCTGAGGTCGACCACAAAATTCTCACGGTTCCCGCGCGCGACCCCAGATGCGAGCAGATGCACTGCCTTGCCGATGTCGAGCCGCACGTCCGCCGCGAACTCGAGCACTTCTTTGAAATCTACAAGGAGCTGGAAGGGCGAACGATGCAGACCTGCGGTTGGCGGGAACGGGAAGACGCTTACAGCGTTATTACTGCAAGCCGCACTCGATACCTCAACTCGTCAAAAAGCAAAGCAGCCGCCGCCCGATGAGTAAGTATCTTGTCGTGATGCTGGGCGGGGCTGTCGGCGCCGTTTCCCGTTTCCTCCTTGGTTCCGCAATTATGAGGATTTACTCCACGGCATTTCCGCTGGGAACGTTCGTCATTAACGTGACGGGGTCGTTTCTGATCGGAGTACTCATGACGCTATTCCTGAACCGTCCCGGCATTCATTCAAACTGGCGGTTGTTCCTGGTAACGGGAATACTCGGTGGGTATACAACCTTCTCGAGCTTTGAATGGGAGACTCTGGCCGCCCTTCGCAACGGAGCAGCATCCGTGGCCGTTGTTTACGTGGCGGCGAGCGCCGCCTTGGGTTTGGCCGGAGCGTGGCTCGGATCGGTCATAGCAGGCCGCCTGTGGCCATAGTAGCTGACTCACCCACTGTCACGGCAAGACCGTACGCTTCCCCTTCGATATGGAAGTTACTTCAACGTCAGTAATCGCGATTGCGCCACTGCTCATCATGCTCTCGAGCACAGGCAA
>Ga0213872_10000532_pt1 | contig 29832 bp, 27 predicted proteins | sample VelepicomBERX_R2_FD_160071 | JGI IMG/M metagenome (GOLD analysis project Ga0213872, IMG submission 160071) | Rhizosphere microbial communities from Vellozia epidendroides in rupestrian grasslands, the National Park of Serra do Cipo, Brazil - RX_R2 | ecosystem: Host-associated > Plants > Roots >...
ATGCCCTTGTAGGATGCCGTCCGCCAGGTCTTGCAGCCCACCCACGCCGCCCGAGGCGATGACCGGGATGTCGATCGCATCGCTCACGGCGCGCGTCAGCGCAAGGTCGAAGCCGCTGCGCGTGCCGTCGCGGTCCATGCTGGTCAGCAAGATCTCGCCAGCCCCGCGCCGCTGCATCTCAATCGCCCAAGCCACCACGTCGAGCCCGGTCGGGTTGCGGCCACCGTGCGTAAAGACCTCCCAGCGCGGCGCCTCACCTGGCGCGCTCACGCGCTTGGCGTCGATCGCGACAACGATGGCCTGCGAGCCGAAATACGACGACGCGTCTTCCACCATTTGCGGGTTGGTGACGGCCGTGGTGTTGACGCTGACCTTGTCCGCGCCAGCGCGCAGCAGGCGGCGCACGTCCTCGACGGTGCGTACGCCCCCGCCCACCGTCAGTGGAATGAACACCTTGTCGGCTACCGCCTCGATGATGTGCAGGATGATGTCGCGCTGATCCGACGTCGCGGTGATGTCGAGAAAGGTCAGCTCATCGGCCCCCTGCTCGTCGTAGCGACGTGCGATCTCGACCGGATCGCCCGCATCGCGCAGGCCGACGAAATTGACCCCCTTCACGACGCGGCCAGCGGTGACGTCGAGGCAGGGAATGATGCGTTTGGCGAGCGACATGGTGATTCTCGTGTGGAGTACTGCTTACTGGCCGATCTCGTCGGCCAGCGCCTGGGCGGCGGCGAAATCGAGCGTGCCTTCGTAGATCGAGCGGCCGGCGATCACGCCGCTCACCCCATTCGACTCCACATCGCACAACTTGCGTACGTCGTCGAGGTTGGTCAGGCCGCCCGAGGCGATCACCGGCACCGTCAGCGCATCGGCAAGGCGCACGGTGGCTTCGATATTGATGCCATTGAGCATGCCGTCGCGGCCGATATCGGTGTAAATGACCGACTCGACGCCGTAGTCCTCGAAGCGCTTGGCCAGATCGACCACATCGTGGCCGGTGATCTTGCTCCAACCATCGGTCGCCACCTTGCCGTCCTTGGCGTCCAGACCAACGATCACCGAGCCCGGGAATGCATCGCATGCTTCGTGCAGAAAGCCCGGGTTCTTGATCGCCGCCGTACCGATGATCACATAGCGCAGGCCCGCCTCGAGATAGCGCTCGATGGTCTCGAGGTCGCGAATGCCGCCGCCGAGCTGAACCGGAATCTCGCCGCCGATCACGTCGAGAATCGCACGCACGGCGTCGAGGTTCTTTGGCTTGCCGGCGAAGGCGCCATTCAGGTCGACCAGGTGCAAACGGCGCGCGCCGGCACTCAGCCAGCGCTGGGCCATCTCAGCCGGGTCGCCGAACACGTCGGCCGAGTTCATTTCGCCTTGCTTGAGGCGCACGCACTGACCGTCCTTGAGGTCGATGGCGGGAATGATATTCATGGTCTTAATTGGCAGTTAGTTAGGCTTGGCCATCCCAGGCGACGAAGTTTTTGAGCAATTGCAGGCCTGCCGCATGGCTCTTTTCCGGGTGGAACTGGGTCGCAAAAATATTATCGCGCGCGACGGCTGCTGTGAACTCGAACGGGTAGCGACTTGCACCCGTTGTCAGCGCATCGTGTGCAGGCAGCATGTAGTAGCTGTGCACGAAATAGAAGCGGTCGCCATCTGGAATCCCCGCCCAAAGCGGGTGCGCCTGCTTGTGCCAGACCTCGTTCCAGCCCATGTGGGGTACCTTGAGCCGGGCACCGGCTGCGTCCACCATCAGCGCAGTAGGGAAGCGGACGACTTTGCCTGGAAACACACCCAGCGCAGGCGTATCACCGCCCTCCTCGCTCGATTCGAACAAGAGCTGCGCGCCGACGCAGATGCCGAGGAAGGGCTTGGATGCAGCAGCGGCAATGACGGCATCACGCAAGCCGCGCTCGTCGAGCTCGCGCACGCAATCGCGCATGGCGCCCTGCCCTGGGAACACCACCTTATCGGCCGCCGACACCACCTCGGCATCGCTCGTAAGCACAATATGGTGCCCTGGGGCGACGTGCTCCAACGCCTTGGTCACGGACCGAAGATTGCCCATTCCATAATCTACAACAGCAATTTTCATGATGAATCTATCAGGGTTTCAGAGCACGTGAGGCTGCGCACCATCGATTCAAGCCGTCAGCGTGCCTTTGGTCGAGGGCATCTGCTCAAGCGCCCGCTCATCGTATTCCACCGCCATGCGCAATGCACGGCCAAAGGCCTTGAAAATCGTCTCGGCTTGGTGGTGGGCGTTGACACCCTTGAGGTTGTCGATATGCAGCGTGACCATGCCATGGTTGACGAAACCATGGAAGAACTCGCTGAACAGATCGACATCGAACTGGCCGATGCTGGCGCGGGTATAGGTGACGCCGTAGCTCAGACCCGGCCGGCCCGAGAGGTCGATCACCACGCGCGATAGCGCTTCATCGAGGGGCACATAGGCATGACCATAGCGGCGGATGCCTTTCTTGTCGGCCAATGCACGTGCCAGCGCCTGGCCCAGCGTGATGCCGATATCTTCCACCGTATGGTGCGCATCGATATGCAGGTCGCCGGCTGCGTCAATTTCCAGGTCAATCAGCCCGTGCCGTGCCACCTGGTCGAGCATGTGATCCAAAAAGGGCAGACCCGTCTTGAAATGGCTTTTGCCCGAGCCATCCAGATTCAGGGTGACAGTGATCTGCGTCTCGAGCGTATTGCGCGTGACGGTAGCGATGCGGGGCGACTGCGATGTAGGCATGAGCGTGCTCATAGGCATGAAGGCAAAACGTCGAGCACGCGCCGGTTCTCGTCCGGCGTGCCCACCGTGAAGCGTAGACAATGATTCAACAAGGGATGGGCACCGTGCAAGTTCTTGATCAGAATACCGGCGCCACGTAAGGCTGCATGGGTCTTGGGCGCATCAGGCACTCGCGCCAGGATAAAGTTTGCTTCGGACGGATAGGCCGTCACGCCCGGCAGAGCAGACAAGCCATCGCGCAAGGCGCCACGCTCGACCCGCAAGGCGGCGGCCTGCGCATCGAATACCGATACATGATCGAGCGCAAAAGCGACCGCGGTCTGCGTCAGCACATTGATGTTGTAGGGCAGGCGCAGCTTATCGATCTCACCCAGCCATTGCGGCGCACCCGCAAGGAAGCCCAAGCGCAGGCCCGCCAAACCCAGCTTGGACAGCGTACGCATCACCAATAGGTTTGGGTAGTCCGGCAGGCGAGGCATAAAGCTATCCGTCGCGAACGCGTGGTAGGCCTCATCAACCACCACGAGGCCTGGCGCGGCGGCGACGATGTGCGCGACCTCAGCCTGGTCAAAGCGGTTGCCGGTCGGGTTGTTCGGGTAGGCCAGGAAAGTGAGTGCCGGGCGATGCGTCTCGATGGCCGCGAGCGTGGCATCAAGGTCGAGCGAGAAATCTTCGCGCAGCGGCACGCCGACATAGCGCAGGCCGCAGAAGGTCGCGATCATGCGATACATCACGAAGCTCGGCTCTACGCCCAGGATGACGGCACCGGGCTTGGCCACCGCCAGGGCGATCAGTTGGATCAGCTCGTCCGACCCGTTGCCCAATAGCACGTCAACCCCCTCGGGCACGCCCATGGTCGCGGCCAACCGGCTGCGCACTATGGCACCGGATGGGTCTGGATAGCGATTGATCGGTGCGGCGCGCAGCTGCTCGGCCAGCTCAGCCGCGAGCGCGGGCGGCAGGCCATAGGGATTCTCCATCGCATCCAGCTTGATCATCCCCGCAGCCGGCGGAACGTGATAAGCGGAAAGCGCGAGGATTTCCGGTCGAATGAGGTCTGAGGGGCGGGTCATGCGGCTCTACCGATCATGGTGCGGCCTCAGGCGTTATCGAGCCGCAGCTCGGCGGAGCGGGCATGCGCCGGGAGGCCTTCGCCATACGCCAAAGAGCTCGCGACGCGCCCAAGCTGCTGCGCGCCGGCCTGCGAGACATAGATCAGGCTGCTGCGCTTTTGGAAGTCGTAAACGCCCAGAGGGCTCGCGAAGCGGGCGGTACGCGACGTCGGCAGCACATGGTTCGGGCCGGCACAATAGTCGCCCAGCGACTCGGACGCGTAGCGCCCGAGGAAGATCGCACCCGCGTGGCGAATCTGCTTTTGCAGCGCCCACGGATCAGCCACCGACAACTCCAGGTGCTCCGGCGCGATCCGGTTGGCGAGTTCACACGCTTCGTCGAGGTTACGTACCTCGATCAGCGCACCGCGATTGCGCAGACTGGCTTCGATGATCCCGCGGCGCGGCATGGTCGGCAGCAGACGCTGGATTGCATCTTCCACCTGATTCAGATAACGGCCGCTCGGGCAAAGCAGGATGCTTTGCGCGATCTCGTCGTGTTCAGCCTGGCTGAACAGATCCATCGCGATCCAATCGGGGTCGGTTTCACCATCGCAGATCACCAGGATCTCGGACGGCCCAGCCACCATATCGATGCCGACGATGCCAAACACCGCACGCTTTGCGGCGGCGACATATTGATTGCCGGGGCCCGTGATCTTATCGACCTGCGGAATCGTGTCGGTACCGTAGGCGAGCGCGCCGACCGCCTGGGCTCCGCCCATGGTAAATGCCCGGTCGGCGCCCGCGAGGTAAGCCGCGGCGAGCACCAGATCATTGCGCTCACCGCGAGGTGTCGGCGCCACCATGATGATTTCGCCGACCCCCGCCACCTTGGCGGGAATCACGTTCATCAGCACCGAACTGGGGTAGCTTGCCTTACCGCCCGGCACATACACGCCGACACGGTCCAGCGGCGTGACAGCCTGCCCCAGAATCGTGCCGTCTTCGTCTTCATACTGCCAGCTCGCTTGGATCTGCTTCTCGTGGTAGCGACGGATACGGGCTGCCGCTGTCTCCAGCGACTGACGCTGCATCGGCGTAATGCGCTCGAACGCAGCCTTGAGTTCTTCGCGCTTGAGTTCGAGGTCGGCGATATCCGAGACCTCCATCGCATCGAAACGGCGGGTCAACTCAACGAGCGCGGTGTCGCCTCGCAGTTTGACGTCAGCCAGAATACGCGCCACAGCCGCATCTACTTCTGGGTTTTGTGCGGTTTCAAATGCCAGCAGCGCGTCGAGTTGGGCGAGAAATTGATCGGCAGAGGACGAAAGTCGCTTCATGACGCAGCTACCATGCTGGCCGATGCGAAGGCATCGATCACGGGTTGAATGACATCGCGTTTCAGTTTGAGCGCCGCCTGGTTGACTACCAGTCGGGAGCTGACATCCAGCACATGCTCGACCGCGACGAGCTTGTTGGCCTTGAGCGTGGAGCCGGTGCTGACCAAGTCCACGATGGCGTCGGCGAGGCCGACCAGCGGGGCCAACTCCATGGAGCCGTATAGCTTGATCAGGTCGACGTGCACACCCTTGCGTGCAAAGTGCTCGCGGGCCGATTCGACATACTTGGTCGCCACACGCAGGCGTGCGCCCTGCGTGACTGCGGCGGCGTAGTCAAAGCCTTCACGCACAGCCACCATCAAGCGGCAGCGGGCAATATCGAGGTCAAGTGGCTGGTAGAGCCCGGCACCACCATGCTCCAGCAGCACGTCGTAGCCCGCGATACCGAGGTCGGCCGCACCGTATTGCACATAGGTAGGCACATCGGTCGCACGCACAATCACGAGGCGTACGTCGGCACGATTGGTGTCGAGAATCAGCTTGCGGGAGGACTCCGGGTCCTCGGTCGGGCGAATACCGGCGGCCGCGAGGAGGGGGACGGTCTCCTCAAAGATGCGGCCTTTTGAAAGGGCGATGGTCAGCATGTTAGCAATACGGACAGCAGGAATCCGATTATGCCCGCCTGCCAGCCCCTTGGCGAGCACAACTTGTCTATTAACAAAATAAAGAAATGTTATTTCACAATCATGCACTTAACAGAAAGAGCGCACGAGTTGTCTAGTCATTTTTCACGCGCTTTTCACGTTCGCGGGTACCTCTCCAGCTTAGCAGCCCCGCGCCAAGCCGGTGATATTTCAGCGATATTCCGGGTGACGTTCGATGAATTGCGCCAGTCGGCCGCCCGCCATCTTGCGGACCTTATTGCGGATGATCGGCGACCAGCCGAGCAGCATGCCCACTGGGCCCAGCGCCATGCGCGACCACGCCCACAGGTCGAAGGTATCGGTATGGCGGAGGATCAAACCATCCTTGAAGACAAACTCAGCGTCGATCCGGTTATGGACTTGTCGACCCGTCTGCGAGAACGGGTACTTGGCTTCCCAGTGCGCACGGCCCACGCCCTGCCCGCCTTCGACCTGGTTCCATACGATCTCAAGCGACTTGGCACCCTCCAGCAGCATGCGCCACATAGCGGCCGGCTGACGCCCCGCCAGGGCAGGAAAGACCGGATCGGAAAACTGCGCATCGGCGTGATAACACGCCGCCATCGTCGCCCAGTCGCCGCGACTGAAGGCTTCATAGAAACGGTTGATCAACGCAGCTTCAGGGGTCGACATCGGCAGTCCTCGTTTATTCCATAAAAAAGGGCGCTCATGGCGCCCCTGACTTTATTGCACGCGCTCCACCTGCGCGCCGACCGCACCCAGCTTGGCTTCGAGGTGCTCATAGCCCCGATCCAGATGGTAGATCCGATCAACTATGGTTTCGCCTTCCGCCGCAAGGCCCGCGATGACAAGGCTCGCCGATGCGCGCAAGTCGGTCGCCATCACATTGGCGCCAGACAGGCGCTCGACACCGGTCACGACGGCAGTATGGCCATCGACATGAATCTCGGCCCCCATGCGCGCCAGCTCCGAGACGTGCATAAAGCGGTTTTCGAAAATCGTCTCGGTGATGATGCCAGTGCCCGACGCCACCGCATTCATCGCCATGAATTGCGCCTGCATATCGGTCGGGAAAGCCGGGTACGGCTCAGTACGCAGGCTCACTGCCTTTGGCCGCTCGCGCATCTCGATCGCGATCCAGCCGTCGCCCGCCTCGATATAGGCACCCGCTTCGCGCAGCTTGTCGAGCACGCTGTCGAGGATATTCGCACGCGTATTACGCAAGAGCACCTTGCCACGTGCAGCCACTACGGCACAGAGAAAGGTTCCGGTCTCGATTCGATCCGGCATCACAGCATGGTCGGCACCGTGCAGGCGCTCTACGCCTTCCACCGTGATGGTCGCCGTGCCATGCCCCTGGATGCGCGCGCCCATTTTGATCAGGCATTCGGCGAGGTCGACGACTTCGGGCTCCTGCGCCGCGTTTTCGATCACGGTAACGCCATCCGCCAGCACTGCGGCCATCAGAAGATTCTCGGTACCCGTCACCGTCACCATATCGGTGACGATCTGCGCACCCTTTAGTCGGCTGGCTCGGGCGTGGATATAACCATGCTCGATGGTGATCTCGGCCCCCATCGCCTGCATGCCCTTGATGTGCTGGTCGACCGGCCGGCTGCCAATGGCACAACCGCCCGGCAGCGACACGCGCGCTTCGCCAAAGCGGGCCAGCATGGGGCCCAGCACCAGGATAGAGGCACGCATGGTCTTCACCAGCTCGTAGGGTGCGACCAGCTTGTCGATACGGTTGGCCGTGAGCTCGAACTCATGCACGTTGTCGGTCATCACGCGCATGCCCATGCCCTGCAGCAGCTTCTGCGTAGTCATCACGTCGCGCAGCTGCGGCACATTGGTCAGGCGCAACGTATCGGCCGTCAAGAGCGACGCGCACAGGATCGGCAGCGCCGCATTCTTGGCACCCGATACGGTGATTTCGCCATCGAGCGTCGCACCGCCCGTAATCTTCAACTTATCCATTTCAAACTTCTTGGTCATCGCCAGCAGCCATCGCTGCCGTGCAGTAGTGCAATCAAACGTCCAGACACCTGCGCATTAACGCGAAGGCCAAAGCCACCAGAGGATCAGCAGCATCAACCAGGGTAAGTTGACCAGCACGATACCGAGCCGGCTCATACGCGTCGGCGACTTGGATGGCGCCTCAGCGGATGGATTTAGACGAGGCTCTTCCATTCGTGTGGGCTATAGGTCTTCATCGACAGCGCATGAATCTCGGCGCGCATGCGCTCGCCCAGCACCTGGTACACCAGCTGATGCTGGCGCACACGCGGCAGGCCGTCGAACGAACGGCTGACAATGGTGGCTTCGAAATGGTGACCGTCACCAGTCACTTCGAGCACGTCGCAGGTCAGGCCGGCGGCGATGTATTGTTTCACTTGTTCAGGAGTAACCATGGTCTTCCGTATCAGGGAACCGCCAAGTGCGGTTCAGTGCCTTAATTTATAGCCGGTGCGCAATAGATGCAGCGCAAACGCCGCCAAGAGGACAAAGGTCGTCGCGACCACGCCAAAGCTCAACCAGGGTGAGACGTCGCCCACACCGAAGAAGCCGTAACGGAACCCGTCGATCATGTAGAACACCGGGTTGAGATGCGACACACCCAGCCAGAATGCGGGCAGCGAGTGAATCGAGTAGAACACGCCGCTGAGGAAAGTCAGCGGCACGATGACGAAATTCTGGAATGCGGCCAACTGGTCGAACTTTTCGGCCCAGATGCCGGCGATCAGCCCCAGCACAGCCAAGACACCGGAGCCTAGCAAGGCGAAGATGATGATCCAGGCCGGCTCAGCAAAGCTCGGTACCGCAAACGTAGCGCACACCGCGAGCACGCCGACGCCAACGAAAACGCCGCGGCCAATAGCCGCCAGCACATAAGCCATGAAGAACTCAAAATGGCTCAGGGGCGGCAGCAGGATATAGACGATGTTTCCGGTCAGCTTCGACTGGATCAGGCTGCTCGACGTGTTGGCGAATGCGTTTTGCAGCATCGACATCATGGCAAGACCCGGAATCAGGAAGGCGGTATAGCGCACACCGGGATAGGCCTCGACATGCGACTCCAGCACATGCGAGAAAATCATCAGGTAGAGCACCGCGGTCAGCACAGGCGCAGCAACGGTCTGGAAACTCACTTTCCAGAAACGCAGGATTTCTTTGGTGAAGAGGGTATAGAAGCCTTGCATGGTCAGCTTAGGGGCGCACGCGCCGCCTATTGGGCCTTTCTTCCCATGACTTCGAGGAATACCGCCTCAAGGTCGGGTTTTTGAATGCCGATATCGCGAATCGCAACACCCGCTTCGCGCAACACCACCAGAATCGGCTCCAGCGCATTGCAATCGTCGAGCTTCAGCACATAGCCGCCGTCCTGTTCCTGCACCAGCATCGGGCGCAGTGCAGCCGGCAGCACATCGGGGAACAGCTTCAGCGTCAATGCACGGGCCGAGTCGGCCTTCAAGAGCGCTTGCTTGTCATCCAGCGCCACCAGCTCGCCTTGCTTGAGCATGGCGATGCGGCTGCAGAGCGCCTCGGCTTCTTCCAGGTAATGGGTAGTCAGAACGATGGTATGACCGTCACGGTTCAGGCGGCTGATGAAATCCCACAAGGTCTGGCGCAGCTCGACATCCACGCCCGCCGTCGGCTCATCGAGCACGATGACGGGCGGCTTGTGCACCAGCGCCTGCGCCACCATCACACGGCGCTTCATACCACCCGAAAGGCTGCGCATATTGGCCTGCGCTTTGTCGGCAAGGCCCAGGTTGGACAGCAACTCGTCGATCCAGGCGTCGTTCTTCCGCAAGCCGAAATAGCCCGACTGGAACTGCAACGTCTCGCGTACGGTGAAGAAGGGATCGAAAGTCAGTTCCTGCGGCACGATACCGAGCTTGCGACGCGCGGCAAGATAGTCTTGCTGCACATTGCTGCCCAGGACGCTGACCGCGCCCGAGTCAGGCCGCGTCAGGCCGCCCAGAATTGAGATCAGCGTGGTTTTGCCCGCACCATTGGGGCCGAGCAGGGCGAAAAACTCGCCTTCTTGCACCTCGAACGTCACACCACGCAACGCTTCGACTTCGCCAAAGCGCTTTTTGACATCAGAAAAACGGATCGCAACGGACATGATGGACAGAACGGTAGCCGGTAGAGGCAGGCAATGAAGAAGCGGTTGAATGAAGCAAGCCTGGCGCCCGCCCTTTCAAGCGGACGCCGAATTCTACTCCAATACCTTCATTTGTATCGGAAATTGGTGATATGCCGGCACGAACAGCGGCTTACTGCATCGCGCCCGATGCGGCAGGCACGTCGGTCGCGGGCTTCGCTCCGTCAGCCGGCTTGCCCCCCTCAGCAGGCTGCGGGCTCGCCGCCGGCGGGTCTAGCTCAAAGTCGTTGTCATCCCCGAGCTTGAGCGGCGTCGGCGGGTTCCCGTCCCAGATCAGGCTGTAACGACGTTGCAGATAACCATCGCGCACAAAGCTGTATTCGTCGCCAAAGGCCGCCTGTTGCAGCACCGCCTCTTGCGACAGCAGCTTGGCGCGCAGGTCGACGAAGCGCAGTGCATTCAAGCCCAAGCGCACATCGCTATCGTGGATCGCACGAACCGGGTCGACATAGTAGCTACCCACCCAGTCGGCCGAATCGCGCAAGGTTTTGGGGCCCAGGAACGGCATCACGATATACGGGCCAGACCCAACCCCCCAGCGCCCTAGCACCTGGCCGAAGTCGTTATTGTGCTTAGGCAGGCCGGATTTCGTCGCGACATCGAACAGGCCGCCGATGCCGATGGTGGTGTTGATCACCACACGGCCCGCGTCGCCCCCTGCGTCGTGCATCTTGCCCGAGAGGACATTCGAGACGCCAATATAGACGTCTTCCAGATTACCGAAGAAATTCGACACGCCCGTCTGCACGGGCTGCGGCGTAACAGCCACGTACCCTTGGGCGATCGGCTTGACCACCGCTTTGTCGATCGCCGAGTTGAACCCGTAGACCTTACGATTGACCGGCTCAAGGGGGTCGTAGTGGTTCGCAGGCGTTGCGCACCCACCCAGACCCAGCAAAGCCAGACCCAAACTCAATAGATATATCCGCATTACCCAGACCTCTCCTGTTCCGCGCGCTTCATATGACAACTTGGCGCGCATAAACGACAACGGGTGCCCGTGAAAGGCACCCAGATCGCCGTACTCGCTCATGATGATTAGCGTCAAACCTCAGCTGGCTTACTCCAGCGCCAATAGGCTTTCCACACCATAGAGCTGCGCGAGACTGATGAGTTCCGCAGGAAGATGCGCAAAGCGCACCGAGCGCCCAGCCAGCTTCGCATCACGCTGCCAGTGCAGCATCAGGCTGACGGCGACGGAATCGACATCCGTCACCGCCGCCAGGTCGATGACGACATCTGGCTGGCGAAGCGTCTCGGCCACTTCCTGCTCAATCCGCTTGATCGATTCGAGCGTGACGCAACCCGTCAACGCAATGGTTTCCGACATAACCGCCACCGTTTAGTTGCCAACCTTGGCAGGCTGCGTCGCATTGCGATCAGCCAGCGCCCTGATCAGCCCGTCGATCCCATCCTTCTGAATGGTCTGATTGAAGCTCGAACGATAGGTGGTGACGAGGCTCGCACCTTCCACCGCCACATCGTAGACCTTCCAGCTGGCACCAACCTTGATCAGGCGATAGTCGATCGGGACAGGCTGACCACTGACCGGCGTCACTTCGGTACGTACGGTCACGTCGGTATCTGCATCAGCCATCTTCACCGGCTTCACGTCAATGTTCTGAATCTTGTTCGCCGTCAGCGCGGCCGAATAGGTACGCACCAGCAGCGTGCGGAATTCGCGCGTCAGCGAGGCTTGCTGATCTGCCGAGGCATCGCGCCAGTAGCGGCCCACCGCCAACTGAGTCAGACGACCGAAGTCGAAGTTTGGCAGCGCCTTGGTCTCGATCAGGTCCTTGAAACGCTTGTCGTTCGGCGTGAGGTTGTCCTTCTTGATCGCCTCGACCACTTCGCGGCTAGTGGTACGGATCAGTTGTTCCGGCGCCGGCGCCGCATCGGCCGCGTAGGCCACGACGCCCGCAAGCAGCAGGAGGGAAACGAAAAACTTGCGCATGGTGAAACCCCTATTCTTGTTTATTTGGCCGGCGCCACGTTGGCGCTGTCCTTATTATCCGCAGCTTTGCTGAACATGAACTGACTGATCAGCCGCTCAAGCACCAGCGCAGAGGACGTCAAGGTGATGCGATCCCCCGCAGCCAGCATTGCATCATCGCCTCCCGGGTTCAAGCCAACATATTGGTCACCCAGGATGCCGGAAGTCAGGATTTCAGCCGAGGAATCCTTGCTGAAGCTGAAACGCTGCTCGATGTCGATGGACACAACGGCACGATAAGTCTTCGGATCGAGCTGGATGTTGGCCACACGCCCCACCACCACGCCGGCACTCTTTACTGGCGCCCGGACTTTCAGCCCACCGATATTGTCGAAGGCAGCACTCACCCGATAAACCTTGGCCGGGTTCCCGCTCGAGACGTTGCTCACGCGCAACGCAAGAAATGCCAGGGACGCAATCCCGAGAATGACAAACAAGCCGACCCAGAAGTCGTAAACACGGCGATTCATACTCAAATTCCCCGAAACATGAAGGCGGTCAGGATGAAGTCCAAACCTAGAATGACAAGCGAAGAGGTCACAACGGTACGCGTCGTCGCGCCCGACACCCCTTCAGCCGTAGCAGGCGCATCGAAACCTTCGAAGACCGCGATCACCGACACAGCGATACCAAATACCACGCTCTTGATGAGACCATTGCCGATATCTTGAAAGAGGTCGACCTGACTCTGCATCTGCGACCAGAACGAACCCGCATCCACCCCGATCAGCACCACACCGACGAGATAGCCACCGATGATCCCCATGGTGGAAAACAGCGCAGCCAGGATCGGCATTGAGATCACCCCGGCCCAGAAGCGCGGTGCGATCACCCGGGCAATCGGATTCACGGCCATCATTTCCATCGCAACGAGCTGCTCGGTCGCTTTCATCAGGCCGATTTCGGCCGTGATGGCGGAGCCGGCGCGGCTGGCGAACAAGAGACCCGCCACCACAGGACCGAGTTCCCGCAAGAGACTCAGCGACACCAGCACCCCGAGCGCCTCGGAGGCCCCAAACCGCTGCAGCGTGTCGTAGCCCTGCAAGCCCAGCACCATGCCCACAAAGAGGCCAGACACCAGAATGATGACGAGCGACAAGACGCCAGAGAAATAAACCTCGCGGATGATCAGGCCAAAACGGCGAAATGCCGTGCCAGACTGCCAAAGAACAGCGAGAAAGAATCGAGCAGCGAAGCCAATTTTAATAAAGGCATCGACAAACGGATTGCCCATGAATCGAACACGGGCACTGAGCCAATCAAGCACTCGGGGCTCCCATCAGGTCTTCGGCGTAGGGCTTGGCCGGGTATTGGAAAGGCACGGGGCCGTCGGGGAGTCCGCCGACAAACTGCCGCACAAAGGGTTCTTCGGATGCGCGAATCTCGTCAGGCGTGCCTTCCGCCACGATCGAGCCTTCCGACACGAAGTAAACGTAGTCGACGATCGCCAAGGACTCGACTATGTCATGCGTCACAAGAATCGACGTCGCGCCCAGCGCATCGTTCAATTGACGGATCAACTGCCCGATCACGCCGAGCGAGATCGGATCGAGACCCGCGAACGGCTCGTCGTACATCATCAGCATCGGATCGAGCGCAATGGCCCGCGCCAGGGCAACGCGGCGCGCCATCCCGCCCGAAAGCTCAGATGGCATCAATTTAGCAGCACCACGCAAGCCGACGGCATTGAGCTTCATCAGCACCAGGTCCCGAATCATGGATTCGGGCAGGTCGGTATGCTCGCGCATCTGGAAGGCGACGTTCTCGTACACCGACATGTCGGTGAACAAGGCGCCGAACTGGAACAGCATGCCCATCTTGCGGCGCAGATTGTAGAGCTCGTCACTATCGAGCTCGTGAACTGTCTTGCCGGCGACGCGCACTTCACCCCGCGAAGGCTTGATCTGACCGCCGATCAGGCGGAGCAGCGTGGTCTTGCCGCAGCCGGAACCACCCATGATCGCCACGACCTTGCCCTTGGGGATCGAGAGGCTGATTCCCTTGAGGATAGTTCGTGTGTCATAGGCGAAAGTAACATTGTCGATTTCGACAAGCGATGAGGCAGGCACTATCTGGGCGCTCTGTGGCATTGGGGACGTGATTTTAAAGCAAGGCCGTTCGGACAACAATTGAACGGGAAAGTTCACGTTGCAGTGCACCAACATGAATATATTAATTACCCGCCAAGGTCGCTCCATACGGCAGCATTCCCGGTAGATCGGGGCGCAGACGAGCAGAGGGTCTCATTGGGCGCTCGCTGTCCTATGCCCCGCCCCGGCCTCATCAAATAAGCCGGTTCTGCGATTTCGCATACTGTGAACATGATCGCGTATCGCTTTTCGGATTCTGTGCAGTTCGCCTATGCTTGCTGTACGATTGTCGAAATTTCGACGCCTATCCTATGGACTCACAACGGCCTAGCCTTCTCCTGGTAGACGACGACCCGCTCATTCGGGATACGCTGGGCTTTTTGCTGGCCGAGCACTTTGTCGTGCGGACGGCAGCCAGCCGGCCTGAAGCCATCGCCCAGGCCACCTCAGTCGAATTCCAGCCTCAGCTCGCCCTGGTCGATCTCGGCCTCCCACCCACGCCCCACCGCCCCGACGAAGGTTTTCGCCTTGTCGTCGAGCTCAGTGCGATCGTCCCGGGCATCAAGATCATCGTGCTCTCCGGGCAATCCTCCAAGGACAACGCCCGGCATGCGCGCACGCTCGGCGCCATCGAATTCATCGATAAGCCCGTTGCGCCAGAAGCCTTGCTCAAAACGCTCCACACTGCGCTCGACTGGCGCGCGGCCGAGCAAGAGGTCGGGCAACAGCTTGAAGTCGCAGGCCTGATCGGGCAAAGCCCGCATATGGAGCGCCTGCGCCGCCAGGTACACCAGTTCGCGACTGCGCCCTTCCCTATCCTGATCGTCGGCGAATCCGGCTCCGGCAAAGAAGCGGTCGCGAAGGCGCTGCACGTGCAATCGAACCATGCGGCCGCCCCCTATCTGGCACTCAACTGCGCGGCACTGGCTGAGAACCTGATCGAGGCCACTCTTTTCGGCTATGCCAAGGGCGCCTTCACCGGCGCGAGTGCCGCGCGCGCCGGGTATTTCGAGGAAGTCGGCGAAGGGACGCTGTTCCTCGACGAGATCGGCGAATTGCCCCTGCCGCTGCAAGCCAAACTGCTGCGCGTGTTGGAAAATGGCGAATTCCAGCGCTTGGGCGAAACTTCGACCCGCGTCAGCCGGGCACGGGTGGTCGCCGCGACCAATCGCGACCTTCGGCGACTGGCGCGCGAGGGTACTTTCCGCGCCGACCTGTACCACCGGCTCTCCGTCCTGTCGGTCGAAACCCCGCCGCTACGCGAGCTCGGCGACGATCGCTGGCTGCTGCTCGACCACTTCACGCGTGTTTACGCCCAGCAGCTCGGCATGCAGCCCTTCCAGTTGGGTGAAGCAGCGCGTGAAGCATGGAACCGCTACTCTTTCCCCGGCAATGTGCGTGAATTACGCAACGTAGCGATCCGCCTCTTGGCCAAGCACGCAGGGCAGCTCGTGAGCCCCTTGGCGCTGACAGCCGAATTCGACGCCGACGCCGATACAACGCCCATCGCGGCGCCTATTTCCAGTCACCGTGGCGCGGGCCGGCCAGACCCCGCCACCGCCACCGCGACGCTGCGTGAAGCGACAGACTTCCATCTCGATACCTGGCTGGCCGCCTGGGAGCAGGCCTATATCGATGCTGCACTGAATCTGGCGGACGGCAATATGACGCAGGCCGCGCGATTGCTCGGCGTCAACCGCACCACGCTCTATAGCCGGCTGGATAGCCGGCGAGACAAGCACTGATCATCTGGGAGCCGGCATGTATCTCGATCACTATGGACTGGCCGATCCGCCCTTTCGGATCACGCCGCATACGGAATTCTTCTACGACGGCGCCAATCGCGGCGCGACACTGGAAGCGCTGATCTACGCCATCCAACACGGCGAAGGTCTGGTGAAGGTCGTCGGCGAGGTCGGCGCGGGCAAGACCATGCTCTGCCGTGTGCTGATGGAAAAACTGCCCGCCCATGTCGACATCGTCTACCTCGCCAATCCGAGCATGAGCAAGGAGGAGATCCTGCTCACGATTGCGGCCGATCTCAAGATTTCGCTCGAAGGCGATCGCCCCCCTGCTTTGATCCGCGCACTGCAGAACGCCTTGATCGAGCGCTTCGCCGCCGGCCGCCAGGTCGTGCTGCTGATCGACGAAGCGCACGCCATGCCGGCCGAGAGCCTCGAAGAAGTCAGGCTGCTGTCGAATCTGGAACATGGGCACGACAAGCTCTTGCAGATCGTACTGTTCGGCCAACCCGAGCTCGACGAGAAACTGGCGCTGCAGTCCATGCGCCAACTGCGCGAACGCATCACCCATGGCTTTGAGCTGGCACCACTACGGCAGACCGACGTCGGCGAATACCTGATGTTTCGCCTGCGCACCGCCGGCTACAAAGGCCCCGACCTATTCACTGCCAAAGCCGTGCAGATGATCGCGACGGAGTCGGAAGGGCTGACCCGTCGCATCAACATTCTGGCCGACAAGGCGCTGATTGCCTCGTTCGCCAACGGGCGGCATCAAGTCGACAAAGCCGAGGCGCAAGCCGCGATCAAAGACAGCGCCTTTCGCCAGATGCCATCCCGCCAGCGCACAAGCCGGGCCATTGCCGGCGGCATGCTGCTGGCCGGCCTGCTACTGGGCGGGGTCGGCGTCTATGCGCTGACACGCCACCCAGCCCAGGCCGCGGCCCCCACCCATAGTGCCGCCGTCATCGCCGTGGCGACTCAACCTGCCGCACCCAGGCCCGCCGCGACCGCGCCGGCCAGCACCACGGTGGCGGCACCGCAGCCCAGCCCCCTCGCGCCCACAAGTAGCTCAGCACCGAGCAGCCCGCTGGATACACGCCTCGCCGAGACCGAGCATGTGTTTGCAGCGCAGCCGGATACCACCTACACCATCTTGCTCTCCTTCGTGCCCGATACCGGCCGTGGCATGGCGCATCTCTTGAACCAGGCAAGCCGCAAGCTGCCACTCGACTCACTCTACGTGTACCGGGCGAACGCACGCAGCGGGCAATCCTCCCTGGGTTTGACCTATGGGCTATTCAACAACAAGGCGAGCGCCGTAGGCGCGCTGAGCCTGCTGCCGGCCGATTTGCAGCAGAGCCATCCCGTGTTGCGCACCATCGGCGGGATACGGGCAGAGCTACCCAAAACAGACAAAAATCAATAACAATCAAGCATTTCCGGGTCAAATATAAAGTAATGGTATAAACTTGGAAAAACGGCTCAGTCGACGATGAATCAACGCTATTTCTCGCTCACCACGCTTCTTATCCTGGCTGGCTGCGCTACGCATCCTTATAGCGTGCAGCCGGCGGACCATATGGAAGCCGCCAAGGCACCGCCCGCCGACCTGCCCCAGCCGGTCAGCCGCCCGATTCTGCTTCCCAAGCCCACTGCACAGGCCAAGGCAGATACCTACAGTGTGGTGGTCAGCAATGTGCCGGTACGCGACATGCTGTTTGCACTGGCGCGCGACGCGAAGCTCAATGTCGACGTGCACCCGCTGATCAAGGGGACAGTGACGCTGAACGCGCTGAATCAGACGCTGCCGCAGATCCTCGACCGCGTCGCCAAGCAAATCAACCTGCGCTATACGCTGGAAAACGGCGTCCTTACGGTCGTACCCGACACGCCTTACGTCAAGACCTACAGCATCGATTACGTGAATATGGTGCGGACCACGCACTCGACGGTGGCTATCGGCACCTCGGTCACGGCATCTGGCCCCGGCGGCGCAAGCGCCAAGAATTCAAGCACTACGGACCCAGACTGGGCAAAAGGCCTAATCAGTTCAGCGGGCAGGGTGGACTCGCGCGGCGACAACACGTCCGATACCACCATCGATAACACCAGTGAAAACCGTTTCTGGGAGCGACTGGAAAAGAACCTGCGCGACATCCTGCTCTCCAGCCGCAAAGCAGCCGCAGCGGAGCAGAAAGTACGCGACGAGCTGGAGTCGAAGGACGAGCAGCGGCGTACTGCGGAGGTCGCCGAGCAAAAAGCCGAAAACGAACGAAAGCAGCAGGACGATCGCCTGAAGGCTGCACAGTCATTGGCGAATGCAGGCACCGCAGCGCCACAGTTACTGTCCATGGTACTGGGCAACGACAAGGCCGGCGCAGCAACCGGTACCGACGGCACACTCAGCGTGGATCAGGACGTAATCGTCCACCCGGAAACCGGCGTACTCAGCATCAACGCCACCACCCGCGAGCACACACTGATCCAGGCATACCTGGACCAGATCGATGCCAGCGCCAAGCGACAGGTACTGATCGAAGCCACCATCGTCGAGGTGGTGCTTAACAACGAATATCAGACCGGGGTGGACTGGAATATCTTCAAGACTAACCCCGACGGCACACCGCAGGACAACCGGATCAACGTCAATCAGCAGCAAATCGGCACTGCGCTGGGTCAGGTCCCCTACACCACCCTCACCTACACCAAGGTCGCGAGCGGGCTCCTTGGCGGCGCAAATATCACCGCGACCATCAAGGCACTTGAGCAGTTCGGTAAGACCAAGGTCTTGTCCAGCCCCAAGCTGATGGCGCTGAATAACCAGACAGCGATCCTCAAAGTGGTGGACGAGAAGGTCTACTTCACGCTGAACATCAATATTCAGGCTGCCACAGCCAACTCGCCTGAAACACGTACCTACACCAGTACATTGAACACTGTCCCCGTCGGCCTCGTGATGTCGGTCACACCGCAAATCGGCGCCAACAATCTGATTTCGCTGAACGTGCGCCCGACCATCAGCCGCATCACCGGCTATAAGCCCGATCCGGCCGTGGCCATTGTGCAAGCGCTCAACCCAGCCGCATCGGTCGCGCAAAGTCTGGTGCCTGAAATCCAGGTGCGCGAAGTCGAGTCGACACTTCGGCTGGCCAATGGCCAAACTGCCATACTGGGAGGGCTGATTCAGGATCAAGTCGCCAATCAGCGAAATGGCACGCCCTTCCTGTCACGTCTGCCGCTAGGCGTCGGCGACTTGTTCAGTACGCGTGACGACGTATCGCAAAAGACCGAGCTGGTCATTTTCATGCGGCCCGTTGTGGTCAAGGAAGCGAACCTGGATGGCGACCTGAAGCACTATCGGGACTATCTGCCGAAGGAAGGGTTCTTCGAAGACCCGAAGGACGAGATTTCTGCATATAAGTCGGGAACGACTGCGCGATAGGAACACGATATGAGCTTGCTACTGGACGCCCTGAAAAAGGCGGAAGAAGCCAAGCGGCGCAAGCGCGAAGCCGAAGAGGCAGGAGAAGCGGCGCCGTCGACGGACGCCAACACGAGCGCCGAAGCGCCGGATGCGGCCTTCCCATCGCTTGCGCTCGAAGACGAAGCGCCAGCCGCAGGTCTCACGACGGAGCCCCCTACCTTGCTGGTCGAAGCGCCGGAGGCGGATGCCCAGCCTATCGAGCAAGCACCACTCGAATTCGCGCCCATCGCCCTTGGCGAAGGCGATCAACACCCGTCACCGGCATCGGCCCCTTCTGCCGATACCCCCGAAGCGCCCGTCTTATCACTCCCCCCGCTCGAACTGCCCGGCGCACCGGTCATCCAGCCCCCGCCATCTGCCACGCAGGCAGCATCGGTGCTGGAACTCAGTTTGTTGCCGTCGGCTGGCCCGCGGTCAGCACCGCCTGCTGCGCAAGCCACGACGCCGCCACCAGAGGCGTCCGCCGAATTGACGCTCCCGCCGCTTGCCGCCGCTGCACCGACAGCGCAACCTCCCGAGGAAGCCGCTCCGACGGAGGGATCACCGGCTGCGCCCAAGCCCAACCTTGCCGCCGCGGAGCGCTTCAGCGGGCGCACCGGGCGTTTTGGCGCGAGTGGCAGCGAGGCCCCGCACGATGCATCGACCGAGCCTCGCTTACCGCCTTTGGCTCAACCCGTCATCGCCGCGCGCCCCGAACGCAGTACGGCCGGGCCCGCCACGCGGGATACAGCCCCCCAAAAGGCCGAAACCGCCCCCCCGCCGATCTCGGCTGCTGCAGCACGCCAATTATTCGACGCAAAGCAAACACCTAAACGGGGGCTGTCGACGCAACAACGCGCCGCATTGCTGTTTATTCCGCTGATTCTGATTGCCGTAGGTGGCGGCGCCTACCTGTGGTGGACGTTGAACCAAGTCTCATCCGGCCTGGCGGTGCCGTCGCAAGCCAACGCACCAGCAGCACCCGCCGCTGTAGCCAGCGTAGCGCCTGCCGCCCCGCCCGCTGATGCACCCACGGGCGCCGCAGGTAACAAGGCACCCAGCCCCCCGGCCACCCCGAGCCCGACAGAAGAATCAGCATCTGCAACGCCCCCTGGCCCAAGCGCGCCGGAAGCGCCTCGACTCCCGGTACAACCCAAGCACGGCGATCGCGCACGTGTGATCGAGATTCCCACCCAGTTGGCGGCAGAAGATGTGCATTTCGCGCACAGCAGCACGCCCCCGAGCGTCCCCGCTGCGGTATCGCAGGGCTACCAGGCCTATCAGCAAGGCAATTACGCAGCCGCCGCAGAGGCCTATCGCCAGCAGTTAGCGGCTGACCCGAACAACCGCGATGCCCTGCTGGGGCTCGCCGCCGTTGCCCTGCAGCGCCAGCAAGTCGACGAAGCGCGCGCCTACTACCAACAACTTGCATCGATCGACCCGAAAGACGACGTCGCGCAGGCTGCGCTCGCCAGCCTGGGTGCCGAAGCCAACCCCGAGCAGGCCGAAGCCCGCCTCAAGCGCAGCTTCGAGTCGCAGCCGACACCTGAAGTCGCCACGGCCCTGGGTGGCCTGATGGCGCGTCAAAAGCGCTGGAACGAAGCGCAAGATTACTATTTCAAAGCCTATACCGCCTCGCCCGACGAACCTGACTATGCCTACAACCTGGCGATCAGCCTGGATGCGCTCGGCCAGGGCAAGCTGGCCCGAAATTACTATGAACGCGCCTTGACGCTCGGCGCGCGCAAGCCCGGCTCGTTCAAGCGCGACGAGGCACGTCGGCGTATGGCGGAACTGGCCGGCTCATGAGCGAAACACAGCGCAAACTCCCACTCGGCGAACTACTGGTCTTCAAAGGGGTTATCACCCAGGATCAGCTGCATATCGGCCTTACCGAGCAGAAAAAAACCGGCGTGGCGCTCGGCAAGGAGTTGGTGCGCCTTGGCTTCGTCTCGGACGCCACGCTGCGCGAGGCCCTGTCGGAGAACCTGGGCCAGACCTCCATCGACCTCGCGTCGGTCATTCCGACTGCACTGGCCATCAGCCTCGTGCCCAAGGACGTCGCCAAACGCAACCTGCTGCTGCCGATTGCCGTTGACGAGGCCGAGGCCAAGCTGACGCTGGCCATGGCCAACCCGAACAACCTGGTTGCCATCGACCAGGTGCGAGCACTGCTGCGTAATGCTTACACGATTGAGCCGGTACTGGCGGTCGAAGCAGACATCATCCGCTGCGTCGACCAGTACTATGGCTTCGAGCTGTCGATCGACGGCATCCTGCATGAGATCGAAACCGGCCAGATCGATTATTCGAGCCTTGGCAGCGGCGATGCCGAATACAGCCAGCCGGTGGTGCGCCTGATCGATGCACTGCTTGCCGATGCCGTGCATCGCAGCGCCAGCGACGTGCACTTTGAGCCAGAGCCACAGTTCGTCCGCATTCGCTATCGCATCGATGGTGTGCTGCAGCAGATCCGCAGTCTGCATAAGACCTACTGGCCTGCCATGGTGGTGCGGCTGAAGGTCATGTCGAATATGAACATCGCCGAGACTCGCGCACCGCAGGATGGCCGTATCTCGCTCACCGTTTCGGGCCGGCCGCTCGATTTTCGGGTCGCGGCACAGCCCACCGTGTATGGCGAGAACGTGGTGCTGCGGATTCTCGATAAGCAGCGCGGCCTTGTCCCGCTCGACCAACTCGGCCTGCCAGACGACAACCTCAACCAGCTCAAGCTGATGATCGCGCGGCCCGAGGGCATCATCCTGGTGACAGGCCCAACGGGCTCGGGCAAGACCACGACGCTCTACTCCATCCTCAGCCATATCAACAGCGAGGGCGTCAATATCATGACGCTGGAGGACCCGGTCGAGTACCCGCTCCCGATGGTTCGCCAGACCTCGGTCAGCGACAAGATCGACTTTGCATCCGGCATCCGGTCGATGATGCGGCAAGACCCGGATATCATCCTGGTCGGCGAAATCCGCGATCGCGAAACCGCCGAGATGGCATTGCGCGCCGCCATGACGGGCCACCAGGTGTATTCCACGCTGCACACCAACTCGGCCGTCGGCGCCATGCCACGCCTGATGGATATCGGCGTGCAGCCCGACATCCTTGCCGGCAATATCATCGGCATCATCGCCCAGCGCCTGGTGCGCAAGCTGTGCGCGCATTGCAAGGTGGGTGCGCCGGCCGACCCGTTCGAGCGGCATATCCTGCGGCTGCAGGACGATGAAAACCCGCTGCTCTATCAGGCGACTGGCTGCGAAAAGTGCGACCACCGCGGCTACAAGGGGCGGCTGTCGGTATTGGAAATCTTGAAGCTCGATGCCGAGCTCGATGAAATGATCGGCCGCCGCGCCAGCGCACGCGAAATCCGGACCGTAGCACTACGCAAGGGCTTCCGACCATTAGCCGACGATGCCGTACGCCGCGTGATCGAGGGCGTAACCTCTCTGGACGAAATCTCCCGCGTGGTCGACTTGACCGACCGCATCTAGGGGCCGCGTACGCATGCAATACAAATACCGGGCGATCAGCGAAAAGGGCCGTACGGCAAGAGGCAAGCTCGAAGCGACCAACCTGGTCGACCTCGAAACCCGCCTAACCCGCATCGGCCTCTATATGATCGACGCTGCGCCGATCGCAAGTCAGTCGGCCTTATTCGGTAGCCGACAAATCCGCCGCCGCGATCTGATCACCTTTTGCTTCCATCTCGAACAACTCACCCGTGCTGGTGTATCGCTGATTGAAGGCTTGATCGATCTGCGCGACGGGCTCGATCATCCGCATTTCCGCGAAGTTGTAGCCAATCTGATCGAAGACATCGAAGGCGGCCTGCAGCTTTCCCAAGCGATGGCCAAGCACCCCCAGGTCTTCGACACGGTGTTCTGTAGCTTGATCCAGGCGGGCGAAGAAACAGGCCGCCTGCCTGACGTGCTGAAGAACCTGGTCGAGACGTTGAAATGGCAGGATGAACTCGCCTCGCAGACCAAGAAGATCATCATGTACCCAGCCTTTACCGGCATTGTCGTGGGCGGCGTGATCTTCTTTTTGATGATCTATCTGGTCCCCAAGCTGATCAACTTCATCAAGGCCATGCAGGAGACGCTCCCCTGGAATACCCGGCTGCTGATTTTCATTTCGGATATCTTTGTCGCGTATTGGTGGTTGATCCTCTCCTCCCCCATCATCATCGCCATCGGCATGGTGGTCTGGAAGCGCCTCGACCCTGAATACCAATACAAGGTCGACTTGATGAAGATCCGCATGCCCTTCATCGGCAGCGTGCTTGAAAAGATCGTGCTGGCGCGCTTTTCGAATTATTTCGCACTGATGTACGACGCGGGCATCACGATCCTCGACGGCCTGAAGACCCTGGAAGGCGTAATCGGCAACGTGGTACTGGAACGCGGCCTGCGCGAAGCCCGTGCGCAAATCACCGAGGGCCAGAGCGTATCGGCCAGCTTTGAGCGCATCCGCCTGTTTCCGCCACTGGTCGTGCGCATGCTGCGCGTGGGAGAAAATACCGGCGCACTCGATAACGCCCTGCACAACGTCAGCTACTTCTACAATCGAGACGTCAAGGAATCGATCGAAAAGGTCCAGGCCTTGATCGAACCAACCATGACCGTGTTGCTGGGTTTGATCCTCGGCTTTGTCATGTTGTCGGTACTCGGCCCGATCTACGACCTCCTGACCAAACTCAAGACCTGATATGGCCAAGGAACGCTACTACCTCTTCCTGACTGAAGCCGGCCTGAGCGTCTGGCAAGGTGCGGCCACGCACCTTACGCAGGAGCGCCTCTTTGAGCCCGGCATCGACGGCCTGCAGGCGTTTGAAACCTTTTTGATCGGCGTGCGCCATGCGCAGTTCTACCTGCTGCTTGACCTGCCGGACGAAGATTGCCGGATGGAAGTCATCCCGCATATCAGCGTGCGTGACCGCAAGCGGGTACTGGAACGCAAACTGCAGCAAACCTACCGCGATAGCCCTTACCGAACCGCTACGCAACAGGGCCGCGAGGCAGATGGGCGGCGCGACGACCGGGTCTTGCTGGCCGCGCTGACCAACCCCAGCGCCATCAATGTCTGGGTCAATAAGCTGGTCGAGCTGGATATCCACCTGATCGGCATTTACTCGATCACCCTGCTGGCCGCACGGCACGCCCGGCGCATCGAGGCGATCCCCAAGCGCGCACTGATCATCAGCCAACAACTCGGCAGCGGCCTGCGCCAGGCCTATATCGCCGATGGCGCGCTACGCTTCTCGCGGCTGACACCGCTTGAGGGCGACAGCACTGTCGATATTGCGGCCCAGATCGCCGCCGAAGCCGCGCGCGCGCGCCAATACCTCGCCAGTTTGCGTGCGGTCGATCGTACAGAAGTACTGAATGTCGTCATGCTCTGCGCTACGGAAGATGTCGAGCTGCTGCAACGCAACTGCCCCAACGCCGAATTGATCCACTATCAATTCATGCCCTTTGACGACGCAGCCAAGGCGTTCGGCGTGCACGTCGAGCCCAATCTACGTACGGCAGAGGCCATCTGGCTGCGGCTGATCGCCATACGCAATCCATCCAACCAGTACGCTACGCGCGCCCAACGGATGCCGTATGTCGCCTGGCAAACGGGCCGGGCCTTGCTGACGGCCGGCTTCGCAAGTCTTTGCCTGGGTCTCGTCGGTGCGGTGTACTTCGGCTATACCGCGCGCGCCTATCACGCCCAAGCCACCACAGCGGATGCCCGGCGTGCCGAATCGGACCGTGTTTACGCCGCCAATGTACCCAAGACCGCCGAAGGTGAGCCTACACCCACCGGCATGAAGAACCTTGTGCTCGCCTACCGCAGCGTCGTCGACGACAACCCTGCGCTCGCCGACAGCATGGTCACCCTATCGCAGGTCATCGAACGCTTCCCAGCCGTTGAGCTGAACGAAATGGGCTGGAAGATCGCCAAAGATCGAAACGACCATCCGCTCGACACAAGCGAGAGCAAGGCCATACCGGCCGCCCCCGCCGTTGATGCCAATGGCGCCTTGCTCCCGCCATCGCAGAATCGCTTTGTCGTCTTGCAGATCAGGGGGCGGCTGACGGGCTATGACTACCGCTTTCGCGAAGCGCTCGATATGGTCGATAAGCTCGCCGAAGCACTCGCCAGCGTGCCCGGCGCCAAGGTGACCAAGCTCGCGCAGCCGATCGACATCTCGCCGGAGGGCCAAATCGCGCTCGATAGCAGTCACCTCGACAATAAGGGCGCGTTGTTCGACCTGCTGGTTTCCGTCCCCTACAAGTCGTCACAGCCTTCCGCGCCAGATGCAGCAACGCCGGGAGCGCCGTCATGATGATCGGCCTGCGCGACCTACACCGCATCAAGACTCCCTTGCTGATTGCGCTGTTTGCATTTGGCGCCGCAGCCGGCATGCTCACATTTGGCCACCAGTACGCGCAGAAGGCGCGGGCAGATCGCGACCTGGCCCAAGCCGCCGCGCTAGACGCCGAAGCCAAGGCAAATGCAGCGGTCACCGACCACGCCAATGTCGAGCAATACCGCCCGACCTACGAAGCCTTGCGCACGAACGGTGTGCTCGGTACGGAAAAACGCCTCGCCTGGATCGAGTACTTCACCGCACAGGTTGTACGGGGCAACCCAACCGATCTTTCGCTGACCATCGCCCCCCGCCGTACGCTGGAAGACCCGCCCACGACGCCAGAACCCTTGGAAGACCTGCAGTTCTACGCCAGCAAGTTGACGCTTGAGAGCAAACTGCTGCACGAAATGGATGCGCTCGGCCTTCTGGCACGACTGAAGCAGGTGCAAGGCGCCTCGGTAATCCGCAGTTGCAAGATGGTGCGCAGCACCGACGGTGCCAGCTCGCCGCGCCCCTATTTGCTGAAATTTGATTGCGAAGGCGACATCATCACCGTCGACAAACCCGTCGCCGCAACGGGGGCCGCACAATGACCCGCTTCCGCGCACTCACCCCGCTGCTCGCCGTATTTGCCTGTAGCGCCGCATGGGCAGCCGGCGCGCCCGCCACGCCACCAGCACCGCCCGAGCCCAAACTACCCGAAGTCGGTCGCCTTTTCTTTACGCCAGCCGAGCGCGCCGAGCTCGACCGCATCCGTGTCGGCATCCTCGATAGCGTCGACCCGACGCACGCCGCCCGCACCATGCAGCTCGACGGCGTCGTACAGCAGACCGGCATTGCGCCGGTGTACTGGATCAACGGCCAGCGCTACAAAGGCCGCGAAATCGCCGGCGCGAGCGTCACCCCCACCGCGCTCTCCAGCAGCACCGTCGTCGTTCACCTGCCGCCACCTGACCCGCGCGACATGGCGCTCAAGGTCGGCCAGACGCTCGACCCAGCCGGCGGCAATTTGCGCGAGGTCTACCAGCGCCCACCGCAAGAGCTCAACCAGCTGCTGCAAGTCCTCAGCAAACGCGGCCAAGCCCCTCAAAAGAAAGAAAAAGATGCCACGGGTACCGCGCCAGCCGCCGCACCTGGCACTGGCTCGCCCCCGCCGAAACCATGAAAAGTTTGGCACTTAGCTTGACGCACTCCGGAATATAGGCTTTAATGCTGGTCTTTCGCGGCCAGATAGCTCAGTTGGTAGAGCAGCGGATTGAAAATCCGCGTGTCCCAGGTTCGATTCCCGGTCTGGCCACCAGAATCAGTAGAAGCGGCTCCCAGCCTTTGGCTCGGAGCCGTTTTTGCGTTTGCGCGTTGCCAGCCCGGCCTTCCCCGTAGGGCGGGTTGGCTTTATCAACCCGCGCGGCTGCACGCGCAGACAAGACATTTGTCGTATCAGCCGACCAAATTGGTCGCCAAGTAGATATCGACACGGATCACTACTATGGCGCCACGCGGGTTGATAAGGCCAACCCGCCCTACACGATGCAGCTACGGAACGAGGCGTAACATCGGCGCCCTTACACCTTGAAGTGATTCACCGTCTGGCGCATCTCCTTGGCGATCTGCTCAAGGTAGCCCGCTGCCTGCGCGGCCGTTTTTGCGGCACTGCTGTTTTCATCCGTCATTTGCGCTACATGCTCGACATTGCCAGCGATATCTTGGCTCGCGGTGCTTTGCTGGCTGAGCGCGGCGGATATCTGGGTGATTTCGGCCATCACACGTTCAACGCTGCCCTGGATTTCGCCAATGCGGTTGCCGGCCTGATCGGCGAGGGTCTGGCCGCTGCCGACATTGACCACTACGGTGCCCATGTGGGCGACGGCGTCTTGCGTGCTGACCTGGATTTTGCCGATCATGGCGGCGATCTCCTGGGTCGATTGCGTGGTGCGCTCTGCCAGCTTTCTGACTTCGTCGGCCACCACGGCGAAGCCGCGCCCTTGCTCGCCTGCACGGGCGGCTTCGATGGCGGCGTTGAGCGCCAGCAGGTTGGTTTGGTCGGCAATATCCTTGATCACCTGGACGATGGCGGAAATCTGCTGCGATTGCTGGCCCAGGGTTTCAATGGTCGAGGCCGTCACTTTGACGGCATCGGCAATCTTGTTCATTTCGTCGACCGCGCTGCGGATGATCAGACTCCCCTCCTGCGAGGTTTCGCGCGAAGAGCGGGCCATCACCAGCGCTTCGCTGGCGTTGTTCGCTACCGAGCTCACGCTGACTGACATTTCCTCGATCGAGGCAGCCATGGCCGAGGCAGCTTCGCTTTGCAGGGTCGAGCCTGTGGCGATCTGCGTGGCGCTGGTACAGAGCTCCGACGACGCAACCGATACCTGCTGCGAGCCGCCCTGCACCTGCTGCACGATGGCCCGCGTCTGGCCGACGAAGGCATTCACGGCCTGAGAGATTTGCGCCAGTTCATCTTTGCCTTTTTCCGGCAGGCGCATCGTCAAGTCTCCCTCGCCCAGTTGGTCGAGCGCGGCAAAGACCCTTTTCAGCGTCAGCGCCAGATCACGCGACAGGAGCGCCACAAAGATGACCAGCGCGACGCCGAGTATGGCGAGCGGCACAATGACCAGCCACAACACGTGAGATTGGTTCGCCTCCATACTCACCATGGCCTCGTCGGTATCTCGTCCTTCTCCATCCACGAATGATTCGATTGCCGCCTTGAGCGGGGTGAACTCCTTGTTGTAGAGCGGCAGCAATTGGTCATTGGCGGCCTTGGCGTCCGTTTTGGCAAGGGTCAGCAGCGCTTGCGAATCCTGGTCATACTGCTTCCAGAGCGCGAGAACCTGCTTGATTGCATCACGTGATGCAGGGCGCTGTGCAAGCGAGACCAATTCACCACCGTTCTTGTCGATATTTTTCTCGGAGTCGGCAAAGATCTTCGCCGTCTCTGGCGCGGTCGGATCGAGTTGGATGGTCGCAAAGGCGCTTGCTTTGATTTCGAGTGCCCGACGAATCTGCCCGCTGCGCTGGGCAAAGGTATTCGATGCATCCTTCGAGCCGTCGATACTCACAACCGTACCCGCGATTACGACAAGGAACCCAATGATCACGGCCAGGCTGAGAATCAACATTTTCGTTCGGATGGTCATGGTGCTCTCCTGTATGGCGTCCGCCAGGGCGAACGACCGTTCCACAACACCCGGCTACGACCGCAGCGGGCGTTGGTTCGATTCACGTTGAAATACATCAAGGCAGCGTAATCTCAGTATTCGGCCCAGCCGGGGCAACGCCCAATCGAGCGCGCTCAACAGCGATCTGACCCACTAGTGCCGAAACCGGCTACTGCCGCCCTGCTTCGAAATATTCACGTCTTCATCGTAGGCCAGTCACAGCAACGCATTCGGAACAAATATATAAATTCACACTTTAATGTGGATTGGGCACGCCTTGCGGACCGCGCCGCGTGCGGGGAGACGTTTTCCTGCAACATGCACGTTGAGAGGTGCCGTCCATCGAATGAACTATCCTTTGCAATAGGCCCACATGGCGATGCGGCGAAATCAAAGAACGGCAGGAGGAATCATGCGTTTTTTTCGGTGGCCCTTGGCCTGCATTGGCTTCTTGATCATGCATCAGGGTGCGCATGCCGCCTCGGCCGTGCAGATTGCATCGGACGACTGGTGCCCTTTCGTTTGCATAGCCAAGCACAGCGCCGAGATCAACGGCGGCTTTTTGGTGGAGCTGACGAGCAAGGCGCTGGCGCTCTCTGGCGTAGAGGTGCAGCCCCAGTTGATGCCGCTGAACCGGGCGATGGAGCTGACCTTATCGGGCCGTATCGATGGCATTTACGCCCCGGCGATCGATCCTCGCTTGCGTATGACCAACCCCTTGTTCAGCTCGCGGGCCTGCTTTTATACCCGTCGATCCAGCACTTGGCGCTACAGCGGTATCGCATCGATCAGCACCTTGCCCTTGGGTGCGATTGCCGACTATGGGTATGACGACGGCCCGATGGATGCCTTTCTGGCAAGCCAGAAGCCCGGTAGCTCGCAGGTCGAATTCAACGTCGGCGAACAGGCCGGCCAAACCAATCTTACGAAACTGCTCAAGGGGCGCTATGGCGTCATGCTTGAGCATGAAGCCGTGATGACCTATCTGCTCAAGATGTCGGGCAACACCGCCAATGTGCGCCAA
>Ga0213872_10000533_pt1 | contig 29824 bp, 19 predicted proteins | sample VelepicomBERX_R2_FD_160071 | JGI IMG/M metagenome (GOLD analysis project Ga0213872, IMG submission 160071) | Rhizosphere microbial communities from Vellozia epidendroides in rupestrian grasslands, the National Park of Serra do Cipo, Brazil - RX_R2 | ecosystem: Host-associated > Plants > Roots >...
TTCACTCAGCGTCGCGGTCCCGGCTCGCCAGCATCTACTCCGGCCAAACGGGCTTCGACATTTATTCCAGAGCCATTTCAGACGTGTATCAGGACCTCTATGGCGATGGCATCTTTACTGGAAAAGGCATTTACGACGTCAATGCGCTTCGTCAGGTACTCGAGCGCCGCTTTCCGCGAAACGCTTTGCTCAGTCACGATCTCATTGAGGGCGCCTACGCACGCGCCGGTCTCGCGTCCGATATTGAAGTCATCGATGATTATCCTTCGCACTACAGCGCGTACAACCGGCGCAGGCATCGGTGGCTGCGCGGCGATTGGCAAATCGTGCGCTGGATCTTCAATCGTGTGCCGGACGAGTCGCGGCGGCTGGTTCAGAATCCGATCTCGTTGGTGTCGCGCTGGAAAATCGTCGACAATTTGCGCCGCAGCCTCATGGAACCGGCAACGCTGTTTCTGCTCATCGCAGGCTGGTTCTGGCTCCCCGGCGGCCCGCGTTTCTGGACTCTGGTAACGCTTGCACTTCTCTTCCTGCCGATCTACTTCAGGCTGATCTTCGCGCTCATTCGCGCAGTCGCCCTGCGAAACACCATCACGGCTCGCGAAGCACTCGGCGATTTCGTGGTCTCCCACGTGAGCATCGTGCTGAACATTGCTTTTCTCGCTCATCAGGCGCTGGTCGCAATGGATGCGATCGTCCGCACCATTGTTCGGAGCACCATCACGCACAGCCGTCTGCTCGAGTGGGAAACAGCCACAGAAGCCGAACTGGGAATTCGCAAGCGCACTCCCGTTGATATCTACCTCGATTGGGTGCCGCTCCTGGCCGTCGCCATCGGAGTGTGTCTCATCTGGAGGCCAGAAGCCGCACCTTGGGCTTTGCCGTTTCTCATTGCCTGGTGCTGCTCGAAGCTGCTTGCGATTTGGATGAACCGATCACCGCATTCGGATGAGTCGGAGCTGACGCCGGACGAACATGTCTTTCTGCGCGATCTTGCTCTCCGCACCTGGCGCTACTTCGCTGAATTCAGTAACCAGAACAACAACTGGCTTATTCCAGACAATGTGCAGGAGGAGCCATACCGGATCGCGGAACGCATCTCACCAACCAATCTCGGCTTCCTGTTCAACGCCAGGCAAGCCGCGCTGGAGTTCGGGTATGTGACGCGATCGGAATTCGCCGAACAAACGGAAAACACGCTCAATTCGGCGCTGAAGCTGCCGCGCTATCAAGGCCATTTCCTCAATTGGTACGAAACGGTTTCAATGAAGCCGCTTGAGCCGCGGTTCGTCTCGACGGTTGATAGCGGCAATCTCGTAGCTTCCTTATGGAGCCTGAAGCAAGGCTGTCTCGACCTGCTTGACCAGCCACTTATTCCTCAAACTGCCCTTTCCGGACTGGAAGACCACGCTCGAATGCTGGATCCGATGCCCCTTCCCCGTGAACTGCGCCGGCTATTCAAGCAGCGGGATCTCAAAAAGAAAGACGCCGCCACGTGGCTTCCGATAGTTCTTTCGCTACCGGATTTGGTTCCTGCGGAAGACGATGAACAAGCTGACAAAAATCGCGCCTGGTGGCGCCGTCAATGGCGTGCGCGCATTACGGCCCTACGGCAGGAAGCGCAGCATTTCCTTCCGTGGTGCCTGCCGGAGTTCGAACCGCTGCGCAAAATGGCGGTGCCGCAGTTCACCCTGCCGTCGAAGCCGCTCACTCTTGACAATTCTGAGAGCTATTACCGGGAACTTGACTCACAACTGACTTCCCTCGCACTTCAGGCGGCGATTCCGCCGGACGTTTCGACCCTTATCTTTCGGCTCCGTACCGAACTGCCGGCTTGCCGTGAACGCGCCGAAGTGCTCAGCGGGAGGCTGAAGCGCCTTGCATTGGAGTGTGACCGTCTGGCCGATGAGATGAGCTTTTCCATGTTCGCGAACCGCGAGCGGAATCTCCTTTCGATTGGCTATGAGGTCGGCAAGCAGGAACTCAGCAAGGCCTGCTATGACCTGCTGGCATCTGAAGCGCGGACCGCAACTTTCATTGCGGTTGCCAAGGATGAAGCAGTGCAGGACACCTGGTTTCGCCTCGGAAGACAGCATACGGTCTGCGAAAAAGAAACTGTTCCGATCTCGTGGACCGGCACGATGTTCGAGTATCTGATGCCGGTGATCTGGATGAAATCTCATCCGAACACACTGCTCGATCGCGCTGTGAGCGGGGCGGTGCGCGCTCAAGAAGGTTACGGCCGGAACCGTAATGTGCCCTGGGGCATATCCGAAGCCGCATACAGCAAGAAAGATGAACTCGGCAATTATCAATATGCGGCTTTCGGTGTTCCATGCCTGGCCCTGAACGTTGCTCGTTCCGGTTCGCTCGTCATTTCGCCCTACTCAAGCTGCCTTGCGCTTATGGTGGATCGCGCGGTCTCGCTGAAAAATCTCCTTCGCATGGCACGCAAGAAGTGGTTGAGCCCTTACGGCTTCTACGAATCTGCCGACTACACCGCCGGGCGCGCCCGCAGACTCCTGCCGCGCAAATACGAACTCGTGCGCTGCTGGATGGCGCACCATCAGGGCATGAGCCTGACTGCCCTTTGTAATGTGCTGTTCGATTTTCCGTTTCAGCGCTGGTTTCACGCCGAGCGGCTCGTACAGGCGAGCGAACTCATCCTTCAGGAGCGGCCGTTGCGTGTTCGCCCCATAACCGACTTGCAGCCGCGCCGCGTCCTGCCGTTCGGCGCAAAAACAATTGCAGCGAAGCTCCGTAGTACGACCTGAATTAGTTTCTGCAAACACCTGCTGATTCGCCAAACGTGATGGCGCCATCAGGTTTTCCTTATCCGTCCGACGCGAGATATCGCGTCCTTGCCGGCAACATTCTGTTTGCAAACAAGAATGTCACCCGGTATGGACGAACGTCGCAAACAGATTTTGGCCACGCTGGCCCAGATGGATAAGCAATTCGGCAAAGGATCGGTGCTCATGCTGGGCTCACGCGCGGCTTTGCCTGTAGAAGTCATCAGCACAGGTTCCGTCGCCGTTGATAGCGCGTTAGGAGCGGGCGGGTTTCCGCGGGGTCGCATTATTGAGGTCTTCGGCCCTGAATCCTCGGGCAAAACCACGCTGGCCCTGCACGTTGTGGCGGAAGCACAGAAAAACGGAGGTACCGCTGCGTTCATCGATGCCGAACACGCGCTTGACCCCACGTACGCCACGAAACTTGGTGTAGACACCGAAAACCTGATCGTCTCGCAGCCAGATTACGGCGAACAAGCCCTGGAAATTGCCCAGGCTCTCGTCCAGTCGCAGGCGCTGGACGTGATTGTCATCGACTCGGTTGCCGCTTTAACTCCAAAGGCGGAGATCGAAGGCGAGATGGGCGATAGCCACATGGGCCTGCAAGCGCGCATGATGTCGCAGGCGCTACGCAAACTTACGGCATCCATCGCCCGTGCGAACACTTGCGTGATCTTCATCAATCAACTGCGAGAGAAAATCGGCGTGGTGTTCGGCAATCCTGAAACCACTACCGGCGGCCGCGCCCTGAAGTTCTACGCCTCGGTTCGCGCTGAGGTCCGCCGCGCAACCGCAATTAAAGAGGGCGAGACAGTTGTTGGCAATCGAACAAAAATAAAGATTGTAAAGAACAAGATTGCGGCGCCCTTTCGTGAAGTGGAGGTCGATATCCTTTACGGCAAGGGCATTTCTCGCGAGGGCGATCTGCTCGATCTCGGAGTGCAGCACGCCATTATCGAAAAGAGCGGGTCGTGGTACAGCTATCATGGCGAGCGCATCGGCCAGGGACGCGAAAACGCCCGGCAATCGCTCTTGGATCGCTCAGAACTCTATCGTGCAATTGAAGCTGACGTTCGTCACGCACTCGGTCTTACAGGAGCGCAGAAGCACTCGCCTGAGTTTGAACTTGTCGGACAGCCGAAGCTCGTTTCCGCAGCTTCGTGAATGGCTAGCTGGTTTCGGCTTCGACCAGTTCGTGTTTGTGCGGTAACGAGGCCGCCTCGAAGGCTTCCACCACCTCTTTCGGAGAGCCGTCGAGCATCATGCGTCCGTGATCCATCAGGATCGCGCGATCGCAGAAGTCGACTATGTTGCCCATGCTATGGGTGACCAGCAGGATGGTTTTGCCGGATGCGCGGAAAGCCCGCAGGCGATCGAAGCATTTGTTCTGGAAGGGCAGGTCACCAACCGCCAGAATCTCGTCCAAAATCAGAATCTCCGGATCGACTTCCGTTGCGACCGAAAACGCAAGCCGCATATACATGCCGGACGAATATTGCTTTATGGGAACGTCGATAAATTCACCGATCTCGGAAAAATCGATGATGCGCTCCTCCCGCTCCTTCATTTCGGCCTTCGAGTAGCCCATCAGCAAGCCGTTGATCAGAATGTTTTCTCGTCCCGTCAATTCACTGTGCATTCCCGCACCGAGTTCGATGAGTGGCGCAATCGTTCCGTTCACGGTCACTCTGCCGGATGTTGGCCGGTAGACCCCGGCGATAATTTTCAGGAGAGTGCTTTTGCCGGAGCCGTTCCGTCCGACAATGCCCACCATTTCGCCCTTACCGACCGTGAACGAGACTTTGCTTACCGCTTCAAAGTCGTGAAACTGCGCGTTGTTTCGGAAAAACCGGGTGAACAGTTCGCGCAACGAATCGGGGCGCTCATGGATCACCCGGAAACGCTGGGTGACGTTGTCGACGGCAATAGCTACAGCACTCTGCTTCATGCGCGGTTATACGTAAAAAACAAACTCGTCCTGGTGCTTCCGGAAAATCCAGTATCCGATTCCTAACGCCACAAACGCACAGACGAACGCGGCGATTATCGAATCCAGGGCAGGCAGCAGTCCATAGTAGATGCTCAGACGGAACTGGTTCAGCACGAAAATCAGCGGGTTCAGCTTAAACAGCCACCGGTATTTCGCGGGGAAGAAGTCGATCGAAAACATAATCGGGCTGACATAGAACCACAACTGCAGAACGATCTGCAGAATGTGACCCACGTCCCGATAGTAGACATTGGCGACGGCGAAGAAGAATGTTGCTCCCAGTGTGAAGATCGTTAACGCGATCAGAGGAACGGGCAAAAAGATCCAGGTCCAGTGAAACGGGTGCCGGAGAGCAAGCACAATCAACGCTGTTGGAATCAGAGACAACAGGAAGTTGATCATGTTCGAAACGACGGCTGCCATTGGAAACACCAGCTTCGCCACACGAATCTTTTTGATCAAATCTCCATTCCCGACGATCGAATCAGCCGCGTACGACAGCGACTGCGAAAAAAACGTCCAGGGAATGAGAACGCTCAGAAGGAAGACCGCATAATGCGGCACGTTCATGCTCAGGATTGTAGAGAACACCAGCGTGAGCACCAGCATCTGCAGCATCGGGTTCAGCAACGCCCAGAGAAACCCTAATGCTGACCGCTTATAGCGGATCTTGAGCTCCTTTAAAGCCAGAGCCCAAATCAATTCACGATAGCGGAGACTTTCCCGCACCAATTCGGTCATATGTTACTTCGGGTTGCCTGCTTTGCCCGCGCCGCCGTCAGAGCGTGGTCACATGCAAACTTGTTGATTCCGTTAGTCTTTTGACTGCCTTTCAGTTCGGTGCACGCCGAAGTGCTTCCCTATTGTAGCGAAACGCAACGATACTGCTTCCAGGAAATGGTCTTTGCTTCGCTTATTCTTCGCTATTCTTTAGCGCCTTGTGAATTTGTATAGGATCTGTACGCTCACAGTTCCGTTGAAATCACGAAGCGCGACCGCCGACAACTTGTGAGTAAAGTCCCACTGGATGCGAAAAATCTGGGCATTTGTTTCGCTGACGTCCGTGATGTAAGTGAAGGTGATGTTGCTCGTGACTTGCTGCCGCAAAGTGACCTTCGCGCCCGGCTGTCCATTAGCGCCGGAGAACGAAGGGTCGATGTTGAACTGCGTTAATCCAAATACCCTTTGAACTCGGTTTGCCAGCGGATTCGCCACTGCCTGGGCAAGCAGCGCTGATCCGCCCATCTGGCTGAACGATTGTTGTTGTACGGGAGGCTGCTGCGCGGCGATGACTGGATTCGCCGGCGTGGTGTTTGTCGCCAGCAGTTGGACGATCTGCTCGAACGTGAGCGGCGGATCCGACCGATAAGTCAGCTTGAGGTCATCTATCGAACCGGAAAGACCGATCACCACATCCACGCCCTGGGCGATCGTCTCGAGCGAGACGTTCAGTATTGGCTCGATGGCAGTCGGATCGTAGAAATTGATCGTGCCCGTATTCACGGTGTAGGTGTTGCCGAAAAACACCAGCTGTCCGTTGGTGACGTTGATGCGTCCTAACATGCCCGGCCTCTCCGCCGTCCCCCGCAATGTCAGATTCGCCACGACATCCATGGTTTGCGTGTAGGTTGAAATGACGCGTATACCGGGCGCGGTCAGGATATGAATATCCAGGTGCAGCCCCGCGAGCAGCGGTGAAGGGGTAGACACTGCGGAAGGCGGTGTCGACGCAATCGAAAGTAAGGAGCCCGCGTCGCTGCTTGACGTATAGCCTATCCGCGTGACGGTCACTGTACCGCCGAGCCGCGACCGGCGGGTATTGCCGATCAGCGATAGATTCGCGTTCGAAACCACGCTAACACCGGAATACAGGACACGGACCCGGTTTGCCGTAGCTTTCAGATTGTAAGTCAAGGCCTGTCCGGTGAAACCGACGAACCCCGCCGCCGAAATCGTTCCTCCACCGCTCTGACCGGTGAGACTCTGGATTGTTGCACCCGTGCCGTTCAGAAGAACCACACCGTTTCCGTTCGATAGCCCGTTCGGCGCATTGATGTAATTGACGTTGGCATTCTTCAGCTCAATACGCCCGTTAATCAGAGGCTGCGAAAGGCTGCCGCGCAGGGTTGCGTCCAGCGCCAATGCACCCGATGAATAGAACTCGCGGTCGATGTCCTGCAGCACGCCGAGATCTACATTACCGGCGAGCGTCAATGCCAGCGGCGTGTCCGCGTTCTTCAAGCTCATTCCACCTGAAGCCGAGATCGTCGTGCCCGGGCCGGTGATCCGCAACTGTTTCACCCTCACGACCGAGCGGTTCAACTCTACAATGATCGGCCCCTGGTTCTGCAGTTCCACTCTCCTGACGGGTGGCGCGCCGGTGGGCGAACTTTGCGGGATTGTTCCTACGTTCAGGCGGTTCAAGCGTAACTGGCCGCTCAGAGTGTCGAAATTCAGCACCGATCCGTCCACGCTCGCTTCGCCCTCCACCAACGCATCTAAGGGCACCAGCTCGCTTGTCTCTATTGAGAACAGCGGTGCAAGGTTCGAATACTTGAGATTGGCAAATGTCAGGCTCGCGCGCACCGGATAATCGCCTGTCAACTGCGCCTGCCCTGAACCGTGGACCCGGCTTTGTGCAAGGTTCGAATCGACTTGGAAATTTAAGTTCGATCCGGTTGTGTGCGCCGTAACCGTAGCATTGCCCAGGTGCGTCGCATTCATTCTCACGTCCCTAAGCGACCCATCGGCATTCAGGTTCGAGAAAAAGACGGAGCGCGTGCCGTTCCGCTGTCGCAATGTTGCCGACAGATCTGCGGCCAGTTGCAGTGTTCCCGCCAAACCTGGCTTCTGAGCTTCCACGTGCTCGATCTTTGCCACCTGGAGTGGACTGCTGTTTACCTTCAGCGTGAGTGCGCCGTTGTTGAAGTCGTTTACCGCATGGGAGAACCGTCCGCTCAGGTTGACGCTTCCGGCCGGAACATTTAGCTTGATCGAACGTATATCCACCAGCGTGCTCGAATATTGCACGCTGCCTTCCAGCCGCTCGACCGGTTCCTGGTACAGCTTAGCGTTAGCCAATGTAAAGCTTAGATTCGCGCTGGGGGCTGATAGCGTTCCAGAAACATGCGCGTTCGCGGAAAGAGTACCGCTCGCGGGAATGGAAGTTTGGCCGGCAAGCTGCAACGCGTTCGCGATGGAGAGATTCTGAATGGCGGCATCCGCTACGGTCGGGTAATCTTTCGTTAGCTGCGTGTGTCCGTGCACGCGAACCTTCGAACCGGCGAAATTGGAAGTCAGGTTATAGGTCACAGCGCCGTTCACCGTGCGCGCCGTTCCGGTCAGATCGCCCGCCGGCTGATTCTGGACCGCAAGACTGTTTGCCGCAACATCGGCGCTGATGTTGGAGACAGCGATCTCGCTCTGCGCGCCGTTATTTACGACGTTGGCGCTTGCATCCGCGGTCACGCGGACCAATCCCGCAACGGCGCCTTCCTTCTGCAAAGGCTTCACCTGAGCCAGTTGCACATGATTCACGGCCAGATGGAGCTGTGCGTATCCCGTAAGCAAATTGTCCGGCGGATGCTGGAACGTGCCGTTTGCAGTAACTTCGCCGCCGGCGCTATCGAGTTGCAGATTTGAAAGAGTGATTAGCCTATCGCTGAGATTCACATTCGCATACAAACGCTGAAACGGCTGGCTGTAGGCACTCCCGTTCAATACCTGCGCCGTTGCGGTACCAAGCGGATTGCCATAGGTCCCGCGAATGTGTGCATCCGCAGTCAACTGGCCCGACCCTGTCGTTGGGTCTTGCCCGGCGAGGCTAAGTAGGTCCACGATACTGCCCTTGCTGATTGTGAGATCCGCCGTCACCGGCGATCGCGGCAACGGCTCCCATTTCGTCAGCCTGAGCGACGCATTAAAGCTGCTCTCGAAATCTTTCCCTCTCAGTACTCCGTTCTGAATGACTGCTTCCTGGGGAGAGGCCATCAGGCTGAGCGCGAATTCATCGAATGGTTGCTGCTCGATGGAAAATTGTTTGATCGCCGCCTGCGCTCTTACCTGCGGCGCTGAGAGTTTGCCGGTAATCTGCGCGGTCACTGTCGCTGCGCCGCCGTGGAGCATGACAGGGAACGAAGTCGCAGGCTTGTTCGTTTCGAAATTCGCCGCGGGCAGGAAATCATTAAGATTGCGCGAAACCAGGTTTAAATCGACGTGCTGCCCCAGGGTCCCCACGATATCCAGGCGCGAGTGCGGCAGTGCGATGTAGGATTGTCCGAGTTCCACGGCTCCTGTCGTCCCAACATAGTTCGCATCCAGGCGCCCGCTCACCGGTACTCCGCGTGCGCCTGGAACAATCCTGAGTCTTGCCGCCGCCGTATAACCGGCTGTTCCTTTCGCCTTCAGATTCCCTTGGGCATTTAACGAGCCCTCGATCGTTCCGTCGTAACCCAGCCGTCTCCCCATGAACGCCGAAGCAAGCGACGGCAGCGAGAAGTTCCGCAACTCCCCTTCTATACTGAGTTGCTGCATCTTTTCGATGAAGATCTTCGCTGCCAGCGACCCGCCCAGCACGTTCAGCTTCAGTCCTTGCATGCTGAGGAGATTCGGATCAACATGAAACGGCGAGGAGAGGCTCACATTGGATACCTTGGTCGTGCCGCTACCAATGGACAGCCCTTGGGAATCGATCGTGCCGTTCACCGAATAGTCATTTTTTGCATCCAGCGTCGCGCTGCCATTCGCGCGCAGGGCGCCTCCAATCTGAACGGCGTCGAGTTTCATCAACTTCGCAAGCTCGCCGAGCGCCAGGTTGGCATTAAAGTCAATGCTCTCGTTCGAAGATGGCTCCGCGCGGCTGGATGCCTGGAGCGTTGTTTTGCCCAACACGACGCTCGCTCTCTGAACCTGTATCGTTTTTGTTTTTTCACTGATGTTGAAGGCCAGTTCGGCGGTCAGCGCTTTGGGCGCTCCAGCGGCATTCGCGTCTATCGGCATGGCAATCGAACGCTGGATCTCGGGCAGCGATACGTCGGCCTTCATCTGCGCCGTGATGACCGGCGCGTTCACATTCTGGAAAGAGGCGGTCAGCCCAATCTGCGATTGCTGGGTCGTCAACGTGGCGCCTTCGACGCGCATACTGTTCTTCGTGATGGCAACGGGAATATTTACGTTCACGCCCAGCGGTGTGCGGTTGCCCAGGTCGAGCAGCAGCGGGTTTATTGCTAGAGTTCCCGTGTAGCCTGGGTTTGCTGCGTCGTAATTCAGCAAGGCTCGCAGGTTCTCACCCTTTGCGCGGAACTCGGTCTTCCGATCGGCTGCCTGAATCAGTCCACTCTGCACTTCGAACTTGTTTACCTTTAGGTTCACCACCGTCTCCAGCGGATTCCCATTACTCGCCGTCGTCTTGGGCTGCGGGATGTTCGTTGTGCCGTCCGGTAGCAGGATCAGGTTCACCTGCGGCTGCTGTATCCCGAGATAGTTCAGGTCTATCGCATGTGCGATCCCCGAAAAAAACTTCAATTTCAGTTCGATGACGGCCACGCGTAACAACGGATCGGCTCCCTTCGGCTCCGTGCCGTGCAGAACGCAGTTTCTGAGACGGATGGTCAGATGCTGGAGGTCGAATTCGAAAGATCCGAGCTGTGCCGATCCGCCGGTGGAATCCTCAACTATCGAAACAATCTGGTTCTTCGCGAAATTTGCGAACCACGACGTCTGCAGGATAACTATGACGGCGGCAATAACCACCGCCATCACTCCGCCCACACAGGCAGCGGCAATTGTGAGGATTCTCGCTGGCTTACTCACCGCAGGCTCTCCTCGAAGTACTTGATTTTTGCTTGTGCCCTCTGTTCGTCGAGCCAGGCGAAAAACAATTTATTGACCTGCTCGCCGGTGAGCGTCTCGCGGATGCCGCCGCTCAGATCTTCCAGCGATCCTTTTCCCGGATGCTCGCGCCGCAAGTCGGCAGCATGCTCGTTGTAATATTTCTGGATTTCTTCATCGGTAATCAAAACCGCCGGCCTGAAGCGCGCGTCGATGAATCGAAGTACGGTCAACTCCCATTGAAACTGTTCGCGCAATTGCAGATCGGCAAGGCCGTATCGTCTTAGTGCCTGCTGAAAGGCCGCCGGTGTCTTGAAGCGCTGCTTCTCTAATTGCGTCAATTCCGCCTCGGCATCCTCCATCGTGGCTCGTGGGTAATCGCCGATGCGAATCTCCCGTCGGATGAATACCTGGTCGATCAACCGGTTTGCTGCCGCTTTGCGAGCGGCAGGGTCGACGCTAAGGGGCTGGCTGTTCAGAAAGGCAGTCACCCGTAAATCGCGCACGACATCACTGTCTTTGATGATGGAGTTTCCGACCACAATGGCTATCCGATCGATCGTTACTCCCAACAACACCGAACCTATTAACAGCAACAAGGCAGGGTTGAGGCATCGCATCAGAACGCCTGCCCGATGGAAAAGAAAAATTGGAAGTGGCTGAGTCGCTGCGGAGTCGCCGTGCAGGCCGGGATCACGCCGATTTGCTCAGGAGTACACTTCACCAATTGGTCAATTGGCTCGTTGACACCGAATCCCAGAAATCGGGGAGGATTCAGCGCGTAAGCGAAGTCCACGCGAACCGGGCCGAGCGGTGTCTTATAGCGGATGCCGAATCCCGGCGCTTGGACCGCATAGTTGAAGTTCTGATTGCTGCCTTGGGTGTACGACAGAGAAAGCTTGTTGAAAGTCGTGTAGATATTCCCCATGTCCTCAAACAACACGCCGCTGATGTTCGGACCCAGCAAAGGGAACCGCAGTTCCAGGGTATTAAAGAAAAGAGCGTTGCCGCCAATTGGAAACCCGGTAGGGGTTGATGTCGGCGGACCCGGCAGTTCCGACACAGTTCCTATGTCGCGAGGCCCGGCCTGGTTATCACCGAAGCCGCGCATGGATGTATTGCCGCCGCCGTAAAAACGCTCCGGCAAGGGAATGTCTTCAAAGTTGCTGATCCCCGCAGGCACGCGAAACGGTATGATCGCGCCGATCTGCGTCTGCCGTGCGAAGACAAGCTTCGCGCCGATCGGCGTGTAAGTCGCGTTGCGCCCTATCACGCGCACAAAGTCCCGCTGCGATCCGAAGAAATTACCTGCCAGGCCCACATCGATTGTGTTCCAGTACCCCCGGTGTGCATCCCCTGGGTTGTCCCTATGGTCCTGCACATAGCTGGCTGAGAGCATCCCTATCCGGACGGATTCCAGATACTGCGGGATTAGCAGCGCCGGAATATTTATATTGCTCGTGCTGACGCGCCGGTATGCAAATCGCAGGAGAAAAGTGGAGGCTCGATTTAACTTCTGTGACATTTCGACAGACGCTTCCTCCCGGCGGGATGAGAAGGTTTGCACATCCTGCGTTTTGTCATAAAGGCCAGAGAACGTGATCGTGCGATTCAGACTTCCAAGGAATCTTGGGATGATGTAGTTTAGTGATGCGCGCTGTTCCAGAGTTGAATAATAAGTCTGCAGCGCGAGTGTCTGGCCAATGCCAAACATATTCAACCGGCTCACGTTGAACGAAATAATCGGCGAGATACCCCTGGCCCCACCGGCCTCCGTCAAGCTGGTCGTGGTCTGTCCTAACTGCCCCACGATCAGACCCAGGCCTACACTGTAGGTATAGCGAGCCGCTTCATCGAAATCGTAAAGCACATATTTGTACCGATTCGTTCCGTCGGGATCCTGCAGCGCGGTGTTTACGTTCGCGAATACCCCCAGGCTGGTAAGCATCCGTGCATCGTTGTTAATCTGCTCCATCGAAATCGGCTCGCCGCTGCGCACCGTGATGAACTTCTCGGCTAGCGATGGTTTGGTACGGTATAACCCGGAGATAACCGCCTGCCGCACAAACTCCTGCGGACCTTCGCGGATCTCGTATATTAGGTCGGTCGTGTCCGGCTCAGGCCCTGGAGACACCGTATAGTTGAATCCCGCCGAGAGAAAGCCCTTTGAGTAGTAATAGGCCAAAATGCGGTTTCTATCCGTTGCAATATTGATGTCCGCATAGGGCTGGCCCTCAATCGAAGCTAACTCATGCCGGATTGGCGTAAGATCCAAGCGGTTGTTGCCCTTAATAGTGAGTGTCGCCACTCGCCACTGGGGGCCCGGCTTAATGTGAAAGACAACTCCCAGGTCGCTCGGCTTGCCCTTGTAATCCGTCAGTACAGTGGAAGTAACCTTTACGCCCTGAAACCCATTCGCCTTGTACAGATCCGCAATAGCCACCTCGTCGGCCGACCGAAACGCCTCGCTATAGCGGCCATATCGCATCAGCAGGCTGTTCGGCCGGAGGAACATTCGCTCCTGCAAGGTTTCCATCGTAAAGTAAGTATCGCCCTCTATCTCGACATTCGCGAGCCTGCGCCGCGGACCCGTCGCGATGTAGTAGTTGATAACCTCTTGATCGCCTGTTACCGGCTCTCGCTTGAACGTGACGTCCACATCTGGATAGCCCTTCGACTGGAAGTAATCGTGAAGATTGCGCGCCCCCATGGTGAGGAGATCGTTATCGGCCGATTGCTCCGTGTACACCGGTACAAATTGCCTGAGTTTTCTTTTCGGGACCTTCGCTTCCAGCGCATGGATCGTGATTTTGGGACCGGCATCGATATCGAAGGTAGCTTTGGCCCTGTTTGTGCTGGCGTCGTATGTGAGCGAAGTCAGGTTTACTGACGCCGTGAGTCGATCCTTCTTCGCGTATGCTTTCTGAATCCCGTCCTGGCCCTTCTCCGTCAGCGCCTGCGTTACTTGCCGCCACGTGCGAATCACTGGCCAGCGCCAGCCCGTTGCCCTGATGATAGCCCCATTTGAGAGCTTCGTATCACCTTCGATCGTCGGAGCCTCATATCGCGCCCGCCGTCCCGCGTTCACGATAAATCGGATCGTCACATCGTGAGTGACAGGATCCTCGATGGTCGCTACTCCGATTGTTGATTCGAAAAGCCCGTTGTCCCGGAGTTCCTGCTCCAGGTTTCTCCGTGAGGTCTCGACCGCCTCGGGATCAAACGGCTGTCCCAGGTAAAGCTGGGAATCACTGATGATAACGGCCCGATTGGGGGGCTCGCTGATCCTCCCCTGCGCGCCTACATGGCCGATGAAGCGTCGTGGAGTTGTAACGAAACGAATGGTTACGCCCGCCCCGTTCGGCTCTGCATCGACGACGATGTTGTCATAGAGCCCGCTCGACCACAAGCGATCGATGGTCGTCCCTACCTGGTCCGGATCCAGCGGCTGCCCGAGTTGTACCAGTTGCAACCTCTCCAGGTCCCGAGCGTCGATGGGTTGCGCCGCAGGCTGGTATTCAATAGCTGTTACTGTCCGTCCGGCGAAATCCTGAGCGGAAGTTGAGAATGAACCGGCCGCAAGTAGAATCGCGAAGAAAACTGTAAGACGGTGCGCCAGAATCCGGGTGTTCATCTCCGCTCTTGCATTCCCTGCTGCTGAAAGCGTTTCAACGCAAATTCCTTCCGATGTAAGGCCTCCTGTCGCATTCCGTGGACGTGAGTTTGTTCTCTCTCGTTACACTGTCCTGGGCGTCCGGATCCTGCTATCTATAACATCAATGACGGCGAAAGTGGTCGCGACAATGTTGAAGTCCGCGGCGGCCCAATGGACCGATCGTGATGCGCCCCGCCTGGGGGCTGCGCTCGCATACTACACGCTCCTCTCCGTTGCCCCCCTTGCGGTGCTGACCGTTGCCATCTGCGGATTGGCTTTCGATCGCAATACCGCGGAGCGCGACTTGCTCCGGAACGCCCAGCATCTGATGGGCTCTGCGGGTGCGAAAACTATCAAAACGCTACTCGATCACACACACCAGGCCCATAGCGGGGTTGTCGCGAGCGGTATCGCACTTGTCACACTCCTGTTCGGCGCCTCCAGCGCTTTCGTAGAACTACGTAATTCGCTAAATACCATCTGGAACGCTCCAGCCACTTGTTTTTCTCTGCGCGCCGTGGTCAAGCAACGCCTCTGCTCCTTCGCCATGGTGCTGGCGCTCGGCTGTCTGCTCTTTCTCTCGCTTCTTCTGAGCACCGCATTTACGGTCGTATCCCAGTTTTTTTCAGACATCATCCCCCTGCACACCGCCATCTGGGCCGAAATGGCGAATGTCACGGTTACACTTGCCGCCCTCGCCTTCCTGTTCGCGCTGATTTTCAAGTTCGTCCCCGATGTTTGTATCGCCTGGCGCGATGTTGTAGTGGGCGCTATTCCGACTTCGATCCTGTTCACGATCGGCAAAGCGCTGCTCGCGCTCTATCTCGGGAGGGCCGCCGTCGGTTCCACCTATGGCGCCGCCGGCACATTAATCGCCTTTGTCGTTTGGCTTTACTACTCGGCGCAGATTCTCCTCTTCGGCGCGGCGTTCACTCATGTATATGCCGATACCGTGGGTTCCCGGTCCCGGGCATCGAAGGGCAGCCAGAGCACACCTGCATAAACGCTGAAAATGCGCTAAACTGAAGATTCCCACCTGTTTCTTTTCCCATGATTTCAGTCAGCAATGTCAGCATGCGCTTCGGCGGCAAGATCCTGTTTGAGGATGTCTCCACCACCTTCCTGCCCGGCCGCAGATACGGGCTCACCGGCCCGAATGGGGCTGGCAAATCGACGTTTATGAAGCTTCTCTCCGGCGAGTCGGAGCCGCAAAAGGGCAACGTGGTTCGCCCGAAGAGGCTCGGCATCCTCCGGCAGGATCAGTTCGCCTTCGACCAGTACCGCGTTGTAGATACGGTCATTATGGGCAACATGACACTCTGGAAAGCTTTGGAAGAGCGTGAAGAGCTCTATGCCAAGCCAGAGTTGACAGATGAAGACGGCATGCGCCTCGGTGAATTGGAGGGCATCGTTGCTGAAGAGGACGGCTACACGGCCGAAAGCGATGCCGCCGTTCTGCTCGACGGTCTCGATATCCCCGAGCCATTTCATCATCGCAAAATGGGTGAATTGCAGGGCGGCCAGAAGGTGCGCGTTCTCCTGGCGCAGGCGCTCTTCGGGCGGCCGCAAGCGCTTCTCCTCGACGAGCCTACGAACTATCTCGACCTCGAGTCCATCCACTGGCTGCAGAACTTCCTGACGCATAACGAGGGGACCCTGATCGTGATTTCGCACGATCGCCACTTCCTCAACAGCGTCTGCACCCATACGGCGGACATCGATTACCAGACCATCATCACGTATCCCGGCGGGTACGACGATATGGTTCTGCAAAAGACGCAAATCCGTGCTCGTATTGAGGCCGAAAACGCCCAGCGGGAAAAAAAGATTGCCCAATTGAACGAGTTCATCGCCCGTTTCGCGGCCGGTACGCGCGCCAGCCAGGTGACCTCACGTAAGAAGGAAGTCGAACGGCTGCAAACGACAGAACTCGCGCGGTCCAACATTCAACGGCCGTTCATCCGCTTCGAAATGAAGCGCCCTTCCGGTCGCCATGCCCTCGAATTCAAGAACGTCACCAAAGGCTACGACGGTCTCGAAGTGATCAAGGGCTTCTCTGCTGCGGTCCAGCGCGGCGAGAAGATCGCGCTCATGGGCCGCAACGGCGTCGGCAAGACCACCCTGCTCAAAGCGCTCCTCGCTAATGCACCGGGTGTGGACGACCCGGACGTTGGTCTCGATTCAGGCGACGTGACGTGGGGACACGAAGTGCAGGTCGGATACTTCGCTCAGGATCACCGCGGCAGCATCCGGAACGGCACAACTGTCGCCGAGTGGCTGCACGAGTGGGACCCGCAAGCCTCCCGGGAAGAAATTCGCGGGCTGCTGGGCCAGATGCTTTTCAGCGGCGAAGAGGGCCTGAAGCCCACTGATGCACTCTCAGGCGGGGAGGCCGCTCGCCTGATGTTCTGCAAACTGATGTTGCAGAAGCCAAACCTGTTGGTGTTCGACGAGCCGACGAACCATCTCGACCTCGAATCGATCAACGCCTTAAACATCGCTCTTCAGAAATTCGAAGGTACCGTGCTGTTGGTCACCCATGACGAAGACCTTGTCTCCGAAGTGGCCACGCGTATCTGGAATTTCGAGAACGGCCAGATCGAAGACTTCCTCGGCAGCTATGAAGAGTACGAGGGGGCAGCGGCCCGCTAGCTGCAGTTCCCGTCTCTGAATGCCTAGCTCTGAAGCACAAGCAGCACTACCGCTTGTGCTTCGCATGAGCGGCCTTCCCCTACCGGACCCACATTCTCAGCCGTCTTGAACTTAACGCCCACTGCACTTTCGGGCAGGCCCGCGGCTTGGGCTAGATTTGCACGAATCGCACCGCGAAAGTCTTTCAGCTTGGGTCGCTGAAGGATGATCGTCGAATCAATGTTCGCCAGCCGGTAGCCTTGCTCCGCTGCGAGGCCGATAGCATGTTGCAGGAATTGCAGGCTGTTGGCGTCTTTCCATTCTGGCGCCGTATCTGGAAAGTGCATCCCAATATCGCCTAGCGCGAGAGCTCCGAGCACAGCATCGGTTACAGAATGAAAGAGAACGTCAGCGTCCGAGTGGCCGGCGAGTCCAAATTCACACGGTACATGGATTCCGCCGAGAATCAATGGGCGGCCTGCTTCGATGCGGTGCGTGTCCCAACCTTGGCCTACTCGGAAGGGCAGCCGGGCCAGATTCATCATTCGGCGGAATTCTCGAGAGCGGAGCGCTCAAGCGCAAGATAGAGCCGAGCCAGGTCCATGTCGCCAGGCTTCGTGATCTTGATGTTGCGATCCGTACCGAGCACAACAGACACTTCTACCTGTTCCAGCCTCTCGACCAGTGATGACTCGTCGGTGCCCACAAACAGATCCTCCCGCGCCTTCTCGAACGCCTGCTTCAGAAGGTCCAACCGAAACACCTGCGGTGTCTGCGTAAGAATCAGGCGCTCGCGCGGGAGAGTACTGCGTACTTTATTGCGATGGACCTGTTTAACGGTATCGACCGGGACTATACCAACAATAGCTGCCCCTGTTTCGGCCGCCTCCTGAATCACTCTCTCAATGGTCTCGCGTCCGATAAACGGCCGCACGGCATCGTGCACAGCAACCAGGTCCGTGTCGCTTGAAATCGTAGCAAGCGCGTTCTCCACGGACTGCTGTCGTGTTTCGCCCCCCTCCACCAGGCGCACGCTCCCAGCGAGCCCCTGATTCTTGAATACTTCCTCAGCCCAGGCGAGGTCGTCTGCTCGCAGCGCGACCACGATTTCTGTGACCAGCGGCGTGCTGACGAACTTCCTGATCGTGTGAATCAGGATGGGCGAGCCGTTCAACAGCATGAACTGTTTTCGGCTGATACCTTCTTTTTCTGGCGCGCCGCGGCCCATCCGCGTTCCGAGTCCGGCGGCAGGAATAATGACGGAAACTTTCATCGCTAATTGGGCCTCAGGAACGCAGCACCCTTAATCTCCCCGAACCTACATGATAGAGGACAGCAGAACGGATTCGCTCTCGTAGCCCACTTGGCAACCCCCTGACGGCCACCGGTAGCCAATGGATAACTGCGAATTTTTGATCGTCTGGACTGAAAAAAACTAACCGCCGCGGCAAGTAAACCACGGCGTACCACGGCAGATCAGATCACACTCTCCGAAGTTTGCTGACTCTTCCTATTTCTACCCACTCGACAACGAAAATATTGCCGTTGTGATCGAAGCAGGATCCATGGGGACAGACGAACCTGCCGGGTTTGAACGCGCTCCGGTCCAGTTTGCGGACCTCTTCCCAATTGTGAGCCGCCGAATCGTCGCCAAGATGTTCGATCACATTATTATTCTTGTCGAGTAACGTGACCCGTGCGCCCAGATCCGGGACTACGGTCTCACCGGACGTGCAGAAATCGAAGTAGCAAGGCAGGTTCGTTCCGGCGATGAATGCGATATGCTCACCTGCCAATGTGAAGGTTTGAATGCGATGATTGGCTCGGTCGGCAATCATCAGGATCGGCTCCGGCCCTCGGTCGTCCAGAATAATGCCGTGCGGACAATTCAACTGTCCCGCCTCTTTACCGGGTCCGCCGAATGTTCGCAGGTATTTTCCGTCCTTGTTATAGACATTGATATAGCTGGATCCGTATCCGTCACCGACATAAATATCGCCATTTGGCGCAATGGCGAGATTTGTCGGGCTGTACTTCTTCTTGCTGCCGTCCGGACTCGGTCTATACGCCTCGGACTCAGTTGGATAGCCGAGTGTGAAGACTTCCTCGCCATCCAGCGTGGTCTTCACGACGAGCCCGCGCTTCGTATCGCATAAATAAAGAAACTCAGTGCTGCCCTCTTTTCTGATGTGTAGACCGTGCGCCCCGCTCTTGAAGTCCTTACCCCAGCTTTTGACGAATTTCCCCTTTTCGTCGAACACCACCATGGAATCGCTGCTCTCGCTGGCGGCATTGACCGTGTGGTGAATATAGATGCGGCCCTGCGAGTCTTCGCACACACCATGCGTATTGCCGTATTTGATGTCTGCCGGAAGTTCGCCCCAGTCGTGGGTCACTTCATACGTGTAAGCGCCGGAACCAAGCACAGGCTTGGCCGAGCCGGATTTGTTCATGGCTCCAAGGATAAGGGGAGCACTGCCTCCGACCGCGAAAAGAAAGGAACGCCGATTCTGCATATTTAAGCAAGCACCTCCTGATTCACGCTGCCGGCCACATCGGTTAAGCGGAAGTGGCGGCCCTGAAACTTGTAAGTCAGCCGGGTATGATCGATCCCGAGGCAGTGGAGCACCGTTGCCTGCACGTCGTGAATCGGCACCGGGTCGGAGACTATGTTGTATGAGAAATCATCCGTTTCGCCGAGTGTAAACCCGCGCTTGATGCCGCCGCCTGCAAACCACATGGTGAAACAGCGGGGGTGGTGGTCCCGGCCGTAGTTGTCTTTCGTGAGGTGGCCCTGGCAGTACACCGTGCGGCCAAATTCGCCGCCCCAGATAACCAGGGTGTCGTCTAATAAGCCGCGCTGCTTCAGATCGGTAATGAGCGCCGCAGAGGCTTGATCGGTTCCCTGGCACTGCAGCGCAAGGTCGCGAGGCAGGTCGTTGTGCTGGTCCCAGCCGCGATGATAAAGCTGGATGAATCGCACGCCGCGTTCTGCCAGGCGCCGAGCCATCAGGCAATTTGCGGCGTAGGTACCAGGCTTCTTCGAATCCGGACCATATAACTCGAAGGTGCTTGCCGGCTCTTTTGAGAGGTCGGTCAATTCGGGAACGGATGACTGCATCCGATACGCCATCTCATACTGTGAGATGCGCGTCGTCACCTCGGGATCGCCGTAGCTCTGTTCGGTAATGTGATTCAGGTCGGAAAGCGCATCGATCATGGACCGGCGCGTCTCGCCGTCGATTCCCTCCGGGTTCGCGAGAAAGAGGACCGGGTCGCCGGAGGCGCGAAATCGTACGCCTTGATATTTCGAGGGCAGAAAACCACTCGACCAAAGCCGCGTGAACAGCGGCTGATCACGATTCAGTGCGTTCGCTTGCGAGATAAGAACGACAAAGGCCGGCAGGTTCTGGTTCTCACTTCCAAGCCCATAGGTGACCCAGGAGCCCATGCTCGGTCGCCCGGGCTGCATGAAGCCGGTCTGAATGAACGTAATGGCGGGGTCATGATTGATCGCGTCTGTGTTTACCGTTCTGACGATCGTGATGTCATCGACGATCTTTGCCGTATGCGGCAGCAGTTCACTGATCCAGGTTCCGTGCTCACCTGCGCGATTGAATTTGAAAATGGAGGGGGCGACCGGCAGTGAATTCTGGCCTGACGTCATCCCGGTGATGCGCTGTCCCTGGCGCACGGAATCCGGCAGTTCCGTGCCGGCGATCTCACTCAACTTCGGCTTGTAGTCGAAGAGGTCTATCTGTGAGGGTGCGCCCGATTGATGCAGATAAATAACTCGCTTCGCTTTCGGTGCGAAATGCGGCAAGTCCGGAAGGCCGCCGAAAGCCGCAGCGCTCTTGATCGGCGCTTCATCGCCCATTAGCTTTGGGTTCAGCAGCGATGCCAATGCCATGACACCTATGCCCCGGCTGCCATAACCGAACAACTGCCGGCGCGTGAGGTTCAGTGCATGCTCTCGAATCGGGTTCATTCGGCGCCTCAATTCTTCGTTATCGTTTCGTCCATGTTCAAAATGGTGCTGCTGACCATCGTCCAGGCGGCGAGTTCGGCAGCGTCAAATTTGGGATTTCGCTTCGATTCGCCGCTGGACAGCAATTTTTCCGCTGCCGCTCTGTTTTTCTCGTAGTGAACAATCTGTTTCTTATAAAGCGCGTCCAGAATGGTAAATTCCTGCGGCGACGGCTCTCGATCGGTCGCCAGGCGAAAAGCGTAGCGGATCCGGTCGGCCTCCGCCGGAGCTGCGTCTCTCAAATCGCGCTCGGCAAGCGCGCGTGAGGCTTCTACATAAGTCGGGTCATTCATCAGCACGAGGGCCTGCAGCGGTGTGTTTGTAACACCTCGGCGGGCTGTGCACTTTTCACGATCGGGCGCATCGAACGTATTCAGCGACGGGTACGGAACAGTGCGCTTCCAAAACGTGTACATGCTCCGGCGATAAAGATCGGGACCATGACTCTGTTCGTACGTTTGCGCGGAAAAATCTCCGCCGAAGGCCATCTCTTCCCAGAGGCCTTTGGGTTGATAGGGAAAGACACTCGGGCCGCCTATCTGATCGTTCATCAAGCCGCTGATTAAGAGCGCGTTATCGCGGACCATCTCGGCGGGTAACCGGAAGCGCGGCCCCCGCGCCAGCAATCGGTTTTCCGGATCCTTTTCGAGCAATTCAGGCGTGACTTTTGAATCTTGCCGGTAGACCGCGGACGTCACTATGAGCCGCTGCATTGCTTTGACGTTCCAGTTGGTTCGAATGAACTCCGTGGCCAGCCAATCGAGCAGTTCCTGATTGCTTGGCGGATCGCCCTGCGAACCAAAATCCTCGCTTGTCTTGACTATCCCAATGCCGAAATACATTTGCCAGAAATGATTGACGGCTACGCGTGCGGTGAGAGGGTTGCCGGGATCGACCAGCCACTTGGCCAGGGTAAGCCGATTTCGCGGTGCGTCCTTGGGCAGCGGCGGAAGCACGGCCGGAGTGTTTGGCTCTACTTTCTCGCCCTGGTTTCGATAATCACCTCGAAGCAGGACGAAGGTGTCACGCGGTTTCTCCATTTCGCCCATGATCATCGTCGACGGTATTTCGCGATTCAGTTGATCGAGGCCTCTGTTGAGTGTCGCGTAGTCAGTGCCAAGCTGCTTTTCCGCCGGATTGCCGATCTCTCTCAGAAAGTAGGCGCGAAGCCATTTCTTCTGATCATCGGAGCGGTGTTCGCTCTCAATCTCAAGTACAGTCTGGATTGGGCTGACCAAACCAAGCTGGTACGCTTCGTCTGCGTAGAGCCGCCGATTGTAGATGCGTAGATCGTCAAGCTGGCCCTTAAATGGCGTGCCCCAGTCTTTATTGCCAATCTGCATTTCTCCCGTCTCAAAAGAGGCCGGAGTCATGTTGTCGAGGACCACAGTCGTTCTCACGCCGCGGCCATCAATATAGATTTGGATGCCTTTCGCTTTCCCTGAGCCGTCATACGACACAACAACGTGATTCCACTCTTTCAAGGTCACGCCCTCGGTCGACTTCGCTTCTATGCCTGTATCGGGCCCGTTGGACTGAAACCGGACAATAACGTTGCAATTGTCTTTATTGCAGTAATCGAGGGCCAGTTCATACCCCGGGCCCGCTTTGGGCGACTTTTCATAGTGCTGCAGAATGGCCATGCCGGACGGGCCGTCCGCTCTTAGCCACATGGCAAAACTGAACGGTTTGCCGGTTGAAAAACCGCCGGTGTTGCCGAAAGAAACCTGAGGTTCCTCTTCAAAGTCCGCCGCTCGCCCGACACGGCCGTCTGTGAACGGAAGCTTTCCATTCACTACTCTTGCGGCGACGGCCGGCGGCAGTCGATTCGACAGGGAATCGTTAAACGCGTATTCCGCAATCAGGCCGGACGTTACGTCCATTACGGAAGCCTCGCGATCGTGCTGCTCCCAATTCGACTCCGCCACGGCGATTTCATCGTCTTTCTGCTTGATTGCCTTGATCAGCAAAGCCTTCATCTCCGCTTGCTTCTCATTTGGCATCTGCAGGAAGGGAACGGCGTTTCCCTTATATCCATCGAGACCTTTTTCCGGCACGCTGCTAAAGAATGCACCAAAACTGTAGAAATCCTTCTGCCTGAAGGGGTCGTACTTATGGTCATGACAGCGGGCACAGCCGAGGGTGACGCCCAGCCAGGTTGTTGACGTCGCTTCAATACGATCCACGATGTACTCGTTCTGGTATTCCTCTGGAATCGCGCCACCCTCGAAATTGATCATGTGATTGCGATTGAAACCGGTAGCGATGATTTGCGACTGAGTAGCCTTCGGCAGCAGATCGCCCGCGATCTGTTCCAGCGTGAACTGATCGTACGGCATGTTGCGATTGAAAGCCTGAATCACCCAATCGCGCCAGGGCCACATTTCACGGGCGCTATCAATGTGGTACCCGTGCGTGTCGGCGTAGCGCGCGAAATCGAGCCACTGCATCGTCATTCGCTCGCCGTAATGCGGAGACGCGAGCAGCCGGTCTAGTACCTTTTCATAAGCCTCGGGCGAGGTGTCATCTAAGAAAGCCTGTAATTCGGCGGGAGTCGGCGGCAAACCGGTGAGATCGAAAGTTACCCGGCGCAGCAGTGTCGCCTTGTCGGCTTCCGGTGACGGTTTGAGTCCTTCCTTCTCCAGTTTCGCGAGTACGAACTGATCGATCGGCGTCCGGACCCAGTCTTTGTTCTGCACAGGCGGCAGATCAGGACGCTTCGGCGGCACAAATGCCCAGTGCGTCTGCCACACCGCTCCGGCATCAATCCAACTCTTGATGGTTTCAATCTGCGCGGGCGTAAGCTTGCGACCCGAATACGGCGGTGGCATTCGCATGGCTTCGTTCGGATTGCTGATCCGCCAGTACATCTTGCTGTGCGCCGAATCTCCCGGTGTAATCACGCCGGGTTTGCTGAACGCGCCTTCCTTCGTGTCGAAGTGCAGTCCGGCCATGCGGTGCTTCTCGTCCGGACCGTGGCACGTGAAACAGTTATCGGACAGAATGGGCCTGACCTGGCGGTCGAAGTCAATAGACGATGTCGCTGCGCTCAGCGCCCGGACAGCCGTCAAGGTCAGCGAGCAAACAACAAGGAATCGGGTTCGCATTGTCTACCAGGAACCGATCACCGATCGATTGTGAAGAGTATATCGACTAGAAGTTCGCGCTTACAGGACTAAATACCATCTCAACTCTGCTGATTTGCCCGAAGGGAGCGTGGAAAGTTGCCCGGTCCCAAATATCTCTGCTGTAGCACCCGTTCGTCGCTGCCGTGGTTAAGGCACGATCGCCACAGTCGTGCTAAAATTACCATAGTCTTTGACGCATCCGTCCTTTCTACGAGTGCCATTTCTGGCCGCCCTTCCCGTATCGCAGATTTTCCGGTTCGGTTTCCTGAGCAGTCTGACAAAGACAATTTTTTCCAATTGGAGCAGTGTACTTTGATGAAACTTTTTGTCGGAAATCTCAGTTTCCAGACCACGCAGGACGATGTTCTGCAGGCTTTTTCGCCCTATGGCCACGTGGAAAGCGTTGCCGTGCTCACGGATCGGATGACCGGCCAGTCCCGGGGATTCGGATTTGTTGAGATGTCGGATCGCACGGAAGCCCAGAATGCGATTAACGCATTGAATGGCGCCGAGTTGAACGGACGCGCTATGAATGTCAACGAAGCACGCCCAAAAACCGAAGGCGGTTTCGGCGGGGGTAAGCCCAAAAGCAGCGGTTTCGGTGGACACAAGAGCCGCCGCGAACCTCGCTGGTAGCCGTACCCAATATTCCGGGCCACCCGAGCCGAGGAGTTCGGGGGCCTCATAGAGACGCTGCGCTGAGAGCGCGAAGGGGAACACAAGATGGCAGGTCGCGGACCGCAAACTTTCAAAAAGCGCCAGAAGGAACAGCAGCGGAAGGAAAAGCAGCAAGAAAAACTTGCGCGCCGCCTCGAGCGGAGACAGGCCGCGCAAGCCGGCGTAGAACCGAGAGAAGAAGACGAAGGCGTGCTCGAAAAACCGGACTCGCTTCTTGATCCTCTCTCGAACGGCGAATAGCGCTGCGTTCCTCTCTTATCCGGAGATGGATCGGCGCCGGGTTGGTCCCTCTCCTTCATACGCTCCCCGTTCCCCGTGGCCTTTGGGCAATCTGTTGCCATTTAGCTCTCCGCGGATCTTTTCCACACCTTCGATCGGAATCAAAATAAATCGAGTGCCTAGCGCTGGGAACAGCATCCGGAGTGGCACTACGCCATCAGGAGAACCGGTGCGCTCGCAATCCCCGGTTCCCTCCCGGCGGCGTTCATCTGAACCAGGACGAATCGCCTGAATTCCGCTACCACGCCCCCGTCAAGTCGCGAAAATTACCCGCATTTATCCTCGCTTTACTTTCGGGCTAGTCACGCTTATAGTTTCTGATAAAAATTGAGAATTGCATAAAAAGTCTTGATCTTACCATAGGAGAAGATCAGGAAAACTAGGGTAGTTCCTGTGGTAATCTTTCGGGAGTCCAGTAAATCGATTGGACTGCCTTGGCTTTGACCAGCAGGGAGCGAGCGTGCCGTTTCACGACCGGGAACCTGCCGATAGGCAGGCGTGCTTCCGGTACCTGCCCGTCAAAGCAGCCCAATCGGAACTTTTGTCTCGGTTCTGAAAGGAGAGAACTATTCGATTCTCAATTACACTCTCGTTACTGGCTGCTTCATCAGCCTGCCTGTTTGCACAGGTCCCGACGGTCGGTGGCTGCGAGGTATTTCCGGCAAACAGTGTCTGGAACACCCGGGTCGATAATTTGCCTCTCGACCCCAATTCCGCCAGATACGTGCAAACCATCGGGCCTACTGCCGTCCTGCACCCGGATTACGGCGCGGGCGGCGGTTTTGCATACGCACTCGTTCCGGGAAGCCAGCCTAAATATCCTGTAGCGTTTTACTATTCAGGTGACCCGGGACCATATCCCGTCCCGGTACCCCCGCCGATTGAAAACGGTGTGAACAGTACCGGCGACCGACACGCGATCATGATCGATACCACCAATTGCGTTCTGTATGAGCTCTTTAATCTCACTGGCTCGCCCGGATCATGGGGAGCGGGCTCGGGCGCGATTTGGTCGCTTAAATCGAACAACCTGCGCCCCAACGCATTGAACTCCGCAAATGCAGCCGGCACCCCTATCTTCCCCCTCCTCGCGCGATACGACGAGGTTCTGTCGGGTCACATCAACCATGCCATCGAGTTCACAGCTCCACAGACCAGAAACAACTGGATTTGGCCCGCGCGCTCTGAAGCCTCAAGCCTCGGTGGCTCCCAATACCCGCCCATGGGCCAGAGGTTCCGGCTCAAGGCGAGCGTCAACATCAGTTCGTTCCCTCCGCACGTGCAGGTGATCCTGACCGCTTTGAAAGAGTACGGGATGATTCTCGGGGACAATGGTGCGCCGTGGCACATCGCCGGAACAATGGACCCGCGATGGGATGACACGGAAATGCACACGATGACCCAATTAACCGGTGCAGATTTTGAAGCAGTGGATGAATCGGGTCTGATGGTCAACCTCGACTCAGCAGAGGTGAATACGGCCCCCACTTCAGGTCCAGCCCCGGCCGTTCCAACTGGTTGGGTGCGCGTGGTGTCCAAGCGGACCGGGAAGTGTCTCGATATAGCTGGCGGGCAGGCTGCCACTGCTGCGGGTGACCGCGCACAGCAGTGGAGCTGTTGGAACGGGCCTAATCAGACCTTTGAATTTACGCCGGTCAACGGCGGATATAAGGTGACGGTGAAGCTGAGCGGCATGCAACTCGATATGGCAGGTGGCCCTTCAGCTACCGGCAACGGTGTTCCGCTGCAGCAATATCCATATTGGGGTGGTAGCAACGAGATATTCCAGGTTGTACCCACCTCAGACGGTTACGTTGAAATCAAGCCGCGTAACAGCGATCTCTGTCTCAATGTGAATGGTGCCTCGCTCAACAATGGAGCAGTCGTCAACCAAAACAGTTGTTCGGGTGCCGATAACCAGAAGTGGCAGTTGGTTGCAGCTCAATAAAAGCTAGTTGTAACACCTAACTTCGAACCGCAGGCAGCAGCCGTGTGCCATCTGGTGCTCTGGCTGTAACCTGCGGTTTTTCGCTAAAAGGCTTGGTTGCTGTCAGCAGCGCGGACGTGTCCGGGACGGGCTCGGCACCGCGCGGGCTAAACACGAGACCCATGCTATATTCGTATTTTCGAATATTAGTTGGCGGATCATTCTTATATGCAAGACGCACTCCGTCAGTTCAAGGCTGATTTTTTTCAGGCTCTGGCCCACCCCACCCGCATTGCCATTGTGGAACAGCTCCGAAATGGTGAGCTATCGGCCGGCGCACTGATTGAGCGGCTCGGGATTGAGCAGGCAAACGCCTCGCAGCATCTCGCCGTGCTGCGAGCGAAAAATATCCTCATCAACCGTAAAGCAGGCAATCAAGTCTTCTATTCTGTGCGCGATCCTCTCATTATTGAAGTTCTCGACATCATGCGCCGCTACTTCCACGCTCATATGAGCGAAGTGCTCGCAACCCTTAAGGCGATCGATAAAGCCGAAAAGATCCATAGATGAGCCTTTCCGAGCAATGGCTGCCGGAGTCAGTGCGCTGCTTACGCGTCTACTCACGGCAGGATTTCGGTGCAGACCTGCTGGCGGGCTTGACCGTCGGGCTGGTCGCGTTACCACTGGCGATGGCCTTCGGCATCGCATCCGGCGTAACGCCTCAGGCGGGCCTGTACACGGCTATCGTCGCGGGTGGTCTGATTTCGGCTCTTGGCGGTTCCCGCATGCAGATCGGCGGCCCGACGGGAGCATTCGTAGTTATCGTTGCGGGCATCGTCGCGAAGTTCGGCACTGCGGGCCTGGCCCTGGTGACGCTGATGGCTGGAGCCATGCTCGCGGTCATGGGGCTGACGCGCCTCGGAGCGGCGGTCAAATTCATTCCCCGGCCGGTAACGATTGGTTTTACAAACGGCATCGCTCTGCTCATTGCCTCTACTCAGATCAAAGACTTCCTGGGACTGAAAACAGGTGAGGTGCCGAGCGCTTTCATTCCGCGCATGACGGTCCTGGTTCGGCACATCGGCACCATCAACTGGGCGGCGTTCGCCGTTTCTGCCGCCTCTCTAGCGGTCGTCATACTCTTGCCACGTGTTACGAAGCGAATTCCCGGCTCCATTGTGGCCATGCTCGGCTGCACCGTTTTCGCAGCCATACTGGGCCTTCCTATCGAGACAATCGGAAGTAAATTCGGTGGGATTCCGACGGGCCTTCCGGAGCTTTCCCTCCCCGAATTCAAGCTCGACCAGGTGCTGCCATTGTTTCCCTCCGCCCTGACCGTGGCGCTGCTGGCAGCCGTAGAGAGCCTGCTCTCAGCGGTGGTCGCCGACAGTATGAGTGGAACCAGGCATAATTCCAACGTGGAACTGGTGGCGCAGGGTGTCGCCAATTTCGCTTCGCCTTTGTTCGGCGGTATTCCAGCAACGGGCGCGATTGCGCGCACTGCGACAAACATCCGGGCGGGTGCCAGAACGCCCGTTGCCGGAGTAATCCATGCGGTGACGCTGCTGATGATTCTGGTTGTGGCGGCTCCCCTGGCTCGCTACGTTCCGTTGGCCACGCTTTCTGCGGTTCTTTTTGTGGTTGCGTACAACATGGGCGAGTGGCGGGAAATTGGCACGATCGTGCGGCTCTCGAAGGCCGACATAGCGGTGTGGGCCGTAACGTTCGCACTTACGGTCTTGGCTGATCTCACCGTAGCGGTCGAGGTGGGCATGATTCTGGCAGCGCTCCTGTACATCTACCGGATCTCACAAACAACTACCGTGGTACCGGTGACTGAAGAATATATTCGCGACGGGCGCCCGCACGTGCTGCAGGATAAGCAGGTCCCGTGGTACGTAGTGATTCTACGCATTCACGGACCCTTCTTGTTTGGAACCACGGAGAAGCTTGTCGAAGCGACAACCGACCTCAGCGCGTTTCCGGCCGTTGTGATCGTCCGTCTGCGTAATATGACTGCGCTCGATGCGACCGGTCTCCACGCGCTCGAAGTATTCGCCAAGCGGCTACGGAAATCGGGCAGAACGCTCCTCCTGTGCGGAGCGCGCGACCAGCCGGCGCGGCTGCTTCAGAGAGCCGACTTTATGGAGCACATCGGACCTGAAAATATTCTGCCCCATGTCGAGGCCGCTTTGCAGCGCGCCCGTGAAATCAATGCGGCTTTCGGAGGTGTCGGAGAAGAAATGGCCGGCGATTTTCAGCACACCGCCCTCTAAGCTTCTACGGATTTCTAACGATTCCATTACCATCGGATCAGACCATCAGCCACCACCTCATACTTATCCAACATCGGCATTAGAACGTTCTCCAGTTCGTCTTTCCAGAGTTCTCCTCCGTAAAACTTTGCCTTCATCGGCTCACGGGAAGCGAGGTCGGGAAAGCCGCGCATGAAAAAGAAGGTGTCGGTCTCTTCTATGGAGAGGAACGGACCCAATATTTTCATTCCGATTTCTGCGTGTGCCGGAATAGACTTGCGTCGGAATATCTCCAGGAATTGTGAGCGGCAGCCGGGCTTGGTCTTATAGGTCCGCATTTCAATGATCATTGGAATGCCTCCTCCAGCAGACTTGACAAGGTTACCGATTCCGGGATCGAAGGACGTACTCCGGCACGTCGCGGCCATCGGCTAGCCCGAAGTTCCACCCCTGACCGTGTGTAAAGAACGCGTTTCTATTAAGTTGGGGTATTTCAAGCACGTTTTTGTAGACATGTAAATAGAGAGATATCTCTTGTACAATTGTGCTAGTATAGGTATAATGTCGGCATGTACGTGGCGGTCGTCCCCAATCGTAACTCCCCGCCAGCCGTTCTGCTCCGTGAGAGCTTTC